>Ga0126381_100004559_pt1 | contig 15111 bp, 13 predicted proteins | sample PanSoiMetPlot_28_FD_96465 | JGI IMG/M metagenome (GOLD analysis project Ga0126381, IMG submission 96465) | Tropical forest soil microbial communities from Panama - MetaG Plot_28 | ecosystem: Environmental > Terrestrial > Soil > Tropical forest > Bulk soil | place: Panama | collected 2016-02-17
CGTTCCAAATTTACATTTGTGAAAAATCCGTGCATCGCGAACGGATTTGCAGTTACGCCGCGGACTGGGACTACTTGCGTCCGGCGATCCGGCCAGTGCTCTCGAGCACGAGCCGACGGCCGTCGATCGATTCGAGCAGCAGCCGGCCTTCGACGGTCAACGTCTCGCCGCTCTTGGTCCGGTGCGTGAGCTCGCCCGACCAGCTGCCCTCCCGAAGGAGCTTCGCCCGCAACTCCTCGAAGGAGCTGCCCGGAACGACCGTGCTCAGGAGCTGCTCCTTGCGCTTGCCCAGCGCCTCCTCACGGCTGTAGCCATACACCTCCTGGCTGCCGCGGTTCCATTCGACGACACCGCCGTCGAAATCCCATACGACAATCGGATCGTGGGATATCTCGACCAGACGCTTCTGCTGCCGCAGCGCCCGCTCGCTCTCCCGCAGCGCCTCCTCGACCTGACGTCGCTCGCTGATGTCGACGAAGGTCAGCACCACGCCGTCGATCTTGTCGTCAACCGTGCGATACGGCCGCAGGCGCACGTCGAACCACCGTCCATTCAAGCTGCGGACCTCGCGCCGGATCGGCGCCAGATCCGATATCACGGCGCGGATATCCTTCACGAGGTCGCCGTATTCGAGCTGGTGGGCGAAATCGGTGATCGGCCGCCCCTCGTCCGCCGCGGTGATGCTGAACAGCTCGGTCACACGATCCGTGAAGCGCTTGATGTGCAAGCCGGAATCGAGGAACAGCGTGCCGAAATCGGTGGCCGCCATCAGATTTTGCAGATCGCTGTGTGCGCGCGAGACGATCTCCAGCTTGAGCTTGAGCTCGGTGTTGAGCGTCTGCAGCTCCTCGTTGACCGACTGCAGCTCTTCCTTGCTGGTCTCGAGCTCCTCCGAGGTCGAGCGATATTCCTCGTTGATGGACTGTAACTCCTCGTTGGCGGCGCGCAGCTCTTCGTTGGCGGCCTCCGACTCCTCACGAACCGTGCGCAAGCGGGCCTGTGTGAGCTCCAGCTCCTGGCTGAGGCGGCGCACGGTTTCGTCTGTCACGTGCTCGACGCCAACATAGCTCTCGTCGACCGACTCACCCTCGATGAACATCACGAGGGCGCAGCGTGGCTCGCCGTCACTCTGGCCGGCGGGCTTGACCTGGACGTGGACACGGTGCGGCGATCCGTTGAAACGCACCAGAATGGGTAGGCTCAAGGTCGGCGCGTCCTGCTCGAACAGACGATGCAGCGCGGTGCGCAGCTCGAACCGCAGCTCCGGCCGCACTAGATCGACCACGTCGCCGCTCAGCGGGCCGCCCGAGGGCATGACGAACCGGCCTGCATTGTCGGAGAGATGGACGACGCGATGGCTATCGTCGACCAGCATGCTGGGCGGCGCGACCTTCTCAATCGCCCGCCGGTGCAGCGCCGCCTCGCTCAGCGCCGCCGCCGGCGTCAGGCTCTGGCCGACATGGCCGATGTGATCGCGCATGCGGATCGGCCCGAGCAGGCGCGGCAGCTGGCGCGGCTTGTCGCCGGGGCGGGCCGCCGACTGGTAGATGCGGGCATTGCGATCGGCGATGCGGAACAGCCCCGGAGGATTCTCGGCCGACTCGGACGATCCCAGCAAGAGGAAGCCGCCCGGATTGAGCGCATAGTAGAATGTGCTGCACACCTGCTCCTGCAACTCGCGATCCAGGTAGATCAGGACATTGCGGCAGGAGATCAGATCGACCCGTGAGAATGGCGGATCCTTGAGGAGATCATGATTGGCGAACAGCACCAGGTCGCGCACCTCCTGGCGCACCCGGTACTGATCGCCGTCACGCTGGAAGAACCGGCGCAACCGCTCCTCGTTCACGTCCGCCTCGATGGCGCTCGGAAAGCATCCCTCGCGCGCCACTCCGAGCGCACGCGTATCGAGGTCAGAGCCGAACACCTGGATCGACGGCCGGACCTCGCGGCGGCCGGCCTCCTCCAGCAGCAGCATCGCGATCGAATAGGCCTCCTCCCCCGTCGCGCAGCCCGAAACCCATACCCGGAGCGTATCGCTTGCCTCCTTGGCCTCGAACAGAGACGGCAGCACTTTGGTCTTGAGCGTCTCGAAGACGTCGCGGTCGCGGAAGAACGTCGTCACCGAGATCAAGAGATCGCTGAGCAGCGCCTGCGCTTCGTCGGCGCTGTCGCGCATGAAATCGTAATAGCTCTTGAGCTCGTCGGTGCGGGTCACCTGCATACGCCGGGAAATCCGTCGCAGCACGGTCGAGCGCTTGTAACGAGAAAAGTCATGGCCGGTGCGTACCCGCAGGTGGGCGAGGATGCGGCGCAACTGCTCCTCGTCGAAATTGCCGTCGAAGGGAATGCCGACAATCTCCTTGATGCGCACCAACTCTATCAAGCGCGGCCCAAGCTCGCGCACCGGGAGGACGAAGTCCGCAACCCCGGTCGCGATAGCGTTGCGCGGCATCGAGGAATATTCGGCCTCGGTCGGATCCTGAACCAGCACAATGCCTCCCGCCTCCTTGACGGCCTTCACACCCAACGCACCGTCCGAGCCGGCGCCACTCAGAATCACGGCGATGCCGTCGCCCTTGCCGGCGAGCGAGCGAAAGAACAGATCGATCGGCGCACGCTGCCCGCGCGGCTCGTCGAACTTGGCGGCCGAAATGTCGTGATCGGTGATCTGCAGGTGACGATCGGGCGGGATCACATAGACCCGGTTGGCCTGCAGCTTTTCGGTCGCCTCGACCTGAATCACCGGCATCTGCGTTCGCGTCGCCAGGATACGTGACAGTTCGCTGTGGCTATAGGGATCGAGGTGCACGATCACCACGAAGGCCGCACCGGTGTGGTCGGGCAGCGCCTGGAAAAAGGTCTGCAAGGCCTGGATACCGCCGGCAGACGCGCCGATGCCGACGATCACGGGCTTGGAGCTCGGCCGCTCGCATGCTTCGCCGTGTTGGGCGACAGGTTCATCCTGCTCGTGCGCCATCGAACCTCCTGCGGAACCCACGGCTCAGAATAGCCCTCGGTCCGACAAATCACGAGGCCTAACGGACCGCCGCCGCCCAATTTTTTTGCTCCGGAAGCGCCTTTCGGGCTTCAGGATAGGAACCAATCGGACCAAACGGCTGTTCCCTCTGGAGAGCCGGAAATGCAATGATGGCCAACCGCGACATTCTCGCCATTGGGACTTCCGCCGGCGGCGTCGAAGCGCTGCAATTTCTGGCGACCAAGCTTCCACGCGATCTTCCGGCTTCGGTCCTCGTCACGCTGCATCTGCCGAGCTCCTTCGATTCGAGCCTGGACACGATCTTGAGCCGCGCCGGCCCGCTTCCCGCGCGTTTCGCGACCGATGGCGAGCTCATGGAGCGGGGCCGGATCTACATTGCTCCGCCGGCCCGGCATTTGCTCGTGGACGGGAAGCAGCACGGCAGGCGGCACGGCAACCAGCTTTCGCTCGGCGTCGGTCCGCGCGAGAACAATGCGCGGCCCGCGATCGATCCTATGCTACGTTCCGTCGCGGTCTGCTGCGGGCCGCGCAGCATCGGGGTCGTGCTCACCGGCACGCTCGGCGATGGCGCCGCGGGCCTGTGGGCGCTCAAGCAATGCGGAGGGCTGGCGGTGGTGCAGGACCCCGAGGACGCCGCCTACAGCGAGATGCCGCAGACGGCGCTGCGCCGCTCCAATGTCGACCGCGTGGCGCGGCTCGCGGATATGCCGACGGTGCTGCAAAGGCTGGTCCAGGAACCCGCCGGCGAGCCGACGCCGGTTCCGGAGCATTTCAAGGTTGAGCTCGAAATCGCGCGCAGCGGGCTTTCGGCCATGAGCACAATGGATCACATCGGTCGCCGATCCGTCCTCACCTGCCCGGATTGCGGTGGCGTCATGTGGAAGATCGACGAAGGGGAGCTGCTTCACTATCGCTGCCATCTGGGCCACGCCTACACGTTGGACCCTATGTCGATTGCGCTCGACGAGACGATGCGACGTGCGTTGGCGAGCGGACTGCGGGCGCTCGAGGAGCGCGTCGCTCTGGCGCGGGACATTTCCGCCCGGGCGAGCCGGCGCGAGCAGAAGACAACCGCCGCCAGCTGGGCGGAGAAGGCCTCCGCGTTCGAGCGCGAGGCGGAGACGGTGCGGGCATCCATTCGACGGATTGACGCGATCGCGAGCTTGGGTCGAGAAGGGAGGAAGACGGCGCCGTAAGAGGAGGTCACATAAGCTTCGGTGGCGACGAACGCCGGCGCCGTCACTGTTCGAATCTTTGAATTGGCCGGCTATTATAAGTTATTTTACAGTCCACCCGGTGCCGCAGGGCACAAAAATGTGCGGAGTTTGCCATAGCGATTCCCCGTAGGTAGCATTAACTTGGACCGATGCAGGGGTGTTGATCATGACGAAGTACTACTTCAATGTTCACGACGGAGCGGGCGGCGTCTTGGATCCCGAGGGCACCGACCTGCCGACCCTCACCGTCGCCCGGGAGCACGCGACCAACGTCATACGTGAGCTCCTGAAATTCGACGAGGCCAGGAAGCGGACGTGGCGTCTGGACGTTTGCGACAAGCTAGGCGCGCCCTTGTTCGAGGTCCCCTTCTCGACCGTCGACCCCACTCTGGATCACCTGCAGGCGCCGACGCGCGATCTGGTCGAACGCTTGTGCGAGTCGCGCCGACGCCTCGCCGAAACCATGTTCCGGTCGCAAGCCTTACTGCAGTCGCATCCCACCAAGAACAACGTGACGCGCGGGCCTTATTTGATAGCAGAATCCGGCCGGCGGGTCGCCTGACCCTCGCCCGGCCGCGTGCGCCTTGCCTTGACGATGGCCGCGCCGGTCGGCCCGATCGCTGACTCACCTCTGCCTCCAGGTACCCGGGAACTCGCGCCCGGTCTGCTCGTTACCGTACGGGCACGTCCGACGGTGCGGCGTTCGCGAGGTATTGGCCAGCAATGGACACGCTTCTCGTTAAGATCTTTGCCACGGCACTCACGCTGAGCCAGGTAACCAACACCCCCGATTCATTGAAAACCACGTTCGATCGCGCCGCCGATCAGGACAAAGTGATCTCGCTCTTGCGCGATGAATGCGCGCATATGCGCAAGGTCTTCGAGATCGAGGACCTCAACCTCGATGACCTGATAACGACCGCCCTGCAGGACCCCGATTCGATCGCCGGGGGCGGGGCAGCGTTTCGCGGCATCAAGTTCTCCGATCTGCAAAATGCCTACCGCCGGTTCTGCGCGAACGAGAGCACTCCTGACTGGGATTTCGACGCCGGCGCGGTGATCGATTTCTACAACAAGACGGTCGCGGGCCTCCCCGACCCGACGCGGCTCAAGGGAATCGACCTCCCTGGCGCCACCGTCATGCTGGATCGCAAGGGGGGCCGCTTCAAGGAGGTTTTCGAAGCTGATCAGCGCCGCATCTCGATTCCGCTGAGCGAAATCCCCCGGCAGGTTCAGCAAGCTTTCGTCTCCGCCGAGGACAAGCGCTTCTACCAGCACGCCGGCGTTGACGAGCGGGGCCTGATCCGGGCGGCGCTTGCCGATCTCGGCCAAACGGGGCGGCCGCAGGGCGCCTCCACCATCACCCAGCAGGTGGTGAAGAACCTCCTGGTGGGCGACGAGGTCAGCTACGAGCGCAAGATCCGCGAAATCATATTGACGACGCAGGTCGAGCGCCTGCTCAGCAAGGATGAAATTCTCGAGCTCTATTTGAATACGATCTACCTGGGGCGCAATTCTTGGGGCGTCGAGATGGCGGCGCGCAGCTATTTCGGCAAGTCCGCACGCGACCTCACACTGGCGGAAGGCGCGCTGCTCGCTGGTTTGCCAAAGGGCCCGAGCTATTTCAGTCCGGACCGCTATCCTGATCGCATGCGCGAGCGCCGCGCCTACGTGCTCGCCCGAATGCAGGAAGATGGTGCCATCACGGCCGATCAGGAGACGGCGGCCCGGCAGGCAACGCCGATCCTGATTCCGTACGAGAAGCCGCAACGCGATTTCGGCTTTTATTTCGCCGATCAGGCCGTCCGCGAAGCCAGGACGCTCGCCGCCGCCGACGGTGTTGCCGGGAAGTCCTACACGATCCACACAACGCTCGACGTTCCCCTGCAGCGCGGGGTGGAAGAAGCCCTGCAGGAGGGCCTTTCACGCTATGAGCGCAACAGCGGCCGCGTGCGCTTCCAGGGGCCCGAGGCCAACCTCGCGGCGGCGATCACGCGCATCGAGAGCGCGCCGCGAGCAGCTGACGGCAGAGCCGCGGACCACAGAGCGGCGTGGCAGCGTGCATTGGCGGAGGCACGCCTGCCGCTTTACGACGTGCATTGGACGCCGGCCGTCGTGCTGCAGGCGGGAGACGGCCGGCGACGGTCCGAGCGGCTGCAGGTCGGCCTCGCGGATGGCCGCACCATGCCGCTCAGCGGCGATCTCGACGCCATTCGAGGCCGCGTCAAATTGTACGACGTCGTCCTTGTTCAGGTCACCGGATCGGGGACGCGGTCGGCGAGCCGGGCAGAGCTGCGGATACGTCCGGAGGTGCAGGCGGCGGCCGTGGTGATCGAGAACGCCACCGGGCGCATCCTGGCGATGGACGGCGGCTTTTCCTATCCGCTGAGCCAGCTCAACCGCGTCACCCAAGCGCAACGCCAGCCCGGCTCGGCCCTCAAGCCGCTGAGCTATCTGGCCGCGCTGGAAAACGGGCTCGAGCCCAACACCTTGATCCGCGACGAGCCGATCACCCTCGCGCCGATTAACCGGCGTGGCGAGGAATGGGCGCCGAAGAACTACGAAGGCGGCGGCAGCGGCATCCTGACATTGCGGCAGGCGCTCGAGAATTCGCGCAACCTCGCGACCGCCCACCTGCTCGAGGGGGGGATCGCGGCCAAGCCCGAACAAAGCCTCGACCGGCTCTGCGCGCTGGCGCTGGAGATGGCCATCTATCGCGATTGCGTGCGATTCTATCCCTTCATACTTGGCGCTCAGCCGGTGCGGCCGATCGATCTGGCCGCGTTCTACGCCGCCATCGCCAATGAAGGCGTGCGCGTGACCCCGCATGTCGTCGAGGCGATCGAGCAAGGCGGCAAGACCTACCGACGCGATACGCCGCGGCCGGCACCGGTCAGCGCACCCGACCGCGCCGCCTTCTACCAGCTCAAGAGCATGCTGCAAGGCGTGGTCAAACGCGGCACCGCGCACGCTTTGGCACCGCTCGCACCGTATATGGCCGGCAAGACCGGGACGACCGAGGACGAGAACGACGTGTGGTTCGTCGGCTTCACCAATGAGATCACGGTCGCGGTTTGGGTCGGCTACGACAATGCGAACGACGCTCGCCGCACGCTGGGTGATGGTGCAACCGGCGCAGCCGTCGCGGCCCCGATCGTCGAGTCGATCATCGAGGCAGCCTGGAGCCATGGCATGAGCAAGACCGCGCTGGCGCGCCCATCAGCGCAGGCGCAGAGCCAGCTGTCGTGCAAGTCGATCGACCCGGACAGTGGCCGGTCGCGACATGGATCGGACGAATGCCTCCGGCTCGACGACAAAGGGCGGCCGATCGAGGCGCGCAATCGTCTGGTTCATACCAATACCTATGCGCGGCGCAATAGCGACGACGACAACAACCGCTCGAATGCCTATCAGGAGCCTTGGCGGGAGGGCCCGGGCGCGGCGGCCTTCGGCAATGCCGGCCGCCCGGGCGGCTGGTGGGGCGGCTCGCGCCGAGACGAACCGCGGGAATGGCCGGGCCCCCGCCGCGGCTTCTGGAATTGGTGATCTCGGCCCGGAACCACAGGGCGCGGACGGCGTTTCGACAGAATGCTAAATCCGGCCGAGCTGTTGATCGAGCCCGAGCTTTTCCTGCGTGACGGACGCAGCATCCGTTCGATCGCGGACGCGATCAAATTGTTGCGCGAGCACGAAGGTCGGCCCGGGATCGACAATCGCGACGAGGTGCTGCACCTCCTGGAGCGGGCCGAAACCGACAGCGAGCTGCAACGGGCCGCAGAGGCGTTTTTGACCTGGACCAAGGAGCTCGATCTCTTGGCGCCGGCGCCCAGCGCGGGATCGGCATCAAAGTCTTTGCATTGAGACCCCATGGCTGTCCACGACACCGTCGGCGAGCCGATGAGCCAAGCCCAGGCCGTCGAGCAAGGGCCTATCCGAGGCGGCGTTCGAGCCAGAGGCCTTCAGGCCCAATCTTAGCGCAGCCGAGGCGGCGCGTCGAATTGCCGTGCTCGAGGCCAAATTGCCGCTGATTGATGAGCCCCCGCATGCGCTTTCGGCGCCCTCGGTCCCGATGCCTACTTCCGCAAGCACCGCCAAGTTGATCACTGCGGCGGGAACCGGCGCGGCTGATCAATATCGCGATCCAAAAACAGCCCGGCGACGGCGAAAGCAATAATGAGAGGCCCCCGTTCGCGCAGCTTCATGAAGATCGCGGCGATGATCAGCACCTTGACGCCCGCAATCGCCAGCGCGATGACCGTGTTGAGCGAGCAAGCGGCTGGTAGGCCACCACACTCGTAAGAGCCAGCAAAGCAAGCAAGCCCACCCAGGACAGCAGCGACGCGATGGGGGGCCGGCTCATCCGCTGCTCCGTCCCGGCAGATAGATCAAGGCGAAGAGAACGACCCAGACCGATATTCCCGATGAGGCCGTGTGGTATCTACGGCGCGAGGAGAGAGTCTGGGGCATCTTGCTGTGTTGTTGATCCTGCTCCAATTCGTGCTGCCTTTCTTTGCCATGCTCTCTGAGCGCTTGCGTTACGGACGCCAGCCGCTCATGGTAATCGCGACCACGACGCTCGGGCTGCGGTCTGGTCGAAGCCTGCTGGCTGGCGCTCCCGAGCACCCACGAAGACGGCATCATGCTCGCCCTCAACGTCCCGACGCTCGCCCTCATGATCGGATGGCTGTGGTTCAAATCGTTTGCCCTGATGGCACGGCGGCCCCTCGGGCCTGCCGTGACCCTCGCGCCCTGACCGGCGCTACCCGCCCGCTGCGTGAAAGGAGGAACCGGTCCACGGTCGGGAGCGTTACAATTGAATGAGGACAAGAGACAAGAGGCTCGGCACACGGGATCGGGAGACCCAAGGCACCGCGCTTGCCGCAGGGCTCGTCCTGGCAGCTCTCTCGGTCCTGCCGTGTGGCGCGCAAAGCACTGCTCCGCAGTGCCAGCAGGCGCAGCGCCCGCAACCCGCGCAGCCTCGCAACGGCGCCGCTCCGCAGCAGGCCGACCGCGGAGATCAGAATCTGAGCGAAAAGCTCGATCGTTCTGAAGGGATCATCTGTCCGCCCGCCAACGTCGATCCACAAATCGACACGCCCCCGCCCGCGGGTGGAAAGACGCCGGTTATCCCGCCGCCCGGCAGCCCGGGCGGCGACCCGACGGTACGCCCCAAATCTCCCTGAACGCGTGGTTTCGGGCTGGTGCAGTGGCAGTCCTGGACGGCCACTGATTTTCACACGCCACATCATGTTGCCGACGTCGTCGGCGACCAACAAAGAACAGTGCTTGTCGACCACCACTCCGACCGGTCGACCGAGTGCCCTGCCATCCTGATCCACGAAGCCGCTGAGAATATCCGTCGGCATACCGGCGGGTCGTCCATTCGCGAACGGCGCAAACACGATCTTGTAGCCGCTGAGCGGCCACCGATCCCACGACCCGTGCTCGCCGATGAACGCACCGCCGCGGTATTGCTCCGGCAAGATGCCGCCCTGATAGGAGCGGAGCCGCGTGATTGCCGAGCGCGTAGTCGGGGACGATAGCCTTGGTGACCATCTCGGTGACCGTCTCGAGATTCTCCGGCACGGGCGTATCCACGCGCTGCCCCCAATAGCTGAAGGGCCAACCGTAGAGACCGCCATCCTTGACCCGGTCAATAGTCGAGGACTAGATCGCTCCCGAGCTCGTCGCGCTCGTTCACCACGGCGCACAGCGCGCCGGTCTGCGGCTCGAAGTCGAGTCCGTTCGGGTTGCGCAGCCCCGACACAAACACCCGTGATTTGCCAGACGAGCGGTTGATTTCCAGGGCGGCCTTTTCCTGGTCGAGGACATTCTCGCCGATATTGCTGTTGGAGCCGACGGTCGCGTAGACCATCGACCCATCTTTGCTCGCGATCACATTATTCACCCAATGGTGATTTACCGGGCCGCCCGGCAGATCCGTCAGCTTGACCCTTGGCGCTCTGGTCTAGGTCGCGCCTCGCATGCGCCTTATTGCAATCAGCCCATAGTGTTTCCCACGTCGCGCAACGGCGCTCTGCGCAAACGTGGCACCCTCGATAGGAATTCACGCGGATTGTGTTGGTTCCTTCATCGTAGCCGATGGAACTGACGCCACGCCTTCGATCGGCAGTTCGTCAGAATGATGGTCGAGGATCACCAGACGTCAAGGATTTCGAAAGGAGACCAAGAGCTCCAACGAGCAGATCGCCGGATTTGCAAAGGACACGCTGCCTACGCTGCAGAAGCACTTGGGCACAGCGAAGTCGCTCGCCAGCAGCAAGTCGTAGCAACTGCCAAGCATGCACGCGGATGTCACCAGGCCGGTGCGCGCCGGCCCGGTGAGATCGTACGTTCAACAACCGACGCCGCCGGTGTTGGGAACCTGCGTCGTACCGCTACGATCATTCGTGGTGTTCGGCGTGCCGGGCGCGTTTGTGGACGGCCGGGTGGCGGCGGCGCTCCCATCCGCAGACGCGCCGCCGGCGGTCGCGCCGGAACCGCAACTCGGCCGCGACTGGCCGGATGTCGTGGGCGGGGCAACGCCCTGCGTCTGTTCCGGCGTGGACGGTCCTACGCCGCGGTTCGGCGCCGGCATGCTCCCGGGCGCGGACGAACTGCTGCCTGCGCCCGCTCCGGCTCCGCCGCCACCGGCTTGGCCGAAGACCAGGCCCGCGCTCGCCACCAAATACAAGCCGGTAAATCCCGCCAAGCAAATCTCTTTCGATCGCCCAATCGATCGCATGTTGTGCTCCTTTTGCTTGTTGCCCGAGGCTAACGCTGGCGCTCTGGCCCAGTTCCTCGAACCGTCGCGTGCGACGGAACGCTCGGCGCGACCGATTGTTTTCTGTGATGGGAGCGCATCCAAAACATGGGCAAGGCATGGAGCACGAAAAGTCGACTCCAGAAGAGCTCGAGCTGAAGCTTGAGGTGCCTGCGGCGAGTCTGTCCGATCTCGGGAACCTTCCGACCTTGCGGACGCAGCCGGCCACGAGTCAAACGGTCGTGTCCGTTTATTACGATACGGACAAGCAGAAGCTGCGCAGGAACGGCTTCCTGCTGCGCGTGCGCCGGATCGGAGATCGGCATGTCCAGACCATCAAGGCGGTACGGGGCTCGCAGCTCTTCGCACGCGACGAGTGGGAGGACGAGATCGAGGACGAAACTCCGGATATGCGCCTTGCACGCGGCACCGCGCTCGAGCCGCTTGTTAATCGCAAGCTCTGGGAGAGACTGAAGCCGATCTTCGAAACGCGCGTACAGCGAAAGACATTCTGCATCTGCGATGGCGATCGTGCCATCGAAGTCGCGTTGGACAGGGGCCGCATCGACACCGGCGAGCACGCACAGCCACTATGCGAGCTCGAGCTCGAGCTCGCGCGCGGAACGAAGGCGGCGCTGTTCGACCTCGCACGCGAGGTGGCGGATGCGCTTCCGGCTCGGCTGGCGCTGAGGAGCGAGGCGGAACGCGGCTTCTCGCTCCTCGACGGGACGGAGACGACTTCCCTCAAGGCAGCGCTGGTCGAGCTGCGACCCGAAATGCGCGCCGACGACGGTTTGCGCGCAATCGGCCGCTCCTGCCTGCGACAGGTCGCCGACAAAGTGCCGGCGCTAGAGGCCGGCGATCCCGAGGGTGTGCATCAGATGCGGGTGGGCCTTCGCCGCCTGCGCGCGGCCATGTCGCTGTTCGGTGATTTCTTGAGCGATACGCAGAGCGCCGCTCTCAAGCGCGAGGTCAAATGGTTGACAAAGGAGCTCGCGCCGGCACGCGAGCTCGAAGTGCTGGTGCAGCGCGTGGTGATCCCCGTGAACCGCCAGCATGCGCGCCTGAGCGGCTTGTCGAGCATGGCGCGGGCGCTCGTTCGCCAGCGCGGCGACGCGCTCGACCAGGCAAGAGCCGCGGTCGGCTCGCCACGATTTCGCCGACTGTTGCTCGATATCGCGGGCTGGATCGAAATCGGGCGATGGGCAAGCCCACGGGACGATCTCCTGCGCGGCCGCATCGAGATGCCGATTACGACATTTGCCGCGGCGGCTTTGCAGCGGTCCTGGCGCAAGCTTCGCAAAAAAGGCAAGGCCTTGCGCGAGCTCGACGGCCGCGGCCGCCACAAGCTCCGCATCCAAGGGAAGAAGCTGCGCTATGCATCGGAGTTTTTCGCCACGCTGTTCCAGCGCCGAAAAGGGGCGAAGCGCCAGAAACCCTTCTTGTCGAAGCTGAAGTCACTGCAGGCGAGCCTAGGTGAACTCAACGATATCGTCGTCCATGAAGACCTTATCCGGGCCAACGCGCATCTTGATGGCCGGGCCGGGACCCGACGCACCGATCCAACGAGCGCATTTGCGGCCGGCTACTTGACCGGCCACGAGGATGCCCGTCTCGAGGCCGCACTCGAAGACGCGGCCCAGGCTTGCGCGACCCTCGTCCGAACCAAGCCGTTCTGGTGATGCGATCGAAGCACCAGCCGCTGGCCGCGGAACCACGAGCTTGCAGGCAGGTTGATTGAATGAACGCCGGAACTGTTGCCGCTCGCCGCCCCAACCGTCCGGCGCGGCGACCGTCGAACAAGGGCTGAGGAGAACGCATGGCAGAACCCCTCTTGATAGTGGGCGCCGGCCCGACGGGGCTCGCCGCCGGCCTCTTTCTAGCCGAACGGCACATTCCGTGTCGCGTCATCGACTGCGCGGAGCGACCAAGCACCAGGTCGCGCGCTCAGGTCATCAACCCGCGCTCGCTGGAGCTCCTGGAGCCTACCGGAGTGACCGCGGCGGCGCTTAAGGAGGCGCGGCCGATCCATCGCACATTGTTCTATGACGGATGGCGGCAGATTGCCGAGCTTGAATTCGGCAACGCCCACCCTCGGTTCAAGCTTTCGGTCCTGCCGCAATTGCGCTGCGAGGCCCTGCTTGCCGAAGCCCTGGTGAAGCATGGGGTCGAGCCCGAGCACGGCGTCATGCTGCATTCGATCTGGCAAGACGACGGCACAGTAGAAGCCGCGCTCACGCATTCGGACGAGCGGGTGGAAACCGTCACGACCCCGATCCTGTTCGGCGCCGACGGGGCTCACAGCGCAGTGCGGCGGATGCTCGATATCGAATTTCCCGGCTCGGGATTCCCGGAGCTCTGGCCGCTCTACGACATTCACTTGGATTGCCCCCTCGATTGGGAAAGCGCGCATGTCTCGTTCGTGAAGAACGGCCTGGTGTTTCTTCTGGGCATCCGGGATGGTGTCTGGCGCGTGTTTGGTGATGTGCCGGACTTGCTGGATCGGCTGCCGCCCGGAACGAAGCGAGGCGAAGTCATCTGGACTTCGTCGTTCCACGTCGGGCATCGGGTGGCGGCGCGCGAGATGGTCGGTCACGTGGCAATTGCAGGCGACGCCGCGCATGTCCATTCGCCAGTCGCGGCGCGCGGCATGAACCTGGGGATCGAGGACGCTTACGTGTTTGCCGCCTGCGCGGCAGACGCACTCGACGGCGACCTCGAGCGCCTGGAGGACTACGGCCGCATTCGCCATGACGTGCACAGGCGCGTCGTCGCGCGGATCGAACGGCTGACGCAACTTGCGCGCGGCCGGCCTGAGATCGTCGGCTTTCTACGCAGCTATATCATTCGCGGATTGACCGTCCTACCGCCCGCCCTCGCGATGATGGTCGAACTCGTCACCGGACTGGATCATGACGTGAAGCTCCAGTGACTCGCAGCGTGCGGGTCCGATCGATCAAGACGGCGGCTGCGGGCGCATCCCGTTGACAAAGGCAGGAGCCCGCGAGGCCGAATTGTCACAAGCCCGTCAGGATATGGTCAATCCAACACTTCAGAGAGGACCGCCAGCGACAGCGGGCCGCGCGGCGCAAGGCGAGGTGCCGCCCGAGGTAGGCCGGGCCGAGAGGCATTCCGAGAACGGAAAACGACCGGAGCTGACGAACACCAGCAACGTCCTGCGCCAACTTCCCTGCTGTCCAGGACCCGCCAACATGCCTTGATGGCCACCCTCATCGCCGTGGTCGTGCTCGCGTGCACGGTTGGCGCGCTGTTTTGGTGGCTCTACGCGCGCGTCGCTACGAGTCGACAGACGACGCGTTCATCGACGCCCGCACGGTCGCGATCAGCCCGCAGATCAACGGCGCGATCACCGAGGTTCCCGTCGACGACAACCAGGTCGTGGAAGCCGGCACGCCGCTCGCGCGTATCGACGATCGCGCTTGTCATATACTGACCTGCCGGGTGAGCTGACCAATCAGGCCTCGGCACTGATCAATGTTGCACGCAACCTCGGTGGCAGCATCGGGGTATCGATGGCCCCGACCGTGTTGGCGCAGCGCGCGCAATTTCATCAGGAGCGTCTCACCGAGCACCTCATGCCATCCTCGCCGGAATATCGGGAAGTGCTGCAACAGGTGGCCACACATTTCGCGTCGCAGGGCGTGAGCAAAGTGGACGCACAGCACCAGGCCATCGGCTGGCTCGGCCAGCTCGTTCAGAATCAATCTTCGCTGCTGTCGTACATCGACGTCTTTTGGATCTTCGGGACGATCGCAATCCTGCTCGTTCCCCTGGCGTTCCTGCTCGGACCGGTGCGACAGCGAGGTGTAGCCTCGGTCTCCGGCTAGCCGCGATGGCGGCTTATCGTCACGGGCTGCGCTTGGGGACCTTCTTTCCCTTCTTCCGCGCCTGCGAAAGGCCGATGGCGATCGCCTGCTTGCGGCTCTTGACCTTGCCGCCCCGGCCGCCCTTGCCGCGCTTGAGCGAGCCGCGCTTGCGCCTGTGCATGGCGCTTCGCACGTCCTTGGATGCGCTGCGTGAATACTTTCGTGCCACGGCCTGGACTCCGATCAGTGCGGACGGGCGGGCCGCACGTCGTCGTCGTGTTCGTCCTCATTTATGCCGCACCA
>Ga0126381_100004560_pt1 | contig 15111 bp, 10 predicted proteins | sample PanSoiMetPlot_28_FD_96465 | JGI IMG/M metagenome (GOLD analysis project Ga0126381, IMG submission 96465) | Tropical forest soil microbial communities from Panama - MetaG Plot_28 | ecosystem: Environmental > Terrestrial > Soil > Tropical forest > Bulk soil | place: Panama | collected 2016-02-17
GAGATCTGCATGCTGCGCGCCTATTGGCGTCAACGGGCCCAACACGTGGCTTCTGCCAGTGCCTGCATTCAGCGAATGCAAAAAGTGCTCACCGAGATGAACGTGCAGTTGGCTAATGTGATCCCGATATCAGCGGCGTGAGCGGCATGGCTATTCTCCAGGCCATTTTGAAGGGAGAGCGGGATCGCTACAAGCTGGCGGCTTTGGCCGATGTTCGGATTCAGGCAACGCGGGAGGAAATCGCCCGCAGCTTGGAAGGCAATTGGCGCCCAGAGCTCCTGTTCATTCTGCAGCAAGAGCTGGATCTGTATCACATCTATCAGCAGCAGATCGCCGAATGCGACACCGCCTTGCGCGCCCATTTGCAAACCCTCCAGAGCAAGGTCGACCCTGGCAGCCAACCTCCTGTCGCCAAGGCCAATAAGAAAGCTGGCAACAATGCCCCTACCGGTTTCGATCTGCGAGGGCAGTTATACCGAATCAGCGGAACCGATCTCACCCAAATCGACGGCATCAATGTCATGAACGCACAAACCATCATCGCCGAGGTCGGGGTCGATATGAGCCGGTTCCCCAGCGAAGCTCACTTTGCTTCTTTCCTGGGCTTGTCTCCCGATAACCAGATCACTGGCGGCAAGGTGCTCCGCCGCGGCACCAAGCGTATCCAGAACCGTGCGGCCACAGCCTTACGTATGGCCGCCACCAGTTTGTGGCGCAGTAAGACGTATCTGGGAGCCAAGTTCCCTCATCTGCGAGCCCGAGTGGGCGCACCCAAAGCCATCACCGCCATGGCCCACATGCTCGACCGGCTGGTTTACCGCATGCTGCGCTACGGTCAACAATATGTTGACAAGGGAATGAAGTTTTACGATGACAAGTATCGACAGCACCAGATGCGCAGCATTGAAAAAAAGGCCAAAGATCTCGGCTTCACCCTTACTTTCACCCCTGCTATCGCATGAAGTTCTAAGGAGAGTCAGTTGCTCTACCAATTGAGCTACGCGCCCAGGGTGGGAATTGTACAAATCGACCCGGCGCAATCTCCTTAATCGTGGATCCGGTTTCCTTCGAAAAAAATTCTGCGATCGTTTGATAACGAGTTTCTGTTCACTGCATTGACCTCTCACTCGTAATTCCCAGTAGCGGCAACCTTTTTGTTACGGAGAACAAAAAGCGAATATACTGGCTTCTGTCATGGCACGCCGGCCCGATCCCAGAAAACGGGAAGAGATCTGGACGAGCGCAGAGCTGGAAGAGATCGCGCACAACCTCTCGCTGCTCAGCGAGCATGGCGTGCGCGAATTCTATGATCGCGCCTACCGCGAATGCCGCATCATCAACAGCCACACTTTCCCACCTGCGCGCGCGATGCAGGAACTGGTGCAGGCGTGGAAGCAGTTGCGAAGGTGGCGCAAGCCGTGACCGATGATGTCGAATTGAAATCAGAGTTTCAAGCGACAAGACTTTGAACAACGACTGATGCTCTACGACGACTCGCAATTTACCTTTGTTTTGGGATTCAGCCCTACGCGGTTCCCAATTGCCGCTGAATCTGCTCAAGGGGTACACCCTTGGTTTCGGGAACCATCGTTTTCACCCACACGAGCTGAAGTACCATCATCGCGGTGAAGAACGAGAAAATGTAGCCGGGCGGAAGAGCCGAGACCATCTTCGGAAAAAATGTGGTGAGCAGCGCGGCGAACGTCCAGTGCGTGAAGCTGCCGAGGGTCTGCCCCTCGGCGCGATGTTGATTCGGGAAGATCTCGGAAATAAATACCCAAATGACGGCTCCCTGGCCGATCGCGTGGGCCGCAATAAAAGCGAAGATACAGACGGGGACAATCGCGTAGTGCTGAGTAAAGAAAGCCCATGCCACCAGACCGAGCGACGCAATATAGCCGAACGACCCGATGTAAAGAAGCGTGCGACGCCCGAGTCGATCGATGAGCCAAAGTCCGACAAATGTAAAAATCAGATTCGTAATCCCGATGCCGATCGATTGCAGCAGCGCTGCTCTCGCGCCAAGGCCGGTAAGTTCAAAAATGCGAGGCGCAAAGTAGAGAATCGCGTTGATTCCTGACAGCTGGTTGAAGAATGCAATCAGAAACGCCAGCAGGATTGGTTTACGCAGTGCCTGTGTCCAGAACTGCCCCGAAGAAACTTGCTCGGTCGAGGCCGACGCGATTTCATCCGCCAAGGCGGCAATCTCGGCCTTAGGAGCTTCTGGCTCAATCTGTTGGAGCACTTTCAGGGCAGCCTCCCGGTCGCCCTTTTTGGTCAGCAGCCATCGTGGACTCTCCGGCAGTCCCAAACACAGCACAGCATAGAGCAATGACGGAAACGCCGCCACACCCAGCATCCATCGCCAAGCGTTCTGGCCGACGCCAGAGAGCAAAGTATTCGACACGAACGCGATCAAAATGCCGAACACGATATTGAACTGGAACATTCCTGCCAGCCGACCGCGATGTTTCGGTGGTGCGATTTCCGAGATGTACATGGGTGCGACCACCGTCGAAATACCGATTCCCAGCCCGCCGATCGCGCGCGCTGCGATGAAGGCCCAGACATTTGAAGCCAAAGCCGATCCCGCCGCGCCCACCACGTAGAGAACGCCGATCCAAAGCAGCGTGGCCTTTCGACCGAACCGATCCGCCGGCCACCCTCCAATCAGTGATCCCAGGACGGTGCCATACAAAGCCGAAGCCATAGCAATGCCGTGCAGGTTGTCACTGAGTCCCCACAGGGCTTGAATGGTTTTCTCGGCTCCCGAGATTACTACCGTGTCGAAGCCGAACAGAAATCCGGCGAGCGCCGATGTCAGCGACCACAAAAAGATGCGCGCGTTCATATTGGAGACGCGCGCAGCTTATCACAGAATCGTTCGATTCCCGTGAGAATCAGGTCAGTCCTTCACAAGAGGATAGAATTTCTCTCGCCATCCTCGAATGCCGCCATCCATCGAGATCACTTTCGTGTAGCCCATCTTCTGGAGATTGTCTGCGGCAAGTGCCGAGCGGAATCCGCCACCGCAGTAAAGAATCATCTCCGCATTCAAATCCGGGACGCGCGCCTCGACGTCGCGCTCAATTATTCCCTTTCCCAGGTGAATCGCGCCAGGAAGATGATCCTTCGCGAACTCGCTTTCTTCGCGCACGTCCACCAGAAGGAACTTGTCCCCGCGATCCATCCGTTTCTTAACTTCATCGACATTGGTTTCGCGAACGCGGGTCCTGGCGTCGTCCACAATTTTCAGAAAACGTGGCGGATGTTGATGAGCCATAAATTCTCCTTTTGTGATTATGGTAGCAAGGACGATGCCGAGCATGTGGGGGTGGCCGCCTCGGCCGTCCAGCCGCGCAGGTGCGCTCCAGTTTCGGGTAGCATGGAGCAGTGCCCGAACACGACTCACGCAAAACTGGTCTGGCGCGTGCTCTTTCGAAGCTGGGCTACTGCTCGCGCTCGCAAGCCGCCGGCCTGATTCGCGCGGGGCGCGTGGCCCTGAACGGTGCCACTCGTCGCGATCCTGAGACGCCTACTCGCATGGACCGTGATCGCATTAACGTGGACGGCCAAACAATCCATCAAGCCCGGCACATGTATCTGATGATGAACAAGCCTCGCGGACTGGTGACCACTGCTTCCGATGAAAAGGGCCGGGAGACGGTGTACTCGATCCTCAAACCCGAGGAACAATCTTTCTCCTGGGTAGCTCCTGTCGGCCGATTAGACAAGGCCAGCGAAGGACTGCTCCTGCTTACCAACGACTCTGAATGGGGAGCGCGGATTGCTGCACCCGAAACGCATTTGCACAAAATCTATCATGTTCAAATCGATGCGGCCATCGGCGAGCCCGAGACTCAAGCAATCGAGCGAGGAGTCATGGTCGACGGAGAGTATCTGCGAGCACATCGGTGCCGACTCTTGCGAAGCGGCGAAAAAAACTGTTGGCTTGAGGTCACTCTCGATGAGGGTAAGAACCGGCAGATCCGCCGCCTGCTTGCTGGTCTCGATTTGCACGTGCTTCGTCTGGTACGTGTTGCAATCGGACCGCTTCAACTGGGCAAGCTCCGCAAAGGTGCGCACCGCTCACTGACCTCGGAAGAGAAAGCATCGCTCGACTGCACTATGGAGTCGTCTCCGCGAGCGAGGATCTGAGCGCGAATGCACGCCAACTGGATTCCGGTGTCGTTTGATTCATCCTTTGACTCTTTGAGCCATGTCTTCTCCCGAGGCTCAATCTCGACAAATAGGAGGATCGCGTGAGCGACTTGACGCTCGCCCCGGCGCTCGACATCGCGCGACACATCCGCGAAAAAACGATTTCCCCTCTGGAACTGGCGGAGCTTCATCTCGCAAAAATTGAGCGTCTCAACCCGAAACTGAACGCGTTCGTGCAGGTCGATCCCGACGGCGTACGCCGAAGAGCGCGCGCCGCTGAAGCCGCGGTTATGAACGGCCAAACGCTGGGTCCGTTGCACGGGATTCCGATCAGCATCAAAAGCTCCATCGATGTTGCCGGACTGAGATGCGAAGCTGGAACCCGCTTACGGGCGGGTTACGTGGCGACCCACGATGCTCCTTTGGTGGAGCGTCTGCGGCGTGCCGGAGCAATCATTCTTGGTGTAACCAACACCCCGGAGTTGCTCATGGCATGGGAAACCGACAACCTGCTCTATGGTCGAACCAACTCGCCCTGGGATCTGCAACGTACGCCCGGTGGCTCAAGCGGAGGAGAGTCATCCGCGATCGCTTCGGGGATGTCCGCGGGAGGTATCGGAAGCGACGGCGGCGGTTCTATTCGCGTTCCCGCGCACTTCACGGGAATCTGCGGACTGAAACCGACTCCTGGCCGAATTCCTTCAACGGGGCACTTCCCGCCTTCGGGTGGGCCATCTGCTCTGCTCGGAGTCGTTGGTCCCATGGCGCGCACGGTGCAAGATCTAAAAATTCTTTTCGAAGCTATACAAGGTCCGGACGACGCGGATACTTGTGCCGCACCGGTTCCGCTTCGATGGCCGAGTAATGATGAAGTCAATCGTTTCCGCATCGGCTACTTCGAAGACGACGTCCGCACGCCGGTGACGCCAGAAATCCGCAATGCAGTCCGAACGGCGGCGGAATCACTCCGGCGCGTTGGTTTTGAAGTCGAACCATTTCGCCCCGGAGGTTTGGAGGAAGCCCGCCTCCTTTGGAAGAAATTTTTTGTTAAGGCCGGAGGCATGCTCATCGGCCCTATGTTTGACGGCGGCGAACACAATCCGAGTCCCATTCTGAAACAGTTCCTCGATTGGTCAGCAGCGGAGCCCAGTCTCTCTGCACAGGATGTGATCGATGCCTGGATTGCTCGTGACGTCTTGCGTGCAAGTTTTCTCGGGCAGATGCGGACGTATCCAATTCTCCTCTGTCCGCCTGCCGCTATTCCCGCCTTCCACCACGGTGAGCGCAACTGGATCGTCGACGGCAAAACCGTCGACTATCTCGATGCCTGGAGTTACACCGAATGGTTCAACTTGCTCGGTAATCCCGCGGCCGTTATCCCGGTAAATCAATCCACGGAGGGCCTGCCTATAGGCGTTCAGATCGTTGGACGGCCGTGGCAGGAAGAGCAGGTTCTATCAGTGGCCGCGGCGATCGAAAGGGAAGTCGGACGTGGGAAAGCCCCCGCCATCGCCTAGGCTGACCTTCGCTGCGCGCGCAGTAATCCATACGCTAAAGACAATCCCGACCTCGACCGATGTTATTTCCGACGGCGAGTCGATCTCGCCTGCGGTTTCGTGTGAAATACCTAGAGTCCTGATTGCTGATGATTCACGTTTTCACCGCATGATGTTGGCTTCGGTCTTGATGCCGAAAAAATGCGAAGTTGTCTTCGCAGTGGACGCCCTGCAGACATTCCTGATGGCCTCCCCTCTAGTCCGAACCTGATTCTTCTCGACATCAACATGCCTGGCGGTGCAGGAATTGAGGTCCTTAAACGCTTGCGCGTTTTCAACAGGACACAGCAGATTCCCGTCATCGTCATCAGCAGCGAGCAATCCTGCCGCAGAATCAATGGCACGAGACCTCGCAGCAGTCAACTTCCTGCACAAACCGATTGACGAGCAGATACTAGCCAGCGCTGTCGATCGTCTACTCGGCATGCAAGTCAATACGCCTTAGGCAGAGCTCAAGCGGAAGAATTGTCCTGGCGAGGTATTCGGTCTTGCCGTGTATCTAGTTCTTTTGTATTATTCCACCCTTCCATGTGACTGTTTAACTTAGTGGCGCGGGACTTCGGCCACTCTGGGGCCGAGTCGGGAATATCCTCCCTCGCGCCATTCGGGAAATGCCAGGTTCCGGAAGAACAATCGATCGAATTCTGCTGTGGCTGATCGCTCTTCTAGCTATCTCGGCGGCTTACCTCTACACCTTTCCGCAAGCCAATATCTTTTATGCCGTAATCGTATTCCTCCATGCCACTGGAGGCCTGCTGGCCGTCGTACTCCTGGTTCCCATGCTGGTTCGCGTTCTGCGATCAGGCAGCTTGTCGGCCCGTGCGGGCTGGTTATTGGTTGCGGCCGGCGGGGTGCTGGGGCTGATCCTCATCAAGACCGGTACCCCGCGCACTGAATGGAACAAACTTTATCTTCACATTGCACTTTCCGTCGCAGGAGTGGGCTTTCTGCTCGCCAGTCGTCGGGCCGTACAGGGCTCATCGGAGGCCAGGACGATCGGGTCTCAGCTGAGCGCCAATGCGATCCGGATCGTGCTGATTATGGGTCTGCTCGCGGGTGTCGGGTACGGCGCGCGCTACATCCGTGAAGGCTGGCAGAGTCGCAACCGCATCCAGAATCCCACGATGCCTCCCGATACGATGAACGGTGAAGGTGATGGACCGGAAGGCTCGTTCTTCCCGAGCTCTGCGCAGGTTTACGGCAACCAGAAAATTCCGAGCAAGTTCTTCATGGAGTCCGACTCCTGCAAGCGCTGTCACGAGGACATCTACAATCAGTGGTTCAGCTCAGCGCACCATTTTTCTTCCTTCAACAATCAGTGGTATCGCAAGTCGATCGAGTACATGCAAGACACGATTGGTACCAAGCCCTCGAAGTGGTGTGGCGGCTGCCACGACCCCGCTGTCCTGTACGCCGGCCTGATGGATACTCCTATCAAGCAGATCGTTCATCGGCCCGAGGCCCAAGCTGGGCTCGGCTGCATGATGTGCCACTCCATCGCCAATGTGAAGAGCACGATGGGACAGGGCGATTTTTACCTCGAATATCCGAAACTGCACGAACTTGCTGCTACGAAGAATCCCATCGCCCGTGAATTTCATGATTTCCTGATCAAACTCAATCCCGAACCCCACCGCCGTGTCTTCCTGAAGCCGTTCATGCGTGACCAGACGGCAGAGTTCTGCTCTTCCTGCCACAAGGTTCACCTTGACGTTCCCGTGAATCACTACCGCTGGTTCCGCGGATTCAACGAATACGACAATTGGCAAGCCAGCGGCGTCTCTGGCCAGGGGGCTCGCTCGTTTTACTATCCCGCGAAGCCAGCCCAATGCGCCGATTGCCACATGCCTGCCGAAGCCTCAAAGGACATGGGCAATATCAACGGTTTCGTGCATTCACACCGTTTCCCTGCAGCCAACACTGCCGTACCCACTGCAAACGAAGACGCTGCGCAGCTAAAGCTGACAGAAGACTTCCTCCGCAACGGCCAACTGACGGTGGACATCTTCGCACTTTCTCCCGCGCAGGCTCCGCTGAAACCCGGTGCCACAGCGCAGTCCGATCTGTCTACTACATTCGCGGTCGGTGAGGAAGCCGAAAGCAAAGTGTCAGCAGCCGCCGCTGGCGAGGTGGCGCCCATCACCGCTCCTTTGAACCGCGTGCAGCCCGCCTTGCGCCGCGGCGACACGGTTCGAGTCGATGTTGTGGTACGCACCAAGAAAGTCGGTCACTTCTTCCCAGGCGGCACCGTCGATGCCTACGACACATGGCTGGAACTGAAGGGCACCGACGACCAAGGCCAGACGATCTTCTGGAGCGGCATGGCCGAAGGTAGCGGGACAGGCCCGGTCGAAAAGGGAGCCCATTTCTACCGCTCGCTTCAGATCGATGCTCATGGCAACCCGATCAACAAGCGCAACGCGTGGGCCACCCGCGCAGTCGTCTATGTGCGGCTGATCCCACCCGGGGCGGCCGACACGGTGCATTACCGCATGCACATTCCCGAGAATGCGGGCAACAAGATCACCCTGCACGCCAGACTCTGTTATAGAAAGTTCTCATGGTACGGCACCAAAGAAGCCTTCGCCGGTGTGCCGGATCCCAGCAAGCCCGACGCCGTCGCTCCCGACTACGATGACCGCCAAACGCTTTTCACAGGGTCGTTGAGCGGAGTCTCGGCGAAGCAAGAGAAAATTCCCGACCTGCCTATCGTCCCCGTTGCGGAAGACGAAGTAACCCTGCCCGTGATTGCGCTTAACACGCCGACGCCCGAGCCAAAGACGATCGCCCGCAAAGATGAATGGCAGCGCTGGAACGACTACGGCATCGGCCTGTTCCTGCAAGGAGACCTGAAGGCTGCAGCGGTCGCTTTTGAAAAAGTCACCGAAGCCGATCCCAACAATCCCGACGGCTGGGTCAACATCGGCCGATGCGCCGTGCAGGAAGGCGACATGGCGCGAGGACGCACCGTCCTCGAGAAAGCTCTGTCCCTATCTCCGAACCTCGCACGCTCCAACTTTTTCTACGCTAAGGTTCTGCGTTCCGACGGCAACTATGAGGGCGCTGCGTCCCGGCTCCGCACCGTACTCGCGCAATATCCACGCGATCGCGTCGCCCTGAACGATCTGGGCCGGGTGCTGTTCCTCGAACGAAAGTACGACGATGCGGTCAAGGTGTTGCAATCCGTCTTGGAAATCGATCCCGAAGACCTGCAAGCGCATTACAATCTGATGCTCTGCTACAACGGCCTAGGCAACGAGAAGCTAGCCAAAGAACATCAAGCCCGCTACATGCGCTTCAAAGCCGACGAATCTTCCCAAGCCATCACCGGTCCCTATCGCCAGCTTCATCCCGAAGACAACAACGAGCGCCAGTCCATCCATGAGCATGTGTCAGTGCCCCTGCCTGTGACCACTACGACGCACGTGGGGACAGCCGCCTCGGCTGTCCGGCGAAGCGTTGCGAGCGGTGCACCCGGAGCTTCCCGATAAATGGCGTCGAAAAACGAATTCACCACAGAGCCACGGAAGCACGGAGAAATCCCTTTCTCGAAATCTCTGCCTGCTTCAGTGTCTTCCTGGTTAATCGCGTGCTGCCTGGCTCTGACAGCTCAAGCCCAAATTGAATTTCGCGACATCACCGCTCAGGCCGGCATCCACTTCACCCACAACAACGGTGCCTTCGGCAAGAAGTGGCTCCCGGAGACCATGGGGCCCGGCTGTGCCTTCATCGACTACGACAACGACGGATATCCCGACATCGTCCTGACCAACGGCGAAGATTTCCCCGGCCATCCGCACGCAGGCGCGACCACGCTGAAGCTCTACCACAACAATCACGACGGCACCTTCACCGACGTGACCCGCAAAGCCGGTCTCGCAATTCCGATGTACGGACTCGGCATCGCAGTCGGCGACTACGATAACGACGGCTTCGACGACATTTTCATCTCGGCCCTAGGCCAAAGCCATCTCTTCCACAACAACGGCAATGGCACCTTCACTGAGGTGACGAAGGCTGCTGGAATGTGGGGGCCGAACGAGTTCTCGACCAGCGCCGCCTGGTTGGACTACGACCGCGACGGCAAACTCGATCTCGTCGTCGCGAATTATGTGCAGTGGAGCGAACAGGGGGACCTGTACTGCACGCTTGACGGCTCGCACAAATCGTACTGCACCCCGGAATCGTACAAGGGCACCTCTCTGCGTCTCTGGCATAACATCGGTGGCGGCAAATTTGGAGATGCCACACAGCAAGCCGGACTAGGAGATCCCACCTCGAAGAGCCTGGGCATCGCCATCCTTGATGTAAACGTTGACGGCTGGCCCGACATCCTGATCGCCAACGACACGCAGCCGAACAAGCTCTATATCAATAAGAAGAACGGCACCTTCGATGAGCGGGGCGTCGCTGCTGGTATCGGCTTTAGCGAAGACGGTATCGCCCGTGCCGGAATGGGAGCCGACGCCGCCGATTATGACCGCAGCGGTCACGCCAGCCTGATCATCAGCAACTTCGCCAACCAGATGGTGTCGCTCTATCACAACGAGGGTAATGGTCTGTTCGTCGACGAGGCACCACAATCCGAGATTGGCCGCGACACTTTGGTGACTCTGGGCTTCGGCTGCTTCTTCTTCGACTATGACAACGACGGCTGGCCCGATATCTTTGTCGCCGACGGGCACATCGAAAACGAGATCGAGCGCGTACAGAAGCGCGTAAGCTATGCCGAGCCTCCACACCTGTTCCGCAATCTTGGTGGCGGAAAATTCACCGAAGTTACGGCGCAGATGGGCAAGGCCTTTGCAGCGCCGAAAGTCGCTCGTTCCGCTGCCTACGGCGATATTGATAATGACGGTTTCCCAGATATCCTGCTAACAACAAACGCCGGTCCCGCCTACCTGTACCACAACGAGGGCGGCACGAATCAGAGCCTGCGGATCAAACTGGTCGGTACGAGATCAAACCGCGACGGAATCGGCGCAGTCGTGCGCGCGATGGCCGGCAACGACCAGCAATGGAAGATGCTGCGCTCCGGATCAAGCTATCTTTCCCAGAGCGAATTGGTGCTGACCTTTGGCCTCGGCACGCACACCAAAGCCGATGCGATCGAGATCCAATGGCCCAGCGGCCAGGTCGATAAGCTATCCAACATCAATGCCGGACAGACAGTCACGGTGCAAGAAGGAAAGGGAATTACCGGTAAGCGGCCGTATTCGGCGCAACATATGCGCACCGGGAAGCAACTAGCAGTTGGCAACTAACACCCAGCCAACCAGGGTGTCATCCTGAGCAGCGCGACAAGCCTTCGAAGGACCGTACGACAAGTCCCCGCGGCAACGGCGTGTGCAAGGCCCAGCTAGCTGCCTACGGCGCACCCGTTCCCGTCGCCCTGATCGAGTCGTATGCAGTCGTCAGGTCGCCCACAGTCGCCGCACATTGAAGACGACCTATCGATAAACTCCCTGTGTTCCCCTGTGTCCCCTGTGGTTAAATCTTTATCGGCATGAATCTGAAAATTTCATCTGCACTTTGTGCCACTATCCTCGCGGCCTTAAGCGCACTTTTGCCCTCGCCCCAACCCGACCCCGTCGAAGCCGCGCGCCACAACAATCTAGGCTGCGCCTATATGAACCAGCAGCTCTTCGAAAAGGGACTAAAGGAATTCCAGCAAGCGCAAGCGGCCGATCCGAAATTCACGATTGCCCGCCTGAACGAGGGCGTAGCCTATCTGAACCTGCAAAAGATAGACGAAGCCAAAGCTGCCTTCGAAGACGCACTCAAACAAGATCCGAAGAATCCTAACGCCTGGTACAGCTTGGGCTTGCTTGCGAAGAACACCGGCGAGGCGCAATCCGCGGTAGACGCCTTCAAGCACGTCACCGAGATCGATCCCAATGATGCCGACACCTGGTATTTTCTGGGCACTGCGTACGTCCAAGCAAAGCAGTTCCCCCAAGCGATCGAAGCCTTCGAGCACGCGCTGAAGATCAATCCGTTGCACGCCTCGGCCGAATTCGGACTCTCTCGCGCGTATCAGCAATCCGGAAATACCGACAATGCCCGCGAACACCTGAAGAAATTCCAGTACATCACGCAAAACAAGATTGGCTCGCCCATGAGCCTCGCCTACGGTGAGCAAGGCCAGTACTCGCGGGCAGTGGAATCGCTACAAGCGCAATTGAAGCCGCCGCCGCAGAGCAAGGCGAAGTTTGTAGATACGACGAAGGCGGCGGGGATTATTGGTAAGGGCACCCAGGAACCCAAAGACTTGGCCGGTTTCCTTGGTTCAGGTGCATGTTTTTTTGACTACGACGGAGATGGACGGCTCGACATTTTTCTCGCTAGCGGGGGAGTGGACGGCGGTATCGCCCTCTACCACAACTTGGGGAACGGCAAGTTTGAGGATGTGACGCACAAGGCCGGACTCGATGCGACAACTCGCGCTGTCAGTTGTACCGCCGGCGATTACGACAACGACGGATTCCCTGATCTGGTAATCGGGCTAAACAGGGGCCTCCTGCTCGAACATAATGAGAAGAATGGAACGTTCAAAGATGTGACCGCGGCTGCCGGTATAAAGACAGACGGGATCATTTTGGGTTTGACGCTGATTGACTATGACCACGACGGTGATTTGGATCTCTACGTCACGCGTCTCAACCAAAACCATGAACTCTCGCCATCGGCGGGAGAGATCTTCCAGACGCAGGATATTCAACCCACGAACTTAATCTGGCGAAATAACGGCGATGGAACTTTTACGGATGTAACAGCCTCATTGGGCCTCAACGTAGGAGCATCGCTGGGTGCGATCGGTTCCGACTACAACAACGATCGGGCAGTCGATCTAGTGGTAGCAGCCGCGAAAGTGAGTACAATCTTCGAAAATCCGCGCGAAGGAAAATTCAAGCCGCTGCAGCCGTGGTCTGACACCATGCCGAGTCCCAGTTTCGGAGTGGCCGGACTGGATTACAACCACGACGGATGGATGGATTTGGCGTTTTCCCACTCAGGAAGTTCCAGCCTGACGCTGTGGAAGAACGATCACGGAAAGTTCGACCAAGTCACGCTGCCGATATTGAATTGGGTTCACGCCTTCGGCGTCGCTGCCTTCGACTACGACAACGACGGTTGGGTCGATCTCGTCGCGGTCGGCGAGACCAAAGACGGCAAGGGCGAAGTTCGCCTCTTCCGAAATCTCGGTCCTGACGGATTCAAGGACGTCACCACCGACGTCGGACTCGACAAGATTCATCTCGAAAGCCCTCGCGCCCTCATCACCGGCGACTACGACGACGACGGCGCCACTGACCTGCTCATCACGCAGAATCACGGATCGGCCGTGCTCCTGCGCAACGAGAGCGCGACGCAGAATCACTGGCTGAAGCTCTCGCTTAAAGGACTGAACGACAACAAGTCCGCCTTCGGCACAAAGGTCGAAGTCTTCTCCGGCGGCAACCGCCAGAAATTCGAGATCTACGGATCGAACGGCTATCTCGGCCAGAACTCCACTGACATCATCGTCGGGCTGGGCCAGTCGAAGGAAGCCGACATCGTCCGCATGCTCTGGCCCACAGGTGTGCTGCAGGACGAAATTCAGATCGCCGGCGACAAGAAACAAGAGTTCCTCGAAATCGACCGCCGAGGGAGTTCCTGCCCCACGCTCTTCGCCTGGAACGGCGAGCGCTACGAGTTCATCGCCGACATGCTGGGCGCGGCAGTCGTCGGCCACTGGATCGGCCCCCACCAGCGCGACATCCCCCGTCCGGTCGAGTACATCAAGATCCCGACGGGTTTGCTTCGAGAGACAGACCTTTCCCATGTCTCGCAAAACCGGCGAGACATGGGGCTCCCCCTTGTTGAAAGCGATGAAAGTGGGGGCGCCCCACTTCTCGCCGATGTTGCCAGAAGTGGGAAGCACAGCGGCCAAACCCTGAGCTTCCGTTTCATGGAGCCGCTTGAAGAAGCCGTCTACCTCGATCAAGTGCGCCTGCTCGCTGTCGATCATCCCGCAAACCTTGATGTCTATCCCAACGAATACTTCGCGTCGAACCCGCCGTACCCGGAATTCAAAGTCGTGGTCAGCGGCAATGCAAGGCCGCCCGCTGGTGCCTGGGATGAACACGGCCACAACGTCCTGCCCGACCTGCTAGCGCATCGTTTCTTCGGCGATTTCGAATTAACCCAGTTCGCGGGATTCGCCCAGCCGCATACTCTCACCCTTGATCTGGGTCAGCCCTACAACGGTGGCCCGCTCTGGCTTTTGGCTCACGGCGAAATCGAATACTTTACCGCCAACAGCATGTACGCCGCAGCCCAGTCGAAACTCGAGCCCATCGCTCCCTATGTCGAAGCACAATCTGGAGACGGAAACTGGAAGCGAGTGATCGAGGACATGGGGTTTCCCGCCGGAGGCCCCCGCACGATGACGGCCGACCTAACTGGCAAGCTGCCCACAGGCACGCAGAAGATTCGAATCACCACAAATCTGCAAATCTACTGGGACAGCATCCTGATCAGCTGCACTCCGCAATCCCAGTGGCGTCATCCTGAGTGCAGCCGCATTTCCGGCGAAGCGAAGGATCTCCTGAAAAGCGTTCCAGAGTTCAGCCTAACGAATGTACCGCTTCTGAAGGCCGACCTCGAGTTCCACGGCTACCCGTATAAGATCGAAGGCCTGCCCCCCGGCAACGTTCACTACATCTACGCAAAGACCAGTGCCACCGGTCCCTACACGCGCCCGCAAGGAACGTACACGCGCTACGGAGATGTGCTTCCGCTGCTGACCGCGACCGATGACAAGCTAGCCGTCTTCGGCTCGGGAGACGAAGTCCGCCTCGACTTCGATCCCTCGAGCTTGCCAGCACTCCCGCCCGGCTGGGTGCGGGATTACTTCTTCGCCGCCAACGGCTACGAGAAAGATATGGACTTCTACGCCGCCGACGGCAACTACGTCGCCCCGCTGCCGTTCTTGAGCATGGGCGAGTATCCTTATCCGCCAAAGAAGTCGTTCCCGCTCGATGACGCGCACGTGAACTACCTGCTCCAATACAACACACGTCACATGTCCGGCAACGAGCAGCGTGGGTACTGGTTCCACTACGGCGAGAACCGCCGATGACCAAGCTTTATCGCCCCGTCGGGCTCAACGAACTTGGATCGATCTGGGATTTCGTTTGCCGCGAGTTCCCCCCGCGGTTGCCGGAACAACCGATCTTCTATCCAGTAACTTCGGCAAAATAGGTTACGCTGATCGCGCGCGATTGCAATACGAAATCCCCAGCACCGCAGGTTACGTTACTTCGTTTGCCGCGGATGAGAATTATCGATCGCGCCTCGGACGTCACACCGTGGGATCGGCGGTTCACGAGGAATGCTGGATTCCCGCTCA
>Ga0126381_100004561_pt1 | contig 15110 bp, 6 predicted proteins | sample PanSoiMetPlot_28_FD_96465 | JGI IMG/M metagenome (GOLD analysis project Ga0126381, IMG submission 96465) | Tropical forest soil microbial communities from Panama - MetaG Plot_28 | ecosystem: Environmental > Terrestrial > Soil > Tropical forest > Bulk soil | place: Panama | collected 2016-02-17
ATGCCGGAGAATACTCATATCGAACTGATCGAGACCGTGGCCGAGCGTGTCCCGCAAGAAGCCAAACCCGCTCCCGATCTCGAGCAACTGCGGCGTAATGCCGAAGAACTCAACAAGCTGCTGGCCTGGAACCCGAGCGTTCACCACTCGGATTTCTTTTTCGCTCGCTGGCGGGCTATGGCCGCCGGTCTTCGTCCCGCTCTAGAGAAAGTCGGTCGCACCCCGCGTACCGACCAAGATGCCGAAGACCTATGCTGGTTACGCGACAACCTGCCACTCGTCTGGGCCGAGCTGTGGAATACCAAGAACGCCTTCAAGCTTTTGCGCCGCCTGCCACATGTGCGCACTCCGAAGGGAGTGACCATTCCGAGAGCCGCGGGAATCGCCGAGGCTTACCTGCATGCGGTGGACTTTGATTTTAGTGAAGCTTCGTTCCTGGCCTATCTCGACGCCTTCCAAAAGACCACGCCGCTCAAATTCCGCGAACTCTGGGTGGTGCTACCGGCCATGGAGTTGGTACTGCTTGAGCAGGTTGCCATTCGCGCGCAAAAGGTTTTTGACAATTCGGAGCCGGCTGCCGTTGGAGTTTGCGTTCGCAGCCTACGCGAGATTAACCAGGTGCACTGGAAGGAGTCGCTCGAGCCGCATATCGCCTTTGACCGAGTCCTACGCGAAGACCCCATGGGGGCTTACCCCCGCATGGACTTCGATAGCCGCAACTTCTACCGCGAAAAGCTGGTCAAAATCGCCGAGCGCACTGATCTCACCGAAGTCGAGGTAGCCCATGAAGCGCTAACCTTGGCGCGCAATGCAGCAGAGCGCAAGTTGGACAATCCCCGCCTTTTAGCGCGCGAGTCGCACATCGGGTACTACCTGGTAGGTGAAGGCACCTCGGAGCTGCAGGATCGAGTCGGCTTTCGCCCCACGCTGGCCAATAAGGTCAGAAGTTTTCTGCGCAGCCATCCCGACGAGTTTTATGTGCCCGGCATTGCCATACTCACGTTCGTTATCCTGGGGACGATCCTATTGTTGCTGACCAGCCGGTTTACGCCTCCCGGGCTGATTCTGTTCTCTGGGCTGGTGCTCCTGTTGCCCTGCTCGCAGAGCGCCGTGCAACTGATGAATTACCTCACCACGGCCTTGCTGCGCCCGCAGATTCTGCCCAAGCTCGATTTTGCCAAAGGGATTCCAGGGGAATCGACCACCTTGGTGGCGGTGCCCGCTCTGCTCCTGAATGAAAAGCAGGTCCGGCACCTGGTCCAGGATTTGGAGGTGCGGTTCCTCGCCAACCACGATCCCAACCTGCACTTCGCCTTGCTAACTGATCTCGCCGACTCCCCGGTTCCGGCCCGAGAAGATGATCCGCTGGTCGACCTATGCGCAGACCTCATCAAGCAATTGAATGAAAAGTACGCCGAACGAGAAGCCGGGTCCTTCCTGCTTTTGCATCGTCATCGCGTCTACAACCCGCGCGAGAAGGTGTGGATGGGCTGGGAGCGCAAGCGCGGGAAACTCATGGATCTCAACAAGCTCCTGACCAGCAACTATGACAGCTTTCCGGTCAAAGCCGGCGATCTCTCCGTGCTCTCCAAGATCCGCTTTGTGCTTACGCTTGATGCCGACACCGAGCTGCCGCGGGGCTCGGCACCTCGCCTGATCGGCACTCTCGCCCATCCTCTCAACCAGGCCATTATTGATCCCGAAAGGAATGTTGTGGTGGCCGGCTATGGAGTTCTTCAGCCGCGCGTGCGCGTCAGCGTGCAGAGCGCGGCACGCTCCCGGCTGGCCAACATCTACTCCGGACAAACTGGATTTGATATTTATACCCGTGCGGTATCGGACGTTTATCAAGATCTGTACGGAGAAGGAATTTTCGCTGGCAAGGGAATTTATGAAGTGGAGACCGTGCACCGCGTGCTCGATCGCCGCTTCCCGCAAAACGCTCTCCTCAGTCATGACCTGATTGAAGGGGCATATGCCCGCGCCGGGTTGGTTACCGATACCGAGGTCATCGAGGACTACCCTTCTCATTACAGTGCCTACAATCGGCGCCGACATCGTTGGCTGCGCGGAGATTGGCAGATCACCAGTTGGTTGTTCTCCCGCGTACCGGATGAAACCGGTCGTCTGGTTCAAAACCCCATCTCGTTGGTTTCACAGTGGAAGATCTTCGACAACCTGCGCCGCAGCCTGGTCGAGCCGGCAACCTTCTTGCTGTTCGTCCTCGGCTGGCTGGTGCTGCCCGGCTCGCCCCTCGGTTGGACGATCGCCACCATCTGCATCTTGTTTGTGCCCGTATGGTTTGAATTTCTGTTTACCTTGGTTCGTTCGATAGCCGAACAGAAGATCAGCGTGGCCCGCGAGGCCCTGGCTTCGCTCGTCACCAGCAATATCAGCGTACTCCTAACCCTGATATTTCTGCTCCATCAGACCCTGGTTTCGCTCGATGCGGTGGTGCGTACGCTGGTCCGGCGGCTGTTCACGCGGCAACGTTTGCTCGAATGGGAAACCGCCGCCGAAGCGGAATTGGGACGCGGCAAGCGAACCCCCGTGGACGTGTACTTGAATTGGATGCCGCTCATCGCGCTAGGCCTTGGCCTTCTAGTGTTTGTCGCTCACCTTTCCGCGCTTTCTTCGGCCCTGCCCATTCTCCTGCTCTGGGCTTGCAGCAAGCCGGTCTCGCTCTGGCTTGATAGTCCCCCGCAACTCTCGCGCACCGAAGCCTCCGATAAGGACCGGCTCTTCCTCGGGCGAGCCGCCATCCGCACCTGGCGCTACTTTGCGGAATTCAGCAGCGAAGAACATAATTGGCTAATTCCCGACAACCTGCAGGAGGACCCGTATGTGGTCGCCGCACGGGTGTCTCCTACCAACATCGGCTTTCTGCTCAATGCGCGCCAGGTGGCATGCGAGTTCGGATATCTCACGGTTCCAGAACTCGCCGAGCTGACGGCAAAAACCTTGGCCACCATGCGCCGCATGAAGCGCCATCGCGGCCACGTCTACAACTGGTACGACACGCGGACCCTTCGCCCCCTCCCACCTCTATTCGTGTCTACGGTGGACAGCGGCAACCTGGTGGCGTCCTTATGGACGCTCGAGCAAGGTTGTGAATACGTACTAGGCTTGCCCCTCTTGAGAAACCAGCTGGCCGAGGGTTTCCTTGATCACTTACGCATCTTGACCGACTTGCGGGTATTCCCTCGACGCCTGTTCACCAGACTGGAGAAAAAATCGCACAGCGAGGATTGGATTACGACCCTGCTGCGTTTCCCGGCGTCGGCGTTAGAGCGCATTGCCGTCCGGGAGAGCGAATCGAAGCACGCCGGCGACGTGAAGTGGTTTGGCGAGGAGGCTGGACGACGCTTGCATCAGCTGCGCCAGACCATTGCGCGCTTTGTACCCTGGATGCTGCAGGATTTTGCGCCCTTACGAGCCATTCCCGACCTGAAGCTACCGCCTGCCAATGTTCCGCTCAAGGACCTTCCCGCGGTGTTGACCAAGCTCGCGCAGCGGCTGGAGAACGCATTGCACTCGGCAGACCAGTCACGCGGCGAAGAATACGCGACTTTGGTGCGCCGTCTTATTTCGCTGGTTGCTGGCGCCCGCATGGATGTCACGCGTTTGATTCAGGAGTTGCAGGCGCTCGCCGCCGATGCCGGCCGCATGGCGGAGCAAATGGAGTTCGGTTTTCTCTGGAACTCGCGGCGCAAGCTGTTGTCGATTGGCTTTGAAGGAGAGCGCCAACAGGTACATTCCGCGTGCTACGACTTGCTGGCCTCCGAAGCTCGAATCGCGACCTTTGTGGCCGTGGCCAAAGATGATATTCCGCAGGAGACGTGGTTCCTGCTGGCGCGTACACACACGGTGGATCATGGCCGGCCGGTACTGCTCTCCTGGACGGGCACCATGTTTGAGTACTTGATGCCGGCCCTGTGGATGCATACCTATGCCGGGACCCTCCTCGATCGTTCTCGCCACGCCTCCGTGCGCGCCCAGCAAGAGTTTGCCCTGGCCAAGCGCGTGCCCTGGGGCATTTCCGAATCTGCCTACGCCAAGAGAGATGAGGCGGGAAATTATCAGTACTATGCCTTCGGCATTCCGCAGCTGGCCTTGCATCACGGCGAAGTAGAGGGACTGGTGATTTCTCCCTACTCGACCTTCTTGGCCCTCCCCACCTCGCCCAAGTCGTCGCTCGACAATCTGCGCCATATGTCGCACGAGGGCTGGTTTGGCGCCTACGGGTTTTACGAATCGGTGGATTTCAGCTCATCCCGCGCCAGCCGCTGGCGCCACCACTCTGAAGTAGTGCGCTGCTGGATGGCGCATCATCAAGGCATGTCGTTGCTCTCAATCGCGAATTTTCTCTCCGACGGCATCGTGCAAGAGTGGTTTCACAGCCATCCCCGGGTGCAAGCCACGGAGCTGCTGCTGCACGAAAAACCCGTGAACTACATGCCTTCAGGCGATTCCATCGTGGTTTGATAAACCAGCCGTTCACCCCGGCCGGCGCCAGGCGTCGAATTTAAAACCCTGCCGTTTGGTAGCGCAGCACCGCCAAGCGAAGTCGGTAGTCATAAGCCGCTTGAGCATTGCGGATCTCGGCTTGGGTCTCATCCAGCTGGGCTTGGCTTAACTCGACAATCGAGCCCAACCCGAGCTGATATCTGGTCTGCGCCAAGTCGAGACTAAGATTTGCTTGCGCGACGAGCTGCGCGGTTACAGCCAGTGCGCTATAAGCGCTATTGGCATCCAGCCAGCTGGTGCGCACGTCGCGCGCGATGCGGTTGGTGAGATCCCGCAGGCGCTCATTTGCGGCTTGGGCTCTTAACTCGGCCTCGCGAGCCCGGGCGCTGTACTGAAACCCGTTAAAGATAGGAATATCGATGTTGACTCCCACGGCGCCATACCAATTGGTCAGCGCGGGATTGCGCACCGGCGTGTCTCCTACAGCTCCAGCGGCGCGAATTGCGGGCAAAAGCAAATCACGTTCCGCCGTCTGAAACTTGCGCGCCGACTCGTATTCGAAATGGAGCGCCGCGAGTTCCGGCCGCTTGGTGAAAGACTGGGTGAGGAGATCGTCGAGGTTCGCCGGGGGTGGTTCGAGCGGCGTTGTGTCCTCGAGCAACCGAAAATTCTCGAGCGTCCGGAATCCGAGCACCTCGTAGAGTGCCGCGAGCGCGCTATTCTCACGGTTCTGAGCATCGAGGAGAAGCAGCTTCGCCTGGGACAGGTTCACGTTGGCAAAGCTCAAGTCCAGTTGCGATTTCAGCTTGCTGTTAAACAGCGCCTGGATCTGGTCGGCCACGGTTTGCCGGGCACTGACCGTCTGCTCCGCCACGCGCGTAATCGCATGCGCCTGTAAGGCATTGTAAAAAGCCTGATCGGCGGCCAAGCGAATCTGGTCCTCGGTGGCGACTTCGTTTTGGTTCTCGGCCTTGGCAGCAAGATTCGCGCTCGAAACCAAGTTTGTGGTGTGGCCGAAATCGGTGATGAGCTGAGTCACCGTCGCGCCTACGGCGGCCCGCTCATAGATGATTGGGTTATTCAGCCCGCCGGCTGTGATTCTGCTCGTGGGGTGGGAATCGACTCCCGTCAGATCCGCATTCGCCTGAGGCCAAAGCGCGGAACGCGCCTCCCGAGTAACCTGCTGGGATGCTAAAGCGGTGAGCCGCGCCACCGAAATCTGAGGATTGTTCTTCAGGGCTAGTTGTTCCGCTTGGGTGATCGTAAGAGTTGTTGCGCCCGGCGGGGTGGTCGGTGAAGGCCCAGCGTGCGGCAGTTGGTTCTGTCCGGGAGCGGGACTGGCATCCTTGCTTATCTGCGGCGAAGGCGCTTGCGGGAGAGAGGCTTTTGATTCTTCCTGCGAAGCGACGGCAACGCCGACGGTAAACGGTGCATCGGTTTGGGCTCGCTTTGGCGAGGATGCCTGCGCCCTTGCTGCACCTAACATCAGGAGCACACAGAAAACCAAACTTTCCATTATGCAAGCATCTCCGCGGCGGGTCTGTCCTCTTTGCGATGGAACCAAAGGTAAGCAGCGGGAACCAAGTATACAGTCATAACGACTGAAACCAGCAAGCCTCCAATGATTGCACGCGCCAAGGGGGCATAAGCTTCTGCCCCGGTTCCGAGCTTCAGTGCCATCGGAATAAGGCCAATAATCGTGGCCAGGGATGTCATTAGTACCGGCCGCAAACGAATCCGGCTCGCGACGGCCACGGCTTCCCGCAGCGGCGTTCCTTGCTGCCACAGACTGCGCGAGAAATCTACAATCAGAATGCTGTTGGAGACTACGATACCAACCATCATCACCAGACCCATGAGAGACATAATGTTCAGGGTTGTGCCACTTATCAGCAACATCAACAGGACCCCCATCAGGCCTGGTGGAATGGCAAACAGAATGATGAACGGATCGAGGAAAGACTTAAATTGGGCAACCAGGATCAGGTAAACCAGCGCCACTGAGAGGAGCAAGCCCATTCCGAAGCTCTTGAACGAAGAGTGCATTCCCTGAACCGATCCTCGCAAGTCCACACGAACTCCTTCGGGGAATTTTGTTTCAGAGATGATCTTGTCGATGGCTCCGCTCAGTTCTCCCAGGTCCTCCGTCTTCGGAGCAACGTAAACGTCAATCACACGCCGGAGTTGATAGTGATCAACCTCCGTTGGAGACTCAATCGGCAAAACATCAGCCACCGCATCGAGGTCTGCCGTCTGCTTGCCGTTTGCGGAACGGATCGGGACTTGCTTCAGATCATTCAGCGAATTAACGGTGTTTTCAGGATACTGCACCGTCAGCAAATAATCATTCCCGCTCTTGGGATCCACCCAATAGCTGGGCGCGATCATGCCGTTCGAGGTCAGAGCGGTGATAACGTTGTCCACCACCTCTTTCTGACTGACGCCAATCAAGCTGGCGCGCTCACGATCGATATTGAGCCGCAGCGCGGGGTAATCGATGTCCTGCGGCACCTGCACATCGCTGACGCCCGGCACGCGACGTATCTGTTTGGCCAGCGCTGATGCCGCCGCGTAAGTCTTTTCCAGGTTCATGCCGCTGACCTGCACGTCAATCGGGGCTGGCAGGCCGAGATTTAGCACAGAATCCACCAATCCACCGGACTGAAAATATGCGCTCAGTTCCGGGAGATCGTCGCGGAGCGCCAATCGCACACGATTCATATACTCATAGCTCCCAACTTTGTGGTCGTCTTTGAGGCTTACCTGAACAAAGGCAGTGTGCGATGCCGAATTGGGAGTGTAGATCGCGGAAAATCCGGGAGTGACACCTATGTTGGAGACGATCATGCGCAATTCATTCGGCGGCACAATTTTCCGGATTTCATCCTCCACTCTCTGCACATCTTGTTCGGTCACCTCGATCCGCGTGCCCGACGGCGCCTTCAGGTTGATCAGGAACTGACCGGCGTCGGTGCGTGGAAAGTAAGCCACTCCAAGCTGGGGATACAGAGAGAAACTGAACAAGGCGATACCAACTAGTCCGATTGTGGTCGCCACGGGCTTCAATAAAGCTCGTCCCACGGTGTGATCGTAGCGGCGGACAAGCTTTTCGAAATAACGATTGAACACAGCATCCATACGCGCGGGGCGAGAAGATGTAGATTCGGCATGCTCTTGCACAAGATGCGGTGATTTCATCAGCTTCGCGCAAAATAACGGCACCACCGTCATTGCCACAAAAAACGACGCCAACATTGAAAGCACAACTGAGCTGGCCAGTGCCGTAAACAAATACTTGCTTACCCCATAAAGAAAAATCACTGGAAAGAAAACCACGATTGTGGTCAGAGTCGCTGCTAGGACGGGCAGTACAACCTCCTGGCCGCCTTTCTCGGCAGCAACTTCCGGCGGCTCGCCCATTTCCATGTGGCGAAAAATGTTTTCCAGTACTACTACCGAGTTGTCGATCAACCGAGAAAACGCGAGCGCAAGCCCGCCCAGCACCATTGTGTTCACGGTTCCACCGCCGGCGCTGATTGCCAAGAAGGCTGCGAGCGCGGACAGAGGAATCGACAGGAAGACCGCAGCTGTAGCTCGCATGCTTCCCAGGAAAAGCAAAATCATCAGTCCGGTCAGGACCAGTCCGATAGCTCCCTCATGCAGCAGATTCTCGATTGCCTTTTTCACAAACACCGATTGGTCGAACACAACCTTGGCGACTAGCTGTTTAGGAACATCGGTCAACTCCGCGATCGCTTTTTTGATTCCATTCACCACGGAGATGGTGTTGGTATCGCCGCCTTGTTTGAGAATCGGCAGATACACCGATGGCTGACCGTCGACCCGCACGATATTCGCTTGAATCTCGTGCGCGTCCATCGCCTTCCCAACATCCTGAACAAGCACCGAAGCGTTGCCCACAGTTTTCAGAGGAAGATGATTGATTTCGGCAGTGTTCGGGAGTTGGCTGTTGGTGTAGAGGTTGTAATCAATCGGTCCGATCTTCACGTCGCCGGCGGGCAAGATCAGGTTGCTGTCGTTGACGGTCCGCACCACGTCCATCACGCTGAGCTGGTGTGCTTCCAGCTTCAGGGGATCCACGTAAACCATGATCTGTCGGTATTTGCCGCCAAAAGGCTGCGGCACAGATGCACCGAGCACATTCGCGACTTGATTGCGAACGTTGTATTGCCCGAGATCACGCAGCTGCGTTTCGTTTAGCCCTTCTCCTTTAAGGGTTATCAGGCAGACTGGCAGACTCGACGCATCAAACTTCAGGACAACCGGGGGCAATGTACCCGGCGGCAGTTTCCGAAGGTCCGCCATCGCGAGATTTGAGATTTCGCTCAAATCAGCATCGGCGTTGGTCCCAGGCTGAAAGTAAATCTTGATCAAGCTCACGCCGGGCAACGAACGCGATTCAATATGATCAATGTTGCTGCCTAGCGTGAAGAACCGCTCAAAGCGACCGGTGATATCGGTTTCAATTTGCTCCGGCGGCATTCCAGAGTAGAACGTGGCGACAACCACGACGGGAATATTAATGGGCGGGAACAGGTCCACGGGCATCCGCGCCAGAATCGTGGTCCCCACGATCGCGATAACCAGGCAGCAAACAATAATGAAATACGGATTCTTAATGGCAAAACCAGACATCAGAACTTGTCCTTTGTGTTTTCCGCAACCAGCTTTGGAGCAACGATATCTCCGGGATGAAATTCAGCGCGAGAACCGACCACCACCCGTTCCTTCGGCTCGATTCCGGATAGCACCTCTACTTCGTTGGCGCCTTCCAAACCGAGCTGCACTTGACGCTCGTCAATGCGGTCTTTCGAGTCGACAACGAGAACGGTTGCGGTTGCTCCGTTGCGAGTCACCGCTTGAACGGGGACGGCAAGAACGGAGTCCTTTTTTACAAGCGTGAGGTTTACTTCGGCGTACATCCCGGCGACAATCGCACCGTTCTTGTTTGGAACATCGACTTCGGTGTGCATGGTTCTGGTTTCTTGGCTCAACGAGTCCGCAAAACGCGACACCTTGCCGTCGAAGTTGCGGTTCAGAGAGAGCACGCGGACACTGACAGTGCTGCCTAATCGAATCAGTGGTACAGCTGACTCGGGCACAGGTAGCGTCAAGCGAAACAGATTCGTTTGCGCCACACTCACCACGGGAAGGGCTTGCGTATTAGAGCTTGTGCCCGCCTGCACCAATGCGCCAGTATCGACATATCTGTGGGTCACGACACCGCTGAACGGAGCTACGATTCGTGTGTAGTCACTCATCGCACCGAGTTGCTTTTGCTCCGCCAAAACTACATCCAGTTGGTTACGCGCTTCCGACAATGATGCTTCATCGGCGGAGATCTGTGCCTCGCCTTCCTTGTCCTTGGCTTCGGCATCATCCAATTCCTGCTGCGCGATTAGACCCGGGCGCGCTTTGGAGGCGTCCGCCAACCTCGTAAAATCGAGGTGAGTAGCCGCATGAAGCGATTGCGCGCGATCAAGGTCGCCTTTCGCTTTCCGAATTGCGTCTTTCGCGCGACGCACCGCGGCGCTTGCTCCCTCAAGCTGTGCATTCAATTCCGGAACCTCAAGGGTCGCAAGCGTCTGCCCGGCCACAATGTGATCGCCGACATCGACATAAATCTTGCGAATGTAGCCGGCAATTTTGGCGTGCACGTCGACCTCTTGGAAGGGGCGAAATTCACCTGACAGGGTTAGGGTGCTCTCTATCGGCCGGCGTTCGACGGAAACCACCGCCGCCGGCTGAAGCGCGACCTCGCCCGGCTGACTGGCTCGCGCATGCCGACCAAGGAATGGCAGGAATGCGGCGAGTGCGATCGCAACCACGACTACCGAAATCCATAGGTAGATGTTTTTTTTCATAAATTTCTCAAATGTCCGGCCGAGCCGAGCAGCTTGGTCCCCAGGATTACTTCGGCATTTCCGCTCTTCGCCGAAACAGGGCTTAGCTCGAAAAACGACCGACGTAAGGGAAGGTGCCGGACGAAATCAGCACACGGTCTGGATCAGAAAGCATCTCGGCCTACTGGCCAACAATCCCGCACTGAAAACGTCTTGAATGCTGCAATAGATAGAAAGAAGGGCTAGGCGAGGGGAGGCGGGCGATTGTAGAGCGACTGGTCGTAGGCACGAACATAGTATTTTTCGGTGGGTTCGACCGGAGCCGACGGTGTCGCGGCCCAAAGCAGGAAAAGGCCAACCATCGGCGGGATCCAGCCCACGGCATCGCGGTCGCGGTGTTGAATCTTCGCCCCCACAAACTGGGCGTGCACGGTGCGTTCGAGGTAGATCGCTGACTGGAAGGTGCGGCTGGCAAGAGAAACGACGAGAGCAACGCTGGCCAAGAATATGACAGCTCGGCGCCCACTCCCGAGGGGCCGATTGCCCCCCTGCTCAAATCCGTATAGCGGCATTAAACTTGAGTCCGCCTGTCGCAATGAACGGAAATTATACAATAGCCGGCTTATATCCTTCTTGGGAAGGGACTTACTTATGTAATTTGGATGCGCCGAGAATGGCCAAACGTTGTTCTCAGTGGCGAAGTAGCACGAGTTTTCGACCGGCTCGAGACATGCTTCGGCGCCCTCGAGGAGCGCCGAAGCATCGATCATCGATATTGCTAAGGGAGAACGTAACGGAATGAGGTGAAGAACATATTATCGATTCCGGTTGGTTGACCGAGTCGGTTGGGGCCAGTCGCTCCTGACCAGGTGTTGCGAACCAAGTAGGAATACTGCGGTCCGAACTGCACCGTGCCCTTGGTACCTCGGTAGAAACGGTACCAGAATCCAACGGTTCCTTCGATCATGTTGCGAGTATTGGCCGCGCAGTTGGCGAGACCGCCGGGAAGGAATCCACTCGAGGAAGTCGGGAACTGACCACCCACGGGTGTGCCGGGTACGGTTTCCGTATAGCAACCGTCGTTTCTGAGGCCCTGATACCCATAACCAACAGCAGCGCCTTTTGACGTGAAGCTGACATGGCGCGTGACAAATTCTGAGCCTCCATTCAAGTAGATATCGAACTTGCTACCGTGGATTTCGATGGTGCCAAGCCCCTGATACGAGGTTAGAGGAGCGAGCGTACCATCGGCATTTACGGTTACGTCCGGCAGGCCTGAGGTTCCGTAGCGACCCATTCCCTCGCCAGCAAGGAAATGAAGGCCTACGTCCACGTGCTTCTTAAACAGAGGAACACGAACGTTCGCGCCACCGCCCCCGACAGTTGTGGCATAGTTAAAAGCTCCCACGGCGGATGGAGGTGTGGCAGTGGCATTCGGGTAAACTCGATCGCGCAAATGCCGTACCACGCCGAAGATCTCAAAGTGGCCAAGCCCGGGCTCGGCCGCCAACTTGAAGACGAAATCGGGGGAGGGATTAAAGGTGTAGGTGGCCGAGGGGTTGTACAGGCCGCCGCCGGACCCCGCAGAACCGAGTAGGAAGTTCTGTGACTGTCCGGTAGCGGCAAACAGAGCCTGGGCATTCTCGACCGAGGCCCCTAGCCAGAACTTGTTATGGAAATTCTTGACCACCCGGAAACCATACTGGCGCGACCAACTAAAGCCCACCGTATATTGCGGGTCGATGGTCAGGGGTGTTGCCTCAGTACGATTGTTCATGCCAACTCTGGTCTCGGTGACCAAGCTCCACATCTGCCCGCCGGTAAAGCTTAGGCCATTGTCGAGTGCCGCCTGTCCCCAAATCTGACGCTGGCGAAGTGTGTAGCTATTGCTCTGGTTGTTGTTCGAAGTTACGCCGGCCGACAGAAAGTCTGATTCATAGTACCCCGTGAGCTTGGCGAAGTTTATCTTGCCTTCAAAGAGCATCGCGATTCGCGATTGGCGACCGGAGCCAAAGAATTCGCTCATGCGATCCTGCGACGCCCCCGTGATAGGATCGGTGTTCAAAGGACTATTGATGTCGCCGCCGAGTGCGTGCTGGCGCCACACGGTTTCTGCGGCGAAGTAGCCACCCGGGGTCAGGGTGATGCCCTTATAGTGAATCGCTAAGGGGCTCCCCAACTCGGCAATGCTCTTTTGCGTCTCTTGCAGCGTCAATGCCGAGTTTGTGGTATTGGTCTTCAAGTCGGCCACGTCGGTTTTAAGGGAGGTGACCGCATCTTGTTGTTGCGAAGCCTGAGAGGCCGCAGCATCGGCTTTCGAAGCCGCCGCGGTGGCAGCCTCCTGGCTTTGATCAAGGCGCTGCTGCAGCATTTGAATTTGCTGGTCACGTCCCTGCAGTTGCTCACTCAACTGCCGGATCTGTTGTTGCTGTGAATCCAGAGCCTGTTTCAAATCATTGAGCTGGGCAGTGACACTGGTACTTGCGGCCGCCCTTTTCTTTGTGCTCTTGGCAGCAGTACGTGGCGCACCCTGCTGAGCTTGTGCCCACGCCATGCCCGTCAGCATGAAGCAGAACACCAAAGCCATGACTCGCTTCATTTTTCTCTCCTGTTAGTAGATAGGTCTAGGTCTATTCGCCTGAACTGTAACTTTATCAGTTCAAAAATAGATTCTTAAAATGGAACAAGTTACGCGGCTAACCGTCTTCCAACGCGAACCGCAAAAACACAAGGCTCGCGGCCGAGAGACTCAACGGGTCGTATCCAAGAACCTGTGGAGCTCGATACAGCGGGAACTGTCCCGAGCCTGAACGGAAGTCTAGCCTACGCTGAGTTTGCGAGTACGGTGTTTAATATTCCGTGAATCTTCAGTGACAAAATTGTGAATTTCACGAACGGAGCGGGGGAAAACGCGGACGAAATAGCGGGGCGAAATGGGTGGGAAAAACACCTATGGGCTGTACAGAATTTGGCCGGCAGGTACCCACCTGCCGGCCTAAATTCGGTCTTCGGTCTTCGGTACGACTTAATTCCCTGCCGAGGCGCTCTGGGCTACCCCGTCGGAAGCCCCTGTTCCTAGGCGCGTAAGCCTGGGGAAAAAGGGTGTCACTTCAAATGGCATCTTATCGCGGGCCGAGGTGAACGCCACCGGAGCCGCCTTGATGATTTCTACGCGATCTTGCCAGGGATCGAGCTTAACCCGAGCCCCAAGAGGCAGGGCAGCGATCTGATCTAACTTATTGTCGTCCAAGTTGGGGGCCGAGCTCATCAAGACGCTCAAGCGGGTGACTTGGCCTTTTTCATCGATCAAGCTGTTACCCAGGTGGGCAGTCAGAAGTGCAGGAAGTGCCGGAGCCCGGGCGGTGAGTTGCTTCAGGTACAAGCCTGCCGAATCCAGCTTCTGCGCGTAAGGAGAATTCTTTAGGAGATCAAGGGCCTTGACGTCGGCCGCCGTTTCCTCATCCGGATTGTGACGGAAGCCCAAATTCTGATAGGCGAATTCATCGGAGAACAGCATGCGATCGTTAAACGCAAATTTGCTTCCCAAATTGTGGCCGAGCACGATGTGTGCCAATTCATGACTGAGCATGGCCGCCAGACTAGCCTCATCGGGAAGGGTGTCGATCAAACCACGGCTGATGATGATGGTGTTACCCACGCTGAAAGTCTCAAGCGGCGAGGTCAACATGACGCGCGCTCGCACCGGCCGCGGCAAATCAATGTTGTTGGTGATTTGGATGTTGTTGACTACGGTTTGCAGAATCTTGTCCACCTCTCCGGGAGGTGCCAGCAAACCGGCTGTTTGCAGGCGATCAATCACATTGTCCTCGGCCTGCTGTTGCCACTGGCGTTGGGCCTCAAGGGGGGATGGATCCGCGGCGGCCTGGCTTGCGTCCTTCACCTCATCAACTTTCAGCTTCGTGAGCTCATCTGCACGCCCTAATTTCGCCAGGTTATATCCCCAAACACGCGACTGGGCCTTAAACGCCAGCTTGTCATGGGAGCCGTAGCTGAAATCCCCCTCCTCGCTGTAAATGAAGGCCGGGACCCAATAGCCGGGCACCAGGTTCAAACGCCAGCTGTCCATGTGAAAGAAGTAGGCGTTTTTGGGGCGGGGAACATAGGTTCCGTTCAAGCGAACGATGTTATAGTCCTGATCTTCTACCCAGATGCGCCCCTCAAACATTCCATTGCCCGAATGCAGCTTGCCTTTGGGCATGACATCGAATGACAAACAGCGAATTTCACCCAAGAATTCCCGACGTACGAATTTGAAATCGTAGTGATCGCGATCGAAGTTCTGCTGATCGGCAAATAACATCCAGGAAAAGCCCATCGGCTGGTACTGAATGCGAAACAGCTTGCTCACCCCGCCCATGAGAGAACGTTGCAAGCTGGCGTCTTTGGTCAAATAATCGCGCCGGTCGATGGTGTCGGCCAAATCCAGTCGCCCCAAAAAATAATGATCCTCTTTGGGCACGGCACCAAGTTTCGAGTCGGGAGCGAGATTTTGCAGATAGGTCTCTACCAGTGGCGTGTGCCCCTTCAGAAAAGCGATCAGAGCGCGCTCACGCTCGACGACTTGGTCTACCACTTGATCGGCAGTGAGTGGAGCTTTCGCGGCTGGCCGCGATCCAGCAACGCTCGACGCGGTCGAACTTGGCTGCACCGCTGAAGCTGCGGCCTGCTGTTGCGCCCGGGCGCTCAGCGGAATGACCAATAAAGCAGTCAAGATCCAACCCCAGCATTTCATAACCCTGTGCCTCCTCAGAAAACAAT
>Ga0126381_100004562_pt1 | contig 15109 bp, 13 predicted proteins | sample PanSoiMetPlot_28_FD_96465 | JGI IMG/M metagenome (GOLD analysis project Ga0126381, IMG submission 96465) | Tropical forest soil microbial communities from Panama - MetaG Plot_28 | ecosystem: Environmental > Terrestrial > Soil > Tropical forest > Bulk soil | place: Panama | collected 2016-02-17
ACGCCGCCAAAGAGCAAAGCCGGGCTGCCCTGCGGAGTAATCAAGTAATTCAGCAACACTCCAACCACCAGCGCCAGGCCGATGCCAATGGGAAAGGCCACCGCCAGCCCGGCCACCTCAATGGCCGCCACCAGAAGAAGATTGGCGACATTGAAGACCACTCCGCCGAGCAGAGCGAAAGTAATGTGGGTGGAGTCGGCCGTACGGATGTTATTCAGGAATGATAGCTGTCCGCCCCCCAGGCTTCCCAGCGTGAGCCCCCAAACCAGGCTGCCAAGGATGATTCCAGCCGTATAGTCCCAATAGAACAACTGAAAGGGCCAACCGGGCGTGAGCTTCATGGTGTTGGCCCACGAACCCCAGCACATCATGCTGGCGATCATGAACAGTAATGCGATACCGTATGCTTCGGGCTGATACATGCTCGAACTTGGCTTGCTGGACCTCCTCGGCGATGATGTTTTAACAATTTAAACCACCGGAGTCTAGTTGTCTGTTTTGACTATCGTCAAGACAGAAAAAAGCTCGCGGTCGTCGGCAATCGAAGCCAGGGCTAATCGAGTTCCCGCACCCAGATATTCCGGAAACTGATGGGCGGGCTAGGGTCTCCGTGCGCCTGCAGCCGAATCGGCGCCGCTCCGTGCTCTCGGTAATAGGGTTGGCCGATATAGCGCGTCACCCCTTTTAGCTCAAAGTGATTGTCTACCAGCACACCATTGAAGAAGACCGTCGCATAGGCTGGAGATTTTAGCGAACCATCGCCACCGAACGCCGGCGCGGTCCAAACCACGTCATAAATCTGCCACTCGCCCGGTCGGCGAGTAGGGTTCACGAAGGGAATGCTTTGCTTGTAGATGCTACCCGCCATGCCGTTCACGTAGGTTTGATTCTCATACGAGTCAAGGACTTGCAGCTCATATCCGTCATCGGGGCCGGTCGCGGCGAGGAACACGCCGCTATTGCCGCGGGCCTGGCCGCTGCCCGTGACGTTCTCTGGAACCCGCCATTCAATGTGAAGCTGGTAGTTTCGAAACTTGCGTTTTGTCTCGATGTCGCCGGCAGCCTTGTTCACTGTGACTACGCCGGAGGCAACCATCCATTTCGCCGGTGACTTGTCTTTGGAAGAAACCCACTGATCGAGGTTCTTTCCATCGAAGAGGATGATCGCGTCCGATGGAGGCGCGCCGTACTCTGCGCCCGGCGTGACCACCCTGGGTGCGGGCTGCCACAATTCCGTGTCCTCAGGTTTTGCGGTTCGAGAGACGGTTTGTCCATCCTCGCTTCGGGGCCGAGCGGATTGCTTCGCCGGGAGCGCAGCCGAGAAAATTGCAACGGCCGTGAATGCAAGGCAAAACGACATGGATTTAGGCATGGTCGTAAAGCATACACCGTCTGTCGGGGGGCAAGGACGTGATCGAGCGCTGGACGGATGCCGCCGGCTAAAAGCATCCTCCACTCTTGCAATACAAGAAAAACTTGATAGCATCATGCCGAAAACGGCACTGGAGGTCTTCCTCACCCATGATTACTCGCGGCAGCTTCCTCGTCGCCAGCGGACTTACTGCTCTAGCGTCAACCCGCGTTTTCGGTGCCAACGACCGGCTCCGCATCGGAGTCATCGGAGCTGGGGAGCGGATGAAGGGGCTTCTCAACGCGGCGGATAAGGTCGGCGCATACGATCTTGTTGCGGTTGCGGATGTATATGCGCCATTCCGCGATGCCGTCAAGCAACGCTCCAACGGCCTGGCAACCACGCACGTGGAATATCGCGAAGTTTTGGATCAGGACCTCGATGCGGTCATCATCGCATCCCCCGACCACTGGCACGTGGCGATGGCCGCGGATGCCTTGAAAGCGGGAAAAGACGTGTATCTGGAGAAGCCGGTTACGCACACGATCGAAGAAGGCGCAGTTCTGACGCGGGCGGTGCGTTCGACGAAGCAGATTCTGCAATGCGGGATGCAACAGCGCAGTTGGACTCACTTCCGCAATGCGGTGGACCTGATCCAGGCGGGCAGCCTCGGGCGTGTGGTACAGGTGCGTACATACTGGTGGCAAAACTATCAGCGAGACTGGCGAACCACAATCATCGATCAACAGGCGCTGGATTGGAGGCTGTGGCTCGGCACCGCGCCGGATCAGGTTTACAGCCACGAAAAATTTTTCCACTGGCGCTGGTTCTGGAATTTTGGCGGCGGCGCGATGACCGACTTATTCACCCACTGGATTGACGTTGTGCACTGGGCCATGAAAGCCGATCAGCCGCGCCAGGCACAGATGCTCGCCGATAAATATGTCTTTGATCAGTGGGATTGTCCCGACACGATTCAAGCGGCTTTCCGCTACCCGGGCTTTGATGTCGTGTACGAAGGAATGATGAGTTCCTCGATCGATGATGGCGGCCTGGAGTTCCGCGGTACTGAGGCAACGCTGAAGATCAACCGCGGCAGCTTTAGCGTCTACCGAGAAAATGCACCGAGAGATCAAAATCCTACCCTGACGGAGCACAGTTACCGCGACGGTACGATCGATCATATGGAGAACTTCTTTAATTGTGTTAAGAGCCGAAAAGAGCCAAATGCTCCGGTAGAAACTGGCGTCGCGGCTGCGCTCGCGGGCCAAGTCGGCAACTTGGCGTATCAACGGGGCGGTCAGCTCGCGTGGCCTCCAAAATCTCGATGAACTTGGGTCGAAACCGAAGCGCAAAGGCAGAGAAACGTCCCATGCGCGATCGGTGCGCCAAAGTCGAGGCTAATGAACGGTGGGTGGCTGGTCTGCCCTCAACTGCTCGAGGTCGGGCTGCGTCCACTCGGTCGGATGGGAATGCCGTTTGATATTGAGAAGCTCCGGTAAACCAACATTGAGCGCTGGCAAGATGGTTTGAACGGCCCAAACGCAGCGCAGCAACTGCTCGTCCACGATTTGTTCCCGCGCATTCGGATCGAGATGACGCCGGTTCATGACGATACTTAAACTGTTATTCAGGTGGTGCGACATGGCACGAACCACCCGTCTTTCCGCCTCTTCGCGAACTTCGTTCAGCTGCCAAAACAACGCTCCCACAATGCCGATCAAAACCACGACGCAGTAGCGCATCCATTCGATACTCAAACTTGCGGCTAAGCCCGCGATGACTCCGGTCGAAAATGCCATGATGATGATTCTGCGATGGGGCAACATGAGGTGGCATGCTATGCGAGCTAAACAGAGTTCGTCAAGGAAAAGACTGGCTCGGAGTCCAGCCGCTTGTCCCTCAGCCGCTACCCGGAATGGCCTTCGACAGGACTTCACATGCTCTCCGAATGATCCCACTTTGTTCGAGCGATACGTCGACAAACTCAAATCCATACCTCACCCCAGTATGGTGGCGCACAATGGCTCCCACCTTTAGGGGAGTCTTGTCGACGGGGAGAGAGACCTCTAACTTGACCCGGCTTCCCACAGCCCAACTCTCATGGAACAAGCCCCCAACTCCACTTTCGCTGATATCGAGTGTGCGGCTGTGCTCCGCACTGGGTTGTTCTCCCGTATCCGGCGCTGCCATGAGTCGCATGCTTAACAAATAACGCGGATGTCGTCGCTTTGCGGTTGCGGATACCAGGGCTAGCTCCAGGCAGAGTGTCGAAGCGGGTTCTGCCGTGAATTAAACAGAGGAGTTGTTGAGGCATTGTGCGCCGCAGAGCGATCGACCTCAATACGGTTAGTTCCCGATTACCGAAGTTACGAATGTTTCCGAAGCATGGTGGCCAGTGTTTCTGCAGGGGGCAATGAGAGCGGACCGCTTTTGATCGAAGCCTGAGGGACTTCTTGGTGGCCCCATCGGGGCGGTCGTCTTGCTACTTAGCACGATTCGGGAAGGGAGAGAAGGATTACTGCCCGCGTGAGCCGCCCAGGTGCTCATACCCATGAGGCGAGAAACGACCCCGAGTCTAGAAGGAACGGTGGACTTCGAAGAATACTGCTGGCGGCAACCAGATCCTACGATGAAAGGAGATGTTCGATTTCCTTGCTTCTGGTCATTGAGCCGGGGGGTTGACCTTGAGCAATTTGCGTGCGATGCGCCCTATCATGACTCTCCGCGACTCTCTGCAATCCGTTTGAAAATCCGGACGGTATACGGGGATGAAGGCTGCGAGTTAACGGCGTCATTTCCCCAACGAAATTGAGAGTTCTCGAGGATGTCTACCCTTTCATCCAACTGGTAATGCTCGGGGATGTATTCTTGCGCCCAGTCTAAAAGGCGCGGAGATGACCCTGGCCGTATCAGCCAGGACACCGGCACGTTCACCAGCACCATGAACTCCGGTCGATTGCGCTCAATTTCAGAGATCATCTCCTGCTGCATCTTTTCGGCATACGGCTGCACTTCCATTAATGGATACGTGTAGATGTATCCGGTCGCCGAGCGCCGATGGGCATAGAAGTAAATTTCTGGCTCAGAGCCCAAAACTGCCACTGTGCTCGAAGGTGAGCTGTGGGTTTTGAGATAGTGAGCAATTTCGATGGCTTCGGGAAAGGGATTAAGTCCGTATTCTGCGCGACAGGCCGAGATGGGGTCCAAATCGAAGAGAAAATCCCATTGGGTCCAAACCGCATACCCGAACGAAACAATGAATAGCAGAATGGGCAGGAGGCGAAGCGCGTCGAGGTGGGCGCGTTCGGCAAACTCTCTTCGAGAAATGGAGACCGCGGCACCCGCCAGCAACGATACTGCAGGGAGCAGAACGATGAAATAGTGTTGACGGAAGTAAAACCCCGGGCAGGTAGCGAGAAACGAGAAAATCGGAAAGGCGATGACAAAGAAGCTGTTGACCGAGTGCCTGTGCTTCCAGAGGACGCCGAAAACACCGAAGGCGGCCAAAAACCAGATGGGTACGGCAGGACGGACAACCCCGGAAAACTGAGTCCAAAAAACACCAGGTGCCTCGTCGAGCCTGATCGTGGTTCCGTAGGCACGGGCGTAGGTGAAAGTCCAAAACCAGAACCGTGAGAAAAGGCCTGCTCTCCACATCCACAAACAAATCAGCGCAAACGGAACCGCAGCGGCAGCGACGAACAGCGAAAAGTGCTTGGCGAGATTACGCCACCCTGATTTGCTCGGTCTGGCTTTGAACACCAGCCAAACCGCACCGAACAACAGAAAGAAAACTCCGGGCTGTTTCATCAGGAAAGCCAGGCCCAGCAGTCCGCCTGCTCCGCACACCTGCCAGGGTTTGAGAACCTCGACAGGACGAGACAAAAGCAGGATGCCGCCGATCGCGACGAGCACCACAAAATGAGTGGCGTGTCCGGCAAAACCCAGAACCGAGGGACTAGTAGACAAAATCGCATAGCTGGCGGCTGCGACGATGCCTGTGGTCGCGTCGAAGACGCGCTTTGCCAGAAAAAACAGCATAACGGTTGTCAGCGCATTCACCAGCAGAAGGCCAATATGAACGGCAGTCGGAGTTTGCCCAAAGGCTGCCATGATGGCCGCATAGGCAAGGTAAGTTCCTGGTAACTTCATGTTGTAGGCGAGGGTGTAGGGTGGAACCCCTTGCAAAATAAGCTGTCCGGCATAGGCATATTCGCCTTCATCGCGTTCCAGCGGCATGTCCCGCAGACGAAGGCGAACCACCGCAGCAGCAACGACGATGGTGGTCAGCAGAATGCAAGAAAGTATTAGGGATGTTCTGGCCTGCCTTGCAATTCTCGACGTACGCTTAACCCGGGGAGACAACCTTGTCGACGCCGATTTTCTTTTGTCTTTAGCGAGCTGAGAGGCCATTGCCCGAATAAGTCTCGATGGTTGCCAGACCGATCGTGCGTCAACCCGCGCGGCCGATCCAACCTCAACAGATACTTCAGGGTTTTCGGCGCCCAAGCGGTCGCGAAAGGATCTGTTGAAGGTTCGGAAGCTGGAGTTTACAACGCCCTAGTGGAAAAACTATGACCGTTCGATGAATGCGGGGTAAACGCGGACCCTCCGAAGACCGTTGCGTTCCCAACCAGTACGAGGCTCCGAGGAAGCCCCTCCCTATGTCCCCCTAAGGTCCCTCCCACTCCCGGGGCGACTGAGTGTCGCAGTGGACGGCGCCAGCGATGCCTTTCGGAGAATTCGCGGTTTCCCCGAAACTTGTTTGCACTCCTGGTGTTCTGGAATCACGAGAACCCATCCCAGGAGGAACAATTTCCATGCATCCACGTTTATGGATCGTCGCAGTAGCGGTGCTGTTTGTCCCGGGTTGCAGCAACACCTTGAACCCCTTTTGCGGGAGTGCCAGACCTGCGCCACTGATTGGATCACTTTCCCCAAGTACCGTAGCTTTCTCTCAAGTGCAGCAGGGAGCAATCCTTACCGTCAACGGCAGTCAATTTGTTTCAGCCTCTGAAGTTGAAATCAACGGCACAGCGCTCAGCACGACCGTTGTCAGCCCTACGCAACTGAAAGTGACGCTCACGACTGGCATCATTTCCAAGCCGGAATCGGTGAAGGTCAATGTGCTCACGCCCAGCGGAAATTCCGCGAACTTGGGTTGTAGCAGCGGGGGTAAGAGCAGTGTACTCTCGCTGACGATTGACTGACACGACGACATAGATTCAGCGAGCCAATCGACATCGCAGGCAAGACCAAGGCGTAGGTGCGGTCGACCTTGCATCTTGCGCTCAGAATCTGCTCCTGAGAAGCAATCGAAGAAAAGCAGTTTCCCTGGATGTCAGCGGCCGCCAGGGAGGTTGGAGGAGAAAAGCCGCTTGCCTCGGTTGCGCCTCCCCCCACGAAGGCATTTTTTCTCTTTCATCCGCAACTCAGGCAAAGTCCGGTGAAGACAGCTCATCAGAATGGGCTAGAGCAAGTCACCTTCTTCTTTGCTACACGGACATTCGAGGCCGGGAAAACCAGAATATGAGGCCATACCCGACTGAACTAGAAGAAAGCAGTCTAAGAGCGCACGACCGCACCCAACCTCCAGCGCAAGCCTTTTCTCTTCCCCCGTTTCGAAGCATCGATCCGGGATGGTTGCTGTTCGATGAGGGATTCACCCTCACCCGCGAGCACGAAATCGAATCGCTGTTCGCGATCGCGAATGGGTACGTCGGAAACCGCGGCTCACTCGCCGAAGGTAGTCCGCTTTCAGCGCCCGCAACGTTTGTTGCCGGAGTCTTCGAGCAGTCCAACTCGCCAGGATCGATTCCGGAACTGATGGTTTTGCCCGATTGGACAGGGGTCAGGATTTGGATCGACCAACATTCGCTGAGTATTCAGCGTGGAAAGGTGCTCGAACACCGGCGCATTCTGGACATGCGGCGGGGTGTGCTTTGGCGAGAATGGCGGCACCGCGATCCGGAGGGAAAGATCACCCGCATTGTGGCTTTCCGATTTGCTTCGTTAGCTGATCGTCATCTTCTGCTGCACTCTGTCACGCTGATACCGGAAAATTACAGTTCCATCGTGCGCTTCGAGAGTTCGATGGAAGTGACCGAAGGAGGGGTGTCGCTACTGGCCCCCGAGTGGAAGGTCCGCGCCAATTCCGCGCGACCTAACTTGGTGCCGTTAGCGGTCCGGGTGCCGGGCCGGAACACTCTCGTGGTGTTCGGCGTTACCAGTCAAGTGATGAACGCCAAGGACAGCGGAACTTGCCGGAGGCTGGAGAGCAAGGATGGGACCATTACCGAACACTGCGAAGCTGAAGTGGAAGCCGGCACCGAATGCCATTTGCACAGGCTCATTTCCGTCTTCAGCTCGCGCGAGAGTTCCAACCCTTTTGAGGACGTCGCGAGGCACCAGAAGCAGGTGCTTCGGAGACGAAGACACGATCTGATTGCGGCGCACACATCGCGGTGGGAATCGCGATGGCGCTCGGCTGATATTGAGGTCCAAGGCGATGACCAACTGCAGCAAGCTTTGCGGTTTGCCGGCTACCACTTAATCAGCGCTGCGAATGCGGATGATGGCCGGGTGTCGATCGGCGCCCGGGCGCTTACGGGGGCCGCCTACAAAGGGCATGTCTTCTGGGATGCAGAAATCTATATGCTCCCGTTTTTCATTTTCACCGATCCGCCGTCCGCACGTGCCCTGCTCGATTACCGCTATCACACGCTGGAAGCGGCACGGCGGAAGGCGAAAGACTCCGGTTTCCGCGGCGCCATGTATCCGTGGGAATCCGCCGATACCGGCGAAGAGGTTACTCCCAAAGCGATCATTGCGCCGAACGGCGAAGTGCTGATTATTCGCAACGGCGAGATGGAAGTGCACATCACCGCTGACATCGCTTTCGGAATTTGGCAGTACTGGCGAGCCACAGAAGACGACCACTTCTTTCTCGATTACGGCGCGGAAATCATGCTGGAAACGGCGCGATTCTGGGCAAGCCGGGGATCGCTCGAGAGCGATGGTGGCTTTCACATCCGCCACGTCATCGGCCCGGATGAGTACCACCAAGATGTCAACGATGACGCATATACGAATCTCATGGCTGCCTGGAACCTGCGTCACGGTGTGGCAACGGCGCAGTTCCTTGGGGAGCGCTGGCCCGAGCGCTGGGCTGAACTGAGCCAGCGGCTGAAGATTGCGGAAGAAGTCGCCACTTGGTCGAAACTGGCGGATGCGATTTTCGTTCTTTTCGATCCCAAGACTCTCCTATACGAGCAATTCGCCGGGTACTTCCGCAAAGAGCAGATCGACTTGCGCAGTTATGACGCGCGCTCCTCCGCCATGGATGCGATTTTGGGACACGATCGCATTCAACGGACCAACATCGTGAAGCAGGCGGACGTGGTCCTGGCAAGCTATCTCCTCGAGAACGAATTTACTCCTGAGGTGCGCGCCGCCAATTTTCGTTATTACGAGCCGCGGACGGGCCACGGTAGCTCTTTGAGTCCCTCCATTTATGCATTGGTCGCGGCTCGACTAGGGGATTTGCTGCTGGCGCAAAAATACTTGGAGCAGGCCTCTGAAATCGACTTGGCCAACAACATGGGCAACGCCGCCGGCGGGGTACACGCGGCCGCACTCGGAGGACTTTGGCAGGCGATGGTGTTTGGATTTGCCGGGGTTCGAATTCAAGAGAACGGTATCGGCTTTTCACCGAATTTGCTTTCGCACTGGAGGCGGATCGCATTCCCACTCGAATGGCGCCGCCGGAAGTTGCAAATCTCGATCGAGCCGGGCACGATCCGGGTTGCGATTTCCGGCTCTGAAGCAATCCACTTGGAGCTCGACGGAGCATCTAAGATTCACGCGGAACCGCAAAACCAATATCTCGCCGAGCGGAAGGGAGCGGACTGGAAACCGTGGCGCCGGGTGGAGGAGGGGGGAGCAGTATGAACGCGTTCGATCATCCGAGCCTCGCTCACCCGCCCGCCCAGGAAAATTCAGGGTCGTTGAGCACGATTCTACTGGCTCTGGACGGCAGCAAGCGTTCGCAAGCTGCAGTTCCGGTTGCCCGCAAGCTCCGCGATATCTATGGAGCGACGTTGCACGTGGTGTATGTGGGAACGCACGCAGGTGATCGCGACGTAACAGCGGAGCGGCTGGGATTCACCGTGCAGGAAGCGCGTGAGTTGATTTTCGAATCCAGCAGCGGGAAACCGTCGCAGTTGATTGCGCGTTTGGGGGCCACCCATCCCGGATCCGTCGTCGTAATGTCCACCGAGACGGGAGAGCCAACCGGCGGGGATCATTTTGGGTCGGTCACGGAATCCGTGTTTGCACTCCGGCCAGAACGGATTGTCTTGTTCTCTCCGACTGGTGCGGCAGACGCGTGGGTGTTGCGGCGCATACTTCTGGCGCACGACGGCACGCCAGCATCGCACGCGGCTACGGGTCCAGCCGCGGACTTGGCGCACCGGACAGGCGCAGAAGTTCTTGCACTGCACGTTGCGGCTCCTTCCGCGGGGCGACCTGCCCAGACCGGAAGCATTCCGGCTCCGCGATATTTGGATCAACCTCAACATGAGTGGCCGCATTGGACGGGAGAGTTCATGAACCGACTGCTCGCCGGCGGGATCCCGCCACCCAATGTTCATTTCAAGCTGGCTGTAACCGCAGGGCAGCCGGGATCTGAGGTGGCGCAAGTGGCTCGCCAGCGCGAGATCGATCTGGTGGTCATGGCCTGGCACGGTCATTGCGAACGCGAAAGTTCAGTAACCCGGGTCGTCGTTCGCGGCTGCGGTTGCCCGGTCATGCTGGTGTATTCAGCCGATTAGGCTCTCGAATGGAGTCGCGAAATGCAAACCGGCCCTCAGGCGATGATTTTTGATCTCGACGGAGTGATCACTTTCACCGCACGCGTGCATGCCGCGGCCTGGAAGGAGTTGTTCGATCAGTTCCTCAGAGAAAGATCGATGCGTCTCCACGAACCCTTCCGGGAATTCACCATTGAAGGCGATTACCTGAACTACGTGGATGGCAAGCCTCGCTACGACGGAGTGGCTAGCTTTCTCGCCTCGCGAGGAATTTCCCTTCCTTATGGCACTCCCTCGGATCCTCCCAGTGCCAATACTGTATGCGGTCTAGGCAATCGCAAAGACGATCTCTTCACCCGGAAAATACATGAGCTCGGAGTCGATGTGGATCACGATGCCGTCGAGTTTGTGGGCAAACTTCGCGAACGAGGAGTTCGCATTGGACTGGCATCTTCCAGCCGCAATGCCGTACCCATCGTCAAGAAGGCCGGTATTTATCAGCTGTTTGATGAGATTGTAGATGGAGTGGTCAGCGACCGGCTTCACCTCCGGGGGAAACCGGAACCAGACATCTTTTTGCAGTGTCTGCGGCAGTTGCAGTCCCATCCCGCACCGGACCAGGCAGGGATTGCGGAAGACGCCATTGCCGGGGTAATGGCCGGGCATCGAGGAGGCTTCGGGCTAGTGCTAGGGGTAGACCGGAAACGGAGCGGTGCGCTTGCGCGCAACGGAGCGAACTGGGTGATTGACGATTTTCGAAAGATCACGGTCGAGGAAGTGACCCAATTCTTTCGAAAGCGCGTACGGGCCGCGTGAGATCGAGCGCCCCTATGCGGCTTGGCCTGGCGATTGTGTCTGGATCACCTCCACGCTCTCCATGACCTCCAGGTTGGGATAGGTCGGCATCTTTTCCTTCCAACGTTTCTTCAGTAGCCAAACATTGGCGGGATACGCCGTAAACCAGCCGACGATCATGGCGATCTGCATCATGAACCAGAACGCCGCTTGGTTGGGATGAATGCCGCGCGGCTCGGGGAAAAAAACAAGGTGCGAGAGAGCCATCCAGCCGAAGATCCCGATCTGGAAAGCCAGGATCGAAAGAGTGTCGGCTCTCATTGCCACCAGAATTCGCTTCCCGCGCGGCATGCCATCTACGATGGTGAAGTACTGGAAGAAAATTCCCAACACGTACGCCAATGCGAAGTCCGTGACCACCCTGGTCGCAAAAGCCGAGCCGGCCATAAAAGTCGCAACGGAACCGCCGAGGGCAAACAGCGTCACTTCACCGATGATGTCGCCAAGCACACAGCCGGCACCGCAGTGAGAAACTGCTACCGCTCCTTGCTCACGGGTGGGATCCGCGTTCATCATCAATTCTCGGAACCTGCCCTTGGGCTGGGGGCTCCCCGAAAGACTCAACGGCCGGGTGCTCGCGTACAGCAAGACCGCCAGTGGGCCAAGGTAAAGGGCGGTAATGGGCCAGACCAGGTGCATGATCCACATCCGTTGGCGGTGGCCGCGAAAGAAATCTGAGACGATGAATAATGCTGAACCTGCGCAGAAGGCCAGATACGCCCAGGAAATAAAGGTAAGCCACGAGAGGTAGGAAGGCACTCGAGGGAGATGGTCAACATCCCTGCGAGGTTGTGCCAACGAGAAGCTACACTGCCCACCGACTTTCCCGGCAAGGAACGGGCAACGCGAGAGGGCAGAAACGTACATCAGAAGCATGCTGAGTGTGTGGTTTTGGTCAGGCAGGCGATTATTGGGGTCTTTCGGGGCGAGAAGCTGAATGGATGGGGGCGGGTGAAGTTCTACTCGGAGTAGCAGGTATGCTCGGAAACGCCAGCGGTATCGATTTGAACAACTCTGACCTGCACGAACTGGCCAGGATTGGAGGTCTCGGTCGGGTGCTCGCACTGCGCATTATTGAGCATCGCCCGATCCGAAGGTGGGACGACCTGAAAAGCATTGAGGGTTTCGACCAAGAGCTCATAAAGGATTTGCGGGGATCAGGAGCAAGGCTCGGTCGAATAAGTCGTGCCCAGATAGAGAAAGCGGAAGCCCTGAGTCCACCTTTACCAGAACGGCGTAGGTCAGCCGGCGACAATGCGGCTGACTCTGGCCCAAAGAGGGCAGGAAGAAATCTGTTTTCCGGTAGAGGGATGGACCGAGAAGACGACTGAGGAATGTCTCGATTTCCTTAGCAGCGCGTTGGCCAGCTAGATTCGGGATTACATCACGGAAATAGGGTGCTACATCTGCTTCGCGCTGATTTCTATTTCCACGGACCAGCAGCCGAGTGGATCCGCTCACTCCGGGCAAATCGAACGCATACTTCCGGTCATCAACGTCCCCGCGAACGTGAGCAGATTGGGTCTTGAGAACTAAGCTGCGTGATCGTGCCGCTCGGAGCCGTGTCCTGCGTAGACCTGGATGAAGCGGAGCAACTGGCTACGGGAAAAGATGCCTTGCAGTTTTCCGTCCGCGATCACCGGCAATTGGTTCACGTGCTCACGGCTCATCAGTTCCAGAGCCTTGACGGCTGGCATATCGGGCGGCACCGCAAGCAGTTTATGGAATGGCCGCATGACACTCTGGACGCTGGTTTGCGGCCATGTGTCACGGGGGACGGTGCGGGTTTCGTTGGGGGTAACTAGGCCGACGACGTGGCCGTCCTGTTCTACCAGGAAACAACGGCCCGCGCTGTGCAAGAGATATTCATCCACGAAATCCCGCAGGCTCAGGTAGCCGGGGACCGTCGCGCAGTTCTGCTCCATAAGGTCCGCGACTTTGCGGTCGCGAAGATCGGCGATGAGGCCGGTCTGCAGATAGCTGCTGCGCGCGGCGTCAAGGAGAAACCAACCAATGAAAGCCAGCCACAGGCCTCCGAAGTTCGCGCCCACGAAGAAGCGGTACAGGCCGAACAAGATGAAAAGAAAACCTACAACCTGACCCAATTGTGAAGCCCATCGGGTGGCACGTTGCGCGCTGCCGCTGATCCACCAGAGAATCGAGCGCAGGATGCGGCCGCCGTCTAGCGGATAGCCGGGAATCATGTTGAACGCGGCGAGTGCAATGTTGATGTAACCCAGCCAGAGCAGCACCGCGGCGACAACCGTGGGTGCTTCCGCTGCGGCTGCGCCAACCGCTAACCTTGAAATCCAAATGAAAACTAGTCCGATGATCAAGCTGGTGAGCGGGCCGACGATGGCAATCCAGAATTCCGACTTTGCATCCGGCGGCTCGGATTCGATCTGGGAAACACCGCCCAAGGCGAATAGCGTGATCGCGCGCACGTGCAGGCCGCGCGACTTGGCAACGATCGAGTGCGCTAATTCGTGTAAGAGAAGGGACGCAAAGAACAGAATGGCGGTTATAGCTGCCGCGCTCCAGACCGCCTGCTGCGACCAATCTGGTCGGATTTGATGAAAGTGCGTCGCCAGAGAGAATGCGATCAGAATAGCGATGACAAACCAGCTGTAATGTAGCCCGACCTCAATTCCGAAAATGCGCCCGAGTTTTATTTGGGAATGCACGCCGCGAAGTTTTGATGCGGTTGGAGGGCCGGGCGCGACCCGCGTGGTTTCCTGAAATTCGGACGCTGTTCGGGCCAGAGCGGACGGGGAAAGCATGCCTCCCCCTCAAATCCAAATCGCAGAACAGAGTTAATTAAGGAGGCCGGGCGCACCTGAATTGTGGCGGGCTATCCAGAGCTGGACGGAAAGAGCCTCGCCTTTCAAGACATTCTCGAAGGAAAGCGCCGATGCCGACCGCGCAAGCAAGAGCATGTAATGAACCGGTTCAGCATGCCCAAGAGACTCGGTAAGCGCGGTAGCGCTTCGAGAGCTGGAATTTTGGGGGTGGCTGGGGGTAGGCCGCGATTTTTCTTTTCGCCCAACGCCTCTATTTGAATGCGGTGGAATTCCTGCTCACATGGGCATGGGCTCGGGTTGATGGGTAGGCGGAGTGCCCACACCCGGTTCCGGCTCGGGACCCGCAGGTGGAACAACGTCTGGCTGCGGATCGGGACTGGGGTCCGGATCCGGTTTGGGTACCGGGGATGGGCCGGGGCCAGGGACTGGAGGGCTGACGGGGAATTTCTTAGCCGGTGATTGCATGTGGACCTCGGCCTGTGCGATGCACGAGGCGAACGGCGAGATGCAGGGGCACGCGTTTCCCGGCAGGCCAACGGGCTTGATCTGGCGCGAATCCTAAGCATGGCAAATAGGCGGGGAGAGATGTTGTGGAACCATCTGTGCACCTGAACCGCGCCATTGCGATCGTAGTTGCCGGAATCATATTCGTGATCGGGGCAGCCATTGGTGCAGGACTAAGTTCCTGGACTGGGCGCTCGGTTTCGGGCTCGTCGCGCGGCATTCCTGTGTACGTGACTAAGGAAGCTGAAGCCGCCGGTGTGGATGCTGGGATGGGGTTCGCGCACGTTTTCCAACCCGCACTGCCGGCCGTAGTCAGCATTACCTCCTCTCGCGTCGTGAAAGCTCCGCAGATGCCGTTTTTTGACAATCCTTTTTTTCAGCAATTCTTTGGCGGTCAGATACCCCGTGGGCCGCAACAGCAACGCGAAACGGGTTTGGGATCAGGTGTAATCATCAGTCCTGACGGGTACATTTTGACCAATAATCACGTGGTCGAGCAGGCGACAGACATCAAAGTTATGCTGCTCGACAGACGCCAGTTGTCGGGCACCGTGGTCGGCACGGATCCGAAGACGGATATTGCAGTGGTAAAGATTGCGGCCACCGGTTTGCCGACTTTGCGTATCGGAGACTCCTCCAGACTCCAAGTCGGCGACTACGCATTCGCGATTGGAAATCCCTTTGGTGTCGGCGAAACTGCGACCATGGGGATCATCAGCGCGACGGGCCGCAATGGGCTCTCCATTGAAGACTACGAGGATTTCATTCAGACCGATGCCGCGATC
>Ga0126381_100004563_pt1 | contig 15099 bp, 11 predicted proteins | sample PanSoiMetPlot_28_FD_96465 | JGI IMG/M metagenome (GOLD analysis project Ga0126381, IMG submission 96465) | Tropical forest soil microbial communities from Panama - MetaG Plot_28 | ecosystem: Environmental > Terrestrial > Soil > Tropical forest > Bulk soil | place: Panama | collected 2016-02-17
AAAATCCGGCGAAGCGCGTGAGGCGTTGTTGGCGGAATCTGATCCCGAGGTAAGACGTGGCGTTGAAGCGATGCTCGCGCAGGGGACTTCGGGAGAAAAGGTGCTGGATCGTCCTGCGTGGGAACAGACAGACACCGCCCTGCAGACTCCGCCGACCTCGCAAATCGCTCCCGGTGAGCAACTCGGACCGTATCTCATAGAGGCCAAAGTAGGTGCCGGAGGCATGGGCGAAGTGTATCGGTCAAGAGATACACGCTTGAATCGCCTGGTTGCAATCAAGTTTTCCGCCGCGCAGTTCACCGAGCGCTTCGAACGCGAAGCGCGAGCGATTGCCGCGCTCAACCATCCCAATATCTGCCAGATCTATGACATTGGCCCGAATTACATCGTGATGGAGTTTGTCAACGGCCGTCCGATTATCTCTACCGAACAGCATGAGAACCTTCCCATTCCGCCACCGAAAGCTCTCGCACTCGCACTGCAAATTGCCTCTGCTCTTGAGGCCGCGCACGCAAAAGGCATCATTCATCGCGACCTGAAACCGGCGAACATCCTAGTGACGTCCGAAGGCCACGTAAAGCTCCTCGATTTCGGACTCGCAAAGCAAAGCCACGATGGCGATTCCGTCCAGGACGCAGCCGAGACGATGAGTGATACCCAGGTGGGAACGATCGTGGGCTCCCCGGCTTACATGTCTACAGAGCAAGCCGAAGGTCGCCCTGCCGACGCCCGATCTGACATCTTCTCGTTTGGGGCAGTGCTTTACGAAATGCTCGCCGGACATCGTGCCTTTTCGGGCGGTTCCATTGTTTCCACTCTCGGCGCAATCCTGCATAAGACCCCGGCTCCGCTGAACTCACCCCATGCGCTGAATTCGATTGTCTTCAAGTGCCTGTCCAAATCACCCGACGGGCGTTACCAGACCGCGACTGAGCTCATGGCGGCGTTAACGAAGGCCTCAACAGCAGGTAATTCCAGCGTCGCTGATCGAATCAGATCTCACAGCAACCGGGCGATGATTTCCGTCGCTCTGCTGGCGGTAGTAGGGATTCTTGCTGTCCTGGGCGGTATGTATTTGAGGAGGTATAAATCCGGACAGATTGAATCAATCGCCGTTCTGCCGCTCGATATGCGCAGCACCGATCCTGAAGCGGATTACATTTCGGACGGCATTGCGGAAAGTATTAACAACAGCCTGGCACAGCTGCCGAGCCTCAAGGTGATTCCCTACAGCGTCGCCCTCCGTTACAAAGGCAAGACAGTCGACATCCAGAAGACAGGCGACGCGCTGCAAGTTCAGACGTTGCTTACAGGCCGTGTTGCGCAACATGGGGATAACCTCAGCATCGGCGTTGAACTCGATGACGTTCGCAATGGGCAGCAACTCTGGGGCCAGCAATACTCAGGCAAGGTTGGCGATCTGCTGAGAGTGGAAAGCGATATTGCCACGGAGGTTTCTCAACGCCTTCGCGCCAATCATTCCCCCGACCGGCAGAAACTGGCCCTGGGCTCAACACAAAACCCCGAGGCGTATCAGCTCTATCTCAAGGGTGTACATTACACATCGAAATTTACCAAAGATGGCTTTGACAAAGGCATCGATTACCTCAATCAAGCCATTTCCATTGATCCCAACTATGCGCTGGCCTACAGTGGCCTTGCTAATAACTACATCAATCAGGCCGATTGGTTTATCGCTCCAAAGATAGCCGGACCAAAGGCCAAAGAAGCCGCCCAAAGGGCGCTCGAGCTGGACGAGAGTAACGCGGAAGCACATGTCGCGCTGGCTATCGAATTGCAATGGTACGAGTGGGACTGGGCCGGTGCGGAGCGCGAGTTCAAACGAGCCATTGAACTCAATCCGGATAGTGGGGACGCGCGCGGATACTATTCATGGTTCCTGCCGATTATGGGCCGCGGCGATGAAGCTATCGCCGAGGCCAGGCGTGGATTGCAAATCGATCCACTCTCGACCGGGCTTAATGGCAACCTGGGTTCCGTTTTTGTATTCACGCATCAGTGGGACAAAGCGATCGAGCAACTGCGTTCATCCATCGATCTCGATCCAAATTACTGGTTCGATCACTACTTCCTGGGCAGGGCGTATGTGCAAAAAGGGAGATTTCCCGAGGCTATTGCTGCCCTTAAGCAAGGGATCTCGCTTGGGGGCACGACTGAGGTATGGTCCAGTCTTGGACATGCCTACGCGCTATCGGGCGAAAGGGACGAGGCGCAGAAGGTCATCGAACATCTCAGAGAACTGTCGGTTCACCAGTACGTCGCTCCTTACAATATCGCAGTTATTTATGCGGGTCTGGGAGAAAAGGACGAGGCGTTTGTATGGCTCAGTCGCGCTTTCCAGGAACGCTCCTATTTATTGACGTATCTCATCGTGGATGAGCGTTTGGACAAACTCCATTCTGATCCGCGCTTTGACGAACTTGTGAGCCGGGTTGGAATCCCGCGCAAAGATGATAGCGGTGAGTAGCTTCGGCAGCATTGCAATCACGGTCTCGAGCTTGTAGATCTTCTCCAGTCAAGAGGCGTTGATGCTGCAGCCGACTGTGAACAACTATTTATGCAAGGTGTATGTTCTGAGGCTCAGGAGTGCTAAGACCTGTTAGCAATAGCCAATACTTCTGCCCGATCTGGCGATGAATCCAGAAAGATTCCAAAGTTTGTGCGATCTGGCGCTGGGTATTGATGGCCGGCTACGAGGGTGCGATCCGGGTCGAACGCGAAGGCCTCCGCACTAACCAACCATGTCTTGTCGTAGTTGAAGGAGAAGATTTCACCCGAGCGGCTTTGTTGGCAGTGCAGTTCTCCCATGAGAGCCGGCTGCCTGAAATGGTTGATGTCGGCATAGACCTGAACGGTATCGAAAGAGCCGAATAGGGTAAAGCTCAGAGACTCAATCCAGATGAAATACTTCTTCCATCTCAGCCCACCACTCCCCCTCTTTGCGAGTAGGCAAAGGATCTTGCATCGGGCCCATAATTGCCCACCATTCCTGAGTCTTGGGGTCAGCGGCCATCTTGGCCCAGTCCTTCTTGATATCTGTTCCGTGATACTCAAAATATCCGAACAAAATATTGTCTTTGAGAAAGACGGAGTAGTTGCGAATGTTGCATTCCGAAATCTTGTTGAGTACTTCTGGCCACGTGGCTGCGTGATATCTCTTGTATTCAACTGCGTAACCGGGCCGGAGATGAATCATCGTGCCGAATCGTTGCATGGCGGACTCCTCTTCGATCGGAGTGATGCTAGCGCGACATCTATTTCAGGTATGGCCGCACCTCGCTTCTTCCTTCTCATGGTTTGAATTAAACAGGCTCGTTATATATGCCAATCTCAGCGATGTGGGCCATCTCTTTGCTGCACTCCAACAAGATCCGAACCTTCTGCGAGGACACGCGCGGGATGCGGTGGATTGTTGTCGGTGATGGTGTTTCGCCGCCTGTAAGAGCGATCCATTTCGCACCATTCCAGTATAGAAAGCGATAACTTTGGATACGACTCTCCGGATAATCGTTTAAAGTTCCGACGGGCTCTGTCAGTGAGACAACGTTGAAGGTCTCTTGCTTTTGCAGATCGACTTCCAACCAGCCTGAGGTCTGTCCCTCTTCCAGATACCAACTCGTACGAAAATCTCCATCGTTTGCCTCATCTGGTCCGACGGTATCGGGGTAGGAACTTGCATGGATGGTCTTGCCCGACGCCAGATTCAGCGTTGTGATCACAACGTGCTCGTGAAGCTTTGCCATCGGCCCGGGATGCTTCCATGCATTGCCGATTTCTTCTAAGCGGCTCACAACGTTGGGTGCGAGGCGGCCTTCCCGAGTTGGGGGAGCGTTCAGAATCAAATTGCAGTGTCTCCGATTCAGCGGCTCAAGCCAGTCATTTACCACGGTCGCAACCGGTTTAAGATTTCCATTCGCATCCTGTTGTTTCCAGAACCAGCCATCTGTAATGGTCACGCAGGACAAAGCCGGCACATCGCTATCCAGTGGGACCTTCTGCCCGGCATTCTGTTCAAATGCTTTCACATCTGAGTAGTAAAGTCCGCCCGGTGGATATTGGCTGGCGTTGAGATCACACAGCAGGCAGTTGGGCTGCAGGCTCTTGATATGGTCATAGATTTCCTCGAATGGTACCTCTTCATAGGTGATGCGGCTCCATGGCGCGTTCCATCCGTCCGTGATGAGGATGTCTATCTCTCCATAGCTGGTGAATAACTCAGTGAGCTGGTTTTTGATCAACCTTATTTTGGCAGGGGTTATGTTGAAATGGCGTATATCGTCGCGCAGTGACAGGATCGAATAATAGAGCCCCACCCGCAGACCGGCCTCGCGGAACGAATTAACGTAGGCGCGCACTACATCTATCGAATGTGACGTCTCCCCTACGTTAGCTGCTCCAGTCTTTGTGGGCCAAATGCAGAAGCCATCATGATGCCGCGTCGTCAGGCACCCCCAGGTCATGTTGGCCGACAGCGCCGCAGCAGCCCATTGATCCGTATCGAGCGCGGTGGGATGAAACAGATCCGGTGGCGACGTTGGATCACCCCATTCGCGGTCCTGAAAGGTGGCCATGTTGAAATGCAGGAACATGCCGAAACGCAAATCTACAAATCGCTGCTGCCGTTCGAGGAGTTGCCCTCCACCGACCGGCGCTGCGCGATGTGTAATGCTCTGTGTCGGTGCGGCGGTGTAGTTGCCGGCGATCACCGCCGCCGTCGCGGATTGCGCGGCTCGTCGAAAAAATTCTCTTCTTGTCGCCATCAGAATACCTAAACCTGATACAGCGTTCTGAATGTGGGCAGGGGCGAGGACAGCGGAAGCGGTTCGTTCTGGCAAGCTCCCGGGACCAGCATCGACCTAGATATGATTTGTTGACATGCGGTGCCTTCGAGGAAGGCTGACGATTTCAAATCCAGAAGGGGCCGCCTTCGGCGTGCAATCATACGATGGATCTTGCGCCGCAGCCGGCGCCCCCATGGCCAGCCAGCACATTGGCAGTCGCGTTCTCCGGGGCCAATCGGAGAAACTCTCTCCTTATCGTCACCGTTGATACTTGTGTCAGCCGGGCAAAATGTATCAATCAGCATTGTCAAAAGAGGTTTAACGCTATAACGCTGACATCGTGGTCTGGCGGGGATGAAGGTATTTCAATCTCGAGCCTGGCTTCGCTTTGGCGGAACTTTAGCGGTGTGCCGTTGGCTAGAAGCCGTGCCGATAGGACGCGCGCATCGATTCCTGAAACAGTAAAGACCGGCGGAGTCCAATCAAATAAATGCAGGTACAGGGTTTTAGGCCCCGCCGTGGTGCGCAGGCGCTCAATGTTCTGCACTGGGCCGTAGGTGGTCCCATAAATAGAGTCGCCGTTAAGGGTGAGCCAGGCGCCGATGGCTTTGAGTCGCTCCTGAAATTCGGGCTGGATCTGCCCATCAGGCTGCGGACCTACGTTGAGCAGAAAATTGCCGCCACGGCTCGCCACCTCCACTAAGCCACGAATCAAAGTGCGCGCAGATTTGTAGTCATGATCGTTCTTGTTATAGGCCCAGGTGTTGTTGATCGTCATGCAAGTCTCCCACAGCCGAAAATCCTCCACCCGCGGAACTGTGGTTTTGAGTAACTTGGAGACGTGTGGATCGATACCGGTAACTCGAACACCCTTGGTCGGAATAGCTGTCGGAATGAACTGTTCCGGCGTTTCGTAGTCACCATCGACACCAAGCCGGTCATTGACGAGCGTTGCCGCTTGAATCTCAGAGATCATTCGTAGCGCGTGAGCGCCATCATATTTCTCCTGGTTATTGAGGCCGTCAAACCAGATGAGTGCAACGGGGCCGTAGCGAATGAGCAATTCACGTAACTGCAGCTGCATATACGCAAGGTAGCTCTGCCACTCGGGCCGCTCGGGCTGACCGTGCCAGTTTTCACTCGCGAGCTTACTGGTGTCGCGGAATCCGGGGTGGTGCATGTCTGGCGGAGAGTAGTAAAACCCAAGCGGCATATCGTCTTCGTGACAGGCCTGCGCGAGTTGCGCCACGATGTCCTTGCCATAGAGCGCCCGGGTGATTTTGTAGTCGGTGTAGGTTGAGTCGAACATACAGAAGCCGTCATGATGCTTGGTGGTGAACACCATGTACTTCTGTCCAGCCTGCCGGGCGAGGTCTACCCATGCATTCGGGTCGAACCGGGTGGGATTAAAGGTGGCCGCGAGGCCACGATACTCGGATTCCGTGATACCGCCGGGCTTTGGAACCATGATCGGCCATGAGGCTTCGACGCTAGCCTGGGAGTAAGGGCCCCAGTGGATGAACATCCCGAACTTTGCTTGCCGATACCACTCAGTACGATCGCATCCCAAGCCCTGTGCCCAGGTCCAGCCCGAAGCAACTAATGCACAGGAGGCCGATAGCCCGCCTTTCAAAACTGTGCGACGGCTCATCATTTGAGCGCTCATAATAGAGAGTCACGATAGAGATCAAGCCATACTCATGTCAAGAATTTCTGCATAGATAATGAGATTTTTAGCGGGCCTAACTGCTCACTTGACTGAATTAACAGTCGGAGCTACGATCTGTCGGTAAATTATTTGAGCGCTCAAAATGTCGCATTTCAACTCACCCGCTACCCCCGGACTGATCAAGAATCATCTGTCCGAACAGCTCCGCACCGAAATTCTCAATGGCGCACTAAAACCGGGAGAGCGGATTGTGGAGGGGAAATGGGCGGAGAGGTTTGGCGTCGCGCAGGCTTCGATCCGCGAAGCTATCAACATTCTGGTGCATGCGGGGTTTGTCACGAAGGCAGCTCGTCGCAGCGCTCGCGTCATTCATTTGAGCGAAACGGATGTCGGGCACATCTACCAGCTACGCGGCGTGATTGAAGGTCTCGCCGCGCGATTCGCTGCTCAATCTCCGCAAGAACTTGATGTGTTGCAGGCGACGATGGATGCTATGCGCGAAGCGGCGAGGACGGGCGACCGCGAGGGCCTGATCGATTGTGATCTCCACTATCATCTTGCGCTGTGTGACCTTTCGCAAAATCCGTACCTGATCGAACATGCGCGTCGCATTCTGATTCCGCTATTTGCCTTTGTGCGCATGCGCGTCTCGGCGAGTGGTCAGTCCACGTCGGCGTGGGAGAAGGATCTCGAAGCGCACCAGAAAATCATCGATCTGATCCGTGAGGGCGAAGGCGAAATTGCCGAGCAATACGTGAAGAGGGCCATGGCGCGATTTGCAAAGACCGCATATGACTATTGGGAAAAGCGAGAAGAACATGCCAGGTGAGCTGAACGGCAAAGTTATATTGCTGACCGGTGGTGCGGATGGCATCGGCCGCGAGTGTGCTTTCGCCTACGTGCGCGAGGGAGCTGCCGTGGCAGTGCTAGACCGTGACGGCGAGAAGGCCGCGCAGACGGCCGCTGAATTGGGATCGGATTGCATGGCGGTACAGGCCGACGTTGGGGAAGGCGCAGCCGTGGAATCCGCGATCCACACTGTAGTGGCGCGCTATGACAGGCTGGACGCAGTGCACAACAATGCCGGCATCGCAAGCCCTTCGAAGCCGTTGCACCAGACCACTGAGCACGAGTGGGACGAGCTGATGAGTATCAATGTGAAATCGGTGCTTTGGACAACGCGGTTCGCGCTGGATGCTCTCGTCGCCGCTCAGGGCTCCATTCTCCACACGGCGAGCATGGTTGGATTGATTGGACAGGACAATCACGCGGCGTATGTGGCCTCTAAGGGCGCTCTTATCGCGCTGACAAAAGCGATGGCCCTGGACTACGCTCCGAAGGGAATTCGCGTAAATGCAATATGCCCGGCCGGGGTGTGGACGCCAATGCTCGAAACGTGGTGCTCCGAGCAACCCGAGCCAGGCCGCATTCGCCAATACCTCGATGACATTCATCCCCTCGGCTCCTGTCCCCACGGTGATGTAATTGCCGATGCCGCGGTTTTTCTTCTTTCACAACGGGCGCGATTTATTACCGGCTGCATTCTGCCGGTCAGCGGCGGCGCCGAGTTGGGGTATCGACGCTAACGGAGACGAGCTCATGTCCACTTGTGTGATCCGATCGATCGCAGCCATTGACGCGCGCTTCCCATTACCAGAGGGTGCGGGAAGCGATGCTGTGCACACTTCTCCGGTGTATGCCATGGCCCTTACGCATCTGGAAACCGAAGGAAGGGCGACGGGCGTAGGACTCGCGCTCAATTTGGGTGACGGCAACCGACTGGTATGCGAAGCAATCCGCATGCTGGCTCAGCCGCTTGTGGGCAAATCGATTGAAGAGATCATGGCGAATTTTGGCAACGTGGCGCGGGGAATCGCGAATGATCCCGCTCTGCGATGGCTTGGACCGCACAAAGGTGTGGTGCATCTCGCGTTGGCTTCGATCTCGAATGCCTGTTGGGACCTGTGGGCCAAGAGCCGCGGTGTGCCCCTCTGGAAGTTGCTGCTTGATCTCGATGATGAAGCGCTTGTGGCCGCGCTTGACCTGAGCTATCTCGAAGACGTTTTCTCGCATGATGAAGCGGTGACTCTGCTGCGCAATGAAAGACCAACTCGAAAGACGCGCCAATCGATTCTGCGAGATGGCTACCCCGGCTATGACACCTCGATAGGTTGGATGGCATATGACGATGTGAAAGTGCGTGAACTCACACTCCACGCCATGGATCGTGGATTTCGAGCATTCAAGCTCAAGGTTGGCTCGGAGAATGAGGATCGAGACGCACGCCGTGCCGCCATGCTGCGGGAAATCGCGGGTGATTCGGGCATTCTGATGTTCGACGCGAACCAGCGATGGAATCCCTTGGAGGCCATGCGCAGGTGTCTGGCTCTCGCCTCATTCAGACCACTCTGGATTGAAGAGCCGACACACCCTGATGACATCCACGCGCATGTGGAACTTGCGCAGGCCATTGCCCCTGTTCATATTGCTGCCGGCGAACACATCCCCAACCGGGTTATGTTCAAGAACTATTTCCTTTATGGCGGGATGTATTTTGTTCAGGCAGATTGCACGCGGCTCGCAGGTATCAGCGAGTTTCTTGCCGTCAGTTTGATGGCAAAGAAGTTTCAACTACCGATCGTCCCGCATGTCGGCGATATGGGCCAAATTCATCAGCACCTGGTTCTTTTCAACCGTGTGGCGCTCAACCACGAAGTCTACTTCCTTGAGCACATTCCACATCTGCAAGAGCACTTCGTGTTTCCGGCACAGGTTAGTGAAGGTTTCTACAAGTCGCCTCAAGAGCCGGGCGCATCAACCGACATGCGGATGACGCGCGAGGGCAGATAGATTGTCAAACTCATTCTGGGTGGGCGTCGCGCTCATACTCGTTGCCGGCCTGATGGCCGGAGACTGCATGCTTCCGCTCAAGTTCAATCGACGGTGGCGATGGGAGAACACATGGCTCATCTTCAGCCTGGTCTCGCTGGTTGTTCTTCCCTGGACGCTTGCGCTGAGTCTGGTGCGTCACTTGTTTCAGACCTACGCCGCAATGACCACCTACCAGCTTGGCATTCCCATTTTGTTCGGTGCCGGCTGGGGCATTGCGCAGGTGCTCTTCGGGATTTCAATTCAGCGTCTGGGTCTCGCCCTCGCTTACGCCATCGTTGTCGGATTGGGAACGCTTCTGGGAACGCTGGTTCCACTCTTCGTGCAACATCGAGCCCAGGTGAGTAGTACGCTTCTGGTCCAGGTTCTGGCCGGGATTGCGATTATGTTAGTCGGAATCGCCCTCTCCGCATGGGCGGGGCAGCTCCGGGAACACCGTCAGCAGGCTGGTACAGTCTCGCCCTTGGGACGATATAACGTAGCCGTGTTCGTGGCGGTGTTGTGCGGCATTCTGGCTCCAATGCTCAACTACTCCTTCGCTTTTGGGCAGGACATAGCGCTTGCGGCGGTACGCCTCGGTAACCCCGAAGTTCGTGCTGCTTACACTGTCTGGCCCATCGGACTGGCAGGCGGTCTTCTTCCAAACCTCGGATACAGTATTTATCTTCTGCATAGGAACAGGACTATAACCCTATTTCAATCCGCTGGTCCCGATGTCTTCTGGGCCATTCTCATGGCAGTCCTGTGGATGGGAGCGTTCGCGCTCTATGGAATGAGTGCAACCTATCTCGGCCGTTTCGGAACTTCGATTGGCTGGGGACTGTTCCAAGTCTTCATGATTATGAGCGCAACCTTGTCCGGCGTCTTCGTTGGCGAGTGGAAATCTGCGCCGCCATTCGCTCGTACGCTACTAGGTTTGAGCATTATGTGTCTCAGCGGCGCGACAGCTCTCTTGGCATTGGCGAATCGCTGACCACGACCAAGCGCTTAACATGAAACTCTCGTTGCGTCGTAACTCCTAGGTCGTCTTCAGCACCAGTACCGTCGCAATTGGATCCAGTGGCTTGTCGGGTAGTGCCACATCAATGCCACCTGAAGTGCGGGTCACTTTTAGCGGAGTGCGTTTTACGTCGGCTAACAGATAAGCACCAGTAATCTTGCGCGGCACCTTGGTGAGATGGAATGTCGTGCCAGGCCACTCGAACAAGTGAATATAGATCTTGTCCGAGCCTGTCGTCGATCGCCATTTCCAGCTCGGTGTGAACTTCGGGTTTCCTTCCTTATCCTTTTCTGTCGCCGAAAATGCTCCAGCCTCGTCGCCGAAGAGCGTGGGCCGGGTTCCATAAATCGCATCGCCATTAATAGCCAGCCACCTGCCAATCTCTTGCAGGCGTTCCACTTCAGGTTCCGGCACCTCTCCGGTGGCTTTGGGTCCAATGTTAAGAAGATAGTTTCCACCTTTGCTTGCGATGTCGATCAGGTTGCGCAGCAGAGTTTCGGTGCTCTTGAAATTCGTGTCGTCCTGTTTATATCCCCATGTGTCATTGATCGTCATGCACGATTCCCAATCGCGACCGGGGTAACCGCCCGCAGGGATGTACTGTTCCGGTGTCTCGGTGTCCCCGCCGTAGTCGCCACCCAGACGGTTGTTCCAGATCAGCTTAGGGTGCTGGTTCAGAACACTGACGATCTTTCCGGCTAATTCGGGGGTCATATCCTTGGTTGGCGTGTCAAACCAGAGAATCGCCGGATATTCACCGTAATTCGTGAGCAGCTCTTGGATCTGTGGGATCGCCTTGGTCTCAAGATATGTCTGGAAACTGCCGTCCTGAGCCCGGTCCCAATGAAATGTGGGCGGCTGGTGATCGTCCGTCTTATAGGCTGCACCTCCTGGAGCCGTCCAGTCCTGGTCCTGGGAATAATAGAACCCGAGCTTAATTCCCTGCCGGCGACATTCGTCCGCCAACTCCTTCAGCGGATCGCGCCTGAACGGTGTCGCTTGCACAATATTGAATGGATTTGCCTTGGAATCGAACATGGCGAAGCCGTCGTGGTGCTTGGATGTGATTACGATGTACTTCATGCCAGCCGACTTCGCCAGGCCAACGATACCGGCCGCACTGAACTGCGTCGGGTTGAACTGCGGTGCGAGAGCCTGATATTGCTGGACTGGAATCGATGCCGTGTTCATGATCCACTCACCGATTCCGGGAATCTCCTTGCCCTCCCAGCGCCCGGCAGGAATCGCATAAAGTCCCCAATGAATGAACATGCCAAACCGAGCCTGACGGAACCATTGCATGCGCTGATTTTTCTGTTCCGGGGTTTCCGTGTCCTGAATGGAGGGCACCGGATGCGTCTTTGTGGTGGCGATGTGTTCGCCGGCGACCTGGGCCAGGGTCGCTGGAATCCTTTCTCCTATCGCAAGCCCTGTAGCCGCCATGGCACAACCCTTGGAAAAGGCACGTCTCGACACCTTCATCAAATAGACTCCTGCTCAGGATTTAAAACCGCAGAGATTGACATTGCTCATCCGAATGGCGTCAATCTCGTGGCTGTTTAACTAAAAAGACTCAGTCTCTGTGCGACCTCTGCGGCGGCTGTACGCAGCAGAGTTGCGAAACCCGGAACGAGGCGCCTTGTAATCCTGACCACTGGACCAGAAATGCTGATCGCACCGATGACTGAATGTTCGTGCGTGAAAATTGGAACAGCAACGCAGCGCGCCCCCAAGACCGCCTCTTCATCGTCGAGAGCGTAAGCCCGGCGACGGACCCTTAAGAGATCCTCATTGAGTTTTTCTACGGAAGCGAAGGTCCGAGGAGTCAACCGGTCAAAACGAATTGCTGCCACTGTCTTCTTCTGTTGGACCGGAGGCAGATACGCCAGAATCGCTTTGCCGAGAGCCGTGCAATACAACGGTCGTCGGGATCCGACCTCCGAAACCAAACGAAAAGTCTGCCTGCTCTCGAAGACGCTCAGGTAGAGGATTTCTGTCCGGTCCAAGACAGCCAAATTTACGGTCTCTCCGGTGTCGGTTCGCAGCTTTTCCAGCACCTCGGCACTTGCCCGGCACAGAGTTCCGTGGTGAGACTCACCTGTACCGAACTTGGCGAGCTGAGGCCCGACAGTGTAATACCCATTTGGATCTCGAAAAACATAACCTTCGTTCTCGAGGTGAGACAGGAATCGATATGCAGTGGTTTTGTTGATATTGGTACGTGAAACCACTTCGCGCAACAGGAGTCCTCGGGGTGAATGGTTCAGATGCTCCAGGATCCGAAAGACCTTGCCGACGACTCCGACCGGCGCGGATTTCGACCTCCGCGTGCTCGCTGGGATACGGGTGGCGTGCTTTGTACTTAATCCCATGGATGCAGAAGCACGATTCCTATCTGAATTGGCGAATCAGGGCGCCAAGAGGCAGAAGGCGAGACGAGATCCACGCACGGAACCGCGCCTTGCCCCTGCGGATCAGAAAATGATCTTACCACTGAGTTGCATCTGCCTTGCAGTACTTGCCGTCCCGTAAGGCGGGTTCGAGCTGACCGAAACAGAACCGAAGCTCGTACTTGAAACATCGCTGTTCGGTATTCCAAGCACAGGATGATTGAAGATGTTGAACACTTCCGCTCGAAACTGGAATTTAACATTCTCCCAGAGCGGGAAGGTTCGAATCACAGAGGAGTCGAGATCGATATAACGTTGGGCTCGCAGGCTATTTCGGTAAGCATTGCCAAAGGTGTAAATCGGCGGAAGAGTAAAGGCACTTGTATTGAACCACTGAGCAGCGGTGCGAGGAGCAGAGTGGTTAGGATCGCCTATCTGTTCGGCCCGCTGGCTGCCTCCACCAATATTGGCTCGGTCCTGGCTGTCAGTGGCAGTAAAGGCTTGCCCGTCGCGCCAGATGAAGATGCTGTTGAATTGCCAGTTACCAACAATGTAGTCGAGAATTTTGTTTCCTGTGCTGTACCTTCTGCCCTGCCCGACAGGCACATCATAGAGTCCGTTAGCTGTGAAAACGTTCGGAAGGTTCGTACCAGACAAACCGCGTGAGGCATCGGGGTGATAGGGATCCTGCGCGGTTAATCCTTCAACTCCGAACCAGCCATCGTCCTGTGCGAAGGCTTTGGACCAGGTGTATGCCACTTGATACGAAAACCCGTTCGTGTAACGTTTGTCTAATTGGACCTGAAGGGCGTTGTAGTTGGCTGTTCCAATGCTCCGGTCATAAAACATAGGAATGCTGTAGGGGTAAAGCGCCCGCGGCTGGGTGTCTCCCGGGCCAGGCGTGAGTGCCGTATTGTAAAGACCGCCTACGTTGGTCCGATGCGATGTTGAGCCGACATAGTCCACACGGATTACTTGCGAAGTCGATAACTGTCTCTGCACTCCGAAGTTCCACTGTTCGGAGTACGGGTTTTTGATATTTGGATCATAGAACCACTGGTTGTTCGTAAAGGGCGTAGCAGGTGGGAACAAGCTGCTCGAGCCGGAACCGAAAGGGTTCTGTGCTGTCACAGTAGGCGTCGGATTGGCGGTTGTCGGATAATTGGTGGTTGAGGGAGCAATCTGCTGGCCTATGTCAGGCCAGGCACCCTCAATGTTTTGTGCCATCTGGGTCACGGCGGCCCATTCATCGTAAACGATTCCGAACCCTCCGTGCATTACAGTCTTGTCGTTGAGTTGAAAGGCAAACCCGAACCGCGGACCGTAGTTAGGATGGTTATGCGCGATGTGATGGTAAGGGAGCACCACTACGTGTGCGGGAAGCGTGCCGTCTCCCGGAATGCACGGAGCGTGTCCGCGCGCGTCGCACGATGGCGGTAGATACTGCAGGAGATAATTCCCAGAACCAAAATCCATGTCCCCGGTTTCAATGCCGCCCTGCTGCCCAATCGTGGCAGTGGTCCCGTACGGAGGAATGAACGGGTACGCAAAGCGCAGTCCGAAGTTCAGCGTCAGTCTTGGGCTGGCTTTCCAGGAGTCCTGGATGAACGCAGACAGAAGACCGCCTGGCCTTTCCGTTTCATATACATTCCGCCGGCCTGCCCCACTCGGAACGTTCAACAAGAAGGAGGACAATGCATCGCCCGTCGCTCCCAAGTTCTGCGGATCGCCTGATTGTGTGGCGCTGAAATTCAGGGAAATCTGCGAGAGAGGGCTGAGGAAGCCGGTCGAGATGTATCCGCCGCCTATCTTGATTTGGTGATTTCCTATTATTTGCGTGTAGGTTCCTTTATATTCGTTGCTGTCGGTCGCCTTGGGAGTATCGTTGATACTTTCTCCCCCGTTCGCTAGACCGCTGATTCCGGGACCTGGAATTAGAAAACCGCCATTCGCGCCCGCGAAGCCGTTCGCAAACGAGTCGGCAAAACCAACTGTTTGATAGATAGAAGCTGTGTCGGCGGTGAAGCGTGTAACCGAATTATCAAGCACCGTCGTCCTTGCGAATTGCGCTTGAAGAATCTTCGTCGAGCCGAACGTGTGCACATAGCTCGCACCAAAGTCGCGCGCATCGATGGTCAAAGTGGACGGAAGATTGGGTAGTCCACCGGAGCTCGTCACCGTCGAATTGATACCGCTATAACGGAACCAAACGGAATCTTTGGGTCGTAGGGTGTGGTGGCCGCGAGCGTTTCATTCATCGTGGTGCTGAAGCAGTGGGGTTGTGTCGACAGCATTGTAGAGAAAGCTGCCGTGGCCTTGTGGGCCCAAAAATGGACCCGCATGCTGAAA
>Ga0126381_100004564_pt1 | contig 15097 bp, 12 predicted proteins | sample PanSoiMetPlot_28_FD_96465 | JGI IMG/M metagenome (GOLD analysis project Ga0126381, IMG submission 96465) | Tropical forest soil microbial communities from Panama - MetaG Plot_28 | ecosystem: Environmental > Terrestrial > Soil > Tropical forest > Bulk soil | place: Panama | collected 2016-02-17
AAAATGCGGGTGTAGCTCAGTGGTAGAGCACCTCCTTGCCAAGGAGGACGTCGCGAGTTCGAGCCTCGTCACCCGCTCCAGAACCGTCGCGAAAACAGAATTTGACGCAATGCACGGCTGAAAGTTACGTTGCGGCAGCCTTTGGCGGCTTCGGTTTCTCTGCATCCAACGCGGTTTAATCATAAGCCGCGGCGTAAACCATGCAGAACGAAAAACTTTCCTACGCGATCATCACGCCGTACTCGATGCGTAAATCGCGTACCGGCGGCATCGTTGGCCGGCTCATTTCCCGCACGGGACTTGATCTGGTCGGCGGACGGATGTTCGCGCCGGGCGCGGAGTTAATCAAGCACTACGCCCATACGATAGTGACCGAAACGGACGCTCGCCATCGTGCGACCCAAGAGTTGATCCGTGACTATGTGCTAAAAAATTTTACCGGTAGTATCAACGGACAGCAGCCGCGCGTCCTATTTCTTATTTTCCGGGGTCCCGACGCAGTGGAAAAGACGCATCGAACCGTGGGTCACATCGTGCATGAGCGGACGAGCGGAGAGACCATACGCGACACGTACGGCGATTACATTACGGATAATTCGGGTAAGGTGACTTACTTCGAGCCTGGAGTGCTGGCCGCTTTCGATCCCGAGTCCGTCGAACGCGACTTAAGGCTCTGGGCAAGATTTTCGGATTCGGACGGCGGAATTCTGGATCGAGTCGTCGACTTCCAGGCTGACGCAAAAATTGAGAAGACACTCGTTTTGATCAAGCCGGACAATTTCAAATTCCCCAACCTGAGACCTGGAGGCGTTATTGAGGTTTTTTCTCGTTCTGGGCTCTCCATCATCGGTTTTAAGGTCCATCGAATGACTGTCGCTCAAGCTGAGGAGTTCTACGGCCCGGTGCTGCCGGTTCTCGAGAAGAAACTCGGCGCAAAGAGCGGCCGGAAAAATTGGGAGAGCATCGTGGAATTCATGGCTGGAAAGAAACCAAGCGAATGCCCTCCGGCGCAGCGCAACGTTCCCGGCACCGAAAAATCAATCGCCATTGTTTACCAAGGCGTGGACGCCGTGCGCAAAATCCGCGATGTGCTCGGACCAACGGATCCAGCAAAAGCGCCGCCCGGCTCAATCCGAAGAGAATTCGGTCAGACCATTATGATCAACGCCGCGCACGCCTCCGATTCGGTCGAAAACGCCAAACGTGAGATGGCGATCGTCCAGGCCGACGACAATAACTTCAAAGCTTTGATTGAAAACTTCTACTGCCGCCAATAGTTTGCGCTCCCATTTATGAACAACTTCACAACTAATCGCATCCCCATGGAAATTTCTGAACGCGCCGCTCAACTTAGCCCTTCGCTCACACTCTCAATCGACAGCAAGGCCAAGGCCATGAAAGCCGAGGGCATCGATGTTTGCGGCTTTGGCGCAGGCGAACCCGATTTCGACACGCCGGAACATATCAAAAGGGCGGCGATCGAAGCGTTGGAAGCCGGATTCACAAAATATACGCCAAGCGCCGGTATTCCGGAGTTGCGCCAAGCGATTGCGGACAAATTGGCCGCCGACAACCAGCTCAGTTATCGCGCTTCGCACGTTATCGTGAGCAATGGCGCCAAGCATTCCTGTTACAATGCTATTCTCGCAACATGTCAGGCTGGTGACGAAGTAATCATCCCGGCGCCATATTGGGTCAGCTACCCTGACATGGTCAGATTGGCCGGCGCAGAGCCCGTAGTCCTGCCAACGACCGAACGCAATTCCTGGAAATTTCGCGCATCCGATTTTGAAAACGCAATGACACCGCGCACAAAGATGCTGATCCTGAACAGCCCAGGCAACCCGACTGGCTCCGTCTATACCCGCGAAGAATTGCAGACCATTGTTGATGTGGCGACAGAGGAGGATATTTACATTTTGTCCGACGAAATTTACGAGAAACTCGTCTACGACGACGCAAAGCACGTGAGCATCGCCTCGCTCTCGAAGGAGGCGTACGATCTGACAATTACCGTAAACGGCTTCAGCAAATCCTATGCGATGACCGGCTGGCGCCTCGGGTATCTGGCTGCACCGGAAGCAGTGGCCAAGGCAGTTGATTCCATCCAAAGCCATACCACATCCAATTCATCCTCTTTTTCACAATATGGCGCGCTGGCGGCGTTAAAGGGCGACCAACAGCCGATTGCCGATATGCGCGAAGAGTTCGATATGCGTCGCAACTACATGTTCGATCGCGTCTCGAAAATTCCAAACGTGACGGCGATCAAGCCGCAGGGCGCGTTTTACGTCCTCGTCAACATTAGCCAGCTCGGGCTGACTTCCCAAAATTTCGCAGACCGTTTGCTGAGCAAAGCCAGTGTTGCAGTCGTTCCCGGAGCAGCTTTCGGTGACGACCGCACGGTTCGCCTTAGCTACGCAACAAGTATCGACGTCATCAAAAAGGGTCTGGATCGCTTCCAGGATTTTTGCCGGACATTGTAATTGCAGATTTCGAATTGCCGATTTCAGATTGAGGCAACGCAGCTCTCAATCTGCAGTTTGAAATCTTAAATCTACAATGGGTTATCTCGCGCTCATTCTTCACGCCCATCTTCCGTTTGTCCGCCATCCCGAGAACGAGCACTTTCTCGAAGAAGACTGGTTCTTCGAAGCTATCACCGAGACCTACATTCCGCTCCTGCGAATGATGCAGCGGCTGGTAGACGACGGCGTACCATTCAAGCTCTCCGTATCGATCACGCCAACCCTTTGCGCCATGCTCCAGGACGAGCTTTTACGCCGGCGTTATGTGCGACATCTCGATCTTCTTATCGATCTCGCGAAGCGCGAACGAAGGCGAAACCAAAAGCATCCGGGATTACGGGAGCTGGCCGACTTTTACCTTGGTCTGTTTGCGCAGAGCCGAAGTTTCTTTGTCGACGAATGCAAATGCAATCTGCTCTCCGCTTTTCGCAAACTGGCGGAAAATCGCAGGCTTGAAATCGTCGCCTCCGCAGCTACGCATGGTTTGCTTCCCCTGCTTCAGCAACAGTCGCTCAAGAACGCCCGTGCACAGGTTCTAATCGGGCGAGACGTGTACGTCGATACCTTCGGCACAGAACCGGCCGGATTTTGGCTTCCGGAATGTGCTTACGCACCTGGATTGGAACGGATTTTGCAGGAAGCAAACATTCGCTGGTTCATTTTGGATGCACACGGGTTGCTCTTTGGAAGACCGCGTCCACGCCATCTGATTTACGCCCCATGCTACACACCAGCGGGACCGGCCGCGTTTGCGCGTGATCGCGATTCAAGCCGTCAGGTCTGGAGTGCGCGGGGAGGATATCCCGGCGATCCGGCATATCGGGAATTCTATCGCGACGTTGGCTTTGATCTTCCTATGGAGCATCTGGAGCCTTTTGGACGTGGCACTAGAAAATTTTCCGGCATGAAATATCACCGCATCACCGGAAGCGGCGCGGAGAAACAATTATACAACCGAGCGGCTGCAGAAAAGATAGCAAAGAAGCAAGCTTCCCATTTTCTAGAACAACGCCGTCGGCAAATCTGCGAACTCACCATTGCGGGATTCGATCCAATTGTGGTCATTCCGTTCGATGCTGAGTTGTTTGGTCACTGGTGGTTCGAAGGGCCGCACTTTCTCGAATCTTTCATTCGCAAAACTGCCAGTGAGCATGAATTCTCTCTCACCACGCCAAGCGAATATTTGAAGAGGTATCCCACACAACAAATCATCCAACCGGCGACATCGACATGGGGGGAGAACGGCTACTTCGAGGTCTGGCTCGATCGAAGCAACGCCTGGATCTATTCGCATCTGTACTCGGCAGCGCAGAAGATGGCCGGATTGGCACAACGTGTTTCTGCGGTTGTAGAGCAACCGCTCCGGTTGCGAAACCAGAGATCGGCAGCCGGAGCAGCAGCCACCCTACAATTCACCGAGCGAGTCTTGACGCAATTAGCCCGCGAACTTTTGCTCGCGCAGTCGAGTGATTGGGCGTTCCTGATAAAAACCGGAACGGCCCGGGAATACGCGACCCAGCGTACGATAGACCACCTTGCTCGCTTCGCTCGTCTGCACGATCAGTTTGCCGCGAACAATGTCGATGAGACATTTCTGCGCGACTGTGAATGGCGCGATAACCTCTTTCCAGACCTGAACTGGCGCTATTACATTTAGCCTTTGCCATTCGGAGCGAAATCGAGGAATAGAGCGAGGGGGCGAGCGAGATGGACGGTTGCGCAGCGAGGGTAGCTGCGAGAGAGTCTCGAGACAAACGAGTCAATCTTTCGTTGTTCATCCACTGATTTCCAATAGCAATCCGCCGTGGCGGAGTTCCGTGTCGACATGACAAGACAATTTAATCTTGCGGTTTTAATCGCGTTGGTATCAACCTGCCTGGCCATTGCTCAAGAATCACCCACAACGGCTCCCTCGCCTTCCGCGGAGCAATCCGTCACGCCTTTGCTCGCTCCGGAGCAAACGCCTTCCGCATCACCTAGGAGAAGTGTCCGGATCAGCTTTGTTCCGCCACCCCTCGAGGGCACGATCAGCCTCGGCATCTACGATGGGAGTGGTAAGCTCCTCCGCGTTCTCCATCAGGAAGCTGAATTAAATGAATTTACTATCGGTGAGGATGCGCTGACAACCCAATGGGACGGTAAGAATGACGAGGGAGCCGATTTACCCGCCGGTAGATATCATGCTCGCGGGTATCTCATCGGTCATTTTAAACTAGATGACCTAGGCCAAGTCACGACGCCTCCCACGGCAAATGAAGTGACCACCAGTGTCGAAGTGAAACTCATGTCTAATCCACTGGCAAACGACAAGAGATCAGTGGTCGATCTTAATGTTGGATTTGACAGTGATGGGAGCTTCCTGAAAACGGCTGACGGCCTGCCGTTATTTACCGTGAGTGAGTCACCGAATTTGAGCCGCGTATTAATCATAAAAAGAGGCGAAAAATCGGTCGATGTTTGGCAGGATGGCGGTTCCGGCGCCCACCAGTTCCACGTTTCTAACCTGGACAGGATAATGGCTTTCGATTGCGGCGAGTTCGAACTGAAATGATTTTAGGGAGCGCACGCATCCTCACGTAATGTGATTGGCGCCCTCGCCAATCGCGCAAGAGGCTTGGCTAGTCACGATGCAGAATCTCTGTTAGTTAAGCACTTATGCCTGCTTCTTCCGAGTTTCAACATACTGTCGGTAAGGTCGCCAGCTTCGGCGGCACGGCGCTACATACGGGCGAAAAAGTCTCGCTGAAGCTGCATCCCGCACCGGTGAACCACGGAATTAAATTCAGGCGCAAAGATTTGCAGGACGAGCCAACGATTGATGCAAAGATCGACAATCTCAAAACGGTCGAGCGTGCTACGACCATTGGTGAAGGCTCGGTGCGTGTGCATACGGTTGAACACGTGCTCGCCGCGCTCTCGGCGATGGGAGTGGACAACGCAATCGTTGAGATGGATGCAAACGAACCGCCGATCGGTGACGGCAGCGCGCAGTCCTATGTCGACCTAATTAAAAGAGCCACGATAACCGCGCAGGAGGAGCCGCGAACGTTGTTCGATGTGCGCGAGCCGATCCACGTCGAATCAAAAACCGGTGCGCTGCTTATTTTGCTGCCTGACGACAAATTTCGCATTTCCTGCACGCAAGCTGGTCCGAATAATCGGTTCACACAGTATCTCTCAACGGAAGTTACACCGGGGATTTTTGAACGCGAGATCGCCCCGGCACGAACGTTTGTTTACTACGAAGATGTCCAGCCGCTCATGGAGAAAAACTTAATCAAGGGCGGCAGCCTGGAAAATGCGGTTGTCGTACGGGGGGAAGCCGTCTTAAGCAAGGAGCCTTTGCGTTTCGTCGACGAATTCGTGCGCCACAAAATTCTCGATATCATCGGCGACCTCGCGCTCGTAGGACGTCGCATTCGAGGTCATGTGGTGGCGGTGAAACCAGGTCATGCCACGAATGCGGATCTCGCTCGAGCAGTCGCCCGTGAGCAGACCCGACGGAGCGCTCTTTCAGTGACGCGCGCCGTTCCGCGCGGCGACGGAGGACTCGACACTGACGAGGTAATGCAGATTTTGCCGCACCGGTTCCCGTTCCTCATGGTTGATCGTATCATCAGTTTCGAGACTGAAACCAAATGCATCGGCGTCAAAACAGTCACGATTAACGAACCGTTTTTTCAAGGGCACTTCCCCGGTCATCCGGTGATGCCCGGCGTGATGCAGGTTGAGGCAATGGCGCAGGTGGCCAGCATTCTGTTATTTAAACTGGCGAAAACCACCAGCCGTATCGGCTATTTCATGAGCGCGGATGCAGTGAAATTTCGCAAACCGGTCTTGCCGGGAGACACCATTTTCATTCACGCCGAGTTGACCAAATCGCGTGGTGAACGGCTGGCAAAAGCGAAATGCCACTGCGTGGTAAACGACACGGTCGTTTCCGAGGGCGAACTGATGTTCACGTTTCTCGATAAATGAGCGACGTGCAGATTCATCCCACAGCAATTATCGATCCAGGAGCCGAGATCGGTGCTGGAACGCTCGTCGGGCCTTACTGCGTGATTGGACCTGGTGTCGTCCTCGGAACAAACTGCTGGCTCCAACATCATGTTACGCTGTGCGGGCCAATGAAGGCCGGAGCCAAAAATAGGTTTTATGCCTACTGCTCGATCGGCCAGCAAACCCAGGACCTAAAATATCGCGGTGAACCGACTTATCTAGAAATCGGCGACGAGAACACATTTCGCGAATTTGTAACAGCCCACCGCAGCACCACGAGCGAAGGCAAGACGCGAGTTGGAAACAACGGAAATTTTCTCGCTTACAGCCATATCGGACACGATTGCACAGTTGGCGATCATGTCATTTTCTCCAACAACGGCACATTAGGCGGCCACGTACAGGTCGGCAATCATGCCGTTATGGGCGGACTTACGGCCGTACATCAGTTTTGCCGGATCGGCCGTTTTGCGATCACTGGCGGCTGCTCGAAAATTGTTCAGGACGTTCCCCCATTCATGATCGCAGACGGTAACCCTGCTGAAATTCGCGGGATTAACCTGATTGGATTGGAACGCAAGAATTTTCCGCCTGAGAGCGTAAAGGTAATTAAAGAAGCGTTTCGCGTGATTTACCGTTCGAAGTACAACACCCGCCAGGCACTCGAGGCAATGCGGAAAGAATTACCTCAGACAGAAGAGATCACCGAAATCATCGAATTTATCGAGCAAAGCGAGCGCGGAATCATTCGGTGAAATTTTTAACTACATACGTGAGAGACGCATTACCAGCTTCCTTCGACTTGGCAAACCAGTCATTGACTACAAATTTTCACACTCCAATTCTCACTCGAGACTAAATGCCGCCTGAACGGTCCCGCCAAGCCCCTCCAGTGGGACGAGTGCTGCGAATCCTGCTCAGACTCGTGCTGATGACCTATGTGATGCCGGTTTACCTCCGAGTCCCGCGGCGAATTGTCATTGACTCGGTGCTATTGATGTTCGGGTTGATTGGCGTTTTACAGCCTGATCCTGATCATTTCGTCGCGACGCCTCGTCCTCCCTCAGTCAGGATTTGGCCACCCTTGTCGCGCTGGCTGCTCGCCGCGTTGTATATTGCCGGGGCATCACAGGTACCAATTCTTGGCGGCGGAAAGGGCCAACTAGCAGCGGTCACATTCCTCGGTGTTTCATTGATTGTTGCTGGTGTCTGCGCCGTTCCAGCCTGTGAGCTCATGGCGATTCCGAGTGTCTTGTTCCGCGGCCACACGGAATTAGCATGTCCCATCTTCTCTCCGCTCGATACGTTGGAGCGCAAGTTGCGCGGGAAGTGAACTGTTTGGCAAACTGTTGCCGCCATGCTGATTTTGCGATGAAGAGTTCATCGCTGACAGCCTTTGTTGTGTAGGGGCGGGAGTGCTGGTAGGCGCGCTGGACTTAATCAACTCAATGTAGATGGTAAACGCGCTTTCAAGAGTTGAAAATTGATTCTTGAAGGTTTGAAATCGTCGGAAACCTGAAATCTCCGAACTAAGCAGTGCCAACTTATCCAATGCCCGCCATCCTCAATCTATTGCGGATCAAAAATCTGGCGCTCGTGGAAGAACTCGAGTGGCAGATGGGCCCGGGGTTTATCGCCGTCACCGGAGAAACCGGCGCGGGCAAATCGATCATCATCGGTGCGCTGCAACTTTTGCTGGGCGAGCGGGCGGATAAATCGCTTATCCGCACTGGGGCGGATCTTTGCACGGTGGAAGCAGTCTTTACCGGAAACGATCTGCAAAAGCTCAACCCACAACTGGTCGAGGCGGGGATCGAACCGTGTGAGCACGATCTAATAATTAAGCGAAGCTTTTCCGCCAACGCTGGCACGCGCCAGTTCATCAACGGCTCGCCAACAACGCTATCGGTCTTGAAAAATCTAGGGGATGAGCTGGTCGATCTTCATGGTCCGCACGATCACCAGTCTTTGCTTTCGTCGGAGACACAATTGAGCTTGCTCGATTCCTTCGCGCGTGCTCACGAACAGCTTGAGGAATATCGAAAACATTACCGACAGTTACAGACGATGATCGCCGAACACGCTGCGCTAAATACGGCAGAAACGGCGCGCGAACAGGAGCTGTATCTGCTTCGTCACCAGATCAATGAAATTAAGTCGGCAAATCTGGGCGCAGACGAAGAACGAGAAATCGAGAAACGTTATAAACTCGTCAGCAACAGTAAACGACTGATCGAGCTGGCCAGCGCTGTTGCGAACAAACTCTCTGAAGCAGATGATTCAGTTCTCTCTCAGCTCGCGGAGACGCAGCGGCTGTTGCGTGAACTGGAAAAGATCGACACTTCAATCGCGCAATTTTCATCCGCGCACGCCGCCAGCGTTGTCGAACTGTCCGAGATGGCGCGCGTGCTTTCCACTTACGCGGAGAAACTCGATCTCGACCCGCAACAACTTGCCGCACTGGAGCAACGCGTGTCGCTCTTCGAAACGTTGAAGCGCAAATACGGCGGCTCAATTGCAGAAGTAATCGCATTCGGGAAACGGGCAACTGAGCGGATGCAGAAGATCGAAGGCCGCGACATGGAGCTGGGCCGGCTCGCAAAAGAGATTGAGAGCGTACGTACGCTAATGAATCGTGCCAGTGACGCGCTCCGCAAACTGCGCACAAAAGCTACACCGAAGCTTTCGGAAAATATCCAACGCCACTTGCGCGACCTCGGCTTTCGCCAATCTGAATTCGAAGCAAAACTCAGCACGCTTGATGGGCCGCGCGCGAATGGATTTGATGTGGTGGAATTACTCTTCTCGCCGAATCCCGGCGAACCGCTCAAGCCACTTCGCGCGATTGCATCCAGTGGTGAAATCTCGCGCCTGATGCTGGCGATCAAATCCGCGCTGGCGGCGCACGATGCGATTCCCCTGCTCGTGTTTGATGAAATCGACACGAACGTGGGCGGAGAGATTGCGCATGCCGTTGGCGCAAAAATGCAAACGCTGGGCCGCGATCATCAGGTGGTTTGCATCACGCACTTGCCGCAAGTCGCTGCGACTGCATCTTCGCATTTTGTCGTCGCAAAGGAAGTAGTCCGCGGCCGTACCTTTTCCAACCTGCACGAAGTCACTAGTAAGGCACGACAGGAAGAAATCGCGCGCATGCTGGGCGGCAAAGGCGAATCAGCCATGCGACTCGCAGCGAGTTTATTGAAAGAACGGTCGGCGATGGGATAACGGTTGGCGACTTCCGCAACTTCGTGGGCGGTCCAAGTCAATCGCGATTCCGAATTATTTCTTCAAGGCGCCGAGAGGCAGTACGATTTTGCCGTACAACTCGTTGAGCACTTGTGCGAGGCCGGCGTAGATCGCAGAAAAACCGCACACGATTCCTTCGTAGCCGATGAAATGCCTGAATCCGGGACTCGCGCTGGTGAAATCGCCGATGGCGAGCATGAAGAAAAGGATCGACAGTGTGCCGAAGATGACCTGCCCGGCAACGTTAAGACGCAACGTGCCAATGAACATCACAAAAGTGAACAAGCCCCACATCGCAAGATACGCGGCCATCGCCGTGTCATTCGGAGCCGCGCCCCAACCGATCTTAGGCAGAACAACCAGCACAACTAACGACAGCCAGAACAAGCCGTAGGAAACGAACGCGGTTGTGGCAAACGTGTTTCCTTTCCTCCACTCCATGATACCGGCAATAACTTGAGCTAGACCGCCGTAACAAATCCCCATCGCCAGAATCATGCTGTTTAGCTCAAAGAAGCCGGCATTATGCAGGTTAAGCAACACTGTCGTCATGCCAAAGCCAAGCAGCCCCAGCGGAGCGGGGTTTCCCGTGGTGTCTTTGATCTGAGTAACGGATTGATTCATGGTGATGAGTGTGTTGATAAAAAGTCCAATAATGCAACCAAATATCGGATCTAGAGGCCCATCTGGCAGGCCACGCCTACCACGATTAATAATGATTAGATCGATAAATTTTTCCCTCGCCAGGGGATAAGTCGATCTTTTATCGTGCGACTTTCATAAATGATCCGACGAGACTATCTCATCATTGGCAGTGGCATTGGCGGGGCAAGCGCTTGCGAAGGAATTCGCAAATACGACAAGCGCGGCACGGTTACACTTGTCGGCGCCGAAGTGTTTCCCCCTTACAAGCGCTGGATTCTTTCGAAGAGCTTTCTGCGTGAAAAAAGTCCGCAACTCAGAAAAATTCAGGAACCAAATGAAAGTTGGTTTCAAGCGCACAAGATCGAGACGCGATTTGGCACGGTCGTGACGCAGTTCAACATCGATCGTCGCCTGGCTGTGCTGGCAAATGGCGAAAGCATCGAGTTCAACAAGGCGTGCTTGGCTATGGGCAGCCGCCCGGTGCGGCCGCTGGTCGCTGGAGTTAATCTTGGCAACGTGCTCTACCTGCGAACGATCCGTGACGCGCTCGCGTTGAAGGAGATGGCAAACCTGGAGAAGACGGTCATGGTGGTAGGTGGCGGACTGCTCGCATGTGAGGCAGCAGCGAGTTTGCGAATGATGAAACTAAAGGTGGGCATCATGCATCGCAATTCTTATTTATTGGACCGTTATCTGGATCCTGAAACCGGAACATGGCTTACGGATTACTTTGCCAAACACGGCGTAACCATGTTGCTGGGAGAAAGCTTGAACGGGTTCGAGGGCAAGACGGTCCTGCGGAATATCCAGACGAAAAGCGGCAACCGCGTCCCGGTTGGCCTCGCAATCGTCGCATGCGGCGCGGAACCAAATCTGGATCTTGTCCGCAACACGCCATTGGCGGGTCCGCACGGATCGCCGGTCACGGAATATCTAGAGACGGAGGAAAAGGGAATTTTTGCGGTGGGAGACCTGGCATTCTATCCGGATCGGATGATGGGCGGTGTGCGGCGTCAGACACACTGGGAGAGCGCGCGAAAGCAAGGCCTGATTGCAGGCGCAAACATGACCGGGAAGAAACGCATCCGCTACGACCAGATCCCATATTTCTGGACGGAGATATTTGACTTGCGGATCGATTTTGTCGGCGACTTCAGCGTAATACCGACGCGAATCGATCTTCGCGGCGCATACGCCAAAAAGAAATTCGTCGCGCGGTATTATCAGGGCGACAAGCTCCGCGGCATTCTGCTTTGTCAGCAACCACCTCGCGACGTCGAATCGGCCAAGACACAATTGCGCCACGCGCTCGGTAAGTAATCTGTAGCGGCGCTCTATGCGCCCCGAATTGTGGCACGAAGTCTACGTTGTCGGTCTTAGCGATCCAAAGCACTCGAAGTCAATAAACATCCGACGGAATCTCAAACGCTGAGTTGCTTACTCGCACCAACTTCCAATCCCATGGTTTAGCGGAGACACGATGCCATTCCAGTTCAAAAGGAGCAGGCAAAGCATTGACGCGTTCATCGAGCAACCCCATCACATCGTCGTCGGTGCTATAAACCATGACTTTGCCCGTCCACACAGCGCGGCGGGCTTGGACTTGCACAATTGGATTCGACGCGATGATCCTGGGACCGCGCACGTAGCGAAATCCTTCCCGCATGCGCTCCAGGACACGCGCGCGATCATCACCCCACTGGTCTTGATAATCGGCTCCGATAAAATTTGCCGCAGCATCCCAATCTTTGTGTTCAATCGCGTGAAAAATGTTCTCCGTGTGCCGCCGGACCTGCTGCTCCGGTCGCCAAAGCCAGATGAGAGACAGCCCAACGCAAAGAAGGGCCGCGAGGCCGCCGTAAGTCGCTTCGCGCAATGAGATCGTCACAGGTGGCGACTTTATTCCTTTCCTGTGGGCTTCGCCATTTTAGCCCACGGGATAAAACGTTTTACCACACTTCGTCTTATATACCCCTGTGTGATTCAAGAGAGAATGGCTGGGGGCGGAATCGAACCGCCGACGCTTTCGCGTGCGTATTTTTCTTCGTTTCTGCTCGTATTTGCTTAGGTGCGTTCATATTTATTTCAACCCCTTACTACACTAAGCGACACTGGCGTAAAAAGTCGGCCGCGACCTTTAAAGATTTTTCCGCGGTAGTCATGGAGTAGCGAAGGAGTTCCGTTTTCGCGCGTTTTTTGGACGCTAGTTACCAAGTCCAAGAAACTCCACCGTAAAAGGAGCGCCCGTCGCCAGGATGAAAAATCTCGGGATTCGGTTCCGTGCGCGCGTCTGCGATCACACCGATAGAGGCCGCGTAGCGTTGATTTGTCAGGTTCCTGCAATCGATAAAGACTGAGAATCCGTTGGGGAGTCGAAATCCCGCACGGAAACCAAGCAGCACATAACTGTCCGCAAAGAGCGTGTTCGCTTCGTCGACCGGATAACGCGAAAGATTACACTGCACGCTTGGACCCGCATAGAAACCAGACGGTGTTTGGTAAAGCAATTGCGCTTCATAAACGTGAACCGGAATTCCCGGCAGGCGATTGTCGCCGTAGACAGGGTTCTGATCCATATGGAAATCGTTAAGCGTGTAGCTCTGTTCGAGTGACAAACGGTCGCCTGCGCGAGCCGCTTGCTTTGGAATAAAGATTCCCTGGAGCAATTCAACTTCCAGGTTTGCCTCGATTCCTTGATGATTTGTGCGCGGGACGTTCCTAGTGCCAAGATCATTCCCGAAGGCGTCATTGATCTCGAGCAATTCATTACGAACCCACGAGTGGTAAAGGGACAACTCCCACTGAAACCGCGAATATTCTCCGCGCGTTCCGACTTCGACGGTCCACGCGTGTTGCGGCGACAGCGGTGTATAAACAACGCTGGAATTGGGGCCCTCAGCAAAGTCGACCAGATTGTCGATCGAAGGTGGCTGCCAACTGCGACTGAAATTCATGAATGCCTGTGTCTGGGGATCGATTTCGTAAATCGCGCCCAGCTTGGGATTGAATCCCCAAAAATTTTGCCGATTTGATTGATTTCCTTCTGCGTCGGTCAAGAACTCGTCCTTGAAATGACGCTCCGCGAAAATCGCCTGCGCTCCGGCGAGGATCGATAACCGCGGTGTGAGATACAATTGGTCCTCGAGGTAGGCTGGAAGATTTATCGAGCTGCCTATCCCCCGTGCAGTCGTTGGGCCTGGGTGTCCGAAAATATTCTCGTAATTTTGGGTGGGCTCGTTTTCGTACTGTGGGCTGAGACCAATTGTAAGGATATTTCGTAGACCAAACAGTTCGTGGCGGCTAACGAAATTCAGATTTCCGCCAAAATTGTCCGAATAAAACTGATCAATCCCTGCCCGAAAATCCGGCGAAAAGAATCCACGGTTCTCAAGATCACGATGGAACCAGAACACGCCGGCATCGAACTGAATCTCATCAGTTCGAATGCTTAGCTTGTCCGCCAGGTGAACGTATGACCACTCCTTGTTCCAATCCTGGGCCACCGCGAGCGGATTAGCCTGCGTGGGGTCATTTTCCATTTCTGACTTGGTTAAACCGCCAGGCAGATTTCGATTGGCTCGGTCCAGCGTGAGATAAAATCGATTCTCCACCTGGTCGCTGAACTTGTAACCGAAATCAGTAAAAAGGATTTCCGTGTTCTCGCGGCTATGCTCTCGAAAGCCTTCACGCTCTCTAAAACCAATCGCACCAAATTCATCGAACTGCCCTTGCACCCCGCCGCCGCTGATGTCGCCACGGAAGAAGCCGTAACTTCCCCCCTCAAGCCGGACTTGGAATGGCGCCGCAGTGTATCCCGTAAACGGCACGAGATTGATTGCCCCTCCAAGTGTCAGTGCACCGTATCTAAATGCATCGGCGCCCCGAAAGACATCCGCATGACTGAGCGAGGCAACATCAAAATCCTCGATAATGGTTTCGCCATCCCCCTGGTTGTAGTTCAGGCCGTCGAGTAAAAACATCACGCCAAGCGGCTCGTCTTCGGACGTGATTCCGGACCCTCGAATCGAGATCTTTGAAATCTCTGCACCGTTTTCCGATTGAAGGAAAACGCCCGGGGTTCGTTGCAGCAAATCTTCGAAGTTTGAGGCGCGACCGATTACCATATCCTCGCTCGTCTTGACTGTGAAGGCTCCCGGAATTTGCGTCTTCTGCTTAGCAGATTCCTCTGGCGCTAGCGAAGTAAGCGACCCAGGCGCTTCTCCGGTAACGATAACTTGCTCCGTTTCAGTCGGGTTCGCCGAACTATCGGCTGGCTCAGCCTTTTGAATTCCAATTACCGCAACCGCTGTAATGGAAAGAATGGTCCAGTCTCGCCTCATCAGGTTCCATCAATTGCTCGAGAGCATGTGTTCAGCAAGTCACTACCGCAAACCCGGCACGAAAGGGCGTATTCAGATTGCCGGATTCCCGCCAATCGTGCGGATTTACGACGCTTTTTACTGCACTAGGCGATTTTACGAGGCATGGCTGGGGGCGGAATCGAACCGCCGACACGCGGATTTTCAGTCCGCTGCTCTACCAACTGAGCTACCCAGCCGTTGTTGATGCCGAATCCTGGGTCCATGGGGGACATCGGCTCGTCAGTAAAGCAAAAAAAACGTCTCCGTCCAGACTGCGGGTGGTAGGCGTCAACGCTCAGGATCCAACATCCATGA
>Ga0126381_100004565_pt1 | contig 15096 bp, 13 predicted proteins | sample PanSoiMetPlot_28_FD_96465 | JGI IMG/M metagenome (GOLD analysis project Ga0126381, IMG submission 96465) | Tropical forest soil microbial communities from Panama - MetaG Plot_28 | ecosystem: Environmental > Terrestrial > Soil > Tropical forest > Bulk soil | place: Panama | collected 2016-02-17
ATGGGGTCGTGAACCGGGCTGAGCCGAGCGTCGGATTCAGGATAGGACCACACGCGCGCCGCCTATACGGTCTTTTGCGGGGACCGTTCCAAAGTGGCACGTGCCAGTTGTTTGCGATATATTACCAGCCGAAGATTCGCTGCGCGGCCAGCACCAGTCCCAACGTGAATCCCGCGATGGCCACTTCGCCGATGGCGCCAACGGCGAACGGTTTGAGACCTTGCTTTGACAGAACTTTGAAATTGGTGCGCAAGCCGACGCCTGCAAAGGTCAGCAGGAACGCCCAGCGGGAAAGATTCGCCAGCGCGCCGATCTGCGCCTTGGAGAAAAACGCAGCAGTGGCCAGTGTGGAAATCAGCAGGAAACCCAGGACGAATTTGGGAAATTTTTGCCAGAGAAATCTGGCTTTGCTGCCCACGGCCTGCGCCTGCCCCTTGCTGGCCCAATAGAACGCGTAGGCGAGCACTACGAAGCCGATTAGGGCGTTGCGGGTGGTCTTTGTGAGCACAGCCAGCTTTCCGGCGGCGTCGGAATAGAGCGCGCCGGCGGCGGCGGCTTCCGCGGTGTTGTCCACGGCAAGTCCGGACCATACGCCGTAAGCATGATCGGTCAGATGCAAAGTATGTCCAATGAGCGGAAAGGTGAACAGAGAAAGCGCGCCCAGCGCCAAAATCGCCGCGATGGCAAACGAAGAATCTTCGTCGTCGGCCTCAATCGCGCCCTGTGTGGCGATAATTGCGCTAACGCCGCAAACGGCCGAACCCACCGCAAGCAGCGAAGTCAGCTTTGGTTTGAGCCCAAATGCGCGTCCGAGAAATGTCATGAACGCAATGGCTCCGGCAATTTCGATTCCGACCAGCGCCAGGCTGGTTGCACCAAGTTTCAGCACGTCGCCCAGCAAAAATCGCGAACCGAGCAGCACGATGCCCGCTTTCAACCAAAACTCGTACGTGGCGACCCCCGCCCGGAAAATCTCCGGCACACCGACGGTGTTGGAAATCATCAAGCCAAGCAAGATGGCCCACAGAACATACTCAATATTCGGAAAGGTCCAATGATGCGCTTTGGCGTACTTGCCGACATTCGCTTCCAACAACTTGCCCGCGTATCCGATGGCCGCGAGCAGCAAAACACCCGGTACCACTTTCAAGAATTGCAGCGCCGGGTTCCCGGGACGGACCTGCGAAATTGCCATCGAACTTGCCATACTTCACCTCGTCTCCGTCGATCTACTGTGCGCACTCGATCCCTGGTTAGGTTTCACCACGGAATATGCTTGAACACACCGACGCGGACCAACGCCGCCAGCGCGAACGCCAGCAGCACTGCCCACGCATCAATCGAAAATCCGTGTGGCTTCACCGGTGATCGAACTGCTTGCTCTTGTTCACTCATTTCATTCCTCCTGGTGACGATTTTGCAAAATCGCCAAACACTGAATTCTTTAGTTTTGCTGCGCCTCGGCAAATCGTAGTTCGTGCGCCGCATCGCTTTGCAACGCTGTTCGGCGAGAACAGCCGCCCCAGTTTTCAAACGATTGCGCCTTAGCGTGCGATGCCACTCGTCCAACGATCAGCAGCGACGGAGCAGGCAATTGCGTTTCGTTGCCGAGTAAAGCGATGGTGGACCAGCGAATCTGCTGTTCGGCGCGCGTGGCCTGCGAGACCACGACGCAAGGAGTTTCGCGCGACAAACCGTTCTCGATGAGCCGCTCCGCCACCTCTCCGTAGTGCGTGCCGGGCATGTAAATCGCGATGGTGGTTTCCGGCGTGATCGCCGCCCAATTCAGTCCGCCGTCGGATAAATGACCTGTTTCGCCGCGCGAAAAAGTTGTGAACAAGACCTGGGAGGCTAAGCGTCGGTCCGTGAGAGAAATTCTTGCACCTGCGGCAGCACCGACGGCCGCAGTGATGCCGGGAACTATTTCAAAATCGAGCTGTGCCAGGCGTAGCGCTTCCATTTCTTCGCCGGCGCGGCCAAACAGCAGCGGATCGCCACCTTTTAGGCGAATAACGATCTTGTTCTCCTTTGCATAGCTCACCAGCAGACTGTTAATTTCATCTTGGGTCAGAAGCTTCCTGCCGGCGCGCTTTCCCACGTCGATCAATTCCGCGTCGTGCGAAATCATCGACAGCACTTCCCTGCTTACTAGAGCGTCGTAGAACACGACGTCCGCGTTCGCCAGTAGACGCGCCGCTTTGAGCGTCAGCAATTCCGGATCGCCGGGTCCTGCACCGACTAAATGGACTTTTCCGTTCACGCCGCGCCTTGCCGGGACTTTGCTGACCTCTTTCACGAACCGCTCGTACATCGGTTTGCTGGCCAGGTGATGCAACCGCTGCTTGTTGTTTTCCGTGCCGCCGTCTGCCGCGCGTAACAACTCACGCGCCGCTCCCAACCATTCCAGCCACATTTCGTATTCCGGTCCGAATTGTTGTTCGAGCTCCTGACGTAGCCGCTGTGCCAGCGCGGGGCTTTTTCCGTTGGTCGAAATTGCAATCTGCAGGTCGCCGCGATGGACGATTGAGCCATAGTAAAAATGGCAGTTCTCGATGTCGTCCACGGCGTTGCACAAAATCCCACGCGCCTCTGCTTCGCGATACACTTCAGCGTTCACGCCAGGGGCGGAGGTGGCCGCAATCGCCAGCGTGGCTCCAGAGAGATCGTTAGGCTGGAACTTGCGTGCAATCCATTCAATTTTTCCGTTATGGATGGGCTCAGCGACTGACGGATGAACGTCAGGGGCAATCAAGCGCACCTTCGCATCGGCGCGCAGCAGTCCATCGATTTTTCCGGCGGCGATTTCGCCGCCGCCGACGACAACTACCAGGCGGCCGTGCAATTTCACAAAAATCGGAAACAAACTCATGGTTCAGCCCTCCACGCCGATGGGAGCACGCTCGACGGGTAAATCGCGCCGCACGGCTCCTACACGCTCGCCAGCGAGAATTGCGCGAATCTGTTCATTGCTTTTGCGGGCAAGAAATGCGCGCAAACTTTCGTGGGGGTTGCGCTGTTCCTGGAAATGCAGGAGCAACCGTTCGATCGCGTCAGGAACGTCCGTCGCAGCGCACCGATATCCCACCGGACGTGCGATGGAAGCAAAATGGCCCACGCTTCCGCCGACACAGAAGTAGTAGGCGTCCACCATTTTTCCGTCGGACTTGATTTTTTTGCCTTCGACGCCGATGTCGGCGATCCAGTGCTGGCCGCAACTGTTGGGGCAGCCGGTGACATGCAGCTTGATTTGCTCGGCGAATCCGGGAAGGCGATCGTCCAATTCCGTGGAGAGCCAACGCGCAAAACCCTTGGTTTCCGTGAGCGCCAGCTTGCAAAATTCCGATCCGGTGCAGGCAATTGTGCCGCGGGCAAATGCTCCGATCTCCACCGGCAGCCCGGCCCGTGTCAACTCCGCAGCGACGGTGGTCGCGTGCTCTTCCCGAATATTCGCCAGTAATAAATTCTGCTGCACCGTGGCGCGCAGGCTTCCGTCTCCGTATTCATCGGCCAGCTGCGCCGCGCGCCGAAGTTGCGCCGGACTGATTCTGCCGCGCAAAACGGAAGCGCCGATGAAGAGCAATCCCGCTTGTTTCTGACGGTGGATACCGGTGTGATCGCGGTGGATGTCGGAGGGAATTTCTTCGCCCTCGCCCCGGTCGAGCGAATAGCCCAGCACGCTGTTCAGCTCGGCGAGAAAACTCGCGGCGGTCCATCCGTGTTTCAGGAAGAGATATTTCAGACGGGCTTGTTCCCTGCTCTGGCGGAGAACATCGCTGGAGCGGAAGATTTCCGCGACGCCTCGCGCAACTTGTACGACCTCGTCCTGCGGTACAAATGCATCGAGCTTTACGGCGATGTGCGGCTCGGTGGAAAGGCCGCCGCCGATACGGATCGAAAAACCGTCTTCAACGACGCCGTTGCGGGTCCGGCGAACGGGGGTAAAAGCCACATCGTTGATTTCAGGATAGCTGCACCAGGAACGGCAGCCTGTAACGGTCATCTTAAACTTGCGCGGCAGATTGTAGAATTCGCGGTTGCCGCCCAGCGCGCGGTCCACTGCCAGCGCGAATGGTGAAGCGTCAAAATGCTCGTCAGCGGCCAGGCCCGCAACCGGGCATCCGGTCACGTTGCGCAATACATCGCCGCACGCGCCAACCGTGGTCAATCCCACAGCCTGCAGCTTTTCAATCAAGTCAGGAATCGCTTCGATAGTCACCCAATGTAATTGAAGGTTTTGCCGTACGGTGATGTCGGCGACTCCACGGCCGTGGTTCTCGGATAAATCCGCAAGAACGCGCACCTGATCGCTGGTCAGAATTCCGTTGGGGATGCGAACGCGCACCATGAAAAACTCGGTGGTTTTTCCTTCGCCATTCATACCGCCGACAACGCCCGCGCCATCACCCTGGGTATAAATTCCCCAGGAACGGAAATAGGTGCCGAGCCACTCCGGAGGAACCGATGCGCGGCCGTTCTGCGCAAACTCGCGGATTTCGTCGAGGTGGTCCCAGGCGAGCTTTTCCTGTTTCAGTCGTTCGATTCGCTGGGCTTTGGTCTCTTTGACTTCCGCCATGTCCCGTTATTCCTTGTGAGCATCGATTCGCTTAGAAAACGTACGCAAAAACAAAAAACCCACGTAACCAGGTCTTCTGGCACGTGGGCTTTGGAATTTCCTTGTTTAGTGCGGTTCTAGGTCCGCAGCAGCCTCAAGCCAGAAGTGTAGCCTTCGCGACAGCAACAGCGGTCGCAGCAACAACACACGATCTGGCGAGAACTTTGCATCAGGCCATAAGAGTAAAGGGCATCGTCCACGGTGTCAACGCTTCTTAGCTCTACAAAATCCGATATGCGCGAACAGTAATTTGGATGCCAGTCCGACTGGAATCGTTACGGTCAGGCAGGACTTCAGTCCAGATACATCCACTGGCTCCAGAAAGCGGCGAAATTGCGGCGCGGTTGACGGCAAACATAGATGGTCAGACCAGACTCTTCGGGCAACGCGTTCTGCGGGCTGATGGTTTCAAAGGGCCTTACATCGGCGAATGTCTGCTCCAGCTTTTGCTTGGTAAACCCAATGGCCACAACCACTTCCCCGGAAGCGCCCTGCGGTCCCCAGTAGCCATATTGGTTGTGGCCGCTGACGGCTTTGGGCAAACCATACAGCTTTCCGAAGTAGTCCAACGCCCCGGCTTCGCCATAGTTGTAGGCCAGCAAAGTTACGCGGGATTGCTCCTCAGGCGGGAGCGAGCGCACGGCGTGCGAAACGGCCTGCACCTGTTCCTGCCAGCCAAACATGTCGCCGAAGAGCTGCGGCAGAGAGTTCAGTGGCACGTTTTCGACTTTTACCTCCTGAACGTCGAAAAAAGCGCAGTATTTCGCCGCCGCAGCGACAGGAAGAATGGGCATCGCCAGAGGTGCGGCGACGATTCCGGCGACCACCAGCATCGCCACCACCGCAGGTTTGAGCCAGACGGCGGCTCGAAAGAAAATCCGCTGCTCCCACCAAACTGCCCCCGCCGCAAGCAACATGATGTACGCGGGCGCAAGATAATAGATTTTTCCGTGCAGCAGAATCATTTCCAGCAAAACCACCAGATACGCGCAGCCCAGAACCGCATATTTGCGGCCAGCCGAATCGAACAGAAGAAAGTACAAACCCGCCAACCAAAACGGTGCGGCCAACGGATTAATCAGGAGAAACTGCTGGCCGATAAAAGCGAGAGGCGAAATCGTCGCATATTTTGTCCCTATCACGGTATGGAGAAGAGCGATGGTTGGAAAGCCGTGATGGACCTCCCAAAGTAGATTGGGAAGAAAAATCACAAACGCGATTGCCAGAGCCGCCCAGATTTCGAATCGCGCGAATTGTTTGCGCGCCGGAGTCAAAAGCAGCCCAATTGCGATCCCTGAACCAAAAAAGAGCATGGAGTGTTTGTTGAGAATGCCGATGCCGGCGACAGCTCCAAATAGCAGCCAGAGCCGAGGGCTCCCGCCGTTAAGAATTCTGATAACAATCGCGGCGCAGGTCATCCAGAACACTGGCTCGAAGGCGTTCATGGAAAGAAAATTGTCGAAGGTCAGATAGATCGGCGCAAGAAGCACCAATAGAGCGGCGAAAAACTGGGCGAATTTGCCGCCCCCGACTTCGCGCGCCATCCAGCCCGCCAGCCACACTTTCGGAGCAGCGGAAAGCGCGGGCAGCAAACGCAACGCGAAGAGCGAATCTCCAAAGAGCGTCCGAGTGATCCACGAAGCGAATGCCACCAGTGGAGCATGGTCCACGTAACCCCAAGCCAGATGCTCGCCACAGGCGGCGTAGTAGAGCTCGTCGCGAAAATAGCCGTATTGTGAATTAAAAAGAAAATGCACGAGTACAGCCAACACGGCGAGGGCGTACTGCGACCGCGCCAAGGGCGAAATCGAAGAGAGATTCCTCGGTTCGCTCGGAATGACCTGGGGCTTCATGATTTCAATTACTCAGATGGGCTTCATGCTTCCACTACTCAGGCGGCTTCCTCTGTTGAATTACCCACAGCCGAAATTCATCTCTTGGCGCTAAACGTAGCGGCTAGAACGAAAATGACCTAGGGTCAGCGCACAATTTCTTGCTAGTTCGCCGCTACCAGGGTCGCGGACTTGACGTAATCGAGTTTGGGCCAGCCTTTTTTCAAATAGGGATCGCCCTGCTTTTCTAGCTGATCCTGATCTGGACCGGCACTGTCGCCATAGCCTTCGTACATCATCTCGACCACGTTCATGCCGTTGCCGTCGACCGTGCCGAACGGAGCAAAGCCCATGCTGTCGAGCCGCGTATTGTCTTTGAGATTGATAAAGATCTGCGTAGTGCGGGTATTCGGGCCGGCGGTGGCGAAGACGATTGCACCGCGCTTGTTGCTTTGCGTCACGGGATCGTCCTTGATTTCCGTGTGCTTCCACGCCGAAGAAACCGACGGATTGGCGTTGATGCCGAACTGCACGACGAATTGCGGGACCACCCGGAAAAACGCGGCATGGTCATAGAAATGGTGCTTGACCAAGCTGTAGAAGCGGTCTGCTCCGAGCGGCGCCCAGGAGCGCGTCACGGTTACCGTGAAAACTCCACGCGTGGTGTCGAATTTCACTTGGTAAGTATCGGGCGCTTTCTCTTTGACTTTTGCGGCCGCGATTAGCTCTTTGCTGTAGTTGTGCGCGGCCTCGACTGGTTTCTTGGCCTCGGCGGATCCCGGCGCGGGTGTGGTTTCTGGCGCCGCGGCGGCAGCGGGTTGCGCGGGAACTTCGGCTTTGGACTGTTCCGGCGGGGACGGCTGCTCTTTGGCTTTGCATCCGGCAAAGACAAATGTCGCGGCAATCAATACCGTCGTCGTGGTCGGGAAACGATTCTTTACGGGCATCCTGATTCTCCGTCCTTAATTTGGCAATTATTTCTGGGAATTTAATTCGCGGCTGACGCGTTCCACATCGGTCATGACGCGCAATGTATTTTCGCCTAGAATTTTCCTTACGTCACCTTCGGAATAGCCCTTTTCCAACAGCGCTTCTGTGATTTTGGGGAGCATGCTGGCGTTTTCCATTCCGTAGGGCATGTTAGCGCCGTCAAAATCGGAGCCCAGGCCTACGTGATCGACGCCAGCAACTTTCACGGCGTGATCAATATGTTCGATAATTTTCCGGTAGTCAACGCGAGGCAACATGCCTTTTGCGACGTACTCGCGGGTGACGCGGTCGCCTTCGATCAACATGCAGCCTTCGTTGGCTTCCGAGCCGCACCGTTTGGTTACTTCCTGGGTAATTAATTCGTTGATTTTTGGATCGGCCTTTTCCGCGTTGCGGAATTCCTGGCTCAGGAACCCAACGTGATAATTGATTTGCACCACGCCATTCTTGGCGGCCAGATCCCTCATCATCCGGTCCGTCATGTTCCGCGGAGCATCACAAATCGCACGGCAGGAGGAGTGCGATGCGATCAACGGGGCTTTGCTAACTTCCAGTGCGTCGTAAAAAGTCTTATCGCTGACGTGAGAGATGTCCACGATGACGCCGAGACGGTTCATTTCGCCTACTACGTCCTTGCCGAAGTCGGTCAGTCCGTTGTGAACCGCTTTGTCTGTGGAAGAGTCGGCCCACTCGTCGTTGCCGCTGTGGGTCAGCGTCATGTAGCGAACGCCGAGCGCAGCGTAAGTACGAAGCACGCCGAGATCGCTGGCGATCATGTGGCCGCCCTCGACACCCATCAGAGCGGCAATTTTGCCCTCTTTGTGTGCCTGGCGAATCTGTTCCGCCGTTGTCGCCAGCATCAGATCTTGGGAATGCCTGCGCACCTGCTCGCGTACTGCGTCAATTTGATCGAGGGCTTTCTGTACCGCTGTCGGGCCGGTGACTTTGCTGGGCATCCAGATGGAGAAGAAAATTGCGCCCAGGCCTCCCTGCTTCATGCGCGGAATGTCGATGCTACCGGAAGAATGCCGTTCGCCCAGATCGAATTTGGAATCGAGCAGCAGTTGCGTGGTATCGTCGTGAGTATCCACGACGATGGAGGAAAAATGAAGTTTCTTCGCCTTCTCCGAAATGCTATCCCAGGCCAAAACCGTTGCCACGAGCGTTCCTCCCAGTAAACATGCAACAAGCCAAGAGCCACTCCTCACTCCACTTCGCCGTACCTGCCTACGCAGGAAGGTGCCGACCGGCCGCCTGCTTTTTTCAACCGTGATCATCAACGCCGACCTCAGTCTGCCTGCAGTTCGCGGCTTACTTTTTCGTTCTGCTCCATGACCCGCAGCAGATTGTCGCCAAGAATCTTGCGGATGTCATCGTCGGAATAGCCTTTGCGCATCAGCGCTTCGGTAATTTTGGGAAGCTTGGAAGCGTCTTCCATGCCTTCCGGCATGTTGGCGCCGTCAAAGTCCGAACCGAGGCCGACGTGATCTGCGCCGGCGAGCTTCACCACGTGATCGATGTGCTCGATGATTTTTTCCCAACTGACGTGTGGCAGTTTGCCTTCCGCGACCGCCTGGTCGTGCAGTTCGGTCATCTTCTTTCCCAGGCACTCCTCGTCGTCACCGCATTCTTTTTTGAATTGGTCGAACATGGCGACCACGCCGCCGGAGAGTTTGTCCGAAGCATCTTTGTAGGCTTGGTCGATGAAGCTGACTTCATAATTGATTTGAATGACCCCGCCCTTGGCCGCCAACGCCTTGATCATTTCGTCGGACATATCGCGCACATGATTGCACAGCGCGCGGCAGGAGGAGTGCGAGGCGATCAGTGGGGCTTTGCTGACTTCGAGCGCATCGTAAAAAGTTTTGTCGCTGACGTGCGAGATGTCCACCATGATTCCCTGGCGGTTCATTTCGCGCACGATGTCCTTGCCATAGTCAGTCAAGCCGTTGTGCACGGGCTTGTCGGTGGAAGAGTCGGCCCACTCATCGTTGTAGAAGTGCGAGAGGGTCATGTAGCGAGCGCCAAGATCGCCAAAGATCCGCACGATCCGGATATCGTTGCCGATCATGTGGCCGCCTTCGATGCCGATCAGCGCGGCGATTTTTCCCTGGGCATGGGCGCGGCGGACCTCGGCGGCGGTGCGGCAGAAAACCAGGTCCTTGGAATTCCGCCGAACGTTTTCGCGGACGGCATCAATCTGATCGAGCGCTTTCTGTACCGCGGGAGGGCCCATGATGCGGCCATCAATCCAGACGGAAAAGAAAACGGCGTTCATGCCGCCTTCGCGCATACGCGGGATGTCGATGCTGCCATCCACATTGCGCTTGGCAAGGTCGAAGGTTTTGGAAAAGAAGCGCTGCGTGGTGTCGTCGTGAGTATCGAGGACGATCGAAGAGAAGTGCAACTTGTGGGCGCGCTCCGCGATGTCGTCGCCGTGCGCTGGCGCTACCACCAGGGAACACAGCAACAGGCACGAACAAAGACGCAAACAGGCGGCCAAACGGCGCATGAATCGCTCCTTGAGCAAAAATATCCGATCGAAATTTCGAGCAAAATTGTCGGGAGCGATTCTACCCTATTAGCCAGTTGAGCATCGCTTGTTTCCACGCTTGCCGATTCACTTCAGCGATGGATTCGGTGAGCGGAATCTCTTTGGGGCAGGCTTTAACGCAATTCTGGGCGTTGGCGCAATCCTGCACACCTCCCGGCTGCATCAATGCGTTGATGCGTTGGTTTGCGTGCATCGCGCCGGTGGGGTGCATGTTAAACAGCCGCACCTGGCTGATAATTGCCGCGCCGACGAAACTCCCGGGGTTGGTGCCATTCACCTGAGGACAAACCTCCAGACAACTGCCGCAGGAGATGCACGTCGAGAGTTTATAGGCTTTTTCTTGGGTATCGGAGGCCATGCGCGGGCCCTCTCCGAGATCGTAGGTGCCATCGATGGGGATCCAGGCCCTGACGCGCTTCAGGCTTTCAAACATGAATTGGCGGTTCACCGCCAGATCGCGGACCACAGGAAATTTCGAGAATGGCTCAATGCGAATGGGCTGCTCCAGTTTATCGACCAGAGCGGAGCACGCCATGCGCGCTTTTCCGTTGATAAGCATGGCGCAGGACCCGCAGACTTCTTCGAGACAATTCGAATCGTAAGAGATCGGGGTGGTCTTTTTGCCGTCGCGGGTGACAGGATTTTCGGCGATGTCGCGCAGGCAGATAATAATGTTCATCGCGGGGCGCCAGCTCAACGCGAACTCCTCCCAGTAAGGAGCGCCCTGCGGGCTGACTTGTCGTTTGACTCTTACGATGACTTGTTTCTCAGCCATAACTCCTCGAATCGCTTCGGCACTTGCCTTTTTGCGGCGAACGCGCGGTGTCCAGTACAAGATCTCTCGCCTCGCCGCTCTTCGGGATGACCTGCTTGTCGCAGGGTCATTTCGCAGCGTCATACCTGCGCGGACGAGGCGTTATCTGCGAAATATCCACGGCTTCGTAATTCAGCTGTATTTCTCCGTTGACCCACTTGGCGCGAGTTGTCTTGAGCCAGTTGGCATCGTCGCGATCCGGAAAATCCGGTTTGTAGTGCGCGCCGCGGGATTCGTTACGAGCGTGAGCGCCCATGGCGATGACGCGAGCCAAAATCAACATGTTTCCGAGTTCTCGCGCAAAATTCAGAGTTTGATTCGACCATTTACTGCGGTCGCTTAAATTCACTCTGCGAAAGCGTTGGTCGAGCTCCAACAATTCGTTGTAAGCACCTTCCAAATTCTTGTTCACGCGGGTGACTGTGACATGCTCGGTCATGGTTTCGCCAAGTTCACGCCAGATGGCCATGATGTTTTCGTTGCCTTCTTGCGAAACTAGCGCCTGATTCAATCCCTCCTGGCGCTGCCGCTCTCGGTCGAACACGCCGGAATCGACTGCCTCGGTTCCCTTTTCCAGATTTCTCGCATACTTCGTCGCCGCGGGACCCGCCAGTCCACCGCCAAAGATGCACGACACCAGCGAATTTGCGCCAAGGCGATTCGCGCCGTGGTATTGATACTCACATTCGCCAGCGGCGTAAATGCCCGGCACATTTGTCGCCTGATCGTCGGCGTTGACCCACAACCCTCCCATGGTGTAGTGCATGGCGGGAAAAACCTTCATCGGTTCTTCGCGCGGATCCACACCTAGGAACTTTTCGTAAATTTCCAGAATGCCTTCGAGTTTACGGTCCAGCGTTTCGCGCGGGATATGGCTGACGTCGAGATACACGGCAGCTTTTCCGGCCAATCCCAGTTTTTCCTGATAGACAATGCGGTGAATCGCGCGCGTTGCGATATCACGCGGAACCAGGTTGCCGTACTTCGGATACCACTCTTCCAAGAAATAAAACCGCTCGTTTTCCGGAATGTTTTTTGCCGGCCGCGTGTCGCCGGCTTTTTTCGGAACCCAGACGCGGCCTCCCTCTCCGCGCGCCGATTCGCTCATCAAGCGAAGTTTGTCTTCTCCGGGAATCGCCGTGGGATGGACTTGAATGAATTCGCCATTGGCATAATCGACTCCCTGTTGGAACAACGCCGATTGTGCCGAGCCGGTGCAGACCACGGAATTCGTGGAACGCCCGAAAATCGCGCCGATTCCACCGGTGCAGAAAATCACTGCGTCCGCGGCAAAGGTCTTCACTTCCATGCTGCGCAAATCCATGGCGCAAATTCCGCGGCAGACCCCACTATCGTCCAGCACGGCCGACAAAAAGGTGAAACCTTCGTATTTTTTTACTTTTCCCTCGGACTCCTGCCTGCGCACCTGCTCGTCCAATGCATAAAGCAGCTGCTGGCCGGTCGTTGCACCAGCAAATGCCGTGCGGTGATAGAGGGTACCGCCGAATCGACGGTAATCGAGTAAGCCCTCGGGCGTCCGGTTGAACATCACCCCCATGCGATCGAGAAGATCGATGATTCCGGGCGCGGCTTCGCACATGCGCTTAACTAACGGCTGATTGGCCAGAAAATCGCCGCCGTAAATGGTGTCGTCGAAATGCTTCGCGGCGGTGTCGCCTTCACCTTTTTGATTTTTTGCAGCGTTAATGCCGCCCTGCGCGCACACCGAATGCGAACGCTTCACCGGAACGATCGAAAACAGATCCACCGGTACCCCGGATTCGGCAACGCGAATCGTGGCCATCAGTCCGGCCAGTCCTCCGCCCACTACGATAATTTTCGGCCGCTTCATCGAGTTATGTAAGAAGAAAATGGGTGCCAATCCAACCGGAAACTGATCAAGATCAAGATGCCCACCAGACTGAATGTGAGTCCCACGACTGCGCCTAACTGCCCGGCTGTGCGTTGCGCTCGCGCCGTCACTGCCAGACCCCACTTGCACAGAAAATTCCAGACGCCGACGCCGAGATGGAAGGACGACGCCAAGATTCCCACGGCAAAAAACAGCAGGTATAGCGGATCCTGCAAATCGGCATACACCGTGTCATAGGTCGAGCGCCCGTGGGTTAGCCACCGTTCGGTGTACAGGTGCCAGCCGATGTACACAAACGCGATTAGTCCCGTGTAACGCTGCAGAGTGTACAGCCAGTTTTTGACCCACGGATATTGCGAGACGTTGGATTTTCCGCCCCACCAGATGTACACGCCATAGCCGCCGTGAAACAGGATGGGAAGAATGATCGCAAAAAGTTCGATGAACGGCCGGAATGGAATTGTTTGTAATTCCTGCGAAACGGCGTTGTATTTTTCGGGACTGACCAGAACAGCGCTATTGGACCAGAAATGTTCTGCCAAAAATGCGCCAACGGGTATCAAACCGCTCAAGGAATGGAGTTTTCTGAGGAGGTAACTGCTCTCAGGCCCGGTTGTCGTTGCGGACATGCCCTCTCCGCTGCTGGTGTCAACGCCGTAAGTATGGCCCAGTTAGAAGGAGAAACTTCTCACTCGCAGCATGTTAAGTATAGCAGCTGAAAATGATGATGCAAATTTGCGGAAAAAAATCAGCAATTTGAATTCCTCGAAACTGGTGAACAATTTGTCGGTTTCTGGCAGATGGTGTTTGCTACCTTAGAAGGTGAAATCGCTCGACCGGCTCCGTCCCTGCCGGAATCTTACTCTGAGTTGCGTTTCTTCTTAGCCCATGAGCAAATCCGTTGCTGCCGAACTGGAATTGATCGCTAACAGCTTGAAATCCGGCGATACCGCCAACCAGCAACTATCGATTTCAGCCATCGCCGAACGAATCGCCAAAAACCTACATGTCAAAGCGGACGAAGTCGCCATCCTCGTGGTTTCTGAAAAATGGCAGTATCTTTATTTCCTGACTCCCCAGGCGTTGCGCAATGTCGGACAGATTCCGCTGTCCAGCACTTCGGCCCTTGCCGCGCGTACCGTGAAAGAGAGCCGGACCGAAATCGTTAATAATTTTTCTACGGTACGCCACGCCAGCGTGTTTGAAGGCGTAAAAGCCGATACGCTCACAGCGTCGGCGATTCAGAGAATTATCAGCGCTCCTATTCTGGCTGACGGAAAAGTGATTGGCGTGATTCAAATCAGCCGCAAAGGGGAGACCGCCGCGAAAGCCGGGCCAGAATTTACTTCTGACGATCTGGGAAAACTTCTCGCGATCTGCAAACCGTTGGGAAAGTTGATTCAGCATGTCGCCAGGGATTGATTGCCGGTGTCCGCGCAGATGAACATTCTGTTTCTGCCGGGTTTGCGATTGACACTCGATACCCTTCTTGTTACTTTTCCACAGCACCGAAATTTTCGCTCGTACTTCCTACACGGAGGCCGCGTACCGGCACTATGGCGTTTGTCGCTAAGAAAATCTTCTTGACCAAAGGTGTCGGTAAACATCGTGAGCGGCTTTCCAGTTTTGAGCTGGCGCTGAGAAATGCGGGCATTGCCGCCTGCAATATCGTTCGCGTCTCGTCGATTTTTCCGCCCAGCTGTAAATTGATTTCGCGCAGCGAGGGCTTGAAGCACATCAAGCCCGGGCAAGTCGCGTTCACCGTGATCAGCGAAAACTCCACAAAAGAACCGCATCGACTGATCGCCGCCAGCATCGGCCTTGCGCTCCCCAGCGACAAAACGATGTACGGCTATTTGTCCGAACATCATTCTTTCGGTGAGAGCGAAGAAATTGCCGGCGAGTACGCGGAAGAGCTTGCGGCGGAAATGCTGGCGACTACGCTGAATGTGGAATTCGATCCCGATCTCTCCTGGGACGAAAAAAAAGAAGTTTATCGAATCTCAAATAAAATTGTACGCACGCTGAACGTTACGCAATCCGCTGTTGGCGACAAACGTGGACTATGGACCACTGTCCTCGGCGCTGCCATTCTTATCGGCGAGGACGACTAACGGCCTTTGCGGCGTCGGCCGTTGGTTCGCAATTTTTTTGCTCACTTATCCAGATCGTAGGCCGCCTTCAGCCACTTTGCTACTTCCGTATCGATCTGTTCAGGCGACGTAATCTCGATCCGATGCGTAATGCGATCCTTCTTAGCCAATCCTCCGGTGTCTCTGAGCCGCATCGGCAACTTCCCCTTGTAATGCATCAGCGCCAGTCCCAAATCCACGCGTGAATTGGTTGTGGGCTTGATCTGCCCGAAAACATGCTTCCGATAGAGCGGAACCATGGTCAGGCAGGGACACGCCTTCACGTCGC
>Ga0126381_100004567_pt1 | contig 15094 bp, 15 predicted proteins | sample PanSoiMetPlot_28_FD_96465 | JGI IMG/M metagenome (GOLD analysis project Ga0126381, IMG submission 96465) | Tropical forest soil microbial communities from Panama - MetaG Plot_28 | ecosystem: Environmental > Terrestrial > Soil > Tropical forest > Bulk soil | place: Panama | collected 2016-02-17
CAGGCGCATGTCATCACGGTGGCCCCGCGTCACGATCACAACATAAGAAGATTCGTTCGGATCGAGTTTCTGCGTAGCTTCGTCGAAGTCGAGCGCATGTACCTCGCGAGCCGCCGGGAAACGTTCCTGCGTTGCATAAGAGGAGCGGTCGTCGGTCACGATCACCTCGAATCCAGCGCTTGAGGCAGTTCGGCAAACGTTGAGGGCGACGTGACCTGCGCCGAAAATGTAAAGCAATGCTGGAGGTAGCACCGGCTCGACAAAAATCTCAAGCGTGCCGCCGCACACCAGCCCCGTGTCGTACTTCGGATCCTGGTTCAAGTCAAACTTTAAGGTTCGCGGCTTCTCCGATTCCATCACTTCGCGAGCAGCCTGCCAGACGTCAGCCTCAACGCACCCGCCCCCGATGGTGCCGACGATAGATCCATCGTCACGGACCAGCATCTTCGCAGTCTTGAACGACGGTATCGATCCACGCACGCTGACGATAGTGGCAACGGCACCCCGGCGTCCTTGCCGCCGAAGCTCGACGATTTGTTCGTAGATATCCACGGAGGGGGTCCCTTAGAAGATTATCAATAACCGCGGGACTAGGCTCAAGTCCAGACGCTGATTACGCCGGCATTGCTCAGGGCAGCCTGTACCTCTTTAGGCGGTTCTTCATCGTGCATTAAAGTGCCGTACGAAGTTCAGGATGTCCGTATTGAGCAGCTTGAACATGGTGAAGCCATGGTAGGTGGTCATGATCATCATGTTCTTCGCCCAATCGGAGCCCCGCCCAGTCCGGCCATGTATTTGTAGACGGGATCGACATCGCCGTCAGCCATCACTGTCCTGCCGCCGATCTGATAGTTCTCCCATTCCGATACTAGAACCGAAGCTGAGAGGCCGCTGGTGACGATCATCACATCTCCTGACAATAATTCGCGCTAAGTTCACGTAATAGAACGAGACGTTGCCTTATATTACTTGGGCAAACCAAGAGGACTCGTCTCATGAAATCCGTCCGCATCCATCGATTCGGTGGACCAGAAGTTCTAACCTACGAAGATATCCCCGATGCGCAACACCGCAAAGATCAGGTGCTGGTGCGCGTGAAGGCATGCTCGCTGAATCACCTCGATCTCTGGGTCCGTAAGGGATTGCCCGGCGTGAAGCTCCCGCACATTCTCGGAAGCGACATTGCGGGTGAGATCGTCGAAGTCGGTGAGTACGTTACCGGATTCAAGCCCGGCCAGCGAGTTCTGATAGCGCCAATGCACTTCTGCGGACAGTGCGTGAAATGCCTCGCGGGATTGCAGAATCAGTGTCGCGAGTTCACCGTGCTAGGCAATGCTGTCGACGGTGGAAACTGTGAGCTGATCGCCGTTCCCGCCGCGAACATCATTTCATTTCCCGATTCCCTCGATTTCGTTCAGGCGGCAAGCGTGCCGCTTGTGTTTGTTACTGCCTGGCACATGCTGGTCGGCTTGGCGGGCGTCCGTCAGCGGCAGACCGTGCTCGTGCTAGGCGGGAGTTCGGGCGTAGGCATCGCGGCCATTCAGATTGCCAAGATGTTTCACTGCTGCGTGATCACCACCGCCGGCAACGACGCGAAACTTGAAAAAGCGCGCGCCCTCGGTGCGGACTTCGGCATCGACCACTACAAGCAGAAAATTTCGGAAGAAGTGCGCAAGATCACGAATAAAGAAGGCGTCGACATTGTAGTCGAGCATGTCGGCGCGGCGACTTGGGACGAGAGCATGCGATGCCTGAAAACGGCCGGCATCCTTGTGACCTGTGGGGCAACAACGGGACCCAATGTCGCGGTCGACCTGCGGCATCTCTTCGCGCGCCAGTTCCGTTTATTGGGTTCTTACATGGGCACAATGAGCGAGCTAAACGAGGTCCTCGGTCACGTGTTCGCCGGAGGGCTGAAGCCGGTCGTGGACCGCACTTTCGCGCTGAGCGAGATCCGTGCGGCCCACGAATATCTGGAAAAGAGCCAGATGTTCGGCAAGGTTGTTTTAACAATGTGATCACGTACGACGCCGCGAGCATGGGCTCAACAAGCACTTTGCCGCAAAGACACTCTAGCCCACCACGCAAACCAGTTTGTCATTCCGACGCGCGAGCGCAGCGCGACAGGAGGAATCTGCCGTTAGCCGTCTGCTAATCGCCAGTTCCCGTCGGTGAAGGGCGAATCGCCGCCCGCAACGGCGAACTTTCGACCGTGTCTCCCGCCCGTTTTTTCAAGCTTACGACTTTGTTGCGGATTGCCGTCCGGGTTTCCTGACCCGAAGCAGGCGCCAGCAATAGCCCAAGCCCCACGCCCAGACCAACTCCTCCAAGAAAACCCACGGTTGGGGCAGCCCAATGGACTCGGCCTTGATAGGCATCCTGCGCCCGATCCAAGCGGTCGCTCGTGTCTGCATACCTCCGCTTCATTTCGCTGCCCATGTCATCGAAGCGGTCTCGCATTTGTCCTCGAATCGATTCCCACAGCTTTGAGTCCGTAAACACAAGGCCAAATTTCAGCGCCAATCTGGCCCATCTCTGCAGTACACTTTCGCGGTAAAGTCCTGGCATTTTTTTGATCTCCTCCGCTGTATATACCGCACCTGCAGGGTGGAGCGTACCCGTCAATTTATGTAGTGTATCTGCGAGCTTGAAGGAGAGCTTGAAGGATGCTCCACTCCTGGCCTGTTTGCCAGAAGCGGCCCGAGCGAAGGAAAGGCGACCGGGCCCTAAGGCCCTAAAGCGAGACGCGTACGGCACACCGCTACTCAGAAGAGTCAGATCTTTCCGACAAGTCGCGAAGCCGCGCTTCCATTCTTGTGAAGCCGTGGCCTTAATCGGTTCCCGTCGACGACGAGCGCATCGCCGAGCGATATGGCGTGCTTTCCGATTCCGCTTCTTCCATCCGTTCCTGCACCCGGTTTTTCAAGTCCACCACTTTCCCGCGGATTGCGGACCGGGTTTCCTCACCCGATGCCGGTGCCAGCAACAATCCAAGGCCAACGCCTAGACCGAGGCCGCCAATAAAGCTCACAGTGGATCTAGCCCAATGGCGGCGTCCTCGAAGCGCATCCGACGCTCGCCCCAGACGATCGGCCGTATCCTCGTACCGATTTCTCACCACGTCGCCAACATCCTCGTACCCCCGCCTCATTTCGTGACTGACGTCGTCGACCCGATCGCGCACTTGACTCCCAATCGCTTCCCACACTTTTGCATCGGTCAGCAGAAGACCAGCCTTCATGGCAAATCTGGCCCACTTCTGTACTGCACTTTGGCGTCTGAATCCTCGCATTTTGAATCTCCTTCGCTCATATATATCCCATGAACGCGAAGCGAGGTATCCGTCAATTTATGTAGTGGTAGCGGTGGACGGTGCGCGTTCAGTGGGGCCGAACGAAGAAGATTGCAAACGTTCAAAGGGTACGGGGCATCTCAGTTCTGCATGATTGTCGGAAACCCACAAGGCAGCCGAATTCGGCTTCTAAACGCTGCCGCGCTCTTCGCCCTATGGGTGAGGGCCGCGATTGCCTTGTCGACGCGTAAGAAGACTTCTCCCCAACCTGTCCCGCCCTTGCGCTCGAGCGCTGTGGGCTTTCCATCCCACTGTAAGTCCCCTCGTCCTGAACTGGGATAGCGGGAGGTGGATCGCCCGCACATCGCAATCCAGCCTCTCTCGTATTACGATGTGATGTCTTTCACCCAACCATGCCACCTGTCCTCAAAGGAATTCGTGTACTCGATTTCTCGCACGCGCTCGCCGGGCCTTATTGCACTCTGCTTCTCTCCGACTATGGCGCCGAAGTCTACAAACTTGAAGCCAAGGCCGGAGACATGGGGCGCGGGTGGGGACCTCCGTTTACTGGAGGAGTTTCGAGTTTCTTCCTCGGATTGAATCGCGGCAAGCAGGGCATTTCGATCGATTTAAAACAACCCGAGGGGCTCGATCTGTGCCTGCGCCTGATCGACAAGGTCGACGTGCTCATCGAAAACTTCCGTCCCGGCTCGATGGACCGCCTCGGTCTCGGATACACCGCCGTGCATCAGCGCAATCCGCGGCTGGTGTATTGCTCGATCTCCGGATACGGCCAGCAAGGACCGTCGCGCGATGAGGCCGCGATGGACCTGGTCGTCCAGGCCTCCAGCGGCCTCATGAGCATTACGGGGACTGAAGACGGCGACTCAGTGCGTTGCGGGCATGGCATTACCGACGTGACGGCCGGCCTCTTCGCCGTGATCGGAATTTTGCTGGCCCTGCGAGCGCGAGAGAAGACTGGAGTAGGGCAGTTTGTCGATGTCTCCATGCTCGATAGCATGATTTCCACAATGAGTTCGAATTACATGAGCTTTCTCGGATCGAACGTTGTGCCGAAGCCCATGGGGACTTCATTTCCCACAGTGGTGCCGTACCGCGTCTATCACGCCAACGACCGCGAGTTCGCCATCGCTGTAGGAAGCGAAAAATTGTGGGCGGCATTTTGCGCCACGATTGAGAAGCCGGATTTGGAGAAGCATCCGGACTATGAAACGAATGCTTTGCGCATCGAGAACCGCGAGGCTTTGGAGAAAATCCTGGCCGGAGTTTTCGCCCAGCGTCCGGTGAAAGAATGGATCGCAAGATTGCAGGCGGCTGGAATTCCAAGTTCGCCGGTACGGAATTTCGCCGAGGTTGCCGAGCATCCGCAAAGCGCGGTGCGCAAGATGTTCCCGCTGATGGACCATCCGACAGCAGGGAAGCACCGCGTGACCGGAACACCAATCAAGTTGTCGGACACACCCGGTGCCCCGACTTCGCCCGCCCCTCTGCTAGGCCAGCACTCGCGCTCGGCGTTGAAAGATATGTTCGCGCTCGACGACCGATTGATCGACGACCTTATAGCGCGAGGCATCGTGTTCGAGTCGAAAGTCCCCTCGCGATGACCAAACAAAAGGGGCGTTTATCTCTCCGACTCTGCGCCGTAATAAGCATGTAATCAATCACTTGTCGCAAGACAATCAGTTGATCCGCTGTGCATTGCCAGCCTGCTACAGCACATGGGAAAAGAGGTTTTCGTTCAAATTTCTATTGTTATCCTCAGGGCCCGATCTCGGCCCGAAGGAGCTAGCATTCGCCGCAGCCTAGATGCTGCATGCAAATGCCTCAGGATGACAAGAGAAACGCAGCGACGTGTCGGAAAAAGAACGAACGAGAAGACACCATGTGGAGACCGATTGCCGCAGTCTTTCTGCTACCGGCGATGGCCGCGGCGCAGAATCCGTCGCCCACGCAGTTCCTTCAAGGCGACCTTCCGCGTCCCACTTATGGGAGCTTCACCGAGCAGCAAGCGATCCGGCAGGGCACATCGGAGCGAGCAGACTTGTTCGTCTCGCTAGGCAATCCCGTTGTCGCTCCCGGCGAGACCTCGCGCGACGTGGTCCCCTTCAAGATCGAGTTCGATCCTGGAGACGGCATCACGGTAAGGGAGGTCCGCTTTCCTCCGCGTGAAATGATGCGCGTGGCCTTACAAAACAACGCCGAACGGCTCCATGCACCCCTCGATCCGCCACTGGAGAGTGCCGCAAAAGCAGACTCACCTGGAATCAGCCGCACTCCGCCAGTCATTCCTTCGCAGGACGAGATGTCGCGCGTCACGGTCGCGAACCCTGTGATCGCGGTGCTCAACCCTACGTTTGCTATCCGGTTGAAAGTGAAGGTGCCGAGCAGCGCGACGCCAGGCGTGCATCAGCTTCATGGACACATCACGTATCAGCCGATTCGAGCAGACGGCCTCTTTCCCCCGCAGCGGACGGAGATCGTCGTTCCCATCACGGTCGTCGATCGCAACGCGCCTGTTCACAAGAACTCTGTTTACGGGCATACGATGGGTTCCAACAGCGGAAATCACGATCTCATTTGGATGATTCTGATGGCTCCCATCCTAGTACCGCTAAGTATTCTTGCAGCGATCGTGGGGATGGACTGCTAATCGGAAGCAGCGAAAAAGACGATGGAAAGCCTAGAAAAACGAGTTTGTCATACCGCCGCGGGATCGCAGCGAGACAGGAGGAATCTGCTGTGCACCGACGCCCGAGATGCTGTCGACAGACAGCAGATTCCGCAGACGGTTTATGGCGTTTTCGGAATGGAGAGGTTCCCGCCAGGGAACCGGCGACAACGCACGAATGCCACGAGCAGAGAGGAAGCCCCGGCTACTCTTCGAACATCGGCACCTGCCGCTGATCCGCGGCGCGTTTCTGCCGTCGCGTCGCGCCGATCACGGCGAGCACCGTCAGCGATTCCAGCGCCGTCCGCGGGACGAAAATCCGCTGCGTGTTCGAGCGCTGATCCGGAGGATTCACAAGGTACCCCTCCGGCATGGTCTGCATCAGGTCGGCAGGCATCAATCCTTCGAGTACCTCGCTGTCTTTGAACCGAAGCCGCACCCAAAGCCCCTCGGCCCGCGGACGCGTCGTAAAGGTCTTCCGCGTTAGCGACTCTGCCTCGCCGAACTCCCGCACAAAGTAAACGCCCTTGATCTCTTTCAGATCGATGAGGACCACGGTCCCGGCCGTATTCAGGACCTCAACCTTGCCGTCGTTTACAAACTGTGCCGGAGACACGTATCCCGACACTGAATCCCGATCCATCTTTCGGACGATGACTTTCTTGTGCGTAGAAGGCATTGAAAAAGCTGGCTTCAGACGTCAGGCTTCGGTCGACTCGTGCTACAGGGAATTTTCCTGAAGGCCCTGTCCAGAGCCCGAAGCCTTTCCGATTTTCCCACTTTTCCTCCACTTTTCACCGGAATCCGCCTTGGCAGTAGCCAAAAGATAAACGTTGTGTTATTTTCTGTAGCTTGCCACAAACTTTCCAGTCCGCATAAGTACTTTGGATTTAGCCACTTGCGTCTTGGTGGCTGGGGCTTCGCATGGTTTTAGGGCATTGCCTGTGGAAATCTTGTGGAAAGCTCGGCAAATCTGGCCCTCCCCGCCGCGATTTCGGCATCGAAACGCGTTGACCCGAGGCCTGAACAGCCGCTTGAAAGCGAATGGCTGATTACATTTACACGATGGAGCTCCGGTTGACGCCGGACCAACTGAAGGGCGTCGGCCTGATTCAAGACGTAGCCCGCGCTGCGGGCATGAATCTTTATCTCACCGGCGGGGCCATCCGCGACATCATCAGCGGGTTCTCGATCCGCGACCTTGATTTCACCGTCCAAGGCAACCCTCTCAAGCTGGTGAAAGACTTCGAAAAGGCAGGCGCGCGCGTTACTGCCGTGGAAGAAGACATGCGCACGATTTTCCTTGCGCTACCCGGCAACGCCCGCGCCGAAGTGAGCATGGCGCGGACAGAAAAGTATGAGAAGACTGGCAAGCCTCCCATCGTCATGCCGTCGACCATCCACGAGGATCTGCGCCGGCGCGACTTCACCGTCAACGCGATGGCGCTTTCGCTCAACGAAGGATCGCGCGGCCTGCTGCTTGATCCCTTCAATGGCGTCGCCGACATCGAAGCCAAGCTGATCCGGATTCTTCAAAACTATTCGTTCCTCGAAGATCCTTCGCGCCTCATCCGCGCCACGCGCTTTGCCGCCCGCTTCCACTGGCTGCTCGAAGAGCGCACGCAGGCGCGCTACGATGCTGCGAAAGAAGGAAAGTACATCGACCACATTCTGCGCAGTTCGATTGGCCACGAGATCGCCGCTCTGGCGCACGAAGACGATCCATTGCATGTCGTGAAGATGCTTGAGAAGGAAGGCTGGCTCCAGATTCTTCACGAGCACTGGACCAGCGCGAAGGTCGACGCCAACGGCATTACCGCGCTTATGAAGACGCGGCAGCAGATGGTTGATCTGGGCTACACCCCGGACGCCGGGCCGGCTGTGATGTATTTCCTGACCTCGCACTTCAATGACAAGGACATCAGCGACCTTCAGAAGCTGATCCCACGCAAAGATTTGGTGGAAGCATGGCGCGACATTGAAGACCACGCGAAGGAATTGGCCAAGCGCTTGATGGGCAAGGAAGCCGCCACGCCGTCGCGTACCTGGCAACTGCTGAGTTCTGCGCGGCCGGAGATGGTGCTGTTCCTCGCCGTGACAGCGAAGCAGCAGTCAGTCGAACAGAAGATCAAGAATTACCTGACCAAGTGGCGCCAGGTGCAGCAGAAGATTCCGCTTCCTGAGATGACGGAATTGCTAATCACGCCCCAACTGCCACAGTATCCGAAGATTGCGCACGACGTCTTCATGCTGCTGCTCGACGGTAAACTACGCTCGCGCACCGAGACGCTGAAGTTCCTGAAGCCGTTTGCTCCACCACCACCGCCACCGCCGCCAGCACCGCGCCGTGGACGTGCGCCTAAAGCCGCCGCCGCTGGAGCACAAGCCCCACAGCCCGGGAAACCCGGTCTGAAGGGAAAGAAGGGGAAAACTGCGAACGGACCGGCGCCCATACCGGTCGCCACAGCCGCGCCTGCTGCGAGTCCGATGGCGAAAGGAAAGCCCGCAGCGAAACCCGTACCCGTTCCGTCCAAGCCCTTGGCTAAGCCTGCGCCACCCAAGCCCGCGAAAAAACCTGCCGCCAAACCGCCAGCGAAAAAACCGAAGAAGAAGTAAGCATTACTGGGCACTGTGATCCTGATGGCCCGCAGGTTCTCGCCGGCCGGAGGAGCTATGTGCAGCACCGATGTCCCCGGCGAAATGCAGAGGTCCGCGGCGAACCTATCTGCTAGAGGCCCGGGCTGATATAAATCTGCGAAAACGCCGACAGCCGGGCCTATACTGTGTTTGTATGCGTCGCCTGGCCCCCATTGTGGCGCTCGCTTTGTCGCTTGCGGTCCCTCTCTGGGCTCAGCATGGCGGCGGAGGTCACGGCGGCGGGGGCGGTCATGCTGGAGGGTTCGGCGGCGGCCACGTCGGCGGCGGTTTCAGTGGCGGCCATGTCGGCGGCTTCAGCGGCGGGCATGTCGGGAGTTCCAGTGGTTCCCGCATGGGTGGCTTCTCCGGCCACGGAGGTCGGGGGGGCAATCCTCCGGCTCAGACGCGCGGTTTCTCCCACGGATTCACTTCTCGCGGTCCTTTCTTGCATAACGGAGTTGGCATTCGCATTCGTACTCGCGGCTTCGGCAAAAACTGCTGGGGTTTCCCCTGTCGAACTTGGGGATGGGGCTGGGGGTGGGGGTCTCCGTGGGCGTGGGGCTGGTCTCCGTGGTGGTGGGACAACAACTCGTCGTCTTACGACGATGACTACAACCAGAATCTGGCAATCGCCGCTGAGATGAATCGCCAGAATCTCGAAGAGCTGCGCATGCTCCGCCACGAGCAGGCTGACGGCGATCAGGATGCCTACGCGAACCGCTACAACAATCCGCGACGCAGCTACCAAGGCGACGGTAGCGCCCAGGCATCCGACTCGGCGCCGGAAAAGAGGGGCTCGCCGCTGTTTAGCGGTACCGTGCTCGTTTTCCGCGACAAGCACGAGGAGGAAGTGGCAAACTACGCCATCGTTGGCGATGTGCTTTGGAACTTCGTTCCAGGCCGTACGCAGAGGATTTCGCTCGACGACCTCGACCTCGCCGCCACCGAGAAAGCCAACGAAGACCGCGGAATGACGTTCCGCCTGCCCGACGGCAGCTAATCTCCTGCTCGAATTGCGCGCTCCACTTTTTCTGTACGCGGACGCATTTCGTCCGCCGCGTCGACGCGAAGCGAGGCGTGTCTGCGGCGTGTCTCTTATCGGTCCTTGCCTCGCCGTCACATTGCTCGCGCTACCCAACCGCTGACGAAATGCGCCTGGGGATATACATGCTTATTCGTTGCGCAGCGCTTCCATCGGAAGGATTCGCGTGGCGCGGTGGGCCGGTATCGCGGCCGCAAGAATGGCCGCGATGCTGAGCAGCAGCGCTCCTGTAACGATCGCGCCTGGGCTGCTACCTTGCGCTCCCAGGATCGAAACAATCCAGAAACGCGCGCCATAGGCGAGCAGGATTCCCAGCGTCATCCCAATCAGCAAGACCCGCAAGACCGTGGAATACAACAGCCGCAAGATCGCTTGACGATTTGCGCCGAGTGCGATCCGGATACCAAACTCGCGTTCTCGCCGGCTCACCGAATATGCCATTACGCCATAAACGCCGACACTGGCTAGCAGAAGAGCAAGTGCACCGAGAACTGCGGTCACGGTTGTGGAAGTACGCTGCCCGGCAAGAGCCTCATCGGCAAGAACATCAAGCGATGTAACGTTAGACACGGGCATCTTGGGATCGATGGACGTAACCACAGCGCTTGCCGGTCGGGCCAAGGCGATCGGGTCTGCACCGTAATTCGGGGAAGACCGCACCACGAAGCTCAGGGACGAGACACTCGTCTGATAGGCCGGAGTGTAGATCTGGAATGCCGGCAGTTCTCCCGGTCCGGCAAATTGAATGTCCGCCACGACTCCGACGATGGATGACCAATCACCGCCCGCTTTCAGACGCTTTCCAATGGCACTTTGCTTTGGCCACAATTTCTGCGCCATCGTGCGGTTGATGACCGCGACCGACGGAGCCTTCGCCTCGTCCTGATTGTTGAAATCGCGTCCTTGCCAGAATGGCGCCCCGAGCGCTGCAAAGTAGCCGGGCGTAATGTAATGCTTTTCCGCGAACGGATTCTTGTCCGCACTTCCCTCCGGCTGCCCTTCATACTGGAAATCCCCATTGGCGTTAGAGCCGCTGAAAGGCGTGTCCACGCTTCCTCCGACGCCGGCGACGCCGGGCATCGTGGAAAGCTTATCCACAAGAGCACGAAAGAAACGATGCTGGTCATCGGCGTTGGGATATTGAGCCGCGGGAAGCATGACCGTCATCACCATCGCGTTCCGGGGATTGACGCCGGGATCGAAGCGAAGCAAGGAAACGAAATGCATCGCAACGTCGAGCGCCCCAACCACCAGAAGCATGGAAAGAGCAATCTCGGAAACGACAAGCGCCGCGCGCACGCGGCCCTGGCGGCGCGACTCAGTCATCGCACGGCCCGGTTGAAGCGTCAACTTATCTTCCTGATTCACGACGCGCAGCGCCGGCACGATGCCAAACAAAATTCCAGTCACGATGCCCAGCACACCTGTGAAGGCGAGCACGGCGGGGTCAAGGTGCACTTCGGAAGGCGGCACGAAGCCCTTTGGCCATGCGCTAACGGGGATATGTGTCAGTCCGAACGCGACGACTAGTCCTGCGGCTGCGCCGCCAAGCGAGAGCAACAAGCTCTCGCTCAGGGTTTGTTGAACGAGACGCCGCGAAGATGCGCCCAGCGCCCGCCTCACCGCGAATTCGCGCGCTCGATGAGAAGCCCGGGCCAGCAACATGTTGGCGAGATTGACGCAGGCAATCAGCAGGATGAATCCGACGGCAGCAAGCAGCACTTGCATGATGGGGCGCAGGTCTCCGAAATAAGCTTGCGACAAGGGATGAACGGCGATCCCGTGGGTATTCTTCGGAAATTGCTTATCAATCTGAGATTGAATCGCTTTGAGTTCCGCTAGCGCTTGCGACTCACTTACTCCTGACCGCAACATGCCGCGTACAAACAAATAATTGGTGCCGTGCTGATCCCACGGCTTATTTGTTTCCAAAGGCAGCCACACTTCCGTCTCCCGGAAAACTTCTGGCTTGAAAGCCGGCATTACGCCTGCAATCGTGCAGGACTTGCCATCGAGATCCAGAGACTTGCCCACAATGCCTCGGTCCGCCTGGAGCTTTTCGCGCCAGAAACTCTCGGCCACAAGACAAGCGGGCGCAGAGCCGACTTGGTGATCACGCTCAAGAAAATCACGCCCCAGAATCGGCTTCATGCCGAACATTGGGAAAAATCCTTCGCTGGCGAGCCCGAGATTGACTGTCTCCGGCTGGGCTTTGCCGAACGACTCCGCGCTCCAGGTCGCCCGGCTGGGGAAACTCGCCACGAGTTGGGAGAAACTGCCGGCTCTAGCACGCCACTCCGTGAAATCCGGATAGGAGGCGGCATAGTACGACCCCTGGGGATATACGTTCTGAACGCCCACCATCCGCTCTGAGCTCGCGTACGGCAGGCGCAGGGAACCGTGAATGATGCTGTAGATGGCGGTGTTGGCTCCTATGCCAAGAGCGAGCGTCAGCACCGCAGTTGTTGCATATCCGGGCGCTCTTGCGAATTGCCGCAGCGCATATCTGAGGTCGGCCAGCATTCCCGTTCTCCTTTGCGATCTGGTTTGTGTTCACCCTTGAGTCCACCGAGGATGCGGAAAGAAGAAGGACTTACAGGTTGCTGATTCGTTAGCAAACCGTTGGCATGCCAACTCGATCGTTCGGAAGGCCTGCACTATCGCGTAATGGCGGTCTACGTCCCGAGGTTATAAAACGTTGCGCCGGCCTGTGCAACCTGTTGGTACTATCGGCCTTGCACACAAAGTGCAGCGGTCCTCCAGCCCGCAGAGTGCGCGGGCCATCAGGGTGGCAAGTATGCTTCCCGCTCGGAAGCCCCGAGTGCCCGTTCGCTGCAGCGAACCCTAGTTTCGGCCCATCTTATTCGCAATCGGGCAGCGAATTTAGTACATTGGAATCAACCGATTAGGGCAAATTTTCCAGTTGTGGGGAACCTGCGGCAGTACGGGGTCACTCGAAAGGGAGTCCTCGCTCGAATGGTAAAATAGAGAATCACTCAAATATGCCTTTAAAAACTCTGTTCCTGAACCCTCCCTCATTCGAAAACTTCGATGGAGGCGCCAGCTCTCGTTGGCCCGCCACCCGCGAAATTGAAAGTTATTGGTACCCGGTATGGCTGGCGTATCCGGCCGGAATGCTCGAAGGAGCGCGGCTTTTGGATGCCCCCCCGCACCACATTTCGGGTGAGGACACAATCGAGATCTGTAAGAATTACGAGTTCCTTGTTTTGTTTACCTCGACACCCGGCTTCCCCGGCGACATCCGGCTGGCCGCGGCGATCAAGCAGGCCAATCCCAACATCAAGATTGCATTTGTCGGTCCCCATGTAACCGTGCTGCCGGAGAAGTCGCTGCGCGATTGTCCGGAGATCGATTTCATCGTGCGCAAAGAATTCGATCATGCGGTGGTCGATTACGCAAATGGCAAACCGATCGAGGAAATCCCGAACGTTTCTTTCCTGAAAGACGGCAAAGTCGTGCACAATCCCGACGCGCCGCAGTTGCAAGATCTCGATTCACTGCCGCATGTCACGCAGGTCTACAAACGCGACATCGATGTAACGAAGTACAACGTGCCGTTCCTGCTATATCCGTTTGTGTCGCTCTATACGACGCGCGGATGCCCAGCACAGTGCACGTTTTGCCTGTGGCCGCAGACCTTGAGCGGACATCCTTGGCGCAAGCGCTCGACAGACGACGTTGCTGCCGAGATGAAGAAGGCCAAGGAACTCTTCCCGGAGGTGAAGGAATTCTTCTTTGACGACGACACGTTCAACATTCAAAAGGCGCGCACCATCGAACTCTGCGCCAAGCTGAAGCCGCTCGGGCTGACGTGGTCGTGCACCTCACGTGTAACGACCGACTACGAAACGCTGAAAGCCATGAAGGAAGCCGGATGCCGGCTCCTCATCGTGGGCTATGAATCGGGTGATGCGCAGATCTTGAAGAACATCAAGAAGGGCGCAACGGTCGAGCGGGCGCGGCAGTTCACAAAGGACTGCAAGAAACTCGGCCTGGTGATTCATGGCGACTTCATTCTCGGCTTGCCGGGCGAGACGCATGAAACCATCCAGCGCACCATCGATTTCGCAAAGGAACTCGACGTCGAGACCATTCAAGTATCTGTGGGACACGCTTATCCCGGAACCGAGTTCTACGACCACGTGGTCAAGAATGGATTCATCGTCGGCGACAACAAGATGGTCGACGAGGGCGGGCATCAACTGGCGCACATTCAGTATCCGGGGCTGCCGGCCGATGACATCATCGCCGCTGTGAATCGCTTCTACGACGAGTATTATTTCCGTCCCAAAGCAGTCTTCCGCATCCTAAGGAAGGCGGCGTTCGACGGAATGGAGCGCAAGCGTCTTTACAAAGAGGCGAAGGCGTTTTTGAAACTGCGCGCCGCACGCAACAAGATGGTGAAGGACCGCGCGGAATCCGCGACTGCCGCGGAACCGGCGAAGGCTTAAAACCAGGTTTCAAGGTTTCAACGACAAGGTGTCAAAGTAAAACTTTGAGGCACCCTCTATCGGGCGTGAAACATTGAAACCTTGAAACTTTGAAACCTTGGCTTTGTAAGTGACTTTTCGCAAGTACCTTGTGCTGGCTGGAGTGACCGTTTTTGCGGCGGCGGGCGACTCCATGCTTTCGCACGGGATGAAGCAAACCGGCACTATCTCGATCCATCATCTGCAGGGAGTTGTGCTCGCGATTCTGAATCCGTGGGTTGCGTGCGGAATTCTTCTGTTGCTCGCCTTTTTTGCCTCTTACATGAATGCGCTGTCGTGGGCGGACTTGACTTACGTGCTGCCCGCGACTTCGTTGGGATACGTGCTGCTGGCGCTCGTTGCGAAATTTCTGTTGCATGAGCAGGTGAGTCCGCTGCGCTGGCTGGGGATTGCTCTGATTTCCGGCGGCGTGGGATTTGTGGCGGGGGGACCTGCACTAACTTCGGATGCGCAAGAGGCGGACGGAAAACCCCCGCTTCTGGCAAGTTCCGCCAGAAGTGGGACACCCGATTCGGAGATAGTGCCAACGAGCGAACGCGCTTCGGCGGTGTCTCGTGGAGGGGAACGATGAGACACGTTTATACCTGGGGCGGGATTCTTGTCGTTGTTTTCTTCTCGGTCGTTGGGGATATTCTGATTGCACGCGCGATGAAGCAAGTTGGTGACGTGCATGAGTTGCTGCGGCATTCGGGATTGTGGACGGTGGTTGCGCGCATTCTTTCCAATTCCAATTTCTTTCTTGGCGTGACCGCGATGGCGGTGGCGTTCTTCAGTCTGCTCTTTGCCTTGTCGTGGGGCGATGTAAGTCTGGTGGCGCCGGCTGCGGCTTCGCTGACATTCATCGGGAATGCGTTTGCGGCGAAGATCTTTTTGCATGAGAAGGTTGACCGGCGCAGATGGATTGCGGCGGTGCTGGTGGCTGG
>Ga0126381_100004568_pt1 | contig 15092 bp, 9 predicted proteins | sample PanSoiMetPlot_28_FD_96465 | JGI IMG/M metagenome (GOLD analysis project Ga0126381, IMG submission 96465) | Tropical forest soil microbial communities from Panama - MetaG Plot_28 | ecosystem: Environmental > Terrestrial > Soil > Tropical forest > Bulk soil | place: Panama | collected 2016-02-17
GTGTCCATCCGCACGCTCTTGTCCAGAATGTGCGTATCGCCTCCAAACACGCGTTTCCACAGCCCATCGCTGATCACAACCTCCGGGATAAATCCCGGCGAGTTGTATTGCGGGTCGAAAGTCCGACCAAGCTGGGGGTGCACCCGCAACAGGGCAAAGTAATTCGGGGCAACAGTGAGCTCCCGCACGCGCGCCGGCTGGGTGGAGCCCGTGAGATTATTTTCATCAAACCACGTTGGCGAAACGTACTCGAAAATCCCTGAATGCTGAAGGTCCTGCCATTCAGGTTGAGACATTCCGACGTCCGATGCGCCGACACCTGCAAGATCGTCCTGAACGCTTACCAGCTGTTCCGGGTGCGGGTATGGCAGCGGCCGCAACAGTGTAGCATCGACCACCGAAAAGATTGTCGTGGTAGCTCCAACGCCCAAGGCGATTGTCATGGCGGCGATCGCGATGAATCCCGGAGATTTACGAAGCTGGCGGAAAGCAAATTTCAGGTCGGCTATCATCGGTTCTCCTTCATGATCCAGCCGTCCCGCAATTGAATAACGCGTTTGCCATAAGAGGCGTTTTTCTCGGAGTGCGTGACCTGCACGATGGTCATGCCTTCATTGTTGAGCTTGCAAAAAAGCTCCATGATTTCTTCACCTTGACTGGAGTGCAAATTTCCTGTGGGCTCGTCGGCGAGCAGAAGCTTCGGTTCGGCAATGATCGCACGCGCAACACCGACCAGTTGTTGTTGCCCGCCGGAAAGCTGATGCGGATACAAATCCTTTTTGCCGACGATTTGGAAACGATCCAGCATGTCGGCAACCAGCGCGGCGCGCTCGCCTTTGCTGTACAGGCGATACGACAACGGGATATCAAGATTCTCGTAAACGGTTAGGTCATCGAGCAAATGGTATTGCTGGAAAACGAAACCGATCTGCTCGTTCCGCAGCGTGGCTCGTTCTTTCGCCTTCAGATGGTGCACCGCGGTTCCATCGAGAAAATACTCACCAGCCCAGCCGTGATCGTGCATCCCGAGAATGTGCAGCAGCGTCGATTTGCCCGCGCCGGAGGGGCCCATCACCGAGACAAAGTCACCGTCCTGGACTTCCAGATTGATGTCGCGCAGCACATAGAAAAACTTTTCCTTCCCAAGAGGATAACTGCGTTCGAGACTTTTAAGTTTGATCATGATTAAGCGTTATGACTTAGTGCGATCATCGGATCGGCGCGGGTTGCCCGAATGGCTGGGATGTAGCTCGCAAGCAACGCGATCGAGGCGAGGACAAGAGTGACGAAAACGAGTGTCACGGGATCAAAGGCGCCGACGCTATAGAGCAAGCCGGAGAGCGCATGGGTTGAAAGCAAAGTTAGAATTAGGCCAAGAATGGTGCCGATTCCGATGAGTTTTCCGGCGTGACCGACAACTAAACCCAAGACATCGCGGCGCTGAGCCCCGAGGGCCATGCGCACACCAATTTCGTGGGTTCGCTGAACAACGAGATACGACATCACGCCGTAAACGCCCACGGCAGCGAGGAGAAGCGCGACAGAGGCGAAGACGCCCAGCAGGAGCACAGCAAACCTGCGCGGAGCAACCGAGTCGGAAACAATGACGTCCAACGTCCGAACGTTGGCAATGGCCTCATCGGGATCGATCGACTGGATTTCACGACGAATTGCCGACGTCAGCGACCCCGGATCCTGAGAGCTACGTACTGCCAAAACCATGCTCCGCAGCGGCATTTGCGAGTGCGGCACGTAGTACTCAGGTTCTGGATCAACCGCGAGACCGCGATGCCTGATGTCGCCAACGATTCCTACAATCGTGGCCCATTTCGGATTGCGCCGCGGATTGTCGAGCGTGATTCGCTTCCCAAGAGCATCTCCATTGGGAAAGTACTTGCGGGCAAGGGTCTGATTAACAATCACAACCAGGGGCGACATTGCCGTATCTGCATCAGTGAAACAGCGTCCCTGTAAGAGCGGCACTTGGAGGACGCGAAAATAATCCGGCGTGATGGTTCGAATCTCTTCGTCCGGCGTTGGGCTGCCGGCAACGTTCTCGCGCCCTTCAATGGCAAATGAGGAATCGTTGTTACTTCCGCTGAGGGGGAGGAGGCTGGTCGCGGCACTGGCCTCCACGCCGGGCAACTTCGCGATTCTCCGGTTTGCTTCTGCAAAAAACTGAATCGTTTTCTTCGTTCCGAGATAAAAGAAGGTTTCTGGGGCTGGATACTTCAGCGGCGGCAACGAAATCTCCAAGGTCAGAACGTTATGCGGATTGAGGCCGGGATTGACGTTCTGTAGCCGCGCGTAGCTCTTTATTAAGAGCGTGGCACTGACAAGGAGGACGAGAGCCAGCGCAATCTCGCCCACGACGAGGGCGTTGCGCATCTGATTGTGACGCCGGCTTGCTGTCGCCCCGCGGCCGCCTTCTTTCAATGCTTCAGTCAACTCTGGTTTTGCGCTCGCCAAAGCTGGAACCAAGCCAAACAAGATTCCGGTCCCGATCGCGACGATCGCCATCACGGCAAGGACGGTAAGATCGACATTGACCTCTCCGAGACGCGGCACGGTGCGCGCGCCTGCGCGTTTCAGAAATTCAACCGCCCAAACAGACAACATCACGCCAGCAATACCGCCGCCGAAGGCGAGCAAAACACTTTCGGTAAGCATTTGCCGAAGCAACCGCCACGGACCAGCGCCAAGGGCAACGCGAATAGCAATCTCACGTTCTCGCGCGCTCGCCCGAGCGAGCATCATGGTCGCCAGGTTTGCGCATGCAATCAGCAGGACAAACGCAACCGCCCCGAGCAAAATGGCGAGACCGGTCCGCATTCCGCCCACCACCTGTTCCTGCAAAGGATAAATCTTCGTCCCGAAACCCTGTCCACTTGTGTAGTTATCGGGATATTGATGGCACCAGTTCGCAATCAAGCCATCGAGTTCGAGTTGCGCTTGTTGCAGACTTATCCGGTCAGGCAAGCGAGCGAGCACGCTGTAATTTCGGTCCCCGCGATCCTTCAATTCATTCTTGGTAAACGCGATTGGCGTCCAAAGGTCCACCCGCGCCCCGAATTGGTTGCCTTGAACATTAAAAAGCGGGATCGGAAACTCGAAGCTCGCCGGCATTACGCCTATCACTGTGTAACTTCGCCCGTTGAGGAGGAGCGATTTGCCGATCAGATATGGGTCGGAGTTAAATCGGCGTTTCCAAAGGCGCTCGCTGATGATAACGACGTCATCATGCCCTTCGCCTTGCTCCTCTCGCGCAAACGTACGCCCAGCAATCGGTTCGACCCCGAGCATGGGAAACAGGGCTGGCGAGACGACCGCTCCGGCAATTCTTTCGGGATTGCCTCCGCCGCCGAGGTTGAAGTTTCGATAATCAAATGCCGCTATCTGCGGGCAGCTGTGAAAATCCCTTTCCAGATCGACATATTCCGGCGTTGAGAGCGGAATGCGTTCTAAGCCTAGGGCCTTAAACTGGTCCCAGAGAAGAACGAGTTTGGATGAATCATGATACGGCAGCGGCCTGACCAATAGAGCATTGATCAAGCTGACAACCGCGCTGTTCGCACCAATCGCCAGAGCGAGGGTCGCGATCGCAATCGCGGTAAACCCTGGCGTTTTGATCAATCCGCGCAGCGAAAACTTAACTTCATGCAACACATTCATCATTGCTCACGTAAAGCCTGAACAGGATCGATGCGTGTCGCGCGCCAGGCGGGCAAAAGACACGCAGCCAGCGAGAAGATTGTGATCACCACGAAGGCAGATCCGAACGCCAGAGGATCGTGCGGACTGACTTTGTAGAGCAGATTGCCCATCAAACGCGTCAGAATCAGGGCGGCGATGCCGCCGATTACGATTCCTGCCGCGGTCAATTGCAGACCGCGTGAAAAGACGAGCCTCAAAATACCCCTCGTGTCGGCGCCGAGTGCAATCCGCATTCCAAGCTCGCGGGTACTTTGGGAAACGGAGTAGGACATGACTGCGTAGAGCCCGATTGAGGCGAGGAAGAGCGCCATTCCACCAAAAATCGCCAGCAACGCCACCGCCAGGCGTTGCGGGTAACTCATCCGGTCGACTTGCTCCTGCAACGCAATTGTATCCACCGGCGCGAGATTTGGATCGAGCGCGTGAAGTTCGCGCGCCAGCGCGTTCATGATTGCGAATGCGCTCTGGTCCGTCCGAATAATGAAGCCGTTTTGGACCAAAAAATTCTGGCGCACCGGCACATAGAAGAATGGTTTCGGGGCCTCGAGCATTCTTTCATATTTGGCATTCTTCGCGACACCGACCACTTCCATCCATTTGTCTTTGACTTTGAGGCGCTGCCCGATCGCGTTTTTCCCCGGCCAATATTTTGCCGCCATCGTTTCGTTAACGATCGCTACCGTCGGCGCGTTTTCGTCGTCATTTCTAGTGAATTCGCGACCGGCGATAATCGGAATCCCAATGGTCGCAAAGTATCCTTCGCCAACTTGATTGTAGTCAGCCACAACCTGCTCATTGCGCGGCGGTTGATACCCTTCGATCTCAAGCGGTGCAGACGAGTAAACCGTGTAGCTGAAAGGCCTGACCCGCGCCAATGCCACCGATTGAACGCCCGGCAATGCCCGGATGCGATCGAGCATTTGTTCGTAGAAAATTTTCGCAGGATCGGGTTTGTAGCCGGCAGAAAAAAGATCTGCCGCCGACACCACGACGTTTCGTGTCGAAAATCCCGGATCGGAATTTTGCATCAGCACCAGGCTTCGAAGAAGTAGTCCAGTTCCGGCAATCAGCACAAAACTCAGCGCCACTTGAACGAACACAAGCACCGAGCGAACTCGCGATCTGCCACTTCCCCCAATCAAGCCGCTGCCTTCGGTCTTCAGCGCGCCCGCAAGGTCCACATGGCTCGCTTGAATTGCCGGCACCAGCGCGAACAACATTGTCGATCCGATGCAAACCGCGACGCTCAGAGCCAGCACACGCCAGTCGATCTGCCCGGGATAATCAATTGTGATACCCGGAGTGCGGGTTGGAGATATCAGCACAAGAGCGTTGCGACACCAGTACGCGACCATGATTCCACCGGCGGCAGCGATCAGAGAAAGAACCAGGCCCTCAGTGAAGAGTTGTTTAATCAAACGCCGGCGTCCGGCCCCGAGCGCGAGACGCATCGTCATTTCATGACGCCGAAGCAGTGAGCGCGCGAGCAGAAGATTGCTTACGTTCGCGCAGGCGATTAAGAGAACGAAAAACGCGACACCGGTTGTGATGCCCAGCGTAGGCGACAGATTGGCGACGGCGTTGAATGGCGTTTTCCAGAGCGGCAGAATTTCAAAGCCGTGTCCACGGTTTGTTTCCGGAAAATCATTTTCCAGGCGTTGCGCAATCGCATTGATCTCGGCCTGCGCCTGTTGACGCGTCACGCCCGGTTTTAAAAACGCGTAACCTTCAATCCAGCGCGCGCCTCGGTCTTCGAGTTTGTAACCGGTCGAATCAAAAGTCTCTTGCATCGACGTTGGCACCCAGAAGTTGAACGAGTATCCGATGAAGGTGCCGTGAAATTTTTCCGGCGCGACGCCAACGATAGTGTGTCGAACGCCGTCGAGAACTTGCGTTTTGCCGATGATGTCCGGGTCGCCCTTGTAGCGATCCTGCCAGGTCAGGTAACTAATTACGGTAACCGGATGCGCGTTTCGTCCCTCGCCTTCCTCCGGTCGAAAGCCGCGGCCGAGAATCGGCTTGACCTCGAGCGCATCGAAGTAATTTGCCGAAACGATTCCGCCCGAGGCGCGTTCGGCACGATTGCCGATACTGAGCGTCGTGCCTGTGATTCGATCGACAATGAACGACTCGAACAGAGTCGAGTTTTTTTGGAGATCGACAAAGTCGGGATAGGACAAGCCTTCCTTTTCCGTAGTTCCTTGTCTGGTACCGGCGAGCGCAAACATTCGGTCCTGATGCGCGACCAGCGGGTAGGGACGAATCAGAATTCCTTCGATCCAACTGAAAACGGCCGCATTGGTGCCGATCCCGAGCGTCAAACAGAGGATTGCGAGAAAAGAGAAGCCGGGACTGCGCCGAAGCATTCGGAAGCCGAAGCGAAGATCTTGCAGAAACGTTTGCATTTATCTCTCCACTTGAAGATTCACTGTTCGTTTGCCGCTCATTCGTAACGAAGCGCTTCAACCGGGTCTAACCGCATGGCAGATCGCGCGGGAAAATAACAAGCCAACAGCCCGACCAATCCCAGAAGAAGAGAGATTCCGCTGAAAGTGGCGGCATCTGTGACGCTGAGACCGAAGAGCAAACTGGCGAGCAATCGTGTTGCAGACCAAGCCACGACCAGCCCAATCACTACGCCCACTAACGTCAGCTTCATGCCGTGACCTATGATGAGATGGAGGACGTGCCTTGGCTGCGCGCCCAGTGCAACACGCAAGCCAATTTCACTTGTTCGTTGATTAACCGAGTACGCCATGACGCCGTACAACCCAATTGACGCAAGCAATAGTCCGGCGATAGCCAGGGCCGCCATTAAGATTGCACCAAAGCGTTCAGTAACGAGCACGCCGCTCAGAGTGGTGTTCATGGTCATCATCTCTGAGATAGGCTGATCGGGATCGACATGACTAACAGCGCCGCGCACCGCTGCGGTTAAAGACGTTGGATCGACCGCCGCACGCATGACGAGATTGACGGGAAAATTGTTCTCGGCCTGGGCATAGGGCACGTACCAAACTGGCCGGTTGATCCGGTAGTTGGAAAGATCTTCCTTCACGTCTTTAACAACGCCGACCACGGTCATCCACGGAAAAGTTTGGCCAGGACGAATGCGTCGGACGCGTTTGCCAATGGCATCTTCGTTCGGCCATGCTTGACGCGCGAACTGCTGGCTAACAACAACAACTGGCAGACCTTCAGCGCGATCGTTTTCATCGATCAATCTCCCCTTGATCAATGTAACGCCCAGCGTTTCGAGATAATTCGGACTGACGATTCGATTTGAAGTGATGGGAACGGCGTTCGGATTTGCCGGAGGACGACCCTCAACACTGAACACGGCGTCGTACGCAATTTCGCGTTCAAGCGGAACGTTGGTCGTCGTTCCGGCCGAGATCACGCCGGGCAGAGCGCGAACGCGTTGCAGCACTTCATCCACGAAGGCGACGCGTGTATGATATTGTGAATATTTCGATTCCGGCAACACCATTTTCATAGTGAGAAGATTGTCCGGACGAAACCCGAGATCGAGGTGTTGCAGTCGCTGGAAGCTTTGCACCATCAATCCGCCACAAACCAATAGCGTCAGTGCAATGGCGATCTCGGCCACTATCAGTCCGTTAAACCAGCGCCGACCGGAAGCAGTGCCGGCACTCCGTTGATCGCTCAGTTTGAGGCGCGGCATTAACTCGTGTGCGCCCGCAGCCTTCAACGCAGGGAGCAAACCGAAGATTACGCCCGTGAGAAGAGTCATGAAAAACGCAAATGCCAGGACGCGCCGATCAATTTCGAAGTTGTGCAAAAACGCAGCGAAGGAAATTCCCTGGATGGGATTTAGCGTAGCCAAAATCGGAAGCAGCCACTTGGCCAGAAGCAATCCGCCGATGCCTCCAAGCGTGGCCAGAAGCAGGCTCTCAGTGAGAAGCTGCCTAACGAGCCGCCAGCGCCCTGCACCGAGTGCGCGACGCAGAGCGAGTTCCCGTTCGCGCGCAATACCGCGCGCCAGTTGCAGATTCGCCACGTTCGCACAGCAGATCAGCAACAGGAATCCGACGCCGGCCATAAGCACAAGCAATGCCTTGTGGACGTGACCTTCCAAGTCGCCGAGTAAATACTGACGAAGTGAGACAAGTCTTACGGTCCAGCCGCGCTGAAACTCGGGATACTCTTGCTCGAGTTGGCGCGCGATCGCCTTCAATTCCGTATCTGCCTGCTTCAAATCGACGCCCGGCCTTAGTCGCGCGATGATATCGCCGCGCCGGACTGTGCGTTCGGTCAAGGACAAAGAATCGATGTTGACTTGAAATGGCGTCCAAATTTCGGCCGCGCCCGGAAGATCAAATCCTGGAGGCATCACGCCTGCAATACTGTAGCTGCGACCGTCAAGGTTTAATGATTGGCCGATCACTCCTGCGTTCCCCGCGAAATGTCTTTGCCAGAACGCATAGCTGATCAGCGCGACGGGTGGCCCGTTCGGCCGATCGTCTTCGGCCGAAAATGCACGACCGATCACTGGCTTAACGCCTAACGTAGTCAGATAATCCGCCATAACCGTGGCACCGCGCACCCGTTCCGGTTCACCCCGGCCGATCAGATTGAACGAGCGTTGCGATGCGATGCCGCTGCTCACGAAGGAATGGCTTCGGCCCCGATACGCCGCGTACTCCAAAAACGATGATCCAAACGGATCGAACCCTTCTCGGAGCGCGATGCCGCAAACTAATCGGTCGATATTGCCGACCGGCAGCGGGCTTAACAAAAGCGTGTTAACGGCACTAAAGATCGCAGCGTTTGCGCCAATACTGAGCGCCAGCGCCGCGACGGCAATCAGCGTGAACCCCGGCTGCTTAAGCAGCATACGCACGCCATAGCGGACGTCCTGCCAAAGCGTTTGCATTTTTTCGGCTCCGTCAGGCGGCGATTCGATCTTCTACCACTCGACCGTCGAATAAATGAACGGTGCGATCGGCGTGCTGCGCGAAGCGTTCGTCATGCGTGACCATGCAGATCGTGGCACCACCCTTGTGCAATTCCCTGAGCAAGTTCATCACTGCTTCGCCGTTGCGGGAATCGAGGTTGCCAGTCGGCTCATCGGCCAGCAGAATCGCCGGCCTGCCCGCAAGCGCGCGTGCGACTGCAACACGCTGTTGTTGACCGCCGGAGAGCTGGCTCGGCAGATGTTTTGCCCGATGCGCCATGCCTACGCGCTCCAGCGCTTCGGTAACAAACACTTTGCGTTCACTGGCGCTCATCCCGCGATACGTCAGCGGCAATTCGACATTCTCAAAAACCGAGAGATCGCCGATTAAATTGAAACTCTGGAAAATAAATCCGATTTCGCGATTGCGAACGCGCGCGCGCTCAGCGAACGAAAGATTAGCGACTTCGTGACCTTTCAGGGCGTAACTGCCTTCCGAAGGAGTGTCCAGCAGCCCGAGAATCGACAATAGCGTGGTCTTTCCGCAACCTGACGGTCCAGCAATTGAAACATATTCGCCCTCGCGGATATCAAGATGAATTCCAGAAAGCGCGTGCGTTTCTACTTCGTCGGTTAGAAACACTTTTGTCACGCTGCTGAGCCGTATTAAGGGAGTAGCGCCATTTTCCTGTGAAGCATCAGTTGGTTCCGTTGTAATTAGTTCAGTCGAGTTCATGTTATTTTCAGTTGAGTCGAATCCGTTCGTGCGCATCCCACGCACTGGTATCGGAGAGAATCACCTGGTCTCCCGGTTTCAAGCCGCTTAAAATCTCGATGGTGTTAACCGAGCTCTTGCCGAGCTTCACCGATGTGCGGACAGCTTCGGCGCTGCCATCGACGAGCCTAAACATTCCGACGGTGTTGTTCTCCTGCCCGAATGCAGGCCGACCCACGTAAATGACGTTGTCGAGATGTTCCAGCTCAATTGTTCCATCGACGCTGAGATCCGGTCGCGCCCCCTTGGGGAGCGGCTCATCGAAGGCAACATCCACAGTTACCGTTCCCTGCTCCACTGCCGGATCGACGCGAGTGACGTGGCCATTCGCGGTACCGTTACGAGTGTCAATTACCGCTTTCTGGCCAACCTGAATATCCTTTGCTTGAGTCTCAGCAATTTTGACCTGCGCTTTCAACTTCGTTGGGTCCGCGACGCGCGCCAGATTATCCCCGACTTTAACTCGCTGTCCGATTTGCACGGGTAACTGTTGCAGTACACCCGACATACCAGCGCGCACGTGTAACGCTTCCACCTGGTCCGTTTTTAATTTGGCAAGCTGTTTGGCTTGATCGACCGCCGCTTGCTTGGCCGCCAATTGGGGATCAATGGAATCGCGCGCAAAAGCAAGCCGCTTTTGTTCGATATCATTCCGATTCGCCAGCTCCGCCTCTTTTACCTTGGAGGTTTTGTACTGCAGGACGGCGACCAAACCGTTCTTGGCCAATTGATCATTCGTCTCGCGTTCCATCTTCGCCTGCTCGTAATCCGATTTCGCTTTTGTCGTAGTCGCTTCCTGATCGAGCAATTCGCGCTGTAGGGTCGCACGCAAAGTAGTTAACTCAGCTTCCGCGGCCGTTGCTTGCAGCGCGGCGTCATGAGCGGCTTGCTCCAGCTCAGGGCTGCTTAATTCCAAAATCACTGAGTCCGGTTCCACATGTGTGCCAGGCCAGATAATTATCTTCTCCACGCGACCTTCCGTGTTTGTTGGAATCCAGCGGATGTCTTCCGGCACAAGAGTACCCAGACCGCGCACCTGACGCACCATTGGACCACGTTTAACGGTATCGATCCAGACGGTAGAGCGCTCGACGCTCGGCACCGCTGGTCTCAATCGTGAGATTGCAATCGTCGCCAGAATCAAACCGAGTACGGAGGCCGTGATGATAATGATGCGACGCTTGCGTTTTTTTGCGGCAACGCCTACGCGCGGCACGTCCATCGAAGAGAGGGTTGACGTGAATCCGGCCGGCCGCACGATTTTTTGTTCTTTTCGTTGTGGAATCACGGCTGAATCAAAGCTGACCGAGTGCGCGCCAAAACTCGACGACTGCATTTGCTCCGCTAACCAATGGCACGGCAGCGGTGATGGTCAGGGCTGCGAAAAAAAACGCTTCACTGAGGAAGTCGCGTCGCGCTTCGCGCTGAAAATACTGGCTACTAATATTACGAAAACCCGACGGCAAAATCTTCGCGCATCGTCCGTGATACCCGTTGAGGGTCATCGGCTGATAATTGCAGTCGATTAGCGGAAATCTTTTGTTACTGCCAGTTGTTAGGGAAATCGGCTTCATGGTTGCTTATTCCTTTAATTATTTAGTTGGCAGTAAGTGACGCAATGTTCGTGCCAATCACAAAAACCATGCCGCACTATCCACTACATCAGCCACTTACATTTTAGGGTGCGAATTGCGCTGGCTTCGGCTTTGTTCACTTGTGGGACGGTGTCATCCCAACTTCGGGACGCTCCACACTGTGGCGACTAAAGGGGTAGGCGCAGCAAAGCTTCGGCACCCTTGCCATTCTCTCGGTTCATTAGCACTAACGAACCGCCATGAGCTTCGGCAATTTGGCGGCTCAAAGGCAGACCAATTCCGGAACCATGGGGTTTTGTCGTGAAAAACGGCACGAACAGATTGGCGGTGTTCATAATGCCGGGCCCGTCATCTTGAACAAAGATCTCAATCAAATCTTCTTTCCCACGCCACCCTATAGCGACATTCCCATGAGTTTCGAGTGCCGCGTCAACTGCGTTGTGCACCAGGTTGATTAGTAACTGTTCAATTTGCGCCGCGTCCGCATGAATCTGTCTCATTGGGCCGGGCAGGATTTTGACGTTTAACCTCGGTTCGAGATCGACGACACGCCGTAGCAGCCTAGCAAGATCGACGTCCTGTTTTTGGGGCGGCGGAAGTTTTGTTAGCCGTGTGTAAGCTTGCAGAAATCGGCTAAGCGAATCGGCTCGGGAAGCGATAGAGTTCAAGCCGGCGCTTGTATCATCTTTCCAATCTGATGGAAGAGGTTCGCGTCGCAGGAGCGATTCCAAGCTGGCGGCAAGTGATTTGATCGGTGCCAGCGAGTTGTTCATCTCATGGCCAAGGACACGCACCAACCTTTGCCAGGCGCGGCGTTCTTCCTCGCGCAAAGTCCGACTGAGATCGGTCAGGACGAGTAACTCGTGGGGTAAACCCTGCTCACGAAACGTGCTCCGCCGGATGCCCCAACGGGCTGAAGCCCCAGGAAAATTCAATGTAAGCGGTTCGTCCTCGTTAACATCAAGACAAGTGTCCAGAGCAAGCTCTTTCGCTGTTTTGCCTAACAGTTTGTCCATCGTCCGGCCAAGTAAAGTTTCGCCGGCACGATTGATGAGCCGCAGACGCCGGGCGGGATCAAAAGTAAAAACTGCGACGTCGATTTCACTCATGATCGTGCGCAAGAGCGCCGTTGCTTCAAAGGCGCCGAGGCGTTGCTGGCGCAACGTTTCACCAAGCGAATTAATTTCGCGAAGAACTTCTCCCAATGCGCTGCCTTCACCCGCGTTGCGCGCACGAATTGAGTAATCGCCTTCGCGTAGCCCAGCCAGCAGATTGGACATCGTCCGTAGAGGATGAACAATGTGTTCGCGCGCAGAGGAGATGAAGAGGGCGAAGCAAGCAACGATAACAATCGTTAATGTCCATTGCAGCTTGGCGCTATAGTCGCCAAACCAGAGAAGCGCGATCGCGATGATAATTGCGGGGATGGCCGCGCCAAACGTGAGCCAGGTAATTTTGCCTTCGTAGGAAAGGCGGTGGCGAGTCTTCGGACGATTCATTTGTGTGCTGTAGCGGCAACCGTTCCGTCGACATCAAAAGATCCGCCGCGGACCCAGCTGCCTCTACAGTTCATAAACCATACTGCTGTAACCGCCGATAAAAGGCGCTTCTGCTCAAGCCGAGGGCCTCCGCCGCTTTGCGTGCGTTGCCATTATTTCGGGCCAGCGCCTTTTTAATGAGAAATGCCTCCACTTCTTCAAGGCTCATCTCCTCTAGATTTCGCGATTCGGCGCCGCCGGTCGTTAGACCTAGATCCGTTGCTAGGATGTGGCGATCTTGCGTCATCAGCGCGGCTCGTTCGATAATGTGATCGAGTTCCCGGACGTTTCCTGGGAAACGATGTTGTAGCAGACGTTCCCGCGCCATTTCATCGAAGCCGCTAATCTGTTTCCGATAACGCTCCGCGTGTTGACGAAGAAAGTTGTCGGCGAGCGGCATGATATCTTCGGGCCGCTGGCGCAAAGGCGGCACTTCAATCTGGATCGTATTCAGGCGAAACAAGAGGTCCTGCCGAAAACGACCCGCTGCGAGCTCGTTCTCAAGATTCGCATTTGTAGCGGAGATGATGCGGACGTTTGCATGGAGAGTTTTCGACGAGCCAACCCTTTCAAAATCTCCCGTCTCTATCACTCGCAATAGTTTTGCCTGTTGAGCAAGCGGGATGTTTGCGATCTCGTCCATGAAAAGCGTGCTTTCATCGGCAAGTTCGAATCGCCCTGTTCGATCCATCTTTGCATCGGTAAAGGCGCCCTTTATGTGACCGAACAATTCGCTCTCAAAAAGCGTTTCGGCCAATCCGCCCATGTTGACGGTAATCATGCTATGTGACGCTCGCGGGGACAGAGTGTGAATCGCCCGCGCGACCAAGCCTTTCCCGGTTCCATTTTCGCCGGTGATTAACACGTTTGCATCAGATGGCGCAATCCGTGAAATCATTTCAATGACGGGACCCATCGCAGGCGATTCGGCGATTAGATTTGGTAGGCTGCCACGCAAAAGCTGATTCTCCGCTTCAAGCTTTCGACCCCGACGCAGAGCCGTGGCTAGCTCAATTTGTGTACGCGCAATCGTGAGCAGGCGTGCGTTGTCCCACGGTTTCGTCACAAAATCGCGCGCACCCCGTTTCATTGCTTGTACCGCCAACTCAATCGTTGCCCAGGCAGTCATTACGACGATCGGCAGCGTGCTATCGATTTCCTGAATTCTTGGGATCGCTGACAAGCCCTCCTGGCCGGACGTGGTATCACGCGCATAATTCAGATCCATTATCAACAGCGCATACTCCTTTTTTTCCAGCGCATTGAAGATGGCAGCGAGGGATGTGACTGCCTCGGTCTGATAACCTTCGCCCTTGAGCAAGATGCGCAGCGCTTCGAGCACATCCCGCTGATCGTCCGCAATTAGAATTCTTGTCACCGTCTATCTCTCAACGTCGTATTTGAGCGAGTGTCAATTGCTTTGCAATGCTCATGCCAACAATCCTCACTCTCATCAATTAAGCTCAGGCAGCGATCTGTGTTCATTCACCGAATTTCCTTTGTATTGCCGCTTGTGGGATTTGCACGTCCCGATTCTGGGACGCATTCTCGGGTCTTAACCGAGACCGCAGCGCTCACTTTGCGCGACACCATGCCGTGCGCTTAACAGTTAGCTTTACTTTGCTGGCGATCCGGAAAGCGGTGGCCACCCGATCGGCCGCAGATCGGTAGCGTGGGAAAGCCGCTTGTTTTTTCGCTGCCGCAGTTGATCAAGCGCCAGATAGATTACCGGAGTCGTGTAAAGGGTCAGTATCTGCGAAACGATCAGGCCGCCGACGATAGCGATGCCGAGTGGTCTGCGCAATTCGCTGCCGATGCCCATTCCAATAGCAAGGGGCAGTGCGCCGAACATCGCAGCCAACGTTGTCATCATGATGGGGCGGAAACGCACAAGGCAGGCTTGATAAATTGATTCTTCGGGACTCAGTCCCTCGTTGCGTTGAGCATCGAGCGCAAAATCGACCATCATGATCGCGTTCTTCTTCACGATTCCAATGAGAAGGATGATTCCGATGATCGACACGATGGACAATTCGCCTGTATCTGCGTTGCCGATTTTGAACGTCTGATAGAGATAGTTCATGAATTCCAGTGCCAGCAGCGCGCCGAGTCCAGCGCTAGGCAGGATGGAAAGAATTGTTATTGGATGGATTAGACTCTCGTAGAGCATGCCGAGCACGATATAAACCGCGATGAGCGCCGCTACGACAAGGAAGAGTTCCGTTGAAAGCGACGATTGAAAAACCTGCGCATAGCCGGCGAAATTGCCGTGAATGGTTGCAGGCATGCCGAGATCGCGCTTGGCCTTCTCAACAATCTTGGTGGCTTCGCCCAGGGAAACTCCCTGGGCCAGATTAAACGAAATTGTCACACACGGAAACTGTCCCTGGTGGTTGACCGAAAGCGGGGTGTTATCTAATTGGAAGTGCGCCAGGGTGCTCAGAGGCACCTGAGTTCCGGATGAAGACTTCACGTAAATCTTGTCGAGGGAAGTGGGATCGAGTTGGAACTTGGGATCGACCTCCAACACAACATGATATTCGTTCTGTTGA
>Ga0126381_100004569_pt1 | contig 15092 bp, 8 predicted proteins | sample PanSoiMetPlot_28_FD_96465 | JGI IMG/M metagenome (GOLD analysis project Ga0126381, IMG submission 96465) | Tropical forest soil microbial communities from Panama - MetaG Plot_28 | ecosystem: Environmental > Terrestrial > Soil > Tropical forest > Bulk soil | place: Panama | collected 2016-02-17
CGCTCATTCGCGGCAAGTATACAGGTGCCGCTCAACTAACACAAAACGAGCGACCCTTCGCACCGCACGCCCTTTCCGCTGTCGCCTGAAGGCGACAGTCCCCAAGGCGTAACTTCTATGGCCGCATTGAACATAGCGTTACGAGGAGTGTGTTCTCTTGCCACGTTTTGTTTTTTCGACCCCGCTCGTAGCGGGTGTGAGGTTCGCGGACGGGAAAGACTGGCGCTTTTCTTGGGTCCACTATCCTCTATTTGTGCCAAATAGGAGAATATTATCCCCATGGCAAACTCAGTTCGTGGTCGTCGCGCCTTTCTTCAAACCTCATCTCTCGCCGTCGGCTCAATGCTCCTTCCATCGTTCGTCAAGGCACAAGGGTCGTCTTCTGCAAAGCTAAGCCTCGGCGCCGTCACGGGAGTGAGCGTTCCCGAGCGCTTCATCGGTCTCTCCTACGAGAACATGCAGCTCGAGGACCCAACATTCTTCTCCGCGAATAACAAGGGGCTGGTCGAGCAGTTCCGGGCGATCTCGCCACGCGGCGTGCTGCGGCTTGGCGGCAATACCAGCGAGTTCAACTGGTGGAAGGCCAGGCCGACCGACGCTCCGCCGGTCCGGAACATCGTTCTGAAGGACGGCAGCAAGCCTGCCGACTATCTCTACGCCATTACGCCGGAAACCATCCGAGAGCTCGACAGCTTCCTCCGCGCTACCGGCTGGACCTGCATCTACGGCCTGAACCTCGGCTACGGTACTCCGGAAACGGACGTTCCCGAAGCCCAGTTCGTCTTTGAGACTCTTGGGCCTCGTCTTGAGTACTTCCAGATCGGCAACGAAGTCGATAACTTCCCCCAATACCACCTCCGCGAAAAGGCCACATGGAACGTCGACGTCTACCTCCAGGAGTGGCTCACCATCGCACGAGCAGTGCAGAAAGCCATCCGAGGTGCGAAGTTCGGTCTGCCGGACGTGGCCGGCGACGCTCGCTGGCTGACGCGCATCGCAGAGCAGTGGCACGCGGTTGATAATCAACCCAATGTCATCACTCTCTCGCACCACCACTATTGGAGCGGGCCGCCTAGCAATCCCAACGCGACCATCGAGAGGCTGATGCAGCCCGATGTGGCTGCCGAGAAACAGGCCTCTCTGGCCAAAGCCGCAGCGAAGTTGATGAATACTGCCTATCGCATGACAGAAGGCAATACCGTCTACCGTGGAGGCAAGTACGGCCTCAGCGACGTCTTTGCTGCCGCGCTCTGGGGAGCGGACTACCTTCTACAGTTGATGTCGCACGGCTATAGCGGCGTCAATCTGCACGGAGGCAGCGGCCATGCGCAGGCCGTCTCTGTCGGTGGAACGTTTGTCGGTGAAGCCGACATGAAGGATCCCAATGTGCCTCATCCGAAGCCCTTCTACACTCCCATTGCCAACGAAGGCACGCTGGCAGGCAGCGGTGTAGGTGGCAAGCTCAACAGCAACTATCTACTCGAACCCGTCGGCTACGGAATGAAGTTCGCCGCGGCCTTCGCAGGAACAACACTGCTTTCGGTTGAGTTCAATCCCGCTGGTGTGAATGCAGAGGCCTACGCCGCTCGCACATCGAAAGACAAGACTCTGATTGCCATCCTTAACAAAGACTTCAACCAGGACCTCTACGTCGACCTGCCACCGTTCACGGTCGAACAGGTGCTGACTGCCCCCTCGATGGACGCGCGAGAGGCTCATCTTCTCACCGCGCAGGAAGCCGCATCGGCGATTCGCACTCGAGGAGCCAGTCTCACTGTGCCAAAGCACACGGGGGTACTGCTCGCGGTCAAAGTCATGCCGGGGTGAATGTCGGGTGCAGTCTTTACCCTGTGTCCTCGGGAGAGTTGTCGGGTAAATCAATGTCCCTGGGACGGCTTTCGAAGTGGAAGAAGAGCACTTGTCTTGCGATGGGTGCGGTTTGCTCGGCGATGGCGGCCATCTGGGCCTGGGACAGGGGTGTGAACTCGCGGGCGATCTGCACGTTTTCTTCGACCTGCGCAATGTTGTCGCAGCCGATGATGTTGGTGCTGACGGGGAGCGAAAGGACATAGTTCGTGGCGTCGCGAATGTTCAGCGTTCCTGGGCGAGTCGCTACACCTTCCCAGGAGCGCTTCTGCTCCTCGACGGGCGGCGGCGTCCAACTGGAGAGGATGCGGCCGCGCGAGGCGATCTTCATGCCGATGATACCCATCCGTTTTTCGACAGCGAGGGGGAGAAGTTTTTCGGTATAGCTATGGGGGTTGTGTGTGTCGGCTGCGTTGAGGGCAAGAATGCAGACGTCGAAGGGGAAACGGTTGATGATGTCGATGATGCACAGGGACGTTTATATTTGGTAAATCATTCTTCCATTGAACTACGCAGATGTTGGGCATAGTATTCAACACAGCCATTAACCTGCTGGCGGGCCAACCGCCGCGCGACTACATGGCATTGCGCGCCAACTATGGACACCGTTTGATCCGCAGGACATGGACAATCTGCAACCACTTCCATCCGGTCTCTTCGGTTCCATCCACCTGATGGAAGAGACTGACCAATGAAGAAACACCATTGCGCTGCGTTTGCAACACTTATGCTGATGCTCATTGCCGGCGCACGCGCGGAAGCGAAGGCCTTCTTCGCCAACGATTATGGCGCCAAAGGCGACGGAGTAGCGCTCGAAACGGCTTCGATCCAGAACGCGATTGACGCGGCGGCCACTGCGCATGGCACGGTGTCATTCAAGCCCGGGATCTATCTGACCGGCTCCCTTTTCTTAGAATCCGGCATCACCTTCGATGTTCCCGAGGACGTAACGCTGATTGGCTCACACAAATCCGAAGACTATCCGATACTGCCAACGCGCATTGCCGGCATTGAAATGAGCTGGCCCGCCGCGCTCATCAATGTGCGCGACCAGCAGGATGTCACCATTACCGGCAAAGGCGTGATTGACGGCGATGGACAAATCTGGTGGAAGTCCTACTGGGATTTGCGCGCGGTCTATGAGCCCAAAGGCCTGCGGTGGGCCTCGGACTACGATGCGCAGCGGCCGCGACTGATTCTGATTCAGAATTCCTTCGACGTGCGGCTGGGCGGAGGCTTGCTGCTCAAGCGCTCCGGATTCTGGACCGTTCAGATTCTCTACTCACATGATGTGCATGTAGATCACGTGACTATCCGCAACAACGAAGGCGGCAAGGGGCCAAGCACCGACGGCATCGATATTGATTCGTCGCGCAAGGTGCTGGTCGAGCACGCGGACATTGATGTGAACGACGATGCGCTCTGCCTGAAGGCAGGCCGCGATGCCGATGGACTGCGCGTAAACCGGCCGACGGAAGACATTGTGCTTCGCGATTCGATTGTGCGCCGGGGTGCGGCGGCCGTCACCATTGGCAGTGAAACCTCGGGAGGCTTTCGTAATATCGAGGCGTATGGGATAACTGCGCTCAGTGGAGTACCGTCCGGGATTTTATTCAAGTCGGCGCACACGCGTGGAGGCTATGCACACGACATCCGCATCCACGATCTGACACTCCAGGGCGTTGCCGTACCCATTCACATCACGATGAATTGGAATCCGAGTTACAGCTATGCTTCAATTCCCGCCGGCTTTAAAGATGTGCCGTCTTATTGGACTGCGCTGACCACACACGTGCCGGAAGAGAAAGGCCTGCCTCACTTCAGCGGCGTACACATCTGGAATATCAGGGCAACAGGAGCAATGACGGCATTCCTGGTAAGCGCTTATACCAACGCGCCACTCGAAGATTTCCGGCTCGATCACCTCGATATTCAAGCGGCCACGGCGGGCACCATTGCCGACACCCGTAACTGGACGCTGGTGGATAACAAGATTCAAACGGCGGACAGCAGCAGGCCTATTTTTACTGACAGCAAGGCGCAAGACAGCCGGGACGTGCCGTTCGGAGAACCGGAATAACTTTTGCGATTGCAGGAGAGAAGCATGATGAAGCAATGGATGCTGGCTTCAGGCCTTTTGCTTGCATTGCAAACTTGCCCCATGGCACTTACACAGATTCTGTTCGTGCAAACTTCTACTAGAGGCTCAGGCGTAGAGGCACCGACAGCGCAAGCCGTTCCCGCAACAGATCCTGGATTAAACGCGCGGCCTAAGCTGCCTACGCCCAACAATCCGAATCTGCCGACACTCTACTTAGTTGGAGACTCCACCGTGCGCAACGGCAGAGGCGATGGCGCCGACAGCCAGTGGGGCTGGGGTGAGCCTCTGGTGGATTATCTCGATTCAAGCAGAATCAATGTCGTCAATCGCGCCATTGGCGGACGCAGCAGCCGCACCTACATTACCGAAGGAAGATGGGACGAACTGCTGGCGATGCTCAAGCCGGGAGATGTTGTGATCTTTCAGTTTGGGCACAATGACTCCGGCCCGCTCGACGATACCGCTCGCGCGCGCGGAACAATCCGCGGAATAGGCGAGGAGACCCAGGAGATTGACAATCCAATTACGAAGAAGCATGAGGTGGTTCACACCTACGGCTGGTATATGCGCAAGTATGTAACCGACACGCTCGCCAAAGGAGCAATTCCCATCCTCTGCTCGCCGATTCCACGCAAAACCTGGATGGATGGCAAAGTTGTGCGCAATGCTGGCGACTACGGCGGCTGGGCGCAGCAGGTGGCTGTACAAGAGCATATCGACTTTATCGCCCTCAACGACATTATTGCCCGGCGCTACGATGCGTTAGGAGAAGCAAAGGTTGAACCGCTCTTTGCCGATTTGCATACTCATACTAGCCGCGCGGGTGCCGAGCTGAACGCGGAATGCGTGGTCGCAGGGCTCAAGGCTCTCAAGGGCGACCCTGTGGCTCAGTTCTTCTCGGATAAGGGGCGAGCAGTCGCGCCAGATTCTGGACACTGAGGTTCACATCCAAACTAAACAAGAATGCTACTTTGACGCGTGACATTGCCGGACATTTCGACCTAGATCCCGCGATGACCTGTGCGCGGCTTGAGGTGATCCATCTTGCGAATCTCGCTTCCCGCCAACAAAAACGCGCCAACGCCGTAGGTATAGCTTGCCGTGGCCCTATAGGGTGCCGGCTCCGCTCCCGTCTGCTGAATGCATCCCAGCCGTCCGTCCACATAGACATGGTGCAGAATGCCTGCCCATGCCTTTTCAATTACGCTCCGGTAGATCGTCGCGTCCAGAAGCCCGTCGTTGACCCCGGCGGCGATTGCAAACGTAAAGAGCGCCGAGCCGGAAACCTCCGGAAGGTCGTAGTCGATTGGATCCAGCAAGCTTGCTCTCCACAACCCATCCGGTCCCTGCAATTGCGCCACGCGCGCAGCCATCTCTCGTAGCTGGGCAATGTATTTGTCACGTGCTGGGTCGTCCTTGGGAAGATATTCAAGCGTACGAACAATGCCACCCATTACCCACCCATTGCCGCGCGACCAAAAGATCTTCTTCTCATTCGCTTCGGTCTTCGTCTGGTAGGTCGAGTCACGCAGATACAAATGTTCCTTCGTGTCGTAAAGCAGACCGGAGGTCTTGGCCCACTCCTGGTCAAGATAGTCAATGTACTTCCTGTCCCCCGTTGCGGCATACAGCCGCGCCCATACCGGCGGCGCCATAAAAAGTGCATCGCACCACCACCAGGTAATTTCCTTGCCTGCTGGGATTGTGCCCTTGGGCGGTGCAGCCAGAATTGCGTCGAGCGCGTCCTGAGTAGGCTTAAGCATGTCTGAATCTTTCTTCAGCAGGTAAAGCTCAAGATAGGTCTGCCCGATGCTCTGGTCGTCAGCATTGGGCAGCTGCGAGCGCAGCTTCCACTCAAACTTCTCACCCATTGCCTGCATGGCATCGCGATACTTCGCATCGCCAAGCGAGTTCGATGCCGCCATGAAACCCGAGTACAGCACGCTCCACGTCCAGATGCGGTCAAAATAAGGGTGCGCGCGCTCCAGCTGCCAGTCAGCCACCTTGCGCATCGCCTTGGCGACGGCATCAGGCTTTATCGAATAGCTAAGATCGGTTGCGATCGGACCACCATTATCCGGATCGTCTCCAAAGTGTCGCGCAGCGTCCTTCGCGATGCCGGCCAGTTGCTGCGGCGTAGGCTGCTTCTGCGCAAACGCGCATTGCATGAGCGCGCCGGACATAAAAAAGACCGCCCATGCGGCGGCCGTCGGGGTGAATTGTTGAAACCGCATGTTTCCATCCCAATTTTCAAAATTCCACTTCCATGCCAGGCGCCGGATGCGCACCTGGCGCATCCGGCCCTGATTGATGACAAGTGGTTAGAAGCTAATTCTTCCGGAGAACTGGAAGTCCCGGCTTCCGGTATTGCCAGTTGCACTGCCGACCGTACCAAAGGCCGCATTGTTCATACTGGCCTGGATGCCGCCAAAGGTCACCTTGTTGGTGATGTTCTGGCAGTCGGCGCGGAAAATGAACTTCAGCCGTTCGGTAATGTTAAAGGTCCGGAAAACGCTGCCGCTCAGGTTGTACGCGCTAGGATTGCGCAGCCCGTCGAAAGGCATTACGCGCGCCGCATCTCCGAACATGAAGGAACCTGCATTGCAGAATGGGCCAGTGCTACTAGAGCAGCTCACGGCCGTAGCCCCATTACTTGCTACGCCCATGCCATCAGCCGTGCTGGGCACGTAACCCTGCAAGTAGTGAATGGTGCCGAAATTAAAGGCGGTTGTGCCCTTGCCCCAGCTACCGTTCTGGCGAATGCTTTTTGAGTTGAATGCTGAATTGAGATCAGGCATACAGGTGCCCGCGCCAGGATGGGTGGAGGAATTGCAAGCCGAAGAGGTAATGAGCAACGGCGTTCCGGAGCTGTACGTGAAGAGCCCGGAAAGACTCCAGCCTTTCACGACAGTACGGACTACCGGGCTGGAGGTGTTGCCGAATGGCAGGTTGTACACGCCGTAAATGTTCAGATCCTGCGGAATACTGTTGGCGCTCAGCGACCGGTCGATGCGGTTCTGCGCCCAGGCCTTGCCGGTGGCGATCATGCCGGCAGGAATGGCAAAACCGCTGCGCTGCGTGCCCGCGTCGTCGATGTTTTTCGAGTAGGTGTAATTGACAGTCAGGTCAAGCCCCTTGGACATGCGCTTGCGGGCAGATATCTGGAGCGCGTGATATGAAGCGTTGGCAGAGGAACTGCCCCACGTATCGCCGACACTTGAGAACTGCGGCATCCACTTGAGCATCTGACCGATTGTGGCCTGACCACCGTTAAGGACGGCAGCTTGCTCAAAGCTGGCATAGGGCGGCTGAATCCCTGGCAGGATAGCCTGTGCCTTGGGGACATTCGTGGCAGTAGCTGCTGAATTCAGCAGGCTGCCCAGCACCCAGTATTTCGGATCGATCTGATTCGAATACAGGCCGCGCATATTGCCTGCACCCGCGATAAAGTGGCTTTCCGTACCCGCATAGGCGACTGAAATGGTGATGTCGTTGGTGAAAGCATGCTGCACCTGGAGGTTCCAGAAGTTGAACTGCGGCGCACGACCGGACAGATAAGGATCGGCATAGCCGGGTGCACTGCTTGCAGGGACGAATGTGTTCGCACTGCTCACAGTGTTGCCCACATTCAGCGTCTGGCTGATCGCGCCCGGCGCCGTAATGGCCGGGACCGTGTACCCGGGACCACCAAAGTTAGTGTTCGCTTTGCCCAGAGACACGAAGCCAGTGCTGTTGTTGAGGTAGAACGCTGGACCAGCTTTGGACCCGGCAGCGTTGGCCGGAAAACTGGGCGAACTCGTGAAGCCAAGCTGGCCCGTGCCGTTGTAGGTGCCGCCTGCGCCGCCCGTGCCTCCGGCATGCGAATACACGGTGGCATAGCCGGCGCTGATGACCGTTTTGTCGCTGATCGCGTAATCGATACCAACGCGCGGCTGCCAGTTTTTCCAGTACGTGCGCACTGGGCTGGAGCAGCCGCAGGCAACGCCCGAGCCGCCCCATGATCCGGCAAATTGCAGCGCTCCATTGTTCCCAGTAACGGGATTGGCGATGTTGGGATTCAGGAAGGAATAGCGATTCAGTGCTTCATGATAGGGAGGCAGGTAATCCCAGCGAACCCCCAGGTTGAGAGTCAATTTGTCTGTGACTTTCCACACGTCCTGAAAATAAGGCGCGTAGGTGCTGAAGCGGCCTCCCAGAACCGAGAAAGGCTGCAAGGTAATTCCCGTGCCGTTGACCGCGCCAAGAAGAAAGCTGGCGTAGGAGTAACCGGTGTTTCCGCCATAGGCATAAGCAGAGCCGCTCGGCACGACCGAGGCGGTCTCCGAAGGACTGAAGGCCATCGTCAACGAGGAGGTCGGACCATCATACACAGACGCGTTTTCCTCGAGCTTCTGCAGCTGGAAGCCGAAGGTCATGGCATGTCTACCCTTGACCCAAATCAGGTTATCGAGTGTGGTGTACGCCTCGCTGACTGTGGTTGCAGTTACGCCATTGCTACCAAAGCCCCATGTGTTTGGAGCATTGCTTCCATTGAATTGGACGGTGGGAAACTCCGTCACCGCCTGGCCGTCAGCGGGAACACCGGAGAAACTAATGCCCGCTGTAGTGGCCTCATACTCCTTGATTCCCTGAGTCAGGTTCCTGATGGGCGGCCCGCCAAAGTTGCTCCAGCCGAAGCGGAACTGGTTGACCAGGTTCTGCGTGAAGGTGTAGGCGTCTTCAATACCGATCCAGTGACCTGCAATGATGGAGTAGTCCGAGCCGGTGTACGGTAGCGGTAGATTGAGCGTGCTGTTGTTGAAGGACGAAGCAGCGGTGAATGGATATGCCTGGCGGTTCCCTCCCGTCACCAGACCCGAGATGCGCTGTCTGGGTGAGACATCGTAGTCCACGCGACCGGCATAGAGCCAGTTGTCATAGCCGGAGGGCGGACCATACAGATAATTGCTGGTGATTGCCGACGTTGTGGGATCGGGCAGGAATTTCTGCATGTACTGGGCGATAGGCGAAATCATACTCGAGGGAATCACATTTATGGCTGCGCCGTTGAGCACAGGATTGCCTGCCGGTCCGGCTCCCGTTCCGGGGCCATAACCAAACTGATAGCGGCAGGGTCCAGTGGTACTGTTCGCAGTGCAGGTATTCAACGACGTTGGATCGAAGATTGCGTAGCCCGGACCGCCATTCGAGGTCAGAAGCGCAGAAAAATCGCCGGTACGGAATGCGGTCGTCGGGATGGTCACTTGGCCCGGATTGGCGCCGGAACGGGAGTGGAATCGGTCATACGTAGCAAAAAAGAAGAGCTTGTCGTGGCCGCTGAATAAATGCGGAATACTGATCGGACCACCAATCGAGGCAGTGAATTCATTTTGATGATCAATTGGCTTGCTGGCCGGCAAGGTCGTAATCACGCCATTGACGAGCTTCTTTGTTTTGTTGGCAATGGCCGTGAATCCCCAGGTGTCGAAGATCGTATTGCGAACGTAGTCGGCGACTGTACCGTGATACTGATTGCCACCTGATTTTGTTGTGTAGTTCACCATGCCTGCGCCTTGATATTCAGCAGTTGCGCCATTGGTCACAACATTGATCTGATCGATGGATTCAGAGGGCACAACGTTCAGTATTGGCCGGTTGTCGCCGATTTGGCTGATCGTCGTGAGTGGAATTCCATCCAGATAGACTTCCTCAACGCGGCTGGCGGTTCCAGAAAACAGTGAGGAACGAGCTCCTGGTTGGGCACCAGGAAGGAGGTTGGAAACGGCTGTAATATCTCTCTGCTGATTGTTCGTCAGGATTGGCAACTGGAGGTAGACGTCACTGCTGATCGTGGCGCCAAGATTGGCGCTTGTCGTTTCGATCGAAGGTGGAGCCTCGGTCACGGTAATCAGCTCGGTTGAGGAGCCGATGCTGAGCTTGATGTTGAGCGTGTAAGTGTTCATGGCCGTCACCACCAGATTCTCCTGGCGGAATTCCTTAAATCCGGTAGCCGTGACGGTTAGGTTGTAGAAGCCGGGAAGGAGCGGTGAAACGAGATAAATTCCATCGCCCGTGGTCTGTCGGGTAGAGGTAACGCCGGTAGCACTATTGGTTGCAATAACGGTGGCGTGTTGAATAACCGCGCCGTTCGGATCGGTCACACTTCCTTGTATCGCGCCTTCGCCTGCAGTCTGAGCACGAACAACAGACGCCGCCGGATTGAAACAAACAACCAGAAGCAGGGAGAAACATGCAGAGAGCCTGCGAGGTACACTGCGCCCGGCTTTGCATAATGCATCAGCCTTCTTCGTCTCTGTTTCCATATAAGCAAGCCTCCCGAAAGTGGTTCGTGTGGTCTGACCTCTTTTGAGTGCTTCCAATCTCTGTGGTCAGGACACGGCAAAACGGTACGAGAGGGTTACCCGCAGTGTCAATAGGAAATCTATTTTTGATCTGGAATGAGAGTGTGGCATGCGCATCCTGTCTGGATGCTCTCAAAGAATTGCTTTAGTCAGCGCTTTCGTTATCGCACTCGGGTGCCTAAAACGCCCTGTCAGCAGTTCGATCAAGCCCTGGCGTGGCCCTAAGCATAGTATCTCGGCTGGCGATTCCCGGACTGGCGGCATGGACAGCGATATTCCCTGAAATCGCCGTCGCCTGAACCCACGCTACGGCGCGGCCGCCATAAAGTTGACGCCGGGGCAGGACAAATGATTCATGCGTGGTGCTACTGCCGTTATCCGTCGCCACAATTTTTCCAGGCCCAGTGATCGAGAAATCTACTTCCAAACCAGCATCGGGGACCCGTACTCCCGCAGCATCCACGGCTACGGCTTCCACGGCGACCACATCTTCTCGGCCGGCAAGGATCACTCGTTCCGGCGTGAGCATAATGCGCACCGCTTTGCCTGCCGTGTGGAGTTCGTCTTCTGCCACAGGTTTGGACTGGCTATATGCCACGGCTTTCAGCGTACCGGGAGAAAAGGGAATCTGCCATTGTAACGGCGTAGCGTCCGCATGGCGCTGCTGCCTACCTTGCGACCAGCCATTCAGAAACAACTCGACCTCGTCGCAATTGGTGTACACCTCTATGGCTTCCGTGTGCGGGTCGATATTGCGCGGCGTCCAGTCGCGCAACAATGGTTCCCGCATCGATGGAGGAATCGCCTCATAACCCGGGTCGACCGCGGCCTTTTCGCTCGCTCCGACTCGCCGCACCATATGAACACTGGGTTCGACGGCCCACCAGCTTTGTCTTTCCAGCCCCCGTATATGCGGAGCGCCGGTACGATCCAGCAGCCCGAAAGACCTGCTGACTGCCGGCCACGCGCCGGCCTCCCCCAGGTAGTCAATCCCTGACCAGATAAATTGGCCGGCGTAAGGAGCGTTGTCTCGAAGCGCCAGCCACACCGCGGGGTCGTGTCTGTTTTCCGTCCCTAGAATCTTGCGCGACGGCTTTTGCGCATGTGCCGCCAGAATTTCATTCTCCCGATAGTTCTGGCCTACGACGTCCAGCATATCCGCCAGGCCGTTGTCATAGTCATGACTCACATTGGGGCGGAAAAGCGCCTGCGTCACTGGGCGCGAGGGATCATTTTCACGTACAACGGCAAGCAGCCGCGCCAGAATTCCATGAGCCTGCTCCGCGTGGGGAGTGTCGTGAATCTCATTGCCCATGCTCCACATAATGATGCTCGGGTGGTTGCGGTCACGGAGCACTGTATCGCGTACGTCAATAGAGGACCACTCGTTGAAATCGAGATGATAATCGTACGGATTTTTTCCTACCATCCAACAGTCAAAGAACTCATCCATCACCAAGAATCCCAAGCGGTCGCACAGGTCGAGGAATTCTGCCGAAGGAGGATTGTGCGCCGTGCGAATTGCATTGATACCCAGCGCATGCAATGCAGTCAACCGCTGCTTCCACACCGCAATCGGCACCGCGATTCCGAAAGCTCCACCATCTGCATGAATGGCTGCCCCTTTTAACTTGAAGTTGCGCCCATTCAGCCAAAAGCCCGTATCTGCGGCGAAGTGGAATTCGCGAACTCCGAAGCTTGTCTGCTCCTCATCCCCGATCGAAGCGTGTGCCCCCTCAGAAGGAATGATTTTCGCTCGTACACGAGCGCGATAGAGTGATGGATGGTCAATATCCCACAACGCGGGGTTGCGCAGCGTGACCTGAGCGTGGAAAACAGTTCGTGTCCCGGCCGCAATTCTCTGCGGCAGTGTAACCGCCGCTCCAGCAACACGCCTATCGGGACCAAGCAGCGTTACCTCCAGCGCTACATTCTGCAGCATACTGGACTCATTGACTACCGTGCTTTGCGTAACAACCGTTGCATTCGAGGAGGAAGCTAACGGAGTGGTGATATAGGTGCTCCGAGGCTCCAGATGCACATCTCGCAACGTAACCAGCCGGACGGGGCGATAGATGCCGCCCCCCTCATACCATCGCGATGCTGGCTGTTTTGAAGTATCACACCGCACGGCAAGAACGTTCTTGGCACCTCGTCCAAAATGCAAATGCCCGGTCATCTCAAAAGCAAAACTCACATAGCCGTTCGGCCTGTGGCCCAGATGAAAGCCATTAATCCAGATGTCGCTATTCGCCATCACGCCGTCAAACACGACATACACATGCCGCTTGGCGTCGGTCGCAGGCAGCGTAAGGTTCTTTCTGTACCAGGCAATACCGGTAGGGAAAAAACCTCCGCCTGCTCCGCTCGGATTCTTCTCGCTTATCGGACCGGCGATGCTCCAGTCATGTGGCACGCGGACGACGCGCCAGGAAGAATCGTCAAGAGCAGGCTGCTCTCCGCCGGACACATCTTGCTGTATAAACTTCCATCCATCATCGAGACTCACAATCTCGCGTGCGGCGACCTGTAGCTGCATAGCTGGGAGGATTGTGCAAAATCCAAGTCCCAGCACAATTGTGAGAGCCCGTTTGCGAAGCCTCATTGGACTACACTCCGGAGTATTAAGTAATTCCGAAACTGGCTTGCGCAATTATTCTCTCTTTCTTCTGGCCGGAGGCCTGCTCGTCGGCTGTCTTGACATTCCTGCGATACGCACACGCAAAGACTTGGGTCAAATCCTTCCGGAACTCCGACAATCAGCTGCCGGAGCGTCTTTCCCTTTGGCTGTTCCGCCTGCGCTCTGCATAGTACACGTTGCCCTAAATGGAAGCTATCCTCAAATGGAACGTCGGGAAGAATTGCTTAGCTCGCGGTTCCGACAATCGGCTTAGGAGGGCACTTTGCATCGCACATTCCATTACCTCGTTTTCGAATTCGCTGCGTTACTGTCGGGGGTACTCCTCTTGCCTTGCTGCCACGCACAGCCCACGACGCAAACGCCCAAAATGGCAGGCATTGCACATGTCGCTTTTCGCGTCTCCGATGTGTCGAAGGCCCGCACATTTTACAAGAAACTTGGCTATGAAGAAGCCTTCGTACTTGACCAGAGCGGCACACCCAGCGAAGTCTTTTTCAAGGTGAACGACCGTCAATTTATCGAGCTTTATCCCCAGCGCCAGCCCGGCCAACAAGTTGGCTTTATGCACATCTGCTTCGAGTCCAATGACCTTCAGGGTCTTCACGATTTTTACGTCCACCGCGGTCTCGCGCCCATAGCCGTCCGCCGCGCCGGAGCCGGCAACCTGCTCTTCACCATGGAGGGACCGGAAAAGCAGAACATAGAGTACACGCAATACATGCCTGGCTCCCGGCATTCGAACGACCGCGGCCAACATCTCGGCCCGCATCGCATCTCGCAGACCATCTTCGCCGCCGGTATCGCCATGCAGGATCCAGCCGCTGCACGCACCTTTTACCTTGACGAGCTGGCCTTTACGCCGACGAGTCCAATCGAGCCGAATCATTTCAGTCTTGTCGTTCCTGGTGCTGCCAGCCAGCAAGTCGAAATCATGCAGAAGTCTTCCAACACCGCCTTTGAGTTGTTCTTCTCAATCAATGATCTTCGCGAGACCGCAGCTCAACTCAAAGAATTGCAGATTCCCGTTGAAAAACATCGCCGGATGCTTTCGATAACAGACCCCGACGGTAATCGCCTGATCTTTGTTTCTTCGAAAACAAAATAGCCTGGCAATCCCCCTATAAGCGCTGCCGAGGATCTGTGCAAAATATTCATCAGGCAAAAGCCTCGTCACGCAGAAATTCAACGAGAAAGTGATTGCCGTTTGGATTTTTCCGCGTGTATAAATCTTGCGCGGTGATTTGAAGCAAATCCGGCGCGCCTGAGCCCAAATCACTAATTCAGTCTCAACTCTGAAGGAGTCTCTCCATGAGACACGCCGCATCGCTTGTCGCCTTGCTTGCCGCCGCAGTGCCCCTTGCGCGCACACAGAGCGAGCCGATACCGCGAACGTGGATCGACAGAGATACCGGTCATCGCGTCATTCGTCTTACCGACGAACTCAACTCATCCGCTTTTTATTTCAATATCAATGAGTTCACGCCGGACGGCAAGCAGATGGTCTACCACGCGCCCGATGGCATCCATATACTCGATCTCGAAACACGCAAGACCAAACTGCTAGTGCCAAATTCGCCAAGCACCGCCGATGCGAGGCCGGCCGCGTCTCGAAATAATGTGCACGCAATCGCTGTGGGCAGAAAAACTAACTCTGTCTTCTTTACCAGATTCGACCCGGAGACCAAACAAAACGTCGTCTACAAGGCGGACGTGTACACCGGCGCGGTCACCAAACTGGTGACGCTGCCTCCGCGCGCCAGCATCGCCACCATCAACGCTGATGAAACGTTAGGCGTGGGCACCTATTATGAGCAGGAGACACCGGCAAATCTGGAATATGGCCGCAACCTGCCACAACCAACCGGCAGCACCACCAACGCAGCCAATCAGGAGCGTGCTCCGCTTGTCCAGCCGGAAAGCAAAGGCGCCATGATGGAGCGCCGTCTGGCTGCACGCATCCCCGTTGTACTTTATGAAATCGACCTGAAGACAGGCAACGTAAGCGCGCTGCTCCACTCCACCGACTGGATCGGCCACATGCTCTTCTCGCCCTCCGACCCCGCACTCCTCATGTACTGCCACGAAGGCCCTTGGCAAAAGGTGGACCGTATCTGGATGATTCGCACCGACGGCACGCATAACA
>Ga0126381_100004570_pt1 | contig 15090 bp, 10 predicted proteins | sample PanSoiMetPlot_28_FD_96465 | JGI IMG/M metagenome (GOLD analysis project Ga0126381, IMG submission 96465) | Tropical forest soil microbial communities from Panama - MetaG Plot_28 | ecosystem: Environmental > Terrestrial > Soil > Tropical forest > Bulk soil | place: Panama | collected 2016-02-17
AAAGTTTCCAGTGGTCCTGCACCTCGTAGACATGCAAGTCAATCTGATCGGGTGTAGTCATCTTCGCTCCGTCGACGAAAATGCGGACCGGGCCCTTAGAGTGACTTGCAATCAGGCGCTCGGCATCCCTCTTGATCGTGGCGGAAAAGAAAAGGCTCTGGCGCGCGGTTGGTAACGTCGATAAAATTCGTTCGATAGCCGGAAGGAAACCCATGTCCAGCATGCGGTCTGCTTCATCCAGAACCAGCACTTCGACTGCATTGAGCCTCACCAATTTGCGATCGAGAAAGTCTTCGAGCCGCCCTGGTGTTGCAATTACCAGTTGTGCGCCTCGCTGTATCGCGTTTAGCTGCGTCCGTTCACTCAGACCGCCCACGGCCACAGCCGCGCGCAAACGCGTATTCAGAGACAGCTTCGCGAAAGCATCCGAAATTTGAATGGCCAGTTCTCGCGTCGGGCTCAGGACTAGGCCCCGTATCGGCGTTACACCGGCGGTTTTTGGCTCCGGGCCGGAGTCTTTCAGCAGCCTTTCGATGACGGGAAGTAAGAAGGCCAGGGTCTTGCCTGTGCCTGTCTGGGCAGTGGCGATCACATCGGCGCCGGTCAGAGCCGGCGGGATCGCCTGGGCTTGCACCGGCGTCGGTTCAGTCAAGCAGTTCCGCTTGAGATTGACCTGAATAGATGGCGACAGAGGTAGTTCATTAAATAGTTTCATAGTTGCAAAAGGATGTACGCCGAGTACCGGAACGACGCCCTTAAGCTAACAATCCAGAGATTCAACTTCGTTGAAAGCCTGCAGAATTTGAGAAAAGTGAAGTAGATTCACTTAACGAAGGACGAATGGAACGGAAGGCTCCTTAATTATAGCAGTAATTCGATTCCGCCGAAGTTATCTCCAGCCGTTCTACGCCGCAGCTATTCCAGCTTGCACGGACGCGGTCCGTCAAACCGAGGAGACCCGGCCTTGTTACGAAGTGTCAAATAATCGGGCCTCGATGCGACTTCCTTCTCAGATCGTCAGTACGCCGTCAAACCACAATCCATACCGAACCTGGTGCTCTGTTCTTGCGAAACGCGAGAGTCAGCAGGCCAATTAAGAGACAAACCGAAATACGAGGAATTTTCAGTTTTTCGCCCATCATCGGTTTGAAACATCGATTCCGGATCGGAGCAATTCAAAACCAACTCCTCGAAAAGGGGCCGTACCGAATTTGCGCGAACCACAGTATGCCTGCGACACTCGATAGGGCGACCCGACTGACCTCTCCGTTGTTACGATGACATTCGCGGAGGCCTTCTTGCCCAAGCAGTTGCTTCGAATCTTTGTGAGCTATAGCCGGCAGGATGTTGGCTTCGTTGAACGCCTGACCAATGACTTGCTAGCTAGTGGCTTGTCCATCTGGCGAGATGCTGGTGGCATAGAACCGGGCCAACTTTGGGATCGTGAAGTGCAGAAGGCTTTGGAAGAATCCGATTGCCTGCTGATCATCTTGTCCCCGGACGCAATGATTTCAGAGAATGTGCTCGACGAAGTGTCCTTCGCCCTCAACAAACAGAAACCCATTCTTCCGGTTCTTTACAGGGACTGTTCCATCCCTTTGCGCCTTCACCGTTTTCAGTTTGTCGATTTTCAAGTCGATTACGAAAGCGCTTTCTCATCTCTGATGAAAGTCCTGTCCGATGACGATAAGCTTCGTGCCAAACGTACGGGAATGGCGCTCGACTCACAGAATTTTGCTGCCGATAGAAAGCCTGATTTAACCGGAGAATGGCTCTCCCAATCTGTTTCCATTTCTGCTACTCCCCAAAAGTTTTACTTCACGTTTAAACAACAAGGAATTCGGCTAATCGGCACGATAAGACCCGTCACTAGCTCAGGTCAACCAATGGGTATTTCAGAGATCAAGCACGGAATTGTACAGGGAAACAGGATCTCATTTGAATGTTCGGATAATTGGTGGAGCGGAAAGGATGAAAAGCTCATGAAGGAGACTTTTACAGGTGTATTAGAAAACGGCACACTCCATCTCCTTTATCAAATCGGTGAGGAGCACGAGCCTGTTGAAGTGACCGCTAGGCGAGTTAAATCCGAGCCAGTTGATCCGCAACACGGCCGAAGTAGCAGAAGCACCGGTTAGCGCATCCCCTATTGCACACGATCCCGGCGGTCCCTTCGCAGTAATTTCGAAGAATTGGTTCAGCCGTCTCGAATGAGAACACAAGCGTAGGACTGAAAACGGGGAGGACGAATCGCAGTTTGCTGGACTCGCAGACGTGATGTCAAAAGAGTACGGCGGGAATCCGGTTCGGGAGTGCGGTCGACTAGCGAAGTCTTCAATCTGATTGCTACTGAAAACGGGGTGTTCACGGCACATAACTGCTTTCCCGCCAGCTTGAAGCAAACTGCAGCCATCATGCGACGGGTTGCAATTCGATCAAGATAACTTGTCTTTGTGTAAAATATACTTGACAAGCATCCCATGTTGCGATACCTTGCTATAGTCAATTACACTTGACATAAAGACAACAAAGTAGGACATAGTGAATCAAGCAAAACCCAAAGACACCGGCTATCAGTCGAGGACCTTCAAAAGTCTCGGACGGCTCGCTTTTTGGGCCGGCGCCTGGCTCGCGGCGACGGCCCTAATGAAATTCGGACCCAGACTGCTTTGGAATAAAGACGTGCTGCTCACTCTGTTGGCGGTCTGTGTTAACGTCTGTGTCGGCATCGGCCTGATCCTGGCCCAGAAAAGATATATCAGCGAATTGGATGAGCTCCAGAAGAAGATTTACCTCGACGCCCTGGCGATCACGGTGGGAGTCGCCGTGATCGTCGCCATCCCGTATTCGGTACTGCACACGTACGCTGTGATTTCCTTCCAGGCCGACGTCTCGCACTTGCTTGAGCTAATGAGTCTGACGTTTCTTGTATCCTTCTTCTACGGCTCGGTGCGCTACCGATGAAGAATCGGCTTAAGGTGCTGCGCGCTGAGCGCAATTGGACGCAGGCCGAGTTGGCCAACGCTCTCGAAGTTTCCCGGCAGACTGTTAACGCGATCGAGACAGGCAAGTTTGATCCGAGCCTGCAACTGGCCTTCCGGGCCTCCCGGCTCTTCGGTATGCGCATCGAAGAGATTTTTCATGACGAGGATCATAGCAACCTTGCCACAGAAGTCAGATAGTAACCTCCTATTTAGATTCACCGCGACGTTATGCCTCGCCGCGCGACGCCTGGCTTGGAGTTAAACACCGAGCGAACGGTCGTGCGACATTGACTTCGAAGTCGCCACGATTGGTCCCGTCCGAGACATTCAACCCTTATGAGGAACTGGTGTCGGACGAAAAAGGCATAGGCGCAGCGGGAAGTGGTCACTGAGAAATTGCAATCTGGTCAACTCGAGAGAGACACATAAGTCGCTCAAGTACCGCGTGTCTGGCCTGCTCCCAGTCAGTCGTACATCTTTAAAAATGGATGTTGTTTGGAGAAGATATTCCTGCCTTGTCACAAAGTCTGGAACTACTCATCCCCGTCAGAGTGGATCTATTCCGCACGAAGATGGATGAGGTTGTCCCAGTCGAGCGACACTTCGTTCCCGCAATCGGACAACAGAAAGATCTTCATATTCGGCAAGTCCCAGCAAATATCGCGCTAATTGAGATAGTCAAAGGGCGATGCGGATGCTGAAAAATGATCCATGACGTGGCTCTGGCAAGACGTCCGCATTGGCGCGCGCGCCATTTTCAAAGACAGATGGTTTTTTCTCGCCGCTATTCTGGCTCTCGCGCTCGGTATTGGCTCCACGACGGCGATTTTCAGCGTGATTTATAACGTTGTGCTGGATCCGTTTCCGTACCGCGACGGTCGGCACATCTTTTGCCCAGAGGTGCGAGAGCTAGGTACCTCACAAATTGCTAATCGAATGAGCATCGCTGAGTTTCTAGACTTTCAGGAACAGAACCGCGTGTTTGCTGATTGGCTCGGAGTCACGGAGGAGAGCGTGCTCTTGAAAGACTCTGGCCAATTGAAGGAATACGACGCGGATAGGCTAACGGCAAACGCTTTTCAGATTTTGGGCCTGCCCGCGCTGATTGGAAGAGGCCTGCTACCCCGGGATGCGGTACCGGGTGCTCCTCCAGTATTCGTCCTGAACTATAGAGTCTGGAAGCAGGATTTCAACTCGGACCCGCGGGTGATTGGAAAGGCGTTCGAATTGAACGGGACACCCACGACGTTGGTCGGTGTGATGCCCGAGAGATTTTCCTGGTGGGCCGGTAATCTGTGGCGTCCGCTTCTTCTCGATCGCGCCGACAAAGATCATCAAGTCGTGATTTACGGTCATATTCGGCCGGGCATGATGGTGAAAAGCGCGGAAGCTGAGCTAACGGCTTTGGCTCTTCGATTGGCGAAGGTCTATCCTACGCAATTTCCGAAGAAGTTCACTGTGCGATTGGAGAATGTGATTCAGGAAACGATCGACAGCTATGAAAACACGCTTTACCTCTTGCTGGGAGCAGTAGGTTTGCTGTTGCTGATTGCGTGTGCCAATGTGTCGAACCTATTGCTGGCGAAGGCTACTGCTAGAGAGAAAGAATTGGCCATTCGTATGGCGCTCGGTTCCGGAAGAGCACGAATTATCCGGCAATTGTTAGTGGAAAGTCTAATCCTGGCATTTGCAGGTGCCGCCGCAGGGTGCTTATTTGCCTCCGCTTGCCTACGCGGACTATTGGCGTTGCTCCCCATATGGACATTCCCAGATGAAGCTGATATTTCGGTGAACACACCTGTTCTGTTGGCGACAATCGTGATTGCGATGCTGACCGGAGTCCTGTTTGGGCTCACGCCGGCTCTGACGGCCTCACGGCGTGACGTTAACGAAACTCTAAAAGCTGGTACGCGCGGCAACAGCGGTTTCCGGGGAGGCCGCCTGCGCCATCTGCTGATCACCAGCGAGATCGCAATTTCGCTGGTACTGCTCACAACATCCGGACTGCTGATGCGCAGCTTTGTAAGGCAACGGTATGCCGACGTTGGAATACGTAGCGATCATCTTCTGACCAGCCGCCTCAACCTTCCCACTCAGCAATACAGCACTACTGCCGCTCAGGTACGCTTCCTCCGGGAGTTGCTGCATCAGGTCGAGGAGGACCGGCGGATCGTCTCGGCGGCGGTTTCAACGGAGCTTCCACCGTATAGTGGGCTGAACACAGAATTCGACGTTGCCGGAACCGTACACAACGAGCACTGGGATGGCCACCTGGCGGCGTGCAGTTGGCGGTTTTTTCCTACCCTCGGAGCTCGTTTGATTACCGGACGACTGCTGACACAAGAGGATGAGGCTGCTAAACGACACGTGGTGGTGGTTAATCATGCGATGGCAGCGAAATATTTCGGTCGCCGGAGTCCGATTGGGGAACGCCTTCTGCTCACGGCTTTAAAGACAGCTCCCGAGCCAATTGCCAATCCGTGGTTTGAGATTGTAGGCGTAGTTTCGGACATTGACAATGAAGGGACCCGCGATGCCGTAACGCCAGAAGCCTATCTTCCTTACAGCGTGACGGGATTCGGCGGATATGTTGTCTTCCTCAGAACTCTTGATAGGCCTGAAAGAATGATCTCCGGTTTGACGGCCAAGGTCCTTGCAATGGGCGGACGGATGGTGGTTCCGCAGTACACCGGATCGATGGATTACTTTCTTGACCAGAGCCAATATTCACGGCCCCGCTTCTTTATGATCCTGCTTGCAGTGATTGCCGCGATCGGATTACTTTTGGCTAGCATCGGCATCTACGGCGTTATCTCCTACACCGTTTCGCAGCAGCGCCGCGAAATCGGAATTCGGATGGCGCTGGGTGCTACAGCAAGCGCTATTCGTTCCTACATACTGACGTCCACGCTGCGGTTTGTCTTAGTTGGTTCTGCCACGGGCATCCTGCTGACCCTGTTGTTTTCGCGCATAATCGCAAGCCAGATTTGGGGAGTGCCCTGGTACGATCCGGTGACGCTAGGTGTCGTGCTGGTGCTGCTGACATCGGTCGGAATTTTCGCGTGTTGCGTGCCGTCGGTTCGAGCCAGTCGTGTAGCGCCAGGGGAGTGTCTGCGGAATGAATAGTTTTGCACACGATAGCGTCTTTCGGCTCATGTCAGGTTTGAGTTGTGCCAGATAACATCCCACAGAGCCAGGGCCGCAAGGTATCGCGCTAATGAAAATCGTGTGATTGCACTGTTGCGGCGCCGCCAAGGCTCAGTTCTTCAACATCTCCTGCCTTTACTGAAATCACGCCTGTAATGCTCTGCAGAACACCTTTTACCAGCACATAAGGAGCTGTTGTGCATGCTTGCCTTTTACGGTCAAAGAGATCGGGCTGGACGATGATGTTTATGATCCCGGTCTCATCCTCCAGGCTCATGAAGACAAATCCCTTCGCGGTGCCCGGCCGCTGCCGGGTAATCACGCATCCCGCCACGGTCAGCACCATTCCGTTCCGTTGAGCTTTGGCGGTTGCCGCATCCAACACGCCCAATGTCCGCATGCGCGCACGATAGTGGGCCATGGGATGCTTGCCTATACTCAGGCCGCTGTTGCTGAAATCGGCATAAGTCCGTTGCCCGTCTGTCATCGGCTGAAGTGGTGATACCGTTCCATCGTCCACTGCTGATTCGAGCAGTTCTCCAACCGGTTGCAGCGCAAGCTCGGCTTGCCACAAGGCGCCTCTCCTGTGCCGGTCTGATTTCTCCTTGGGCAAAGCATTCAAAGCCCCTAGTTCTGCCAGAGCGGAAATTTCATCTTTCTGCAGTTCCGGCACCCGCCGCACTAGGTCTCGTAACGAGGTGAATGCGTGCCGTCTTCGTTCCTGCTCAATTTTTTGAGCAATCGCGCTTCGTAGTCCACGCACGTAGTTCAGCCCTAATCGCACATATTTCTGCTTCCCATCCGTTTCTACTGTGCACAGGTAGTCGGAGCGGAGAATGTCGACTGGCCGAAAGCGCTGCCCGTGCCGCTGTGCGTCCTTCACAAGTGTCGCGGGCGAATAGAAGCCCATCGGCTGGTTGTTCAGCATCGCCACGGTAAATGCCGCCAGATAATGACACTTCAGATAGGCGCTGGCGTACGCGAGTAACGCAAAACTGGCCGCATGAGATTCCGGGAACCCATACAGTGCAAACGACGTGATCGCCTGAACAATGCGCTCTCTCGTCTCCCCTATAATGCCCTTTTGTTCCATCCCCGCGCGGAGTTGTACTTCCACCTCGCGCATTCTTTTCTCGGAACGCTTAAACCCGAATGCCCGCCGCAGTTCCTCTGCTTGCCCTCCGCTGAAACCCGCCGCAATCATGGCAATTCGGATCAATTGCTCCTGAAAAAGTGGAACACCCAGGGTACGCGCCAATACCGGTTCCAGAGACGGATGCAGACACACCGGATCCTCTAACCCTTGCCGCCGCTTTAAATACGGATGTAGCATCTGACCCACAATCGGACCCGGACGAATAATCGCCACTTGCACCACGATGTCGTAAAACGTTGCCGGCTTCATGCGCGGAAGGCATGACATCTGTGCCCGGCTTTCCACTTGAAATAAACCGATTGTGTCCGCCTTCTGCAGACACGTATAGACAGCCTGATCCTCCTTTGGCAGGCGCGCCAGATCCACGGTTTTCTCATAATGATCGCGGATCAGCACAAGAGTGTCTTTGAGCACCGCCATCATGCCCAGCCCCAGCAGATCCACCTTGATGATTCCTAGGTCCGCGCAGTCGTCCTTGTCCCACTGCACGACGACCCTGTCCGGCATTGTTGCCGGTTCCAGTGGAACAACGCAATCGAGCTGTCCCTGGCAAATCACCATTCCCCCGGAATGTTGTCCCAGATGGCGTGGCAGTTCCAGGATTTGGCTCGTGAGCGAAAAGAATTTCAGCGTGCGTGGATTGTCCAGCCGGAAGCCTTGCTCCCGAAAACGCCGTTCCAGCGAATCCTTGGGGTCGCGCCATTCAAACGTATTGATTTGCGAGGCAAGCTGAGCGGTCTGCTGCTCATCGAATCCCAAAACTTTACCCACATCCCGCACCGCAGACCGGCCCCGGTAGGTAATCACGTTTGCCGTCATCGCCGCGCCGAGTTTTCCATAACGGTCATACACGTATTGAATTGCGCTTTCGCGTTGATCGCCGCTTGGCAAATCGAGGTCGATATCCGGCATCTCGCCCCGTTCTTCGGAAAGGAATCGCTCAAACAGCAGATCCATTCCAACCGGATCAACCGCGGTGATGCCGAGTGAATAACACACTGCACTGTTGGCTGCGGACCCGCGCCCCTGCACCAGGATGTTGTTCCGCCGGCAAAAGTCGACAATGTCCCAGACAATCAGGAAATAGCCCGGCAATTTCAACTTTTCAATCAGCTTGAGTTCGTGTTCTACTTGCTGCCGTGCTTTGTCGTAATAGGGCTGATAACGGAGCCTCGCACCGGAGTCCGTCAGACGCCGCAGGTATGACATCTCTGTTTCTCCCTCTGGTACGGGATACAGAGGAAATTGATAACCGAGATCGATCAGCGTGAAATTCAGACGATTCGCCAGTTCACTCGTATTCGCGATTGCTTCCGGCACATCCGCAAATAGCTGTCGCATCTGGGCGGATGTTTTCATGTGGCGCTCCGCGTTGAAGTTCAGCAGCGTGCCGGCCTCCGCCAGATTTGTCTTCTTCCGAATGCAGGTCAGGACATCCTGCAACTCGCGCCGTTCTTCGATCGCGTGCGTGACGCCGTTAGTTGCAAGTATGGGGAGTTTCATGCCTCGTGCAAGTTCAATGGCGGCCTGATTGCGCACCTCCTGATCACGGCGGGAATGCCGCTGAACTTCGACGAATACGTTCTTGGCCCCGAAAATATCTGCCAATCTTCGCAGCGTGACTTGTGCCTGGCTCGCCGCCTCGGGCCCTTCAAACTTCCGGAACACTTGCGCAAGCGGGCCTTCGTCGCCACCCGTCAGGCAGACCAGTCCCGCGGCATATTCAGAGAAGTCTTCGTCTTTTGCGAACGGGAATTCCGGCTTTCCAGGTTTTCCGTCCCGCAGTTTTGTACGCGTGATTAGCCGGCAGAGATTTTGATACCCTTGGCGGCTCTCGGCCAGCAGCGTATAGCGGCCATTTTCACTGGAATTCACTTCGGCCCCAATCAGGGCTCTGATCCCTAACCTCTCGGCTGCTAAATGAAATCGCGGTGCGCCATACACGCCATGTGTATCCGTGACTGCCATTGCGCGCTGCCCGAGTTCCGCGCAGCGCGACGCAAGGTCCTCGGGTAGGGAGGCACCTTCCAGGAAGGAGAAGGCAGACCGTGCGTGCATTTCGACGTATTCAGCCACCACACCCCTTAGTATAGGCGAATAAAAAGCGAATATGATTCGACTAACGATTCGCAATTTCCGCTGGGCGCGATTCCTCGTTGAGCGGCCGACTGCTGGCCGGATTCATAATCAACTGGAGCTGCAAAATCGCTTGGGACAGGCTGCCCACCACATTCTCGGAACATCCTGGTCCGAGGCGTTCCTGTAGCTCCATATCTTCCGTTTTTAACCTCCACAGCCCGACTACGGCTTTGATGTCGGGCAATCGTTGGTGCACGCGGCGGCAGATAGAGCGAGCGTGGCTAACGGCATACGGGGGCACTACCGACACAAAGACAATATTCGGTTTTTCGCGTACCACGCCTGCAAGCATGTCCTTCATAAAACCCGCAGGAATTGCCTTCGCCTCGTAGCCGGCCTGATGCAGCACCTGGGACAACATCAATCCAACCAGTTCGTCCGCTTCATCGCGCGCCGGGAGGCACAGAATCGACAACGGGGAATGCTGCGGTTCCTGCTCTTGCTCGGCGGTCACTTCCTCCGGCAGATCCTCGATGATTTCCCGCGTGGTTTCGTAAATGAACTTCTCCTGCTCTTCGTCCAGCGCGCCATCGTGCCGGTCGTTCTCAACCAATGAGAGCGCGGGAATCAGAACCGAGTCATAAAGTTCAATTAGCGATTTCGTTTTCAAGCTCTCCAGCAGTACGTCACGCGCTTCGTCTTCGTCGCTTGCCAGCAGCCGCTGGTAATAACGAGCCTCGGGAGCAAGCGCCGGCTCATCGCCAAACAAAATGTATAGAAACTCGAGTTGCGGAATGTGCCGCCCCAGCACTACCAAGCAAACCGTAAGAGGAGTCGCCACGATCAGGCCGATGGGTCCCCAGAGCGCGGTCCAGAATGCCGCCGACAGGAGAATCGCCAGCGACGAGATTCCAGCGCGGGCTGCATACAGCCATGGCTCCAGAATGCTTGAGATGACAAGTTCAACGCCTGCCCAAAGTGCAAGTGTCAACAAGGGCCGCTTCCAGCCTTCTTGCGCGGCAAGGGCTAGTATGAACGGACATACTCCTGCAGCCAGCGTTCCGATGTAAGGAATAAATCGCAGCACGGCAGCCAGCGCGCCCCAAAACAGTGGGTAAGGAACACCCAGAAAGAACAGGCCTGTTCCGAGTAGTGCCCCGAAGACGCTGTTGGTTAAAAAGTGTGCCAGCAGGTAACGGCTGACGCGCTGCCCGGCATCATTCATGGTCGCGGTTACGATCCTGATCCGGCTGCGCCCGAAAAGCCGAAAAACACGATCGCGAAGATCTTTGCGGCGCAGCAGCATGAATAGCGTAAGCACCCCGATGGCGAAGATTGCCGTCGCGAAATGAGTTACCGATAACGTACTGGGGACGCCGAGCGAGCCGATGCCCTCTTCCGGTTCGACCATTTTTACCGGAACCGGCTCGGACGCTTTCCGCCTTGACTTCGGATGCCGAAGCTCGTCTGCAGACGTTTCCTCTGTGGGGTTCAGTTCGGTCGTCACAGATCTCAGGCTCGAGATGGCCCTTGAGAGCTTCGACGATGCGACCGGATTCCGAATCCTCTCAATCTTGCGATGAATATTCGCCTGGTATTCCGGCAGCTTCTCCAAGATGCTTGACAGCTGTTCGGCCCCCGTCCAGATGAGAGCGCCCGCCACGGCATACGTAACTGCAAGTACCAGGAACACTGAGGCTACCCGACCCAGTTTCATGCGTTCCAGCCACGACACGGGTGGAGCCAGGAGGAATGTGATCAACAGTGCCAGAGTGAAGGGAATCAACACCTCTCGGCCAAAATATAGGCCCGCTACGACCGCGAGAGCGGTCAAGACAAAGTGAGAAGACTGCCCTTTCGGTTGACGATTGGCTGGTTTCAGAATTCGGCTCCCTAAGATATATAGAAATCGGCGAGCCGGTAATTGTGACTAACTCCCATGCCGGCGGATTCCATGCCTTACACGCTCGACCGGTTGGTACATTTCGGCCGCGCTAATCTGGTCTTCGGCATTTTTACAGAAGGGAGACGCATATGACCGGTTGTACACGCAATCAATTTCTCACGTCATTAGCGGGGCTGCTTCTCATTCCGCTCACCCTTGCCACCTCTTTTGCTCAGGATTTGTCTTCCTTAGTCACAAGCAACGTCTCTTACGGCTCCTCCCAAAGCGTGTGGAGCACCAGTGCGGTTCCGGCCAACAATTATGGCCCATATATTCCGGCTGAGTTGGGAGTTCAGTTCAGGGTTAGTCAGGCCGGACAGATCCAAGGAATACGTTTTTACAAGAATTCTCAAAACACCGGAACGCATATCGGGCATTTATGGACTTCCTCTGGCAGCCTTTTGGCCAGTGTCATTTTTAGTAACGAATCGGCTGTCGGCTGGCAAACAGCGATGTTCTCTTCACCCGTTGTTGTTCAGCCGAATCAGTTATATGTAGCTTCCTATTCTTCGCCGACCGGTGCCTTTTCGGCCAACTTGAACTTCTTCAGCAATTCTTATACAAGCAGTTCAATTACATTACCCTCGTCCCTGCAGTCAAGCGGAAATGGCGTCTATACTTACAAGTCACCCGGTTCATTTCCCAACCAGACGTATGAATCCGCTAATTATTGGGTGGATATTGTATTTTCTCCTCAAATTTCTTCGGGTCCGCTGACTATTTGGAATAACAGTACAATTCCGGCTAGAAATTACACTCCGTATCGTCCCGCTGAATTGGGTGCGCGCTTCCGCCTAAGTCAGGCGGGCCAGATTCAGGGAGTCCGCTTCTATAAGGGGCCTCAAAACACGGGAGCGCATAGCGGACATCTCTGGGACGCGAACGGTAATCTGCTGGCGAGCATTGCTTTCACCAACGAATCGGCATCGGGTTGGCAGTCGGCGACTTTTCCCAGCGCTGTGACCGTGCAAGCGAACACCACCTACACCGTTTCTTACTCTTCTCCAACCGGAGCTTTTTCAGCCGATTTGTATTACCTGAATAGTGCCTACACGAGTGGGCCGATTACGCTCCCGTCCTCTGCACAGGTTGGCGGAAACGGCGTCTACAGTTACAGCGGTACTGGTTTCTTTCCTACCCAAACCTACGAAGCGGCGAATTATTGGGTAGACATCGCGTTTGTTCCTTCAACCACAACTCCGCCGCCACCAAATCCGCCACCTCCGAACCCGCCAGGTTGCACGTCGCAATACACGTATCCGAATACAAGCCACACTCCTTCGCCGGCTCCGGCCTGCCCACCGCCTCTGCCGCCGAATCCAAATCCTCCCGGTTCGAACAGCCAGGACTACGGGCCGATTCACGCCTGCATGCTGATCGAAGACGGAGTCCGGTACCAGGCAATTCAGGTTACCGGCGTCTCCGGACAACAAGCACTCAACTCAGTTCTTTACTTTGGGCCGAGTTGCAGTGCGAACCAGTTTGCCGATCAGATTTTCTTTGGCCAACCGGAGCCGTTCTTCGGCACGATGATCTTTTGGTTCATACATTTCTGGGATGAGCCGGCAACCTCGGCCATCTGGACGGTCGGAAATATTACGACGCCTTGCATCGATTACAGTAAGGTTCCCGACTGCCAGTGAATTCGAATGAACCACGCCCGGATTTGGCCGAATGCTTTTTCGCCGTGCGCGTCGGTAAGAATAGCAGTGAATGCGCTATTTTGCACTCGCGAGCGACTATGACGGGACACTGGCCGAAGAGGGAGCGGTTCATCCCGACACACTGAGAATGCTGGAGAGGCTGCGGGATGCAGGGCGGCAGCTTCTCCTTGTCACGGGTAGATTGCTCCCTGACCTGAAAGCCGTTTTCCCGGAATATGAAGTCTTCGGACAGATCGTTGCTGAGAACGGGGCGGTTCTTTATAACACCCGAACCAAGGGGGAAACGGTCCTGTGCGAAACCCCGCCAGAAGATTTTGCCGCTACTCTAGTCCAGAAGGGAGTGACGCCGCTCGAAGTTGGCCGCGTCATCGTGTCGACCCTCGATATTCACAAGCAGACAGTTCTGCAGACGATTGAAGAACTCGGCCTGGAACTACAGATCATCTTCAACAAAGGCTCGGCAATGGTGTTACCGTCCGGAGTCAACAAAGCAACCGGCCTTCATGCGGCACTGAAGCGAATGGGCTTGTCAGTACACAATACCGTTGGCGTCGGCGACGCTGAAAATGACCACGCTTTTCTGAAAGTGTGCGAACGGGCGGTTGCGGTAGCCAACGCGCTTCCGTCGTTGAAAGCGAAAGCGGACCTAATCACGATTGGTGAAAGCGGGAAGGGTGTATCCGAGTTGATTCGCCGGTTACTTCAAGACGACTTGGCAAGTGTCCCGGCTCGCGACGGCCGCGACAGTCTCGTTCTCGGCAACGCGGAAGCAACTATGCCGCGGATGCCAGTGTATGGAACGAACCTGCTGGTCTCGCGCACCTCCGAAGGAGAGCCGACGCCAGTAATCGCGCATCTCATGGGCCAGCTTGCGGACGCCGGCTATCAGTTTCTGGCGTTCGATCCGCGGGGAGCCTACCAGACGTTTGAAAACGCTGTCGTTCTGGGCGGCCCGAAGCGCGCTCCGACGACTGATGAAGTGCTGAAAACACTGACAAGTACGGGGCAGAATCTCGTCGTAAATCTGCTTGGCATACCGATGCAAAAGCGTCCGGCGTTTTTTGAAGGCCTGGTGCCACGATTACGGGAGGTGTGTGTTCGAACCGGCCGGCCGCACTGGATAATTCTCGATGAGGTTCATCACCTCATGCCTGTAATGCAACGCGCCATTGAGGACGGGCCAGTACGGGGGTTAACGGGAGCCATACTCATTGCGATGCAGCCGGATGAACTGCCGTCGAGTCTGCTTTGTTCACTAGACACAATCATCGCGACCGGGAGCAAGCAGAGAGAGGCCCTTCAGAAATTCTGTGCAGCATGCAATCAGCCCTGCCCTCCATTTTCTGAAGACAGGGCCGAACAGGGAGAGGCGTTGTTGTGGTCGAGAAAGGAAGGAGGTTCCCCTATGTTCTTCCGTTACGGTCCGTCCGCGGCTCCGATGCCGCCACCATCCGCTTGAATCGCGAAACCATGCAGTAACTATTTTGTGGCGATTTGCGAATTACGATATAGATATGCGGCGGAGAACATTCCTGAAGGCAAGTTTTGGCATTTCCGCGGGTGTTGGACTCACGCTCACGGGCGGTCTCCCCATACCGGCGTTGGGCCGTACCAAGGCAGGTAAGCTGGTGAAGATCGTCGAATTTACGGATTCGGGTCAACGAAAAGGAACGATTCAAGTGGAGAAAGTTCAGAAATCGGATGCGGAATGGCGTCAACAACTCACGCCGGACGAGTACCAGGTAACGCGACACGGTGGCACTGAGCGGGCGTTTACGGGTAAGTACTGGAACAATCACGAACACGGGATGTACCGCTGTGTCTGTTGTGGAAACGCCCTGTTTTCCTCGGATACAAAATTCGAGTCAGGCACCGGCTGGCCCAGTTTTTGGGAACCGATCGCGAAGGAGAACGTAGAGAACAATATTGACGGGAGCTTGGGCATGGTTCGCACGGAAGTTCGATGTTCCAAGTGTGACGCCCACCTGGGGCACGTCTTCGACGATGGCCCAAAGCCCACAGGCCTTCGCTATTGCATGAATTCCGCCTCTCTTGACTTCGTAAAAAGCTAGAAACTGCGCCGATTTTGGATCGCACCATAACCGGCACGATCGA
>Ga0126381_100004571_pt1 | contig 15088 bp, 12 predicted proteins | sample PanSoiMetPlot_28_FD_96465 | JGI IMG/M metagenome (GOLD analysis project Ga0126381, IMG submission 96465) | Tropical forest soil microbial communities from Panama - MetaG Plot_28 | ecosystem: Environmental > Terrestrial > Soil > Tropical forest > Bulk soil | place: Panama | collected 2016-02-17
CAGAATCCATAGGGTGCCCAATAGATTTCTCATGAAAATTCTCCCCATCCGGCGGAAGACTTGGCATTTGCGAATCGCGACAGTCGTGTGCCAAGGCCTTGGAATTGGCATTTCAAACGCTAAGCAACAGGCCCACTGCGCGACACTGTAACTACTTACAGGGGCTCTTCCGCTTTATCCGAGCAACCGTTTTTCCCGTTTGCATTTGCATTCCGGGCTTCTCTGGGCTAATCATGATTCCATGCAACAACGCGTGAAGCGCGTTTTGAAGAATAAAAAGCGAAGCGACGTCTTGATTTTGTTCGCCACGCCATGCCGGAAAGAAATTCGCCTAACTCCTTTGAAAGAAGGAGCCGACGACATTCTCGCTCGCCATACGTCGTGCCGGGCAAGACCATTTGCTCACCTTCGCGAAACGGCGAAACTGGCTCCAACGTTTGGCGGCCAAGCGGCGCGAATCGCACACCGCGCCCTAAGCTTTATCGCCTTTGTTTCGCTGGCCCTTGCATCCGTTCTCCCCGCCGCAAGCACCGCGCCTCAAAAGGCCGACTCTAACATGACCGTTGCTGCTGATCTGGCCCAGCGCGTCGCGAAATTCCGCCAGGTGAAAATGCCCTTCAATTCTCAGGGCCTTACCAGCCGTGAGAAGCAGATGATCGGCAAGCTCGTTGACGCGTCCGCCCTGCTGGACTGCATCTACTGGCGCCAGAGCGACCCCGAAGGGCTGCGGCTTTATCTTTCCTTGCAGGGCAGTAGCAAGCCGCAGGACGAACTGCTTCGCCGCTACCTGAAAATCAATGGCGGCCGATATGACCTGATCGACGACAACAGGCCTTTCGTCGGAACACAGCCCATGCCTCCCGGCCGCGGATTTTTTCCAGCGGAAATGTCCCGCGCCGCGTTCGACGCCTACGTCGCCGCGCACCCAGGCCAGAAAGATGCGCTGTATAATCCGTGGACGATCGTGCGCCGCAAGGGCGATCTGCTCGAGGCGGTTCCTTACCATGTTGCTTTTCGCGAATTCCTTGAGCCCATGGCCAAAGACTTGCGGGATGCCGCCGCTCTCAGTGGCGATCCTGCTTTCGCGAATTTTCTGCGTCTTCGCGCCGATGCGTTTATGACAGACGACTATTTTGCCAGCGACATCGCCTGGCTCAGCCTGGAAAATCCGAAATTCGACGTGATCTTCGCACCCTATGAAACCTATCTCGATTCCCTCCTGGGTGTGAAGACTTCCTACGGCGCGTCGGTGATGATACGGAACGAGGAGGAGAGTAAGAAGCTGGCGATTTTCCAGAAATATGTGCCCGATTTGCAAGAGGCGTTGCCGCTCTCGCGCGAGGACCTGCCTTCCAAACGCGGCAAACAATCGCCGATGGAAGTAATGGATTCACCTTATCGTGCGGGCGACTTGCTGCATGGTTACCAGGCCGTTGCCGATAATCTGCCAAACGATCCGCGCATCCACGAACAGAAGGGATCGAAGAAAATCTTCTGGAAGAATTTCATGGATGCGCGGGTGAACTACATCATTTTGCCGCTAGCCAGGCGCGTGATGCAGCCGGATCAAGCGGCCATGGCCACTGGCGAAGGGTATCTTACAGACACGATCATGCACGAAATCTCGCACGGCCTCGGCCCCGCTTTCGCCCGCACCTCGAAGGGCAAAGCCGACATCCGCGAAGCCATCGGGCCCCAATATTCCGGCTTGGAGGAAGCCAAAGCTGACGTCGTCGGCGAATTAGGCATGAAATGGCTCGTGGATCACAACGCCTTCCCGAAGGATAAACAAAATATGGTCTACGCTTCCTACGTCGCTGGAATCTTCCGTACCGTTCGCTTCGGAATCGCCGAAGCGCATGGCGCCGCCGAGATGATGGAGTTCAACTATTTACTTGAGCAGGGTGCCCTCCGCCGCGACCGTTCCGGGCTTTACGGCATCAATTTCGACCGAATGCCTGTGGCTATTGCCTCACTGGCGAAGGAATTGCTGGAACAGGAGGCCACTGGCGACCGCGCCCGCACCGAAAAATGGTTCAAGAAATACGCGGTAATGCCACCGGAACTCTCCGCCGCTCTGGCAAAAGCAGGAGACATCCCGGTGGATGTCGATCCGGAATTCGACTTCCACCCTCCGCTGCGATAACTGGTGTAGATACAACTCGGTTCACCCGAAAGAAATAGCGGGCGGCACCCCAATGGAGGTTACGTGCTCCCTCGCCAGATTACTGATAAAAGGCAGTTTAGGAAGCGCTGGCGGCAGGCTTGCCGCGTGAGGAATTAAGGGCGGTAATTCGAAGGGGCTGCTTCATACGTTTTCGCTCATCCCGTTTGGCTAGGATGATGGTCCACTCGATATTGGTAGGGCGGCACGGCACGCCGATAATGTCGAAAACTCCGGAATTTCTGGCTTCCTGGTACTCCTCGGGTTTCATTAGCGGAGAGATCACCACCACTCGAGCCTTCTGTTTCTGCGGCGCAGAAAGAACACCGGCCTGAATGTCGCGATAGTCACCATCGGAGAGTTCGCGGTCGCAGAAGATCAGCGAGACATATTGCTTTTCTAAAACCTCGCGGCACTCCTTAACGTTCGATGTCGAAACAGGATCGAACCCCTGGCTTGCCAGAATTCGCAAGATGCTACGCCGACTTTCCAGATTCGAAGATACGACCATGATCGGCCATTGGTCCGTCATGTCGGCCTCCGGGGAGCAAAATTCGCTTCGAACACGCTAAGTTCTGCGCAATCGAAAATGCGCGCAATCCGGTGTTTTACGTAGCGGGCTTGCGGCGGCCACTTTACCTGTTGAAAAATCACAGTGGGATTAGGAGGGTTGGTTAGGTTGCGGCCTAGGAATGCTCAGGTGCCGATCAAGGAAGTCTCCGATTACATCCAAAGTGCGTTCAGGCTGGTCGCGGTGCAGGGAATGGCGGCAATTTTCGATTATCGCCCGCTCGAATCGTGCCGGTACCGACCTCTCAATCGCTTCGATTTGCATTAGCGTACCGTATTGGTCTTCCAGCCCTTGCATGGCCAAGACCGGGCATGTTATCTGAGGCAGATACTCCTCGATGTTCCACTTTGCAAACTCGGAGTTCAGCCAGATGCGATTCCAACCCCAGAAGGTGGAAGCAGGATCGCGATGGTAACGGGCAAGTTTCTCCCCAAAATTGGTCTGCTCGAAGGCAACTTTGACGGCGGCAATACTGGCTATGCTCAAATCTTCCACGAATACATGAGGGGCAAGCAGAATCAGCGCCTTCGGCGGGTTCTGTTTGCTGGGGGACGCACCGGCATAAATGATGGCGATCGAAGCGCCATCGCTGTGGCCGATCAGGACCGGACTTGATACGTTCAGCTTGCCGAGCAGTTCGGGCAGGACGTACAAGGCTTCGTCGTGCATATATTGCACTTCCCGTTCGCCCGAAAAGACCTCGGAATTTCCGTATCCATATCGGGAATAGACAATGGCAGAGTGGCCAGTTCTCGCTACAACGGCATGGGGGAATTCCCGCCAGGCGGAAATAGAGCCAAGTCCCTCGTGCAGAAAGACAATCGCCGGCTTTTGCGCGCTCGATCCGTTGATGCGTTGAACTTCTAGCTTCCGTCCCTGCACGGTGACGAAGAACGACTCGGTTAACATGTCGGCTGGGTTGCCGCTTCTTGATCAAAGCCTCAGTGCAGCGCCATGGCCGCAGAACGACTTGGACCTGTTACTGGTCGAGCACGAACACGTCATGAGACGGCGTCGAGAGCTTTAAGCCCGGCTCATACCCGCCGGAAGTGATCTTGCCACTAACAAAGTGGATCTTGTTGCCGATGACTGCGCCGGCAACTCCGTGCCGAGGACTTGGCAAGGGCGGAAGGATTTGCCAGACATTCTTCAGGGGGTCGTAAGCCTCGAAAGCCCGAAAAGCGCCAAGGTATTGTGGCGTTTGGAGTTCGCCGCCGGTCACGTAGATCTTGCCATTGTAAGTGGCCCAGCCACCGCCGCTGCGAGCAGTAGGCATGCGGGTCTTGATGGCTCCCCACATATCGGTGGCAGGATCATACTCCTCAACCACGTCCACGTTCGAGGAAACGGTAATAAAAGGGCTGCCGATCCGGCCGCCGATGACGTAAATCTTGCCATTCACGGCACCCGCAAAGGCGTGGTTCCGGGCCGTGGGCATGGGACTGCGCGTGCCCCACTTGTTCGTCTCTGGATCGTACACCTCGTTCGTAGTGACCGAACGCGCTGGTTCATCGGCGAATACTGCTGGAATTTTCGATCCCGGATGCATGGCTGCGCCGCCAATGACGTAAATCTTTCCACCGACCTGCTCGGCGATAGGCGACCCGCGCTTGGTAGGCATGGGGGCGAGTGCTCGCCAATTGTCGCTGACGGGATCATATTCCCAGGCGTTGTCGATCGGCCTCCAACCCACTTTCTGACCGTCCATCAGCAGGACAAATCCGCCAAAAACGTAGATCTTACCGTTGTAAGAGCACATGGCTGAATGGTGCGCTGGAAGGGCCATGTCCTTCTTCTTGGTCCATTTGTCGCTCGATGGACCGTATTCCCAAACCATGCCGACCGGCTTGCCCGCCTCACCGTAACCGCCCATCACGTACATTTTGCCGTTCGCGGCCGCCCCGTAGAGCTCCTCTTCTGGTTCGGGGAATGGCGCGGCCTTCTCCCAATGCCCCTGCGCACGAGCCGGCAAGGTCCAAGCGGCCAAAGCCAGCGCTATCCCCACCGCATTGCACACCCACTCCTTCAATGACGACATGCCACCCCTCCTTAATTCTGAACCGTTAGAGCGCCATCTCCTCCGGCTTGATGGCCAGCGAAAGAATGGCGCCGATGATACAGAGCAAAGTGATCTGCAGTTCGGCTGCGGTCATCCACGAGCTTCGACTCGCAAGTGCGCCGATCGCATAGCCGGCGAAAGCAGCGGCACCGTACAGGCTCGTCACGAAAAGGCCTGATCCGCGGCTGGCCATGCTGCCGCGGACGGCTTTGACGTGGTATCCTGCGAGATTGACGTACAAAACGGCGCTACCCACCACACCATATATGAACGTGAGAACTTCTCGCGTGAGCGCGGTTGGCGACGGCAGGAAGAACAGATAGCCCAAAATCGCGACGCCGATATAAGCGCTACTCAGCACGGCACGGGGTGAGAACTTGTCGCCGATCCATCCGCCGGCAATGGAAGTAAGGGCGCCTACGCCAAAAAAGCTCACCACGAATCCGGCGGCTTTAGGCGAATAGTGCAAGCTTTCACGCAGGAACGTGGGATACATGCCCAGGAAACCGTACATGCTCAGCCCGTGGATGATGTTCAATACCGTGAGGAGAACTGAGTTGCGGTTCAACAAAGAAGTAGCGCCTCGAGAGTCGTCGCGAACGGCAGAAACACTGCGCGTTTCACTGAACCAGGGCCGCACGGTAACGATGATGATAAAGACCATCAGAAAACCGAAGGCTCCAAACGCCAGCATGGGGGCGTGCCAGGTGGCGTAGGCTGCCAAGAGGCTGGTGGCAACGATCGGCCCCAGAAAACCGCCAATGCCGTAGCAGACGTTCACCGAACCAATCGCGGCCGCGCGGTAGCGTGCGAAATAAGCTGCCGCCAGCGCGAACATACTGGTGGCCAGCATGGCCATTCCGAAACCGGTCGCCGCCAGGCAGAAAAGCATGCTCCAGAAGCCGCTGCACAGGGTTGTAAGCGCGGTGCCAGCGGAAAAGATGGAGATTCCCAGCAGCATTACGGTCTTGCGCGAAAAGTGCGAGAGCAGAAAGCCGGTCGGCAGCCCTCCCAGGCCGAGACCCAGGGTAAAAATAGTTGAGAGCAGCCCCGTGTTGGCCAATGAAAAATGGAAGTCATTGCGAATATTTACGGCCAAAACCGGAAACAAGTAGCGATCCGCAGCCATGAGCACATAGGAGATCAATAATGTGCAATACATCGCAATGGCGACAGTGCGGGCCATCGATTGCTTCGCGGCGGTCACGGGTTGGGCGGTGGACAGATCGGCGTGCATTTGCTTGTGCTCCTTTTTGCGTCAGCAAGGCGGCAGACCAGCACTATCAGCCGATTTGGACGTTCGAAAACCTGAGGAGTCTTTTTCGAATGGAGTATACGCCAGAATCGGCCTTTTTTGCGACGCAGCGATTGCAGATGGCCTAGTGGTTTTGCGCCTGATAGACGATCCTGCCGGCGACCAAGGTCATCACCGTTTGTATATCCTTGATCTGATCGAGTGGAACAGTTAAGTAATCGCGGTCCAGTACCACGAGGTCGGCGAGCTTCCCCGGCTGAATCGATCCGAGATTGTCTTCCTGAAAAATGAAGTAGGCGTTGTTGCGTGTGTAGGCGATCAGGGCATCTTCGCGGCTGATGGGCTGCCGGTTGACTTTTCGGCCGCCGACCATCTTACCAGTCACCGCCCACCACAAAATCGGGAATGGCCGGTACTGGTTGACCACCGTTGAATCGCTTCCAAATCCCCAGTGAATCCCGCTGTCCTGAATCAGTTTGAGAGGCGGCATGTCGTATGAGCGGTCGCCGTGCAGATCGTTGAAAATACCGCCCATGATGGCCGGACGCGAACCAACCGCGGCGTACATTCCTAATTTCTTCATAAGCTCGAGTTGGCGCTCATTGACCTGGTCCATATGGGCGAAAGCCCAGCGCAGGTTGCGAACGGGATGTTCCTGATTAATTTGCTCGATTTCAGTGAGAAAGGCATCGATCGAGCCTTCGAGCGTGGCGTGAACGTGCAGTGGGAGGCCACGTTTGGCTATTTCCGCGGCGATGCGCCGCCATTGAAACAGTTGATCCGGCTTCGGCTCCGCTTTCGCCGCCAACATGTTGTCGTGTAGTGGCGCGTAAACGCTTTCTCCGTATGCGACGCTGTTCAAAAAATCGTCTCCCTGGAACAAACGGATCTGGTCGATCTGCGGAAGAATTTTGTCCACTTGCGCCGGGCTGGAGGTGTTGAACGAGTCGATACAGAAGACGCGCACATTGAGCTGCCCATCGCTTTCCCAGGTGGCATAGCTCCGGAGCCAGCGCGGTTCGCAGCCGGCGTTTCCGAACGCGGTGATCCCGGCTTGATTGAGGTCCCTAATCATGGCCAGACTGCCGGCCTCGAATTGCTGAGTTGTCGCGTCGGGAATCCTGGCGGCAATTTCGCGAACGCCGTCCTGCTCAATCACGCCAGTTGGTTTACCCGTCGGATCGCGGTCGATCCACTTCGCAGGGGGTCTTTTGTTATCGATGCCGAGCGCAGTCAAGCCGCGGCTGTTGAGGTAGATTCGAAAGTAGGCCTCCTGGATCATGACCGGGTTGTTCGGAGAGATATCGTCCAATTCAGCGCGAGAAAAAGGCCGCGGATCATCGCTGAATTGCTGATGAGCCCAACCGCCGAACGTGAAAATCCATTCACCAGGAGCGGCGGTTTTGGCACGATCGCGAAGTATTTTCAGCGCCTGCGCACGGGATTCGACGCCATCGAGACGGACCTCGCGCAACCAAGTGGCGCCGGCTCGCATAAAATGGGCGTGATTTTCAATCAACCCCGGAATGACGGCCTTCCCGTGCAGGTCGATGCGCCGGCTATTGGGCCCGGCAAGGGGCACGATTTCTGCATCGTTTCCCACCGCAACTATACGAGCCCCTTTCACAGCGACGGCTTGGGCGATCCGAAAGCGTTCGTCCACGGTAATGATTTTGCCATTTGTGAGAATCACATCCGGGGCAGCCTGCTGCGCATGCAGCATCGCCGCAATCATACCGAATAAGCACAGCAATGCCCCAGCGATCGCCGATCTTCGAGCGAACCTGCTCACGATTGCCCCTCCATCGCAGAAATTGAGTCTAACCGTAGCGATACGCTGCTCCGCAGTCAAATGGTAAAGTGGAGGAAGTGGGGCTGGTATGTCTATTTTTAAGACGGAGGGTCAGCGGGACCAGTTCTTTTCGATCGACTCGAAGCCGTCGGATTCAAGCGCCTTCTTCGCCGCGCGTAACTCCGACAGAACCGAATACGGGCCGACTAGGACGCGGTAGAAGCGATCGCCGTCTTTTTTCGAAACGAACGCGGGGAACTTCTTTGCCTGCAATGATTCGGCCAGGTTATTCGCGTTTGACTCTTCGGCCATCGCCGCCACCTGAAGCACTCCCCCCGAATTCCCTGGAGGGAGCGATGCCGCATCGGCGGCTGTGCCGGACACTGTGGCGGAAGAAGCTTTCACCGCCCTCTCGCCGGCGTTTTGCGCTTGGGCCGAAGTGTCCGCGGGTCCGGAATGTGCGATGGGCTTTGCTTCCGGCGCTCCAGTCAGAACTGCGGGTTCCTTGGTGACGTCCATGCCAGTGCGGTGGCCAGAACCCTCGCGCCACGTCAGCAAAGCAAGACCCGCCAGTACGAATATTCCGGCGATGGCCACTACTCGTCTGCGATTCACTACGGTCACTGTGCGTAACCCGTCTGACAGTTCCGGCGGATCGGGAGATGGGGAAAGAAGCGAAGATTGAGCGTCGCTTTCCATGATCGCTTGCACCGGGCCTCCCGCCGGTGCGCTAGCTTCCGCCGGTGCCGCGGGCTCCTCGGCAGCCACGACTTTTTCCGGCGGCGGACTTTCAGCCGTGGCATCCGGCCACCAGTTGCCGCGCAATTCCTGCAACGATGCCCCGAAAGAAAGCCAGTGGCGGATCTCCGCGACTAACTCTGGGGTAGGGTCTAGAAATTGCATTCCTGCGACCGTCTTGCTTTCGTTTCTCCAGGCAATACGCGCGCGTGTTTGCACCCAACTGTGCGGGCGCATCGATTGAAAGCGCAATTGCACCTGGTCGTCGGCCGGGATCTCCCGCGCTGTTTGCACACATAATCCACCTTCGCTGGCGTTCACAATGAAGCCGTTCAAGTTTGCTAACTGAATCGAGGCGAACAGAACGGGGCTGCGCGAGAACTGGCGCGCCTTGGGCGAGTTGACGGGTAACCCGGGCAAGGGAACAGGCGTATCCATCAGCGAATCCGAACCGTATACTCACGGAATGTGGCCCGGATCGGACCGGAAGTCAATCCTATTCTGATTTGACCGCTTTAATTTCAAGTGAGCCGCTGGCTGCCGACGGCCTCGAGACCAATGTGAAGTCGGACGCCACATCGTACTCAATATCTACGACGCCCTCATCCCACTTCACCGCAATCCAAGATGGCTCCGATTTTTTGTCGCGCACGCGCGACGTCCTGGTTACTGTGCCCAGCCTTCCTTTGCTATTCCGGATGCGATCGCCTGCTCGAGGAAGTTCGTGATTCGCGTAGCGCAAGGGGGTCTCCAGGGGATCCTATCGGAGCCTCATCATGCTAGGCCTTCCAGAACAATTAAGAGCAGGCGCCGAACTCTTGCTCAGCTTACATAGCAGGTTTTGAAGATTCGCTTATTGCCTTCCAGGAGACAAGGAGACAGAGAGCGGTGAAATTGCAACTATGCACCGGTCATGATAGAGTGCGCTGCAATAAGGGGTTATCGGCCCAATCGAGATTGCTTCGAGGAGACAGCCATGAAGCGTCAACTTCCTGTCCTGTTGATGGCGTTTTTGTGCACGTGTGTTCCCGTAACGTTCGCACACCATTCCTACCAGGCCGAATTCGATGCTACCAAGTGCGTCGATGTCAAAGGTACTCTCACGAAGGTCGACTGGGACAACCCGCACATCTACTTTTACATGGATGCCGCCGATACCACCGGCAAAGTGGGATCGTGGACTTTCGAGGGCCACTCCCTCCCGGCACTGCAAAGAAATGGAACTCACCGGGTTGATTTCGTTCAGAACATTGGCAAAGTTCTTACGGTGCGCGCGTGCATGGCCAAAAACGGCGGACTCCGAGCGGCGGCGGAAACGATCACCACTCCGGACGGCCGCGTGCATGTCGTGGGCGTAGATGTGGAGCACGGTCAGTCGGCTCCCCAAGATTCTTACCGAGCTCATACAAACAATTGAGGTACGACGCGGCGCTCAAGCCCTGTGCGGAAAGCTGAATCGGGAGGAAATCAGATGAAGCTTCGTCTAGGCTATTACGCTGCAGGCGCTGCTGCGCTGGCGCTTGCTCTCTTGCCAGCTCCTGTGAATATCCACGCGGCACAAAATGATGCGGGAGAAAACGCCGATCTCAAGCCGCTGCCTAAGGGAGGCCCAACACCACGAACGGCTGATGGGCACCCGGACCTGTCGGGGGTATGGTTTCACGGGTTGGTCGGGAAGACGGTCGAAGGGAGACTTCCTGCCTCGCTGCGTGAGTTCGATCCAAAAGAAGAAGATCCTCCGCCGTTTCAACCCTGGGCCGCCGAAAAACTGAAAATGTCGGATGTGAAAGTGGAGCTGGGGCGCGCCTCGGTCAACTGTTTGCCGCGCGGAGTTCCCGGCATGTTTCTGATCAATCCTTATCCGATACAACTGATTCAAACTCCGGGACAGTTGGTTCAGTTGGACGAATTGAACAACAACTGGCGTGTGATTCCCTTGGACGGGCACCCGCATACGAAAGATGCGGATCCCACATTCAATGGCGAAGGGATCGGCCATTGGGACGGAGACACGCTGGTCATCGATGTAACCGGCATCGATGAGAGAACCTGGAATAATTTCACGGGCTGGTTTCACAGCGACGAGGAACACGTGATCGAACGCCTGAGGCGGCCGGACCGGAACCACCTCGATTACCAGGTGACGATCGAAGATCCGAAGGTATTGAGCAAGCCGTGGACGTCTTCGGTACGCCACTGGTCGCTCGGGCGTGAGCCTTTGCTGGAGTACTATTGCACCCACAATGAGGAAGTCAATCAGTACAAGGAATTGGATCAGAAGCAAACCCAGTCGGGCAAAACCGACTCGCCTCGCTAGGGCGAATCAGCTCCTAAGGGAACGGTCCTACAACGATCTGTTACCGACGGATCCGGGTAGGTGTGCCACTTCTCACATTTAATTTGAGCCTTCCGCATGCCTAAAACGAATATTTCAGGGCCAATTGAATGATTCGCGGGCTCACAGAGGTGCCTGTGATTTGCCCATAGCCCGCAACCGCGACGTTCGTGCCCGGATTGGCAAATTGTGGATGATTGAAGGTGTTAAAAAGCTCCGCGCGGAACTGCACCGATTGACTTTCGCGAATACTCGTAGTCTTTGCCAGCGACATATCCCAGTTGCTCTGTCCCGGCCCCAAAACGACACCGCCACCCAGATTGCCGAAGCCAGTGCCGTTTGAAATTGTAGGCGTGTTGCAGAGAACACCCTGCGTTTTGCCGTTGAGATACCCCGCGCCTCCCGTCAGACCGCTAACGACACGCTGCTGGATGCTGCCGGAGGTGAGTAGGTTGGCATTGGTCATTCCGGGGCAGAATTGAGCTGTGGAAATCGCCCCAGAACCGCCAAAGAAAATGGAGCCGCCGTTATCCAGGATAGTCAGGGGGGTACCATCCTGGATAGTAGTTACGCCACTGAGCGCCCAGCCGTCGGTCGTTTTGCCCAGCAGTCCGTCATGGTGACCCAAGGGAAGATTCCAGACATAGTTCAAAACGAAACGGTGGGGGCGGTAGTTGTTGTTCAGTTCGTATTTGTGGATCAGGTAAGGCGCGGTATTGATACCGAACGGCTCGGTGATAAACGCCCGGCTCCAGGTATAGGCCGCTTGGAGCTGGACTCCGTGGGATAGCTGCTTCCGAACTGTGGCTTGGAGACTATTGTACTTGTAGCTTTCGAGCGTAGCCAGAACGGGATTTTGAGCGCTAATACCCAGTTCCGGCACGCGGAGCAGTACGTTTTGTACCGTGTTAGTTGTCACGTGGGTGAGCTGGCAACTGGCGCAACTGGCATCGACCAGAGGGGCCAAATTCAGGCCCGTGATGGTGCTGGCTTGCCCCTGGGCTCCCGATCGGGATTGGGCGGCCTGGTGGATGCCATGAGAACCTACGTATCCAAGCTCGAGCACCCAGGTAGGTAGGAATTCATATTGCGTGTTCAGGTTCCATTCATAAGTCAACGGAACGGTAATGCTTTCCTGAATCGACTGCGCCGTTAGGTTTGAGCCTGTAATACCCGTAGTAGTCAGGTTCCCTGCGGCCACCCATCGCGGTGAAAACCCGAACAGGCCCGGCCCGGCGGAAACCACGCCTTGCGGGATGACCCAAGGAACCGCCAGAGTGGCACCGGCGGCGCCGCTGATTTGTGGCTGGCCCAAGGCCGGTGTGCTGATGCCGGTCAAGCCGAGAAAAGTCGAACCGGAAATCAAATCATAGAAATAGCCCGCTCCTCCGCGGACGACCCAGCGACCGCTGGAGGTGGGCTGCCAGGCAAAGCCGACGCGCGGGGCGAAATCGTCGCGAGGCGCACCGGAAAGAGCTGGTCCCTTATTATTTTCCCGGAACAGCCCAGCGGGGAGAAGGCCGCCATAATTGCTGGGAACAGAAAATCCCGCTAAAGTGCCTGTCGCGGGAGTGCTACCCGGCAGGGGAACGCTACTCAGCACGCTCGGGAAAACATTGCTAAACAGTCCGTGCTCCTCGCTCGGGTAACCGTCGTATTCCCAGCGCAGGCCGAGATTGAGCGTCAAGCGTGAATTGACTTTGAAGTCGTCCTGAACGAACCCGCTAAGCTCGAGCGCGTGATAGTGAAAAGGGACACCAGCATTTGCCGAAGTGAAATTTCCTACCGTAGATATGTTGCTCGCGGACGCCGATCCATTCGTGTTGCCCGGATTCGAGGGGCTGCAACCCGCGAAATTGCACGCGGAGCGTCCGATCAGGAAATCGGCGAACCGCGGAAAGGTGGGATTGCCGATGGACCGGCCAAAGTATACCTGAATAAACTTTACCCACTCTTTTTCGAAGCCAGCCCGAATGGTGTGCTTGCCATGCGTCCAGGAAATCTGATCGCCGATGAGATACTGGTTGTCAATAAAAGATCCGCCAAATTGGTATTGGCCCCCAAAGGAGAAGAGCCCGGCAGTACCGCTGCCGATCGTAATAAATGAAAGATAATCGGTTCCCGGTTGCAAGTCTGCGATGCCAACCTGCGAGTTTTTAAACGGACTTCCGATCGTATCCTCGACGTTGTTGCGCTGATACGCGGCGTGTACTTCATTGACAAAGTTGCTCGATACGAGGGAAGTTAGTTTCAGCATAGCTGCGTGGTTCCACTTAATGGTGGTGATAGGATTACCTGGAAGGAAATTCCCCGCCAGGTTCGCATTCAGAACCGGGAACGGGGCTTGCAAGGGATCGCGCTCGTACTGATAGCGTCCGGACAAAGTATTTTGGGCATTGATGGTCCAATCGAAATTGCCCATTCCGTTGTGGTCCTTGAAAATTGCCGGATCGGAGTAAGTCTGAGGAAGATAGCCGGCCGCACCATTGCCTAAGGGCGCTCCCGAACTGGGAATCAAATAGTTGCCATTGGCTAATTTAAGCTGAAGGATGCTGACCGCCACCGGATTGATATTAAACAGCGAGCTGGTATTGGGCGAGCCGGGGCACTGAACTTGAACATTGCTTGTTCCTGTACCTCCGCCGACAACGCTGGTGTTATTTGGATTTGCTGTGTGAGCGCAGGCTCCAAGCGGGCTGATCGCAGAAGCCAAAGCCGGCACAAATGCCTGGCCTGCTGCGTCGCATTGAGATAACGATGACCAACCAACAGGGCAAGTGCCGCGGTTTCCGGTGGGAATAGGAGGTAAGGTGACGTTAGACAAGCCATACCCCGACAAACCGTTTTTCTGATTGCTTTCCTGATAAGACACGAAAAAGAACAACTTGTCCTTTTTGATTGGGCCGCCGAAAACGCCACCGTAAACGTTCGAATTCAACACCGGACGATCGTTCGGCAGAGCGGGCACATGGGTCCCTTCATTGTATTTGTAGATCCAATCATTTGCATTAAGGACGGTGTTTCTAAAAAACTCGAACGCAGTTCCGTGGAAACTGTTGGTGCCGGTTTTGGTGATTACGTTCACGTTGGCGCCAGGCCCTCGTCCGTATCCGGCGTCGTAGGTCGATGTTTGAATCTTGAATTCTGAAATGGCATCCGGATTCGGAATGGCAAACGAACCGAAGGCCACTCCTTCTGTGCCAGTGTTGAAGCTATACCAGTTGTTGATCGTAACGCCGTCTTGCAAATAGGTGTTCTGTGCGGTACCGCCCCCATTCACGGCGATGAAACTGGAACCCTTGCCAATGGTGCTTGCGTTGTTCACAGACGAGTTCGCGCCTGCGGTCATTGCCAGGAGGTTTGTATAGTTCCGCGTGTTCAGTGGAAGCTCGGTAACAGTTCGAGTACTCACTACGGTTCCGAGAGCGGAGCTTGCAGTCTGAATGGTTTCCACGTCCGCTTGTACGGTCACCTCTTGAGCTTGTGATCCTACCTGTAAAACGCGATCCAGAACCGAAGTCTCGGTGACATTGACCGTGGCGGAAGGCACTTCCACGGTATTGAAGCCGGCGTGCTCGAATTTGACCCGATAATTCCCAGGAGGCAACAAACTGACCGTATACGTACCGTCGGCACCCGTTGTGGCTGTGCGGATTTGGCCGGTGTCAGCGCTAATGGCGGTGATCGTCACGCCGGGGACCACGGCACCGGTTGAATCTGTAACGGTTCCGATAAGCGCACCGGTCCCGGCGGTCTGGGCCATGAGCGCTGAAGCCATGCATGACAGCAGAACAGTCAGAAGGAAAACGAGTGAAAGCACAAAGCGATTACGCGAGGTCCCCAACCTATGGTTCGACATAGCTCCCCCGAACAAACTAAGTCCTTCGTCTGTTTGCCGAGAATCCACCCCAGGGCCGTTAAATCAAAACTATGGAGCGAGGGGATATCACGATTCGCTTTCGGCTGTCAACACATGATTGGGAATGGTTGGGAAGCCGTCAAACAAACATTCGAAATGTCCCATTATTTAGCTCACATTTCTATTGACAGAACAAGGGGGACATCGTCAGATGAGCAACAGAATTATTGTCGTTTGGGAATAGGAAAGGACTTCACGTCATTACCCACGAGCAGGAATGAAAGAAACCGGTTCAGATTTTGAGCGGATAAATCA
>Ga0126381_100004572_pt1 | contig 15087 bp, 10 predicted proteins | sample PanSoiMetPlot_28_FD_96465 | JGI IMG/M metagenome (GOLD analysis project Ga0126381, IMG submission 96465) | Tropical forest soil microbial communities from Panama - MetaG Plot_28 | ecosystem: Environmental > Terrestrial > Soil > Tropical forest > Bulk soil | place: Panama | collected 2016-02-17
GAGCTGGCATAGAGTGACTGGGACCGAGGGTCATTTGCAGTCTCGACAGCGCAGGCCACAGCAGTGCCCAATCTGCGGGAGTGCCGCGCTTCAGCCCAATCAGATCGCCTGCGAGGGTGAACTCCGAATCCCGCCCAGCCTAGTGTCGTATCGCTGCGACAGGGGCCACATCTTTTACATTGACTTAAACGAGCCCGGCGCATCATCGTCGAAGTAAGGCGCTCCGGCATGTTCCATAGAGCCATGTGTCTGAGTGAAGGAGGCAGCGCGGTTTTTTGGCGCGATGGCTCCGGCGCAACGTAATTCGCTCACGATTCAGCTACAAATACCAAAAATTGCGTTTGGGTGGCCCCGCGTGCCATTTACGTCAGTGACCCTGGCGTATCGAACGCGGGGCATTTTTCTTGCCTATTCGACCCTCTTCACGCTCCCTGTTCCACAGAGCCATGTGTCTGAGTGAGGAGAGACTCTGCCCGGAACGCCAATGACCATCAGGCAACTTCCGTGCCAAAGGAAAAATACTTTCTTAGTGCGCAAAATTCTGCACCCTGTGAAGTTCTGCCGCAAGCGTGCGATTGAAAACACAGTGTTTGCAAGGTGAAAAAACTGCCGTCATTCGAGACGATGGAATGCTCTGAAAGGAACTCTTATGCAAGTTGGCAGATGATTTGCACTTCGTAAGCCGCTTGGTCCTTTTGTAGATTGCGATGCAGGAGAAGAGCGATGAACAGGAATCACCCAATTAATCCCGGTTAATCTGCAATTAAGAAGAATTTTACCTCTGGGGATATTGAGTTCTGGACAGCTTTACCGCTAGGGTCGTTTTGATCTAATTACCGCGCGGAGGCCCTTCCCCGCTTGGTACGGTCCCTCTCGACAATTTGGCGCTTGAAAGGAATTGCAGGATGAGGCGTCTGGCCTTTTTGCTCACAGTGACGTTTCTTACTGTCTGCTGTGTCTCTGCTACCGCGGGCACGATCACCTATAACGACAGCGGCACCTTTTCGGCAGCGACGCCGCTTAGTACATTTTCAGCGCCGAGCGCATCGTGGGCGTTTTCCTTCCAGGCGGACACGAAGCCAGGGGTTATAACCTCTGGCGCCGGTGGGGTCACTTTCGACTTTTCGGGGTTTAGCTATACGCTAAATGGATCGACGGTTGCGATCACGCCGACGTTCATCCGGTTCTTCAGCGTCACAAATGGCGGCGGCTTTGAAATCTGCTTCACCGGCCTCAGTGTCTCGGGTTGCACCGACGCAATTGGCACAGCGGTCAGTGGTCCGCAGATGTATATTGACCCCAGTTCTGCCCCGACCTTGTTCCCGGGTGCCTTCACTTCGAATTTCGCGGCGCTGGTTTCCTCGACGGTTTACGTACAGGCTGGCACCACTACCGTATTTGCAACCACCCCGGAACCCTCCAGCTTGCTCCTGCTCGGTACTGGCGCACTGGGATTGTTTCGGCCGATTCGCAAGAAATTGTTGCCGTACTGGAAGCGATAAGCGGTCAGAAAGCCTATCAGAAGAGAGGCCGCCTTTAGGGGCGGCTTTTTCTCTGTCTCGCTTGCGTCGGCCGAGGAGTTGGGGCGTATCGAACTGCTCGTGGGAAACCCAGGCCCGCGTTTCCAGCCGCTTCCAGACTTTTTAACCCAGCCCCGTAAACCCTCGAACTCACAATTCCGTCGAATCTTTAGCACGAATCACGAAATTGTGGGTGTGAACCATGGCTGAACAAGAACGGGCCACCGACTTTCGACGCGCGGTGGTCAACAATTTCGCATTTTCTACTTGCCTTAAATGCAACACGACCCTCATGTCCGCTCCAGCGCATAACATAGCGAAGCTTGAGGCTGATCACCGAACTGAATGCGAAGCACGGCGCGTAACGGACGAAACGAAAACCGTCAGTAGACACAGATTCAGCGGACATGTGCGGCTGTCACGTTAGCTCGCCCACTCGAAGACCTCCCATCGGGTCGTTGTGCCGCATTGGTGCACGGGGACAACGCAGACACAAGAAGAACTCATGCGAATGAGGGATGAGGGAAGGGGCTTGGCGCGAAGTTTTGGACACAACCCAAGCGGTTTCTTGCGCCAGATTGCGCCAGAGTGTAAGTGGCACTAGTAACCTGGGCTAAGCTGTCAACTCTGCTGAAGGTGAATTTGTATGGTGTGCGCTTGTTGCGGCTCAGAAAACATCGCAGATTTATTGTCCGAGATAGCCGTTCATATGCCATTCGATTTGAGTGCGCCCGCTCCACACGAGCCTCATCCCATGGTGTTTCCAACGCTGTTTGTTTGTCTGGAATGCGGTTTCACGGATTTCAAAATGACCGAAGGGGAGTTGCGATTGATCGCTAACGCCCTCGCTCGAAACCAATGGAACTCGAAGCAGAGGAATCGGGACGCGGAACTGCTATTACTCCTCGGGGAGTTCCCGCAGATCAGGAACGCGCACCTGTTTGTTCTTCAACTTCTGCGCGAGTACCCTTTGCCGCCGGGGACTTGGTTGATCCCGGCGCCTCGCTCGGCGACGTCGATGTTCCGGCGGGTGATGCTTTTTGCGTCGCGGGAGCCAGCGTTTCCAAACCTTCGAGACACAAGCTTGAATTGATCGGCAAGCTCGCGCTGCAAGAGAAAGTTTTTGCAACCTTTGTGCAAAATTCCGGCCCGGTTCAGCGCTTCGACCGCCTCGTCAATGTCGGAGGTGCTTCGTCGCATGGTGCCCTCTGGTCATCTTCAAGTAGTGAGCGATCTGCTCACAGGCGCTTGGTATCCGCATATTCCGGGTGTGCGGCGGGCCATACGTCGATCAACGGTTTCTCCGCAGCGGGCTTGTGTACAAAACCTGTGGGAAGCCGTTCCTGTTCGTGCTGGCCTAAAACGTCGCTGCGAGCCACGCACACAAGAGAAATTGCGCGGATATATCACCGCTTACGGGGCTGCGGCCAGATGCGGACGGTTCCCGAGTCCGGGCGACCGACAATGAGCAAACTTTTAGACTAAGGCTGCTGAGTAGGTCCATTTCCCTCGTCTTTCGCACTTCTTTTTTCCGTCAGGCAATCGCTCTTTGATACTGACAGATTGGACAGAGCTGCTCGTTTTATCAGTTATCCGTTGAGTGACTAATCGCTTGGGAATCTTTCATCGCTGCAATCGGCGGCAGTGGAATAGCTTCCGGTACCCTTAGGAAAGGGTTTCACTGATAGGAAAGGGTTTCACTGATGCGCTGAAGTCCCGCTTCTGCTCCTGATTACTGACCTGATCTCTTGGGCCACAACCATTGCGGCTGCACGAAAGCTCCGTCCGCAGCCGAGTCCCACACCGCGAAGCGCACCCAGGCGCGCCCCGCAGCGTTGAAGGGAATCGAAAAGTGCTTGCTGCCGAACGGGGCGAGGTCGGTGGCGCGGATGATCTGGCGATCGACCTTCTTTCCATCCCCCCAAACGACTTCAACGAATTCCAGAGGGAATGTCCAATCCACATCGGCTGCGATGGTTCGCCGGTCTCCGCTACCTTCGACGACGTAGTTCGTGATGAGGACCTCTCCCGTGGTCACGAAGGACAGGCCGTCCCGCATCGTGTTCAGCAGCGGGGCCCAGTCCTGGTCCGGGCGCGGCAACCGGTCGATCTTGAGGTAGGTAACCGGGAATTGCGGATAGAGGTCGTCTTCCGGAGCTTTGCGATACGTGTCGATGTCGGCGAACATATATTTCGGCCGCAGGCCGGAGTTGGCAATGGCGTTGTTCATCATGTCGAGCGCGTCGAAGCAACGCCATTCGCATTGCCGTGCCTGCGAGAGATCCATGCCCATGCCCGGCTTGAACGAGAGTCCCAGGTTGCGATCGTTGCGGACAGACGCGCCGTTGAGGGTTGCGTCCGGGTAGCCGGTGGATCCCTTGGTGCGCTGATGCGCGTAGAACCAATAGCCGTTCTCGCTGTCGAGAATGCGCTGGAAGTCTTCCGGACTGCCTACGTGATAGACCTTGCCGTACGGAGCAATGTCTTCGCTAAACGGCTGTTCCGCCTTTCGCCCGTAGGTCCAGTAGACATTGTGCGGCCACGCAACGTTCTGGTGGCCGCCGAAAGAATCGGCCTCTTCCCACGGCAGCACTAGAAAGTCGTCATCGGAAGCTTTGGCAGATGCCACCGCGTAGTCGTGCTGGTCCTGAAGACGAAGAGCCCCAGGATCGAATTTGTGCAGGTCGTCGTGAAAATCGCTCAGGCCGACGATGTTGACTCCCATCGCCTTCATCGCCGCCAGTTCCTGGGTGTAGCCGTCCAGCGAGCCCTCCGCCCGAATCTGCTCGGTGAAGCGAGTGTGAAGGTGGTTGACCATCACCTTGTACCGCGCCAGCGGCTTGAAGCGATCGTTGTGCGTGAACGCCAGCGCACCGTCGCGTGCCGACTCCGCTGTCCCTGGCGACAGATAGAAGTAGACCGCCATTCGCTGCCAAGTGCCGGGCGGTGCGTTGTATAGCGCGAAATTCTGCTCGTACTCGCTCAATTGCTCGTGGTCGGGCTGACGCACCCCAATTCCGAAGCGTGTCCCGGTATCCTTGCGATACCAGACGTACCCGAGATTGGTCTCGACCTCGCGCGCGAAAAAGAAGCTGTGCGGCGGCGGAAATGTGGCAATCGATGCGCCGCTTGCTTCTGCAACCAGGATGCGGTTCCTGGCCTTGAGTCCAACGCGATGCTCATTGCTAAGTCCGCCGAAGCGATATTGCTCGGGGTCGCCTGCCGTGTCCCTCCAGACGACGCGGGTCGTCAGATTGGTCGAGAATCCGTCCAGCCCGGCTTCGTACTTGTAGGCGACCGAAGGCCCGTCGGTCTTCGCGATGGCTTCCATGCGCAGTAGGGTGGTACCGGAATACACCGTGAAGCGCAGGTCGCCGGCAAAGATTCCCAGGGAAAGGCCGGGAAAGGTGATCTCGAGTCGTCTGCCGTCCGTTTTCAGCCGGCAGCCGGTGGCGTTGTATGTCGCGCTCGCCCGCCGGATCTCCTCAGGCTTGCGCGGCAGTCCAGGATTCCGCTCCGCAGCTTCACCGGGCGCCGTCGGCCGCACGCGCGACGCGGTGCCCGGTACCAGCAAGGGCGCATCCCAGAACGCTTGCCACTTTTCGCGCTCGATTAATTCGGGCGTGATTTCCTGGTGTAATTCACTGATCAACGGAGCGAGTTGCTGATTGGAAATGCGGCGGACGCCGCTGGTCACTTCAAATTCCGGCGCCAGATCGCGGGCGAGGATTCGCCATGTTCCGTCTTTCGCGCGGACAGCCAGTTCACGGATCAAGGGCCGGCCGTTCTGGATCACGAAGCTCGCGCGTGCGGTCGAGCCGGATTGGCCCCAGGTGACCGTGACGGAGTCGCCGTCTACGGTCGCAGTTGGACCGATCCCGGCTCTGTATTCCTTTACATCACAGACGATCGGATCTGCGTGGAGGACGAGGGTCGAGCACATCAGGAAACAAACCATACTGCAAGCAAGCCCCGCGCCTGACCACGTTGGGTGAGAAGCACCTGCTCGATTCGAACGCGTCATCATTGCCTGTCCCGAACGACTGTGATTTTCGACTTTAATCGCTCCAATCGGGAGCGGGATCAGTGCACCAAGTTCAGCTTCGCGAGGAAGGTCTGGTGTGCCTTGTTCACTGCCGCGACGTCGGGTCGTCCGCCCGCTTGCGTTATGGAGTGAATGAAGTCGTCCATGGTCTGATCGATCTGGTTCCAGACCGGGGGATTACTTTGGCGAAGCGCAGTTTCTCCATTATCCCAGTCCTGCTCCAGCGTATTGCACGCAGTGCGCGCTGCCGCAAGGTCGCCCTTCGCGACCGCATCGACCGCCTGCTGTGCCTGCGTCCGGTAGTGGTTCATCCGGTCCGAGGCCGCCATCGCCGAGATTCCGCCCACCGGTTTAATGTAAATCGCCGCGACCGAATTCTTGCCGGCATAGATCGAGCGGAAGGTCTTCATCGATTCGGTGTCAAGAATGGAAACAAGGCCCTCACCGATATTTGTAGCGTAGAGATACTTGCCATCGGGGGTCATGGCCATGCCCCACGAGTTGGTTGCGCCCATCGGGCCGTGGGCAATCGGAATGTTGTCCATGATGCGTCCGTGATCTGTGATACGCAGCACGCCGACTTCATCGCTGATCTTCCCAAGCACGTAAAGCCGCTGGCCATCCGGTGAAAATTCGATGTGCTGCGGCGAGCGCGCGCCCATCGACTGCTGCTTGTATTCCAGGGTCGCGGCGTTGAAGAACTCTACGCAATCGTCTTCGATGAGGCCAACAGCGAGCAACTTGCCGTCCGGCGAGTAGGCCATGTCGCGAGGCTCGGTGCCGGTCTTCACCGTTTGCACAACCCGATTGCTTGCGGGATCGATCACGCTCAATGTGTTGTCGCCGGCATTCGAAATCAGCACCCGATTGCCGTCGGGTGAGGTAATGGCGCGGCGAGGTTCCTTGCCCACGCGGATCTTGGCGACCTGCTGCTTGGTCTCGACCGAGAACACAATCACTTGCGCACCACGCTGATCGACGGAGTAGAGCGTTTTGGAGTCCTTGCTGACCGTACAGCCGTCGGGCGATCCCAGGTCGCCAGAACTGAGCGTGGTGGACAGAGACTTCGTCTGCAAATCGATCACGCCGATCGTCTTGTCGCCAACGTTGCTCACAAACAGCAGATTCCCGTTCGGCGACAGGCACATTTCACCAGGGCTCTTGCCCACCTGCACGGATTGCGCCAGGTTTAAGCCGAGGCCCAGTCCGGTGACGTTGTAGAGGTTCACCGCGTTGTCGCCGCGAACCGAGACTGCCAGCATTGGGTTCTGGGCTACCGCCAAAGGCGCGAGGAGACAACAGGTCAAAGTCCATTTCGCGAGCGTCTTCAATGATGTTCCTTCCAGAGGGACGTGAATTTGCGTCAGTATCAGGAGCGACCTGCGAAGTAGTCAAGACGGTTTTTGAGAGGACGGGCAATCGGCAATACCGATTCCGCATGGCGTATCTTGTGGGCTTCACCGGCATGCCGGACATTCGTCACTCAAACGAAATCGTTTCGTTTTCCTTGCCCTATGGCGCGTGAACACAAAGAAGGTTTGCGCCCCCTAACGATTCGCGCTCTGGTGAAGTCGTGAGGGCGTGGCTCCCGAACCTAAGCGTCAGCTCGCTACGAGCTTCTTCACCGGCGCTAAGGTTCATGGTGCACTCGCCAAGTCCAGGGAGCGAAAGCATAGAATTCGGACCGACGAGTGTCCCCTCTATCAGCTCGGAATAGCCGAGGCTGGAGTCCCTGAGGAGAGAGGAAATCAACGGGAGGTTGCAACCGGGCGCTCCAGCGCTGGGGTAGCAATGGATATCGAGAAGATAGTTTGCGATTACACCGAGGTTCATCGGGACCGTCTGATTGAGATCACCAAAGATCTGGTCCGCATTCCCTCAGAGAACAAACCGCCGTTGGGAGCGGAAAAATCCTGCCAGGAATACGCCGCCGGTTTTCTGGCAGACTTAGGGTTGGAGCCGGATCTCTATGAGCTCAGCGATGTGCCGGGGTTGTTCGAACACCCCCTCTTTCGACCCGGTAATGATTATCGGGGCCGGCCTAACCTGGGGGCACGGCGCAAAGGGTCTTCGGGCGGGCGATCTCTAGTACTCTCAGGCCACATCGACACCGTTCCCAAAGGGACTCTGCCTTGGACACGCGACCCATTTGGTGGCGAGGTGGAAGGCAATCGTTTGTACGGGCGCGGTTCGAACGACATGAAAGCCGGCATTGCCATCAACCTCTTCATCCTGGAGGCGCTGGAGAAGTTGGGGTGGCGTCTGGCCGGCGACCTCGTGTGTGAATCGGTTGTCGATGAGGAATTCGGCGGCGTCAACGGCACACTGGCCGGCCGCGTGCGAGGCTTCAACGGAGATGCTGCCGTGATCACAGAACCCTGCCAATTCAGAATCTGTCCGGGGCATAGGGGTGGGCGAACGGCGCACATAACCTTGCGAGCGCCCGGCGGAATTATTCAGAAGGGCGGAAAGTTCCCCAACGGCGTGCTGGACCAGCTGACCTATTTTCTGAACGCTCTGAAGGATTTCGCCGACCAGCGCAGGAAGACCGCGCCGACGCATGAACTGTTCGGATTCTGCGCAGATCCCGTTCCGGTTTCGATTACCAAGATCCACACGTCGCCCTGGGGAACTAACGAGCCAATCACCATCCCAGAAACCTGCCAGATTGAAATGTACTGGCAACTCATGCCCGGCGAGACCCGGCCAGCGGTAGAAGCGCAGTTCTTCACATGGTTGGACAGCCTGGTGGCCGCCGCACCAGAATTGTTTCAATCAAGACCTGAGGTTGCCTTCCCCATCCGCTGGTTGCCCGGCTCTATCAGTCCCAACCCGGAACCGCTCGTGTCCCGCCTGTCGGCATGCGCGGCGAAGACTGGCGGCCAACCACCCCCGATCGAGGGATTGGAAGCGCCTTGTGACCTCTACATGTTTCACCAGGGCTTCGGGATCCCGGCGGTCGGCTACGGACCACGCGGCGCTAACACGCACGGCGCGGACGAATACGTCGAAATCGACAGTGTCATCGCAGTGGCGAAATCGCTTCTTCTGTTGGTGTGTGAGTGGTGTGGCGTAGAAGGATGACGTGATGGGAGCGGCGGCCTGATGGGCGGTGGAAATTTGCTCGCTATTGTGCGGCAAATAACTCCTGTAGCTTGGTGCGATCTTTGGTGTTCGCCAACGCCAGCATCAACAAGATACGAGCCTTTTGCGGATTCAGGGAACCGGAACCGATTACAGGCATTGATTCTTTCAGCACCGTCTTCCACTTGACGCGGTCCTCGAGCACGATGCGACCGCCATTGGTGCGGCTGGCAAGAACCACCACCACTCCCTTTCGCGCGAGGTTGGCAATGGTTTGTTCTTGCTCGCGACTCACCGACCATCCGGCAAACGCGGCGACCACGATGCCAGACACGCCGGCATCAGCAAAGGCCTTCATCGGCGTGCCATCGGCGCCGGCGTAGCTCATTACAATCCCCACCTTCGGAAGTACGGTGTCGGCATTCAAAGAGAAGGCCGGAGGCTGGTTTGGTTCCCGGCTTGGCGCACGAAAGAAATGGATTTCGCCACGATCGTAGGAACCGAGCGGGCCGCTGTCTGGCGACTGGAAGGCATCCACGCGCAGAGTATTGCGCTTGGTCAGATCATGCGCTGAAAAAATGTTGTCATTCATGACCACCAGTATTCCCCGTCTTCTTGCCGCGGCAGAAGCTGCCACGGAAATGGCGGCAAAGAGATTAGCCGGGCCGTCCGGGCTAATCGCGCGGGAGTCTCGCATAGCGGCAGTCAAAACCACAGGCCTGTCGCCTCCTACGGTGAGGTCGAGGAAGTAGGCTGTCTCCTCCAAAGTGTCAGTTCCATGGGTGACAACAATGCCGTCCACATCCGGCCGTTCGTGGAAAACCTGGTTCAAGTGAATCGCCAAGGCCTTCCACAACTCCGGAGTCATGTATTCCGAACCAATGTTGGAGAATTGCTCGACGGATATTTGGGCAATCTTGTCGATTCCCGGCACGCTCCGGACGAGGTCTTCCCCGCTGATGTGAGCTTGCCCAGGCCCAGTAGACGCGATCGTACCCCCAGTGGCAATGACATGTACTTTAGGAAGGGATTGTGCTCCCGCTAGCCTCGAGCCAACGATGACTACGAGAACAGACAGCGTAAGAACCGCAACTCCTCTGCTGTGAGCAGTCCTAGACACTCGCATGGAGTTTCGCTCCTCCTGACATCTCGCCTGGCCGGCCTGCAACTTGCTGCTTGCGACCCACAATGCACGCCGCCAGCATGCCGCCGGTAACGTTCGGCACGGTGCGAACCATTCCGGTGACCTGCTCAATTCCCAGAACGAGGGCCAAACCTGCCGCGGGCACGCCTGTGGCATTCAGAAGAAAATTCAACATCGGTACGGCACCCGCCGGTATTCCAGCTACCCCGAGCGAGGTGATGGTAGTCAGAATAGCGAGCCAGATCCTCGCGGAAGTGCTGATCGGTATTCCAAATATCTGCGCCAAGAAGAGCACGGTCATGGCTGAGAACAGGGCCGTGCCACCGCGACTGAGGGTGGCGCTTAGCGGTACAACAAAATGAACTACGTCATCAGCGATAGCGAATTCATCGGACGCCGCCTGCATGGTGGTGGGCAGCGTGGCGGTGGAGCTCGCTGTTGCCAGGGCCGTCAGCATTGGCAACGAACTCTTGCGGAAAAACGCAAAGGGCCGAATGTATGCCAAAAGCCAAGCCAGTATTCCGAGCACGACGAACTGAAAAATGAAGAGACTCGCCATCAGGACCAGAAGATAGAGTCCCAAAAGTTGAAGCATCGAGTATCCGAACCTTGCGATTGCACTAAAGATCAACGCGGCGACACCAACTGGAGCAAGCCACATAACGGCAGCGACCATCCGCTCAAGTGCTTGGTTGACACCGTCGAGGAACCTGACCACGAAGTTTCTGGTCGCGAGGGCCACGCGGGAAAGGGCAACGCCGAACATCACCGCGAAGAGCATGACACCGGTCAATTCGCCCCCTGATGCCGCGGCCAAGATGTTCGAGGGGACCAAACCCACAAGGGTTCCTATCCCAAGACTTTCTTCGCCTCCAGGAAGGGCTCCCTTGCCAAGTCCGTATGCGCTGATGAATTCCTGCTGACGGGCAGCAGAGATGGTGCCGGGCGGTCGCACCGAGCGCACCGGCATCACGCCAAGGATGGCTCCCAAAGCCGTGATCAATAAGAAGATCGCCAGTGTCTTTCCGCCGATGCGGGCGAGATCTCCAGGGTTTTCAAAATCCGCCAGCGAGAGTGAAATCGACGTGAAGATCAGCGGCAGAACAATCATCAGGAGAAGGCGAAGAAAAATCTGACCGACTGGATCAGCCACATAATGCAGAAAATGACCGAGGCCGCTGGAATCCCGTGCAGCGAGATTGGCCATTAGGCCAGCAACCGCGCCGACTAAAAGGCCGATGAAGATCTTGTGTTGTGGCGGAATGGGGTGATCCACGTGCAACTCAGGTCAACCCTCGTTTCGCCAAAAGAATTCGAATGCGGGACGGATCACCCGAAGCCTCCTTGCAGACGTCGCTGATTGTGGAATACCCATGCTTGGCCATCAGCCGGGTGACTAGCGGAATGATCGTCTCGGCATTGCGTTTGTTTCTCTCGACGTCGACTTCGAGCGCCTCGATACATCTTTCCTGAAAGGTTCGAGCCGCATTCGCCATCAGCCGCATGGAATCGAGGAGGTTGAAGACGATCAGACTCTCCCAGACATTCAATTCCAACTCTCCATGGTCCAGGGCCATGGCACAGGCGGAGCACTTGCCGGAAGCCTGGATGCACAGTTGGATCACAAACTCCGGGACGACGGGATTGATTTTACCGGGCATGATCGAGGAACCGGGCTGGACCGCCGGTAGGCGGATTTCTCCTAACCCCGCCTCCGGCCCCGAGCCCAGCAGGCGGAAATCACTTGCAATCTTGAGCAGGCCACGGGCAAAAAGATCAATCGCCGAAGCCACCGCAACCATGTCATCCGGACTTTGCGTGGCCAGGAAAAGGTCTTTCGCCATGCGGTATTTGGGATCACCAGCAGCTTTCCCCAGTTCCTCCGGAATCAGCTCCAAGTAAGAAGCGGGAAGCGAATCCGTGCGGCCGACGACGGTCCCGCCGAGATTCACCTCGTGCAGATGGTCGACGGCTTCGGCAATGCGCTCCCGGCTCCGCTCCACAAAAGCGGCGTAGGCACCGAACATGTCGCCAAAGGTCATCTCGACCGCATCTTGAAGGCAGGTGCGGCCTAACTTGGTGACGTTCGCCCATTGTTCCGCCTTGCCACGAAGGGCCTGCGCCAAGTCGCGCAATGCGGTCTCGAGGAGTGGCCATCGGCGAATCACCGCAATATGACACGCGGTGGGGTACACATCGTTGGTGGACTGATGAAGATTGACGTGGTTGTTGGGATGGACTTTGGAGTAAACCCCGCGCCACCCGCCCAAAGACTCATCGGCGAGATTGGCGAGGACTTCGTTGGCGTTCATATTTGCCGATGTGCCCCCGCCTCCATGGAGGTAATGGATGGGAAACTGGTCGCGGTGAGCACCCGCCAATACGGCATCAGCGGCGCCAATGATCGCCGTCACCCTCTGCCGATCGAGGTGGCCGGATCGTAGATTGGCATTGGCGGCCGCCTTCTTGATGATCATCAACGCATCGATCATCTCGTGATAGTCACCGATCGTCTGTTCCCCAGCCAAAGGGAAATTCAGAATTGCCCGGCGAGTCTGGGCTCCGTACAACACAGAGGGCGGGACTTCAATCTCTCCCAAGAGGTCTTTTTCGATCCGTTTCTCTTGCATAAAGCGGTTTTGGTCTCCACCATGACTCTTTCTTTAATCAAACATGTCGGGGCATCTTGTCGCGAGTTGCTCATATACAGGTTGGAAATGCAGCCAGCCGATGTACTCGCTTCCCACATGTTCACGGCTGTAGCGAGCCCGATCCGGGGGAACGAGAACCGGTTTCCGGCCGGTCGCTTCTACCAGGAGCTGTTGGCGGCAGCAGCGTTCCAGCCCGATGAACCAGAAAGCGGCCGAGTCGATGCTGTGGCGGCTGGCGGTAAAGAGTCCATGGTTCTGGTGAACCGCCGCCTTGACATCCCGAAATGCAGCCGCAACCAGGTGGCCGGCATCGGTTTCGACCGCAACCGCGCCGGCTTCCTCCTTGATCACGACATGATCTTCGAAGAAACAAGCGGCATCCTGACTGATGGGGTCGAGAGATCGGCCGAGCGCGGCAAACGCTGTGCCGTAGATCGTATGGGCGTGGCACATGGCCGCGATGTCGGGATGGGCCGCGTGCACCGCCGCATGCAGCACGAACCCTGCGCGATTGACGGCATAGCCGCCCTCGACCACCTCCCCCTGATGATTGACCAGGATCAGATTGGACATTTTCACCCGGGAGAAATGCACCGCCATCGGATTAGTCCAGTACAGCTCGGAATGCTCCGGATCGCGGACCGTCAGGTGGCCGGCAAATCCATAATCAAACCCATGAACCGCGAAAGCCCGGCAGGCCGCGACCAGGCGTTGCTTACGATGGAGGCGCTCGTCCGAAGGGCTCGAGAATACCGGTTCGGCTGGAAACTTCAGCCCCGGCTGCAGGGGCTGATACACGGAGGACCGAGTCTTCAGGGCAATGCCGTCGAACCTCTGGTTCGCCACTTCGCGCTCAATGGTTTCGCGGGTCATATTTCGATTCCTTTGGGGATGCAGAGTCGATCGCCGTCGCTGCTCCAATGATGGGGGACACCGGTGTGTCCATTCTTGATCGGCAACCGCAACTCATGGATCGCCTCCTGGCGCTTGTCCAGACCGAGGCCAAGTGCCCAGGGTGACAACCAGAGCCTCCAATGCCCGGAGCCGCGCGGAAACAGGTGGACGGCAGTATATGATTGGGAAACATTAAAAAGCAAAGGATATCGAAAGCTCGTCGAGCACCCTTCCATTTCATTTGCTTGCGAAGCAAGATGCTCCTGATTTAAAAATATGGCTTCCTTGCATGAACACCGCCCCCCACCAACCGCAGCGCTTGATCGTCGATGGCCAGCCGGTTTCGTTTCGCGAAGGCGAGAGTGTGCTTCTCACGCTGCTGCGCGCCGGGATCCATCCGGTGGGCGGCGGTTGCTTGTGCCTGGCCGGGGACTGCCCGCATTGTGTCGCGGTGGTGAACGGTGTCGCCTACATTCGCACCTGCCAGACAAAATCGCGGCCCGGCATGATCGTGGAGCGGCATCCGCAGGTTGGCTATCCAGCGCTGCTGCGCGATGACATCTCCATCGCGCCGGTCGGCGTCCGCAATCTGCATTGCGAGGTGGTGGTGATCGGACTCGGCGATGCGGGAAGAGCCGAAGCCGAAGATGCGGCACGGCGCGGAAAGCAGGTGATTACCCTCGATGCCAGTGCAGGCCAGGAAGTGATTGGTGTCTATCCGGGACCGCTCGTGGTGGCGCGGACTGATTCGGGCATGCTGCAGGTGCATCCCCGCAGGGAGATTATCGTTGCAACCGGCGCTGCCGAAATTCAGGCGGTGGCACCGGGAAGCCAGCTAACGGGAATCGTGACGGCGCGCGCGGCGGAGAAGCTTCATACGGCTGGGATCGAGTTGGGAAGAGTCGTTGCGGTGGGCACGCCGCCTGAGGGAGTGGCCTGCGAGCAGGTTGGAGATCATATCGTTCGCTTCGAAGGTACGGGGCGAGTGCGGGCAGTCGTGGTCTCGGATGCGAGCGGCGCCGAGAAGCGGCTGGAATGTGACACCGTTTCGGTGTCACTCGGGCTGCATCCGCGTGACGCATTGTTCCGTATGGGGCGCACACTGAACCCGCCGACGCCCGCGGGTCCTGTGATTCGCGTTGTGGGACGGGCAGCGCAAGCCTCCGACATTCCGCCATGCCCGCGAGCTGGAACTGTGTGCTCCTGTTCGGCGGTGACCGTGGATGACCTGCAGCTCGTCTGGGAACACGGCTTCCACGAACTCGAGATGGTCAAGCGCGCAACCCTCGCAGGGACGGGCACATGCCAGGGATCGGTCTGTCTGCCGCATATTCGAAGTTTTCTCGCCGGCCGCGGAGAAGAGCTGCAACCGCCATTTACCGCGAGGCCGCTCACGCGCCAGGCGACCATTGCTGAGGCCGCTGCCGGTGCGCATCACACCTCTACACCGCGAACCGCGCTGCACGACGAACACCTCCGCATGGGCGCGGTCATGGAGCGTATCGGCGGTTGGTGGCGTCCCTGGCACTACGGCATCCCGGAGGCGGAGTATTGGGCAGTGCGAGAGGCGGTGTCGTTGGGCGACGTCAGCACGCTGGGCAAGGTGCAGGTTTCGGGTCCCGACGCCCTGGAATTTCTGGAACGGCTCTATCCGACCAAGGTTTCGACCATCAAGCCGGGGCGCTGCCGGTACGTCCTCCTGCTGGATGATCGTGGTTATGTGATTGACGACGGCATGATCTGCCGGGA
>Ga0126381_100004574_pt1 | contig 15084 bp, 13 predicted proteins | sample PanSoiMetPlot_28_FD_96465 | JGI IMG/M metagenome (GOLD analysis project Ga0126381, IMG submission 96465) | Tropical forest soil microbial communities from Panama - MetaG Plot_28 | ecosystem: Environmental > Terrestrial > Soil > Tropical forest > Bulk soil | place: Panama | collected 2016-02-17
CAGTCGGTGACATTGACCTCGACTGGAACATCGCCGGTAACAGTAAACTCTGCCTCCATCACCGGAACTGGCTTCTCCCTCGTTGGAGGGAGCCTGCCGGTCACACTCGATCCTAACCAGTCGTTGACCCTTCAGTTGCAGTTCAACCCAGCAACGATAGGTTCGGCCAGTGGCCAGCTCACCATCGATAGCAACTCATCGACTGGGAGCACGGCAACTGTAGCACTGAGCGGTATGGGCACTGCAGCGCCGAGTCCACAGTTGACTCTGAGTTCAGCCAGCCTAAGCTTCGGTAGCGTCACCGTAAATACGTCGACGACCCAGTCGGTGACATTGACCTCAACCGGAACCGTGCCGGTGACAGTGAACTCCGCTGCCATCAATGGAACGGGCTTCTCCATCGTTGCCCAGAGTTTCCCGATGACTCTAAACCCAACGCAATCGGTGACGCTGCAGGTGAAATTCAGTCCAACGGCGACAGGATCAAGCAGCGGTCAGCTCTCCATCGACAGCGACTCTTCGACTGGAAGCACAGCGGCTGTTGCGCTGAGCGGTACAAGCATTCCAGCACCCAGTCCGTTGTTGACGCTGAGTGCTGCCAGCCTGAGCTTCGGTAGCGTCACCGTGAATACCTCAGTGACGCAGTCGGTTACATTGACCTCGACCGGAACCGCGCCCGTAACAATAAACTCCGCCGCCATCACCGGAACGGGCTTCTCACTCGTTGGAGGGAACCTGCCGGTCACTTTAAACCCTACCCAATCGTTGACTCTCCAGGTGCAGTTCAACCCGACAACGACAGGATCGGCCAGTGGCCAGCTCACCATCGACAGCGACTCGTCTACTGGGAGCACAGCGACTGTTGCTCTAAACGGTACGAGCGCTGCAGCGCCCAGTCCACAGTTGACGCTGAGTCCTGCCAGCTTGAGCTTTGGTAGCGTCACCGTGAATACATCAGTGACGCAGTCGGTTACATTGACGTCGACCGGAACCGCGCCGGTAACAATAAACTCCACCGCCATCACCGGAACGGGCTTCTCCCTCGTTGCCCAGAATTTCCCGATGACTCTAAACCCAACACAATCGGTGACGCTCCAGGTACAGTTCAACCCAACAACGACAGGATCGGCCAGCGGTCAGCTCTCCATCAATAGCGACTCATCGACTGGAAGCACGGCAACTGTAGCCCTGAGCGGTACAAGCGCTGCAGCGCCGAGTCCGCAGTTGACTCTGAGCTCTGCCAGCTTGAGCTTCGGAAGCGTCACCGTAAATACATCAACGACCCAGTCGGTGACGTTAACCTCGACCGGAACCGCGCCGGCAACCGTAAACTCCGCCGCCATCACAGGAACTGGTTTCTCCATTGTCGGAGGGAGTCTGCCGGTCACGCTGAACCCTACCCAATCGGTGACACTGCAGGTGCAGTTCAACCCGACAACGACGGGATCAGCCAGCGGTCAGCTCACCATCAATAGCGATTCATCGACGGGAAGCACGGCAACTGTAGCGTTGAGCGGTACAGGCACTGCGGCACCGAGTCCGCAGTTGACACTGAGTGCTGCCAGCTTGAGCTTCGGTAGCGTCACCGTAAATACATCGACGACCCAGTCAGTGACTTTGACCTCGACCGGATCCTCACCAGTGACTGTGAGTTCCGCCGCCATCAGTGGAACTGGCTTCTCCATCGTTGCCCAGAGTTTCCCAATGACTCTGAACCCAACACAATCGGTGACGCTTCAGGTGCAGTTCAGTCCGACAGCAGCGGGATCAACCAGCGGTCAACTCACGATCAACAGCGACTCAACTAGCGGCGCGACCGCGGTAGTATCCCTGGGAGGCACAGGTACGGCGGCGAACGCACAATTGACGATAGGCTCCACGAGCCTGAGCTTCGGCAATGTCACAGTGAACACAGCATCGACGCAATCAGTGACGCTGACCTCGACTGGCACAACGCCGGTGACGCTCAACTCGGCTGCCATCACTGGGACTGGCTTCTCCATCGTTGGAGGGAGCTTTCCCGTCACCCTGAACCCCAATCAATCCGTTACTCTGCAAGTGCAGTTCAACCCGACAACCACCGGGTCTGTCTCAGGCCAGCTCAGCATCAGTAGCGACTCAACCAGTGGCAGTCCTACGACAGTTGCTTTGAGCGGTACTGGCGCTGCGGTTGCGCATCAAGTCGGCCTAAGTTGGAGTGCGCCCACGAGTTCATCCGACCCTGTCATGGGTTACAACATTTATCGATCAACGGGCGGCGGATCCTCTGTCCAAATCAACACGTCACTTGTCGTGGCGCTTACCTATGTAGATACGTCAGTCGTCAGCGGCTCCACCTACACCTATCTGGTAAAGTCGGTCGATTCCAGCGGAATGGAAAGCACTCCATCGAACTCAGTAACAGTAACAATTCCCTAATGAGCAGCAAGGCTATGGAAAAGAGGGGGAGACTCAGAGAAGTCTCTTGATCCCACACGGTTTCATCAGAGCCGACGAAGTTCGCCCAGGATTTCCACAATACCGTTGACACGCCTGATAGTCTTAATCAGGTAGTAAGAGAAGCCCGGCATCCGGCCGGGCTTTTTGTTTGCCGCATGAATGGTATTAACGTGCCCCTGAAGTCCGGACCTAATTTATTTAGATTGAAGACTTTGCGCAATTCTTGGGGGAAGGGGGGGTAGCGAACATCGGAAGAGGAACTCGAAGCTTCAATGGTAGAGCAGGTCAAGTTCAGCCATTGATCAAGCGCAAGTATCTTGGGGCGGGCCCGCTTGAAAAAGAAAAAGCTGCCTCGGACGAGGCAGCTTTTGGGAGTGGCAGGAGGACTACGAAGTATCGATCCTAGATCGTCACTTCGGCCAGCAATTCTATTTTGAGCTGATATGGTGTATCTAAATGCCCTATCGAGTTAATGTAGCAATTATCGGTGGCGGAATTGTAGGCTTGGCTACCGGCCTCGAAATCTTGAGACGGTCTCCCGCGACGTCCCTCGCGATAATCGAAAAAGAACCAAGTGTTGCGGCCCACCAGACAAGCCACAACAGTGGCGTAATACATTCGGGAATCTACTACAAACCGGGCAGCCTTAAGGCCAAGCTATGCACCGAAGGCGTAAACGCCCTGTTGCGCTTCTGTGACGAACACGCCATCCCGTATGACATTTGCGGTAAGGTCATCGTCGCTACTTCGCCGAATGAAAGCGAAAGACTCGATGAGATCCACCGTCGCGGAATCGCGAATGGCTTGAATGGGCTGCGCATACTAAACGAGAGCGAAATCCGCGAGCTGGAGCCACATGCGGCCGGGATTCGCGGTATACACGTGCCAACTACAGGAATTGTTGACTACGGTATCGTTGCAAGAAAGTATGCCGAGCTCATCGAGCGTGGCGGCGGAACGATCTGCCTGTCGCACGAAGTGATGGGATTGAAACAATCGGGCGAAGATACCGTTTTGGAAACAACTCAAGGCCCAATCGAGGCGCAGCTTGTCGTCAATTGCGCTGGTCTCCAGAGTGACCGTGTCAGTCGCATGGCGAACGCCAAGCTTGATCTCACCATCGTGCCGTTCCGAGGCGAATATTATGAGCTTGTTCCGGAGAAACGACACTACGTTCGGAGTCTACTCTACCCGGTTCCCGACCCACGCTTCCCTTTCCTCGGCGTGCATTTCACCAAACGTATCGGCGGTGGAATCGAAGCTGGTCCGAACGCAGTGCTGGCTCTGAAGCGTGAGGGTTATACAAAAACATCCTTTAGCTCAAGCGATGTTTGGGAATACGCTACATTTCCCGGCTTCTGGCTCATGGCTGCAAAATATTGGACAGTATCCCTGGACGAATACTACCGCTCATTCAGCAAAGCCGCCTTCGTTCGATCTCTGCAGCGCTTGGTTCCAGAAATTACGATCGACGACTTAATACCAGGCGGATCGGGCGTGCGTGCCCAGGCATTGGGAGCGAATGGCAAGCTGATTGATGACTTTTACTTTGTTTACACGAAAGGCGTCGTTCACGTGTGCAATGTCCCCTCACCCGCTGCTACCGCGTCCCTCGCAATTGCAAAGCACATCGTAGACCGCATCTTGGAAGCCAATGGAGGACTGCATCAAAACGCATTTCTATCAGTACCGGACGGCTCAACGACTGCCTATGATCAGGCACATCCATCTTCTGTCTCGCATCCCGATACATCAAGTGCTTCAGACGGTTGCGCATGAATGCGCCAAGCAGCGTCCATGTAGAAGTCACCGAGGACCATCTTACCGGGGAGAACATGCAAGACCGCGCTTCGTTGATGCCTGTCCAGGTAGACTCCGTTTGACTCGATAGAAATATCCACCCGATACCAGCCTGGCTGAATCTCAAGTACAGGACAGTAAAACTCTACTTCTCCCCGGCCCGCCGCGACTCGTAGCTGAGGATCGGCCATTGCTGTAGTGAGTTGAGTGCAAAGGTAACCGCTAGGCCAGTAAATCAAAACATTGAAAACTATTTTCTCCAGTGAGGTTTGAGCATTAAATCCTAAACGAGCGAACATGGGATACCCGGTACGGGGTGCCTCGTCCGACTTGAGCGAAGTGAACGAGATGTACGAACAGGTCACAGGTTTTTGGCAGGTCTCGTCGCTCAGTTGGTAACTACTGTCGTTTATCGCCAACTTCTGGTAACTCTCAATGACATTCATAGGAGCCCCAGACATCATCAATCGCCCTTCATGGAGCAAGATCACGCGATCGCATAGTCTTTGAATCGCGCCGAGATCGTGCGAGATCAACACAATTGTTCGTCCGTCTTCTCGCAGCTTGGAGATTACATCCAGACACTTCGCTTGGAAGACGATGTCCCCGACCGCCAACACCTCGTCTAAGAGCATAATGTCGGGGTCCAGATGGGCGCCAATCGAGAAACCAAGCCTGACATACATACCTGTCGAGTACCGTTTCACAGGAACATCAATGTATTCCGACACGCCTGCAAACTCGACAATGCTTTCCACCTTGCGAGTAATTTCCTGACGGGTCATTCCGAGCATAGATCCATTTAGAAAAATGTTTTCACGCCCGGTCAGTTCTGGATGAAAACCGGATCCAACCTCGATCAAGCTTGATAAACGCCCCCTGATGCTGATCTCGCCTAAGGTAGGAGCCGTAATTCGGGACAGAAGCTTCAAAATTGTGCTCTTCCCTGCACCGTTATTTCCGATGATGCCTAGGCACTCACCCTCCCCTACTTCAAAGCTGATATCTTGCAAAGCCCACATTTCTCTCGTGCTCTGAAACATGTTAGGCCAGCCGATTGATCGGGCTCGAGTTCCATTCTTTATGCAGTAGCGCTTCGAAACATGATCCAGCCTTATATCGTACATAGCAGAATATTGCGCTCAAATGACATCGGACATCGTTGATTCGGTTGCCTTGAAATAGGAGTAAGCCGCAGCAAGGCAGCATACCGTTATTAGTGCGGAGGCAACAAGCATCGGGATGTCCGGGGCCAATCGGTGTGTCACACAACGCCGGAAACTATCTATCAGGCTGGCGATGGGGTTTAACATGTAAAGGGTTTGCCATCGTATTGGAATCGAGTCGTGAGAATAGGCGACCGGAGTTGCAAACACACCGACTTGCAAGAGGAGTGGCAACGCAGCCGCGGCATCGCGAAAGCGAGCTTGAATGGAAGACAGAAACAAAGCCACGGCAGACGTGAAAGCAATGAGCAGTGCAACGACGGGCAAGACGTAAACAATCTTCGCGTCAACTGAAGAGCGGTAATAAATCATTAGCCCTCCCAAGACGATACAGGCAATCGCGAAGTCCACCAGTGCGGCCAAAACGTAAGAGAGAGGAATTATCTCCCTGGGGAAATGCAGCTTTGTTAGCAAATTTGCATGGCTTACTAGCCCGTTAGTCGCATTGCTAACAGCATTTGAAAAAAATAACCAAGGCAGCAACCCGGAGAGTACAAATAATGGATATGGCACTCCCTCGCTTCGCACCTTTGCTACTCGTGAAAAGACGAACGTATAGGCCATCATTGTAGCCAATGGTTGCAATACGGCCCAGATCCAACCAAGAATCGACTGTTTGTACCGAACTGCAAGTCGAAGAAGGGTCAGAGTGTACAGTAAATGTCGATAGCCAACGAGCGCTTTCAATCCCGAGACAATTGTCTCGAGCGAAAGAGATGGAGGCCGAATGACTGTCAAGGTGCGGGAAGTTCCAACGCCGTGGCCAGCACGCGAACACTTCCCAGGAAGGGCAGCTCTTGTTTCTTGCCCCACAATGCACTCTACCTCAGCACTCCATGGGCCTCGGAGTTCAATACTTTCGCCTTGATCGGATGCGGGTGATGTCTTCATGTGTCTCTGATACAGGCTGCGCTATTGGAAATTTTCAGAACAAATTAGATGGCATTACGTCGTGATTGATTCTGCTTCAGTCGCACAGCAACGGAAAGACTCGTCCTGTTCCACGCCTCTCAATTGGTCAGCTATTACTTGTACTGCCGGTTCTCGCAGCATCTCCATATGTTCACCGATGTTGACGATGCAAAGCTTTACTCCAGACAATGATCGGGCTCCCCAACCCATCGTTGGATCTTTCACCTTAAAGTAAGGTTGTTTCGGTCGCTTAAATAGGACCACAGGAGCGCGGAATCGTCTGATTTGAAACTCGTTTCCTGGCCACACTGCTTTGACGAAAGGATTTTCAGGTTCATCTTCAGACGAAACAACACGGCGCACACGCTTCTTGATTACCCGTGTGTAGTGCGAAGCTTGAGCTGACAGGGATAACGTGGCGACGCTTTGACGGCCACGGCGGAAAGATTCTAGACGCGCAAGCCAACGGATTTCACTGCGCTGCAAAACCAAGGTATCAATTATCCCGAGAAGCCCCACATCCTGCCCTTGCGCTTCCAGTTCAAGCACCATCTGTTCAGCGATATGCGCCCCATTGCACATACCCAGGAGAAAATAAGGACCCTTAGGTTGAATCGTCCGCATTGCGCCGATATATTCGCGAGCTATCGATCTAAATTCCTCAATAGTGAATGGAACAATATGACAGAAAGAAGCGTGCCCCTGCAGTTTATAAAAGGCATGCTTGCGCCCCATGTGACGGGCCATGATCGCATAGCCGAGAGCATCCACACCAGATTGAACGACCGCGAATAGAGGGCACTCGAGAGCGCCTTTGTTAAGCTCCATTACAAGAGGATCGAGACTCCAATCAGGATCACTTTGAATCGCCTTTGCTAATGACGCGACTGTCGAACTACGAAACAGCACTGAAACAGGAATTTTGCGCCCTACCGCCTTCTCGATCTCAGAAATCAGTTGAGCCGCTAGTAACGAGTGACCCCCTAGGTCAAAAAAGTTATCATCAATCCTGATGCCCGATGCATTTAGCTTGCGTTCCCATATCCGCACAAGTATCCGTTCCAATGCATTACGCGGTTCGCCTGTCTTTTGCAGGTGACCGTTCGATGACGGTTCCAGGTGAATCGCCTCGATTCGATCTGCTCTTAGATAACTTCGGGTGAGCGTATTGCGAGCGCCAAGATCTCCTTCCAATTTCAGCAGTGAAGCGAGTCCGGAGATACGTAACTCTGGCCTCTCCGCAGCCGCTGCGAGCAGGACTAAATAGTCGTTCAGCATTTTCAGCATTCGAGTTGAGTCGAACAGCGAAGTAACGTACACGACTCGGAGCCACCAATGCCCTTCTGCGTCTTCGATAAAGTCCATCGACAAGTCAAACAAAGAGGTTCCGTTGTCGAATATATATGGGCTTACTGATACACTCCCGAAATTAGGAAATTTTCTCGCCTTGATGGCTGAGAACATGACCTGAATCAGAGGGCTATAACTCAACGTCCGCTCCGGATTGAGATCTTCGACCAGCTTTTCAAACGGGAGATCGGCGTTGGCAAAGGCCTCGAGAGCGACTTCGCGTACTTGAAACAGCAGATCACCGAGACGTGGATCACCAGAAAGATTGCTTCGCAATACTAAAGTGTTTACAAAAAATCCAATCAAGCCTTCGAGTTCGAGGCGGCTCCGCCCCCCAACGGGGACTCCTATAGATATGTCGTCTGCCTCCGAATAAATATGAAGAAGGGTCTTGAACACAGTCAGCATCACCATGAACAATGTCGCCCGCCGCGCATGAGCAAGATCCGTAAGCTTTTGAACTAATTCTTTCGGAACGGGGATAGTTTGGCTGGCACCATCGAAGGCTTGCTCAGGAGGCCTCACCCTGTCGGCTGGCAAATTCAAATAATTGGATCCGCCTGCAAGTTTCTGCCTCCAGTATTGAGCCTGCTCGATTAGGATGTTGCCCTCAATAAACTCTCGTTGCCACACAGAGTAGTCGCCGTACTGAATGGGCAGATCAACCAGTGACGAGTGCGGTCCACCAGAGTATTCATCGTAAAGTGCAGCCAACTCGCGTACAAATATCTCTAATGACCAACCATCACACACAATGTGGTGCATGACGCACAGAAGCAAATGCTCGTCGGTGTCAAGACGAATCAGCTTAAGTCGAATAAGGGGACCAGTCGCCAAATTGAAAGCAAACCGGGCGCCCTCCCATCCGATTCTTTGTAGCTCCGACAGGCGTTCGCCACTTGGGATGCCGGCTAAATCAACAATAGTAAAGTCAAGTTCTGAAGTAGCCTCCACAACCTGAACAGGTTGCCCCTCCTCTGTCGTGAATTTTGTACGTAGGATTTCGTGTCTCTTTATCAGTTCGCGGGCACTCAACTGGAGGGCGCTTGAGTTGAGATTGCCGCGCAGGTGCAAACCGAGAGAGACGTTATAGGCCGGATTCCCGGGATACAGCCGGTCCAGAAACCACAACCGTTGCTGCGCAAGGGACAGCGGGAACACACGTCTCCGTGCCTTACTAAGCAGGCCGACAAGCAACTCCTTCCGCTCTGTATGGGATAAATTCGACAAGTTGTCTGGGATCTGTGTCATATACTTCTCGTTGGACGATGCCTTTCCGTAGACGACCGGACCGAAGCCTCTAACAGTCTCCCCGAATTGCCCCTTACGATCAACGACGACTCACTGGCGCTAGCTCAAGCTCTGCATAGAACTCTCATAACAAAGGGACCTACTGTTACACCCGCTCACTCCTCTGACTTCGCGAGTTCGGAATCTGCAAGGCTCGCGTAGTTTGTCCGATTCTGCATTCTCATTCAATTAAGGTTGCTCTAGAGACTGAATGCGCTATCATAGTTGCCAACCCTGAAAGGACCTGCTTCAGTACGAAATCGGTTTTGTCTACGCCCTGAGTTCGATGTTTTCGAACCTCGTCCCGCGAAGGATTCTATGAGTGAAAAGGTGTTTCCGGCATCATTAGGGCAGCAGCGCCTTTGGCTTTTAGATCAAATCGAGCCTGGGACCCCAGCCTACAACATCGCGCGAGCATTTCGTCTGATTGGCTCGTTGGATACTGCAGCGCTATCAAAGGCATTGCAGTCGATCATCTCACGTCATGACTCATTGCGAACTGTTTTCACTTCCCTCGACGAAGAAGTTGGACAAATCGTACTCACCTCTCTGGAGTTCGACCTGGCTGTTTCAGATGTGAGTGAACTTCCCGCTGAGCAAGGAGAGCTAGCTGCTCTCAACATCGCCGGCGAGGAAGCCACGAAGCCCTTTGATCTCAGCGAAGGTCCGCTTCTGCGAGCACGGTTGCTTCGGCTTAACTCAACAGAGCATATCCTCATTCTCGTCGTCCACCACATTATCGTGGATGGCTGGTCAATGAACCTGCTTTTTCACGAAATGGGCGAGTTGTACGCGGGCTTTACCACAGGCAGGCAGCCACAGCTTCCCAATCTGAACTTACAGTACTCCGATTATTCGCGCTGGCAGCGCGCAACACTAACGAGTGACTTCCTCGCAAGCGAGCTCGATTATTGGAAGAATAAACTGCAATCTGCAGAGACAGTCTTACAGCTGCCAACAGATCATCCGCGTACAGCCACGCACAGTGGCCGAGGAAATAGCATTCATTTCGAACTAAGTTCTGAGACAAACAAAAGCCTCAAAGAACTGGCTCAGACCGAAAATGCCACACTCTTCATGGCACTGCTCACCATATTTCAAATCTTGCTGGGACGATATACCTCACAGGCGAGCATATTGGTTGGCAGTCCGACTGCCGGCAGGAACGACGTTGAGCTTGAAAACATGATCGGGTTCTTTGTGAATACGCTTGTTTTGCGAGCCGACCTCGACGCAGACAACAGCTTCAGACAGCTTTTGCGCCAAGCACGTGCGACCACACTGGAGGCGCTGGAGCATCAGAATGCGCCGTTCGAGAAAGTGGTCGAGACACTAGAGCCGAGCCGCAATTCGAACAGAAACCCATTGTTCCAGGTAATGTTTATTCTCCAAAATGCTCCACGAATGAAAGTGGAACTCCCGGGTCTTGTTATGCAAGAAATCGAGTTCGAAACCGGAATATCGAAATTCGACTTAACTCTCGAGATCATCGACCTAGATAATTTGTACTGCACGATTGAATACAATTCTGATCTTTACGAAGAGAACACGATCCAGCGGATGGCTGGCCACTTTACACACCTGGTCGAAATGATCATTACCGCTCCGGACGAAAAGCTGTCGTCATTTTCAATACTGACTGCCGTAGAAAAGCAGCAACTTGAAGAGTGGAATAACACGAACGGCGATTATCCGCGACAATTGTGCGTTCACACCGCATTCGAGGACCAGGTAAATCGGACACCAGATAAGATAGCGGTCATTGATCAATACAATCGCTTAAGCTACGAACAGTTGAACTGGCTAGCTAATCGCTTTGCGCGAAGTCTTATCAGAGAGGGAGTGCAGCCCGGAGATCTCGTAGGGGTTTCATTAGCTCGCTCCACCGGAATGGTGATTGCGCTCTTGGGAATCCTAAAGGCTGGAGCAGCCTACGTTCCATTAGACCCTGTTTACCCGGAGCAACGACTAGATTTCATAGTTGAGGACGCTCAGATCAAGGTCGTTGTAACCAGTTCTGAATTTTCCAACGTGTGGCGAAAGCGCGGGATTGACGTGCTTGCACTAAATGCTGAAGACCTCTCCGCTGAGGTCGGCAATACGGACAATCAATCGCTATCTCTATCAGCTGAAAGCCGTATGTATGTCATTTACACTTCTGGATCAACGGGCAGACCCAAGGGGGTCCAAGGCTCACACCGGGCAGCGATTAATAGATTTTCCTGGATGTGGAATGCATATCCATTTTTAGATATTGAGACATGCTGCCAGAAGACATCCTTGGGATTTGTTGATTCTATTTGGGAGATTTTTGGTCCGCTTTTACGCGGAATTCCGTTGGTAATCGTTCCGGACGAAATAGTTATCGACCCGGAGGGGTTGGTTCACTTCCTTGCAAAATATGAAGTTACCCGAATCGTTCTGGTCCCATCATTGCTTCGGGCAATATTGGAAGGTGTTGACGATATCAAGAAAAAACTACCACGACTAACCCTTTGGACGTGTAGCGGCGAGGCGCTTACCTATGACTTGGTGAGCCGCTTTTCACAGTTGCTGCCGGAAGCAACCCTTCTCAATATCTATGGCTCTTCGGAGGTGGCCGCAGATGTGACTTGGTGTGAGATCAGGCCCGCGAACTGCAGTGGAGCTGTTCCTATAGGCAGACCGATTACCAACGTCCAAATGTTCATACTCGATCGCCACATGAATCAAGTACCGGCAGGTGTTCTTGGCGAAATCCATGTAGGAGGGGACTGTCTTGCAATCGGATACTTAAATAGACCCGAGCTCACATTCGAGCGTTTTGTCCTCCATCATATTGAACCCGGACGCTCAGTCCGCCTCTTTAAGACCGGCGATCTTGGCCGCTTTTTACCAAATGGAGAGATCGAGTACCTCGGGCGAACGGACAATCAGGTGAAACTTCGGGGAATTCGCGTCGAACTGGGAGAGATCGAAGCTGTCCTAAGATCACATCCGATAGTGCGAGACGCTGTAGTTGTTTTTGCAGATCAATCCGGACTACAACGGCTCTCGTCCTACCTTGAAGCTCACTCGGAACTCAATCCAGATATTGATGATCTTCGTCGCTTCATGAGATCGAGGCTCCCAGAATACATGATTCCTTCTGACTATCTTATTGTGGATGCGCTTCCTCTGCTCCCAAGTGGCAAGATTGATAGAAGGACTCTAGTCACACTTACGTCAGCACGTTCGATTGGAAATCGAGGTCGCGTCGCGCCTCAGACACCGACTGAGGAACGTCTTGTTGCTATCTGGAGTAGCTTACTGAAGACGGACCAGATCGGCATTACCGATAACTTCTTCGAACTGGGTGGCCACTCATTGATGGTCATGCAAGTCGTTGCAAGAATCAGAAAGGAATTGGAAGTTGAGATTCCGATGAGGGCCCTATTTGAAGAACCTACTATTAGAGGGCTAGCGAAGGAGGTCGACGAAGCGACTGCCAAGGGCATCAAGGCCCAAGCTCCTATTTCATCTTTCCTGCGGGAGCAAAGTGCTCGTGACCATCTCAGACTGCAGGTCGAGCAGATGTCGCGCGAAGAACTTGAAGAAATGCTTCGGAGAGTACTCAGCGAAAGATCCGGAGCAAGCTGACTCTAGGCCTCATTTCTAGCAAGGACGATGATTGCAACTTTCGAAACGATAGCAAATGACGCTTTTATTAGCAGCATCTGTAGCCAAAGCACCCACAAAACCAGAACCCGGGTGCAGTTCTACAAGCTGCCAATTCGATGTGAAATCCGCGCCGGCTCGAACCCCTAGCACAGCTGCCTGTGCCCCTGGCCTCAGCGATACGTCAAATGCATTGAGCGGAATATTGAGTCCACGGCCTTCAGCCTTAATGATCGCCTCCTTCCTGGTCCAGCAGTTGTAGAAACCTCCCAACCACTCCTCGCCTGCTAAGGAAGCAAGAGTCGATCTCTCTAGAGTTGAGAAATATGAATCGACAACCCCGCGCTCTATTAGGCTGATTTTCTCGATGTCTACTCCAATTCTCGCGCCAGCCGCTACGCCTAGGATCACGAGGCGATCTGTATAGCTTAAATTGAAAGTCAACCTCGGTTCAGCCAAGGCCCGCCTGAGAAATGGCTTTCCAAATTCGTTCTCCTCAAAAAAGACGAGGGACGGCTCCACTCCTAGATAGTGCCCAAGTAAAATCCTCAGAATTGCATGCGAAACACCGTATCGGACGCGATCCTTGTCCAATCGAAACCTCCGCATCCGCAGACGCTCATGGTTCGAGAGAACATCGATGTACCGGGCCAGGTCGGCACATGAGCAAGCACAATCCCAGGCCCATACGTGTATCAGGTTGGTGTCTATCGAAAGGTTTGGCGGTGGCACAGGCCAGTCGATAGACACTGTCGCCCCGCCTATATGCTCGAATGTTTCACTGTGGATCATTCGGAATCTATTTGCGTCCAGAGCTCTGCGATCTTCCACGCACTGCTAAAGTACGAGCTTGCGGCAATAGAACGCCTCAGCGTAACCGCTCGAAGCTACGCATTCAATTCCGCGCAATCGCATCAAAGAAAAAAAGGTGTCAGATTGGAACCAATGCTTGGACCGCTGCGACTCAAACGCATCCATGAGATATCTAACTTTCGCTTCACAGGCCACCCTCGCAAGGGGTACGAAAATATTTGGTCGCCCCAGGTCGCCGTCGTATTTTGGGATCTCATACTCCAAAATAACGTTATTGCGGAACGTATTCCAGGTTAGTTCTGAGATCAGCCGATGGTCTTGATGAGCGTCGTTGCCGTTGTGAGTGAAGATAACATCAGGAGCGAGCGGCTTCAGATCCTTTTCGAAAACATCTTTCACTCCGCTGCCCGTGTAGGGCATAAATCCATCTTGAAATTCCATCAGCTTAAGGCTGCGTAAGCGGGAACCGGCAAATAAATGCGCCGCACAGTTGGCTTCGGTCTGTCGCACCCCCGTCGCATTAAACACTGCCCAGTGAAATTCGCAGCTCGCATGCTCCTCTGCTAAGCGCAGGATCGTTCCTCCACACCCAATTTCTATATCGTCAGAGTGTGCCCCTATACATAGAACCTTCAAATCTCTGCCGTTTTTCGAGTCCAGGCTCAGCTTAATCATCCTTGCGCCATTATCGTCCCTGGCTGTTCCTTCTGTTGATCGAGAAGCTCGCTGGCGCAGTTCGCAGCAGAATTCGCGTTGCTATTCCACACTTTCCATGGTGCCGCGCCCACATTTAGTTCTTCCAGATGCTGCTTATCCTTAAATGTATCCATGCACTGCCAAAAACCGCTGTATTTGTGAGCTAGCAATGCTCCCTCGTCGATCAATCGCTGAAAGGGTTCTCGAACCAGTTCCTCACCAGGGTGAATATAGCGAAAGATCTCCTTACGCATGGTGAAAAAGCCGCCATTAATCCAAATATTGGTACGGGTAATCGGACGCACCTCTTTGACCAACCCGTCCGATCCTGCGTAGACAATATCAAAGCTTGCGGTTGGCTGCACTAATAGCAATGACGCGATGGCATTGCTCTTCTTGAATTTGTCGAGCATCGCGGGAAGTGGGACATCGCTTAAACCATCTCCGTAATTCGCCAGGAACATTTCTTCATTCTGCACGTAGGGTTCAATGGCTTTTAGGCGCTGCCCGATATTTGCATTTGCGCCCGTCTCGACAAACGTAATGGTCCAGTCATCCATGTCACGATTGACGAACTCCACACTTTTTCCACCATTAGACCAAACAAAATCGTTCGATACTGATTCATCATAATGAAGGAAATAGTCCTTGATGCAGTTTCCCTTATATCCAAGACAAAGAATGAAGTCCTTGTGCCCGAAATGAGAATAGTACTTCATCAGATGCCACATGATCGGTCGCGCGCCGATTTGAACCATAGGCTTGGGCACATCATCAGCATATCCCCGGAGCCTCAAACCTGATCCACCACAGAATATGACCACCTTCATAGCCTATTCACTCCTTTATTTGCTTAGAACATTCTTGCCTGGGGAATCGGTACAACGAACTGCCCGCCCCACTCACGGATATAGCGCAACTG
>Ga0126381_100004575_pt1 | contig 15084 bp, 17 predicted proteins | sample PanSoiMetPlot_28_FD_96465 | JGI IMG/M metagenome (GOLD analysis project Ga0126381, IMG submission 96465) | Tropical forest soil microbial communities from Panama - MetaG Plot_28 | ecosystem: Environmental > Terrestrial > Soil > Tropical forest > Bulk soil | place: Panama | collected 2016-02-17
ATCCCGCCTATCTAATGTTTCAGGTTTCTAATTAAAGTCTCTCCGATGCTGGCGGGCGTTTCTGCGATGGCGATGCCTGCCGCTCGCAAAGCATCGATTTTGCCGCTCGCTGTCCCTTTTCCGCCAGAAACAATTGCACCGGCATGGCCCATTCGGCGGCCGGGAGGCGCAGTCATCCCCGCAATGAACGCAGCGACTGGCTTTCTGTAGTTTTCTTTAATCCATTCGGCCGCTTCTTCTTCGGCCGTGCCGCCGATCTCACCAATCAGAATCAACGCTTCCGTGCCGGGATCTTCCGCAAACAGTTTCACGGCATCGAGGTGCGAAGTCCCGTTGATAGGATCCCCCCCGATACCGATACAGGTCGACTGGCCGTAGCCGCGCTGGGTCAATTGCCAGACTGCCTCATAAGTCAATGTGCCTGATCTCGAGATTACGCCGATGTTTCCCGCTTTGTGAATGTACCCTGGCATGATTCCGATCTTGCACTGGTCCGGCGTAATTATTCCGGGACAATTCGGACCAATCAGCCGGCTCGAGCTTTCTTTGAGCGCTGTTTTCACCCGCATCATATCCATTACCGGAATCCCTTCAGTAATACACACAATCAACTCGACTCCGGCATCGGCGGCTTCCAGAATCGCATCCGCAGCGAACGGCGCCGGAACGAAGATCATGGTGGCGTTACATCCAGTCTTCTCCCTTGCCTCATAAACGGTGTCGAAGACTGGGACTTTGCCTTCAAAAAGCTGGCCCCCTTTGCCCGGGGTGACCCCAGCCACGACGTTCGTTCCATACTCCATGCACCCCTTGGCATGAAAAGCGCCAGAGCTGCCGGTGATCCCCTGAACCAGCAACCGCGTGTTCTTATCGACTAAGATAGACATAACGTTTCGCGTTTCGCGATTATGACGCCTCTTTGCGTTGGTGGATGGTAATCGAATTGCCATCGGGGTCGCCAACGATCGCCATATGGCACGCGGGGGTATCAAACGGTTCCAAATAGAAACGAGCTCCCGCTTTTCGCAGGTCAGCTATTGCCGCATCAAAGTCATCGACTTCAAACGCAAGACATGGACCGTCTTTAGACGGTTTCCAGTTTTCGCCAGCCATGTTCCCGATCGCGAAGGTGGCAGGACCAAGGTCATATTCTATAAACGCTTTATCTCCGCCTCCGAATGTGCGGCTCGGTTCCAGTTTGAGCGTCCCTTCGTAGAACGCCCGTGCCCGTTTGATGTCGGTGACCGGATAACCCGTGAAAGCGATTTCAACAATCTTCATAGGGTGCTCATTTCGCGTTGGTCGCTCCAACTACCATCTTTGCGGCCTCTGCCAGGTCGGATGCGGCCTGGATTGGTAACTTGGACTCTCTTAACAGCTTCTTTCCTAGCTCTACATTCGTGCCTTCGAGTCGAACGACCAGCGGGACGGGCAAACTGACTGTTTTGACAGCGTTGATGATACCTTGAGCAATCACGTCGCATCGCATAATCCCGCCAAAAATGTTGACCAGGATCGCTTTAACGTTCCTATCCGAGACAAGGATCTTGAACGCTTCGGTGACCTGCTCTTCACTCGCGCCGCCGCCAACATCCAGAAAGTTAGCGGGTTCGCCGCCCGCATACTTGATGATGTCCATCGTAGCCATCGCTAACCCCGCACCATTGACCAGGCACGCGATATTCCCGTCCAGACCGATATAGTTCAGATTGAACTTAGAGGCTTCTACTTCGCGCGGATCTTCCTCATAGACATCCCGCATTTCGACGATCTCTTTGTGACGGTAAAGAGCGTTATCATCGAAGTTGAATTTTGCATCCAACGCAAAGACCTCTTGTTTTCCCGCTGCATCTTTAGTCGTGACAACCAAGGGATTGATTTCCACCAGAGAGCAATCGAGCGATACAAAAAGCTTGTACAAGCTAAAGAACAACTTTGACGCAGCTTTAAGCTGGTCGCCTTCGAATTCCAGGCGTCGCGCAAGTTTCAATGCCTGGAATGGCTGAAACCCGAGCAATGGATGCACCGGCTCGCGGATGATCCGTTCCGGATGCTCTTCGGCAACTTTCTCGATCTCGACGCCGCCTTCAGTGCTCGCCACAACGACCGGAGCGCAGGCGGCACGATCCATCAGAATGGCAAAGTAAACTTCGCGAGCAATGTCTACCGACTCAGCGACCAAAACCTTCCGAACCACCTTGCCCGCCGGCCCTGTCTGGTGGGTCACCAGGGTTTGACCGACCATCTTCTCCGCCAGATCGCGCGCCTCTCTTGGGGTTTTACAGAGATGGACACCTCCCTTGAATCCGTTGGTAAACGTGCCTTTTCCGCGGCCGCCTGCGTGGATTTGGGCTTTTACAACCAGGTTCGATGTTTTGAGCTCAGCAGCGATTTTTTCGGCTTCATCCGGCGTCTCGGCAGCCGCCCCTTTTGGAGTCGCAATTCCGAACCGCTGAAAGAGCTGTTTTGCCTGATATTCGTGGATGTTCATAAACGAGGAGGCGGAATCCGACGGCACACCGAACGCCGGAGGGGACCCCTAAGGCGGCTGCAAGATATGGCGTAGCCAGAACGAGCGTCAACACGGAAAGTGGGGCGCGCGATAGGCAGTAAAAACCGCAGATCTAGTTTTTGGCGGTTTGCGCTGCAGCCCTGCGCCGCCGCCCGGCTAATAAATAAATTGCCGCACGCAATTCCAGAAGGGGATCAGCAGACGGTTCAATTCCGTCTACCCGCGGAATCGGATCAAAGATGATGCGCTTGATTTCAGGGTCGTCGTGCTGAGCTGCCTCGGTTAAAGCCAGTGTGCCGAGATCAAACAATGGCCGATCCGCCGGCCAATGGACAGTAGCGTCGTCTATGGTATCGCTCTCATCTGCTAACTGAACAAGGATACGAAACTTGATTGGTTCTCGTGTTATTCTTTCTGTCAGTTCGTCAAACAGATAGTCTGCTCCCTTGGAGGAAAGGGAGTCAGCATCCAAATAATCATTCCCAGCCTCCGGGATGATTCGGTAACGACCATAGCGGCTAACGCCGTCGCTGTTAGTGAACCGCATTGCCGTTACCCCGAAATAGGATTCTCGACCGAAACTGGAAGGAGCCGGCTTGGGCGCCTGCACAAATTCGAGCGCCTTTGGATGAGTACCGAGAAACGCTTCGAGCGGAGATCCCGATAGTTTTGACGGATCACTGGAAGCAACTGCACGCAAAAATTCCAGAAACTCTTCTCCCGTCCGCGCTGGAAAACCATCGGTTGAGTGGCTAATAATGTCGGTGTGAACATGGTCAGCCAGATGAAATCGAACTGCCAGTCCGCGCGGATTCGCGTGCGGATCGTTATCCGGTAATAACGGCAACCCGGTTGAATTGGAAAACCGTGCAGTTACCTTCGTCGATTCACGCTGGATATGAGGCGCTCGAGTTAGAGAAGTTGCGTTGGAGGAGGGCACAAAGGTACCATTAAGAAAGGTGCCTTTGGCATGCGCCGGTCGAAACCCAGGGTGCAGTCCGAAGATCGTGTCGAATTGTTTAAGCAGTTCCTGGCTAAGAGCGATCAGTTTTTCGTCAGAAGGAAGTGGCATGGTTATGGATCAGTTGCTTGAAAAAAGGTTGGTAAGGAGACCCGCTCAAAAGACAACTAAGTCTGAAAGATGGCAAGAGGTATGTCGAATATAAGCTCGCAAGGAAAGCTAAGAAGTAGTCAACCAAGATTAGCTCGTTGATGCTGGGGCACCAATTGAATGACCTTATTCGATCCGGCCCTTGTTCAGCGCCTCGATAGTCTGGGGCTCCGGCCCCAGGACTTCGACGAAGTATTTGCGCGTTCGGGTGGACCTGGCGGCCAGAACGTGAACAAGGTTTCGACGGCCGTAACACTAGTCCACCGGCCAACCGGTTTGTCTGTGACTGTCCAGGAGACGCGCTCTCAATTTCGCAACCGACAGCTGGCGATCCAGCGGCTCCTGGACCGGATCGAGGAACAGCGAAACAGAATCGCCGCAGAAAAAAAGGCGGCAAAGGAATTGAAACGCCGACAAAACGCTCCGCGGCCCCCCGCTCTGCGCAAAAAAATTCGGGAACTGAAGGAGCGCCGATCTCAGGTAAAGAGGGCACGCGGTAGAGTTGAGGAGTAACCATTGGCGTTCGGCGTTTGGCGTTCGGCGTTTGGCGGTGCCGAAGCTTCCACCTTCATCGCGCCATTGGCGGAATGGCCTTCCAGGTCGACGTTTTTCGGGGCGGAGAGCGCTACGCTAGCGGTGGATCATGCGTTCTACGTATTTGGCGATCAGGTCGAACTCGAGGTTCACCGAATCTCCTGCCTGCAGACGATGAAGGTTGGTGATCATCCAGGTATGCGGGATTATCGCCACGACGAAGCTCTCGTCGCGGAGCTCTGCAACAGTAAGACTGATTCCGTTGACCGCGATTGAGCCTTTGAAAACTACATACTGACGAAACTCTTTTGGTAACTCGATCACGATCCTGCGATCTTCACCCTTCTCGTCAACCTGGAGAATTCTCGCAGTCGAATCAACGTGTCCCTGTACCAAGTGCCCGTCGATGCGGCTGGAAACCAGCATCGATCTTTCTTGGTTGACCAGATCACCGGTTTTCAACGCGGAGAGATTGGTCCGGCTGGCTGTCTCTGCCACCATGTCGAAGCCGACGAGCTCATCTTTTTGCGAAACAACCGTGAGACAACAACCGTTGTTGGAAACGCTTTCGCCGATCTTTAATTCGGGAGCCAGAGAGGTCCTGATTTCTAATCGATATGTGCTTTTGCTGATCTCGGACAGGCTAACGACCTCGCCTACGGCCTCAACGATTCCGGTAAACATGAAGCATGTTAGCCCGAACCGTGCACTCCAGGCAAAGAACTAACGGACAAGGAGCTGGATAAATCCTGAGCGCCCGACTTTTGCGCCAACTTCAGCCCAGATTCCCGAGTTTGGATCCAGCACTGGATCTCGGGGTAACGCTGGATACTGTACCTTCTGTGCGTATCCCGGCTCTCCAGGGCATAATCAAGCGGAGATTCTTGATTAACTTTCGGGCTGACCCAAAAGTGATTCAACAGATTCTGCCGGCTCCATTTCGTCCAAAGCTTCATCGCGGTTATGCCATCACAGGTATCTGTTTGATTCGCTTGGAAGCGATCCGGCCCCGTTGGATGCCGGCCCCGATCGGCGTCAGCAGCGAAAACGCAGCGCACAGGATCGCGGTCGAATATTACGATGCGCAGAATATCCTGCAGGAAGGGGTTTTTATATCCCGTCGCGACACGAGCTCATGGGTCAACGCTTTTGTGGGAGGGAAATTGTTCCCGGGAGAACATCATCGAGCGCGATTTGAGATTCAGGAATCAGGCAGCCAAGTCAATTTCGCCTACCGCGCGTTAGATGGAACGGCCGAGGTGCGTTTCTCGGGCTACGACGCGTTCAGTTTGCCTTCATCTTCGTGCTTCAAGAACTTGGAAGAAGCGTCTCTTTTCTTTCAGACCGGAAGTCTCGGCCACTCGATCGCGCGCGATTCGCAAAGACTGGATGGCATTGTGCTCGAAACGAAGGCATGGCAGGTTCGGCCGTTTCAGGTCGATCAAGTTTTCTCAAGCTTTTTCAATGACGACACCCGTTTTCCCGGTAACAGCGTTCAGTTCGATCATGCACTGACCATGCGGGATATTTCTCATGCCTGGCATACGGCACCGGAGTTGTCGGGTGGCGCAGTCCAGGCCGCGGCGCCGGCCGTTTGATCTCCTTCAACTCTAATCAAACTGGGCTATAACATCAGCGGCAGTGCCTACTTCCGCGCATGGTCAGTCGCCAGACGGAACGCCAGAAAACCGAGAGTGTTAACGCCGTTACCTACTCAACCTTGCGCCAGACGATGTCTTCGTTGTTTCGCCGGTCGATGAACGCATCGACTTTGTCGCTGTTGTCGCGTCGAAATAGGATTCGTCCTTCTACTCCCTTTCTGAAAAAGAGGTCGCCGCTCTCACAAATCAGTTCTACCCGCGAATCATCTCCTCGGGTCCGGTACAATTTGCCGTCTTCTGTAATGATCTTAACGACGTCGTCCCCGGAGAGTTGGTAAGTTCCAACATAGTCAGGCAGCTTCGCTGCATCGACCTTACCGGGAGCAGGGTCTTCGTAGTATCGAAACATCTGGCACGCAACGATTTGCCAGACTCCATTACGGCGATACCAGGTATCGGTCCCGTGATAGCGTGCCGTCATCGTTTGGCCAAACACAGTCTCAGTTTCGTCCAAGTCGTAACTTAAAATTGCTGTATCACTGAAAATTCGGCTCTCCGGATGTAACACTTTGATTTGCACGGAAAAACCTTTTGGCAGGGGCGTGATATCAGCAATCAAGGCCGGCTTATCCAAATTTCTTCCTTTCTCGTCAAAGAACAGGCAATCGGCTGCAAAGTATTTCTGCCATGGCGCTGCGTTACCAGAGCTCACTGCGTCGAAGAGCTCCTGTTCCCGGCGAACCAGTTCATCCTGTGTGATTGCCTTTTGTTGAGCGACTCCGTTAACCCAAGGCGCGAACGTCAGAACTATAAAGGTAATCCAGCCAGCAAAAGTTCGATTCATGATGTTTTCAAACTAGCGACCCGCTTTGCACAGGCGAGGAAAAAGAAGGGCCCGTAAAGACGCGAGAAGAGGACCTCACGCAAAGACCTGCCCGCAACGCTTCCGCCATTGGCGGATGCGGGCGCGGCGCCAAGAGGTAAAGGTACATTAGAAGCGTCGGCGTTGCCGGCCTTCCATGCCTACTTGAGTTCTCCTGCCTTTAATGGCAGTTAACGAGCGTCATGGAAAAAGTGATTATTGCGGGCACCGGGTGCGCCGGATTGACCGCTGCGATCTATACCGCGCGTGCCAATCTCAATCCTCTGGTCCTGGAAGGACGCGAGCCTGGAGGTCAACTGACCACGACTACGATGGTCGAAAACTTCCCCGGGTTCCCAGACGGTATCGATGGTCCCCAACTGATCATGAACATGCATCGGCAGGCCGAAAAATTCGGCGCGAAATTTCGTTATGCAGAGGCACTCGATTTTGAAGCCAGGAACGGCCATTACCGCCTGAAAATCGACGATGAATGGGTTGAAACCGAATCCGTGATCATTGCGAGCGGCGCATCTGCCAAATGGCTCGGACTCGAAAATGAGCCAAGACTGAAGGGCCACGGCCTGACTTCGTGTGCAACCTGTGATGGTGCGTTCTACCGAAACGTTCCCGTGTGCGTGATCGGCGGCGGAGACACCGCCGCGGAAGAAGCCGTTTTTCTAACCCGATTTGCTTCTGAGGTATTCTTGATTCATCGACGTGACACGTTGCGAGCGACTAGAATCATGGCTGACCGCGCGCTGAGCCACCCAAAAATCACGCCGATCTGGAACACAATTGTCACTCGCTATATTGCCGATCAAAAGGGCGAAATTGAAGCGGTAGAAATTCAAAATGTCCAAACCAAGGAAACTTCGCGGCTCGAGGTGAAATGCGTGTTCGTCGCTATCGGGCATTCACCGAATACAGCGCCGTTTCGTGGAAAGATCGAGATGGACCCCAACGGTTATCTGATCCAGAAAGAGGGAACCAGAACTAATCTGACGGGTGTCTTCGCGGCCGGCGACGTCGCGGATCCAGTCTACCGACAGGCAGTCACCGCAGCCGGACAAGGATGCGCCGCGGCGATGGAAGCGGAACGCTATTTGTCCGAACGGGAACACTAGGAAAACGCCAAGAAGGTCGGCATTATAGGCAGACCGTTCCAGCGTTTCCCCCATGAAGGTTTGCGATCTTACCCAGTTCTACTCTCCACTCAGTGGAGGGGTGAAGCGGTACCTGGAAGAGAAACGCAAATATGCTTTTACCAACGGTCACCAGCATCTTCTGATCATTCCAGGGAAACAGAACGAACGAAGCGAATCAGCCGAGGGAACGACCTATTGTATCGCTTCGCCCCTGGTCTCGAAGACCTCGCGCTATCGAGCGCTGCTCAATCTGAATGCAGTCGAACAAATTCTGGAGCGCGAGAAACCGGACGTGATCGAGTCCAGCGATCCGTATCAGCTTGCATGGAAAGCAATCGCATCAGGAGAAGCACTCCGCATACCGGTCGTAGGTTTTTATCATTCCCATTTCCCGGAAGCGTACGTGCGGACAACGATGAAGTATCTCGGTCAGACTGCGGTGAAGATCGTTATGGAGATCGCGAAAAACTATGTGTGCAGTCTTTACAACCGTTTTCGGTGCACGTTCGTGCCTTCCCAAGGACTGGCAGATCGTCTCAAGGATTGGGGTGTTGAGAATCTCGTGCTATGCGAGCTAGGCGTCGACACAAAAATGTTTAGGCCGGCTCCGGACAAACGGATAACCAGAGCCGAACTCAATGTTCCGGAGGATTGTATTCTTCTACTCTACGTTGGGCGACTAGCTGCAGAGAAGAATGTCAAAACGCTTCAGAAAGCGTTTAGCCTGTTGTGCGAGAAAGCGCCCAATCGCTTTCATCTTCTGGTTGTAGGCGATGGTTACTATAGAGATCAATTGGTCGTGTTACAAAAGGAGACCCAAGCCGTCACTTGGCTTCGATACTGTTCGGAGCAGGAAAGCCTCGCGAAGATCTACCGAGCGGCCGATCTTTTCGTTCATCCAAGTGTGCAGGAAACATTCGGGCTAGTTGCTCTGGAGAGCCAGGCCTGTGGCACCCCAGTGGTGGGGATTCGCGGCAGTTATATGGACCGAATCATCTTTGCTGATCAATCTTGCTGGGCTGACGAAAACTCGCCGGAATCGTTGGCAAACGCGATCGAAACATTGAGCAAGACAGACCTGGAAGTCGCTGGAGCAAAAGCCAGTTGTCGTGTTACCACCCGGTACGCCTGGAATTCTGTGTTTGAACGCATGTTCAGTGCTTATGAGAACGTCGCAGCCGGCAAAACTTAGAGAGCGATCGTCGAAAGATACCGGAAGCCTTGGAATCCGGGTTGAATCGTCTGGTATACTGCGCTTCGATTCCATGCACATGAAGCCTCAGGTGCTTGAAGCCAAAGATGTTCAGGTACGAAAATACCTTCCATCGGACCGCGACGCGGTTCGTGCTCTCTGTTGTGACACCGGTTTTCTTGGCAAACCTATCGACCCGGTGTTCGCAGATCGGGAGCTGTTTGCGGACTTCTTGACGGGCTACTATCTGCAGCATGAGCCAGATTCCGCCTTTGTCGTGACTGTGCACAACGAGATCCGCGGGTACCTGCTTGGATCGCACCGGCCCTACCGCCATCAAATTTACAGTTTTCTCCAGAATATCGTTCTCGCCGCCAAGATGCTAGTCCGATACCCGAGCTATAACAGGGCGTCACGAGAATTTGTCCATTGGCTGGTGTCCAAGGCGTGGCGGGAAGTTCCGGCGGCGCCTCGGCGGATCGCTCATTTTCATGTCAACCTTTTGCCTGACGCCAAAGGCATCCTGCCTTGTCGCTGCTTGCTTGAAACCTATCTGCGTTACCTGTACGAAAACGGCGTCCGGCGGACTTACGGACAGATGGTTACCTTTGACGGCCGTCGCGGGTTTAAGCTTTTCGAAAGGTACGGTTTCAAAGTGTTGAATCAGTCGGAGATTACGAAGTACCGTCGATTCACGAACCAGTCGGTCTATCTCTGCACCGTTTTGAAGGAGCTTGAGGAACAAGGCGACCGCTTGCTGTACCAGATAAAGGGATAGCGGTCGCGAGCAACGTTTTTGAGTTTTAGCCCGGGCGTTTTGTATTGGGGTTCAACGAGCTGGGCGCCGGCTATATTTCAAAATACATCCGATCGCCGCGATCCCATCTTTCCATCCAATCTTTTTGCCCGCAGAATGTGATCGGCCGGTGTAAGAGATCGGCACTTCGACAAACCGAGCGCGAAGTGCTGCCAGTTTGGCAGTAACTTCAGGCTCTACACCGAAACGATCCTCCTCAATGGTGATCTTTTGAATGATTTCGCGCCGGATCGCTTTATAGCAGGTCTCCATGTCCGTCAGAGCAAGCCCAGAGAGAAGGTTTGAGAACAGGGTCAGAAACCGGTTCGCGTAATATTGGCCAAAGTAAGCTTCGCGTTTTCCCTGCTGCCCGATATAGCGCGAACCATAAACGGCGTCAGCAATTCCTTGCCCTATAGGCTCGATTAGCCTCGGGTAATCGGCCGGATCGTATTCAAGATCAGCGTCCTGAAAAAGGATGACGTCGCCGGTTGCATGCCCAATCCCGGTGCGCAACGCGGCGCCTTTACCCCGATTTTCCAGGTGATAAAGCGGTCGCAGATACGGATATTTTGCGGCCAATTCACCAAGGACCTCTCGGCTCCCATCGGTGGAATGGTCATCAACCGCAATCAGCTCAGCAACGCAAGCTTGTTGAACGACTTGCCCAACGACCTCGGCAAGCGTGTCGCGCTCATTGAAAACCGGCATGATGACCGAAACTTTTAGGTCAGGAGGCATAACGTAGAGGAAGCAGCACACTTCTAGGCATCTAACCATGCGGAGGTCAATTCGTTAGCGTCTGGCGTTTCGCGTTCGGCGTGTGGCTTTCGGCGTTCGGCGTTCGGTGCTTTGAACTCCACGGGCAGGATGCATTTCGGCGATCCGGTTCTGCTGGAAAGGACCTGATCCTGAGACCGGTCTTGCGCTGATCGCGCCCGAGAGCAAATGTGCCTGTCGCCGCTGCCCTACGACACCAATCTCGTTAACGCCCACGGAATCGCCGCGAAATCATCGAGCCAGATGTCCGGCGTCAATCTCTCGGGCGGAACCCGGAGGTAGCCATAGCGCATCAGAATAACTGGAACACCGGCACTACGCGCGGCCGCGTAATCGTTCTCGTTATCGCCTATCATTGCAGCTTCGCTAATTGTAGCGTTTAGGAGCCGGATAACACTGAGCAGATGACGCGGATCCGGTTTTCTGAATGGAAACATGTCGCCACCGGCTACAGCCTCGAAGTAATGCGCAATATTGAATGCTTCGAGCACAGAGAGCGTGGCGGCCTGTGGTTTGTTCGTGCAGATCCCAAGGTTTGCGCCTGAGTCGCGTAGCAATCGAAGCGTGGTTGCAACCCCGGGATACAGGCGACTCAGATTTGCCGGCGCAGCTTCATAGATCTGCATGAACGTCCGATGTGCCCGATTCAAATCTGTTATCCCGCCAGTTCCGGCCAGCGCACGTTCCATCAAGGCGGGTGTTCCATCGCCGATCATGCGGCGCACTTCCTCGAGCGTAAGTTCGCGCCGGTCCATTCCAACTAGGACCTGATTAAGCGCCGCGCATAGATCAGGCGCTGTGTCGATGAGCGTGCCATCCAGATCAAAAACGATCGCCTTGGCCTCATTAACGTCCATAGTCTTGCGTCTGATTCTCTGCTCGACTGATAACTATTGCTAGCACTTCCGGTTAATCGCGGCACACACACGATTCGTGGCTTCCATTGTCAGGCTCGACATAGACCTAGGCTGATCACTTTAGACCCATTGCTGAAAATGTAGCGCGTCGTCGCATTTCCGGAGTGGCGCGCGTCATTATGTCGCTAAGGATCGCGGAGCAATTTGGCGCAGATCCGAGCCATTTTGGCGCGACTTCTTGGGCACTCGAATCAGATAACCTTTCTCTAACTCGTTCATATCTAGGCGCTTACAACGAAACCGAAAAATTGGCACTGGCCATGCTGTTCCTTTAGGCGTGATAACATTCTTAAAAAGGAGGGTAAAACCTATGAGCATTGTTCGTTATCGGCCTTTCTCTCATGGAGACCTTTCGAACGCTTTCGATCGGCTCTCGAGCTTACGTGAGGAGTTCGATCGAGTCCTTAACACCTCTTTCGATCCTCTGTTTGGCTCTTCGTTCAGTCGTTGGAACCCCGCATTAGATGTGTACCAGGATAAGGAAAAATTTACCGTGGTCGCCGAGATTCCAGGCATGAAAAAAGAAGAGATCGAGATCTCGCTGCACGACGGCGCTTTGACGATCTCCGGTGAGCGTAAACGGGAAGAATCGAAAGATCAGGGTTACCGCACCGAAAGGTTCTTCGGCAGGTTCCAGCGTACAGTGACGCTGCCAGCAGCCGTGGACGCCAATCAGGTGAAGGCAACCTACAAGGACGGGCTCCTTGAGATCACTCTGCCTAAAGCGGAGGAGGCTAAGCCCCGTCAGATCGAATTGAACTAAACACGAGCTTGCCGCGCGGCCTCTGCCGCGCGGCTGCCAACTAGAGAAAGAAACCATGAATACTCTTGCTCAACGCGACAGCACTTCGACCAACGAGAGCGCTGCTTACCTCATTCCGGTGGCGGACATAGTCTCCAGTGGGAACGCTTACGTGCTGCAGATAGAAATGCCTGGCGTGGACAAAAACGGACTTGAGCTGACGGTTGAAAACGGGGAGCTGGTAATTGTTGGTCATCGGCGTCGGATCGACTCGATAGGCGAGCCGGCGTACCGCGAGATACGGACCAAGGATTATCGTCGGGTGTATGAACTTGATCCTTCGATCGACACCGGCAAAATAAACGCGCGGATCGACCAAGGACTGCTCACCGTAACTTTGCCGAAGGCTGAAACAGTCCAACCGCGCAAGATTGCGGTCGAATAATAGTCGACGAAACTGAGTCGGTTGGCGGATGTTGCCGAGCGACGCCCCGCTAACTATGCTGAGGAGACGCTAAATGCGTCTCCGTTTCTTTTTTACGATTTGTCTTCTAGTCTATCCCCGCTAATCTCACCAAATCATGGCAGCAAAGAATACCGAGGTCAGTAGTTCCGCGGATCCGGTTTACGCAGCACGCAAAAAAAATCTCGATCTCGCCCTCCAACAAATCGCGAAAGATTACGGCGAAGGCGCAATCATGCGACTGGGTGACGAGCAGGTCGTGCCGGTCGAAGTGATTCCGACAGGTAACATTTTGATCGATCGCGCCCTAGGCGTAGGTGGGTTTCCGCGGGGCAGAATTTTAGAAGTCTTCGGGCCGGAATCCTCGGGTAAAACGACTCTGACTCTTACGGTGATCGCTCAGGCGCAGAAACGAGGCGGTCTGGCCGGTTTTATCGATGTCGAGCATGCTCTTGATCCGCAGTATGCGCGCCGACTTGGGGTCAACCTGGAAGATTTGCTTGTATCGCAGCCCAGCTCGGGAGAAGAAGCCCTACGAATTTGTGAGACGTTAGTCCGTTCGAACGCACTGGACGTCATCGTGATCGACTCGGTTGCAGCGTTAGTCACAAAAGCAGAGCTGGAAGGTGAAATCGGCGACGCCACCGTTGGAGCACAGGCTCGATTAATGAGCGCCGCTCTGCGCAAGCTTACCGCTCTAATCGCTAAGGCGCGAACGACCTGTATTTTTACAAATCAGATCCGAGAAAAGATCGGAGTTATGTTTGGCAATCCGGAAACGACGCCAGGCGGCAAAGCGCTCAAGTTCTATTCCAGTGTCCGAATCGATATCCGTCGCATCAGCGCGATCAAGCAAACCGATGGCACTGTCACCGGGAATCGGACTCGGATTAAGGTCGTCAAAAACAAAGTTGCTCCGCCGTTCACGGAAGCCGAGTTCGACATCATGTACAACGAAGGAATCTCCAACGTTGGCGCTCTGCTCGATCTCGCGCTGGAGAAGAATATCTTGGAAAAGCGTGGTTCCTGGATCTCTTACAAAGGCCAGCAGCTAGCTCAGGGAAGAGATGCCGCCAAGGAAGCTCTGCGCTTGGATCAAGCGTTGTACGAAGATATCGAAACATCTGTAAAAGCTGCCCTGGATGAGGAAGCGGCCAAGCGGTAGGGAACATCGCGATTTCAGAGGGAGACGCGACTAGAGCGAACATGGGTCGGAACGCCGGCGTTCTTTTAACCCGAAACCTCAACGGCGAAGCCGCGACGTGCCAACACTCCTTACAACCGCACCGGAACGCCATTGGCGGCGAGGAACCGTTTGGCGTCGTCGATTGTGTATTCGCCAAAATGAAAAATGCTGGCCGCCAAAACAGCGTCCGCCTTGCCTCTTTGCAGGACCTGCAAAAGATGATCAAGATTTCCGGCGCCGCCGCTGGCTATGACCGGGATTTGCACCGACGAACTGACCGCCGCGGTCAGTTCGATATCGTACCCGTCCTTGGTTCCGTCGGCATCCATGCTAGTCAGAAGGATCTCCCCTGCTCCTCGCTGTTCCACTGCCCGCGCCCATTCTACGGCATCAAGCTCGGTTGCACGGCGTCCACCATGAGTGAAGACCAGCCAGTGACCCGGTTTTATCCGCTTCGCGTCAATCGCGACCACAACACATTGCACGCCGAACGCTCCGGCCGATTGTGAGACCAGACTCGGTTGCTGGATCGCGGCCGTATTGATGCTGACTTTGTCCGCGCCGGCCAGCAGCATTTCGCGAACGTCCGCAACGGTTCGGATACCTCCGCCAACCGTAAGCGGCATGAAACACTGTTCGGCTGTACGGGCAACGACATCGACCATAGTTCGCCGATTGTCCGAAGAAGCGGTGATATCCAGGAACACCAACTCATCCGCACCCTGGCGGTTGTACTCCATTGCGCATTCAACCGGATCGCCGGCATCCCGCAACTGAAGGAATCGAGTGCCCTTCACCACTCGGCCTTCGGTGACGTCCAGACACGGTATGATTCGTTTGGTTAGCATTGCCTTCGGCTGTTCCGGCACCTTCTCCAGAGCCCTCTATAACAAGAGCCTGGAGGGGCGTTGCTTGCAACGCCCGGAACCAAGGATCATCCACGGGATGATGATGAAGCCGTACCTGGGCGTTGCAAGCAACGCCCCTCCACACTACCGGGTGCTGGATCTAAGCTTGCGCCACGCTTACTCAGCGAGATTGGCGATGATCGCCAGCGCTTCGAGGCCGATGCACAAGCTCTTCAATGCTTTGGAGCAACCGCCCCAGTGACCATCCGCTCGGGAAAAGACCGAACATACTGGCCGGTTCATCAACGCCAGGCTTGTAACAAACATCTGCGCCACGCCCTTCACCTTTTTGCTGAGCAAAGTCTATCGCGTTGTGTCTGGGCCCACATTTA
>Ga0126381_100004576_pt1 | contig 15082 bp, 12 predicted proteins | sample PanSoiMetPlot_28_FD_96465 | JGI IMG/M metagenome (GOLD analysis project Ga0126381, IMG submission 96465) | Tropical forest soil microbial communities from Panama - MetaG Plot_28 | ecosystem: Environmental > Terrestrial > Soil > Tropical forest > Bulk soil | place: Panama | collected 2016-02-17
TAACAAAGCGCAAGAGCGAGGCACTCCAAGGGAAGAAGCTGCCGGAGACTCTCCGACGGCGAGTTGTGCTTTTCAGCGAGATCGGGGATGACGCGCTACGCTATTCGCGGACGCACAAGCGGAGTTACCGCGACGACGAATCACGCATGAAAAGACTTGTAGAGTGGTTTGGAAATCGTGACGCGGAATCGCTTAGCGGTCAGGAAATGGAGACGCGCCTTTCGGATGTGGCAGGAGACGAGAACTGGGCCGCGAGTACATACAATCACTATCGAAGTCTGCTGATGTTGGCCTATAGAGAGGCACGGCGCGGCGGCAAGGTATCAGCGAATCCGGCGCGGGACATCCGGCACCGTAAGGAGAGCAACAGCCGAGTGCGGTTCCTTAGTCGAGGCGAGAACGCAGAATACACCCGCCTCGTGAAGGTCATCCGGGAGAAGTATCCGGAGCATCTCTCCGAGTTCATTTTCTCGCTGAATACGGGGTTGCGGCTGAGTAGCCAGTACGGTGCGACCTATGGGATGATTGATTGGACGCGAAATGTGCTGGATGTGCCCCGGACGAAGAATGATGATCCTGTGCATGTCCCACTGAACAGCGATGTGCTCGCGGCGATTCGTTCATTACCTTCGTGGCGAGAGCGCAGAGGGCCGATCTTCCGTAATCAGCGGCATCCCGAGAAGCCGGTTCTAAGCAACGATCATTGGTTTAAGCCTGCCCTGAAAGCAGCTGGGATCAGCGATTTTAAGTGGCACGATTTGCGGCATACGTTCGCTTCGTGGCTTGTGCAGGACGGCGTACCTCTTGACCGAGTGTCCAAACTGTTAGGACACAAGAGCCTGACCATGACCATGCGATACGCGCACCTCGCACCGAATCAGTTGCATGAGGATGTGGCGCTCTTGACGAGGAATAGCACCCCAGTAGCACCGGAGCCGGTTCAAGAGCGCAGCGTTTCCGCGAACTACTTGAACTAGAAGACTTTAGGGGCGTAGCTCAGTGGTAGAGCAGCGGCCTTTTAAGCCGAAGGTCGTGGGTTCGATCCCCACCGCCCCTACCAAATCTTCATTACTTTTCAACCAGTTACAGGAAACTTAACTCCAATTCAGCGGGTTAGCTCCAAAACGCGGCCTGCAAGTGTGTCCACTGCACGCCGCTGTACATCACCGATTACGTGTGCGTATTTCTGCAAAGTGATACGCGCATCGCTGTGACGCATCTGACGCTCCTGTTAGGCCATTTTTTTGAGTCTAAGACTTGCTTGCCGCGCCGCTTCTTTTGCCTTTCGCGCCGCTTGCCGTTCCGCGAACGTGCCGTACTTTCTGCGCAGTAGCGTGCGCCGCTCCGGGGAAACCCCGACGCGCTTTGGTGAGTGTGCGCCCACCGGCTCGGCCACAATTTGGAATTGCATCGTAGTGGGCAAGGCCAAGCTGCCAGCGCGTCAGTTGCGCAAAGTCTCTCTGTGTCCACCTGCCCGACGAGCCGTCAATACGAGCCTTGACGTGCCGCCAGAAAACGAGCGCATCCCGTTCACTGAGAAAGCCCTCATACTTTTTCTTCTCAATCAGGTTGTGCAATTCGTCCATCAGGGCTTCCCTTTCACAAAGGCGGCGGAGTCGTGAAGGCCCCCGCCGCCCGTTTGTTTCCTTCTGACATCGCGGCAAGTACGGGAGCAGTAGGTCTCCGACATGTCTTTCCGAGTCCAACGAACTTCGTCTAGGATTTTGTGACGCCGGTCGCACGCCTCGTTGCCGTAGACGCCGTACTTTGTGAGGAGTACCTTTTGCTGTTCAGCAGTCAATCTCATGTCCGCTCGCGCTCCGCATACGGCCGCATAATTTTTGGTCCAACGAGCGAAGTGTGCCTACATGTGCGCGGATGATCGAGGGAAAAGCGACGTGAAGGCAGGGCTACCGGAAGGCCTGAAAGGCAGGTAAGCCGCTACTTTTCAGCTGATTAAAGGTGTTTCAAGACTGCCAGCGTGTCACGTCACGTCACGCTTTGAATTCATCGCGAGAGACGCGCCATGTAAAGTTCCGCGTCTTTTTTGTGTCGCTCGATTTGCTTGCGGTAGCTATCCGGCTTCGAGAACAGCTCAATTCCCAAATCGCTTAGCGGGCCGCGCAATTTCTCATAAAAGGCCTTGGGTTTGAGTTTGCGATTGGACCAGGCCAGTTGCAGCAACTCTTTCTTGTCGGTCAGGGATTCCCCGCTTAGAATTTTGCGCATCCCTTCTAATTCAACCTTGCCTTCTATGAAGGCACGAACGCCTTGAAGTCTAGCTTTCGGGGTCGCACGAACAAAAACGCTGGCAATGCGGGAAACCGCTTTCATGTTATCCAGGTTCGGGCTTTGCCCCTTCCAATAAATGGTTCCAGGCCGCAGCAAGTCTAAAAAGCTCGCCACCGCATACTCTGTGAATTTTTCGCGATTTTCTTTTTCTTCCCAAGCTGGTTCTTTGAAAAATGGGACAATGGTCGAATTTTGAAACCAACTATCGTAGACCTCTCGCGTAGTGAGCCCTGCCCACAGGCGAATCAATAAACGTCCGTTCTCGTCCGAAAGCGCACGGTTCCTAAGTTCGCGAATGAAAACCTCAAAGCTGACGAGCTTCTCGCGTGACGCTGATTTACGCCGATCACTTCCATCTCGTCTCTTCCAGTTCGTGCCCCTCTCGTGAACCAAGCGCAATGGCTGGAGGCTCTCGCCTTCAAAATAAAGGCGGCGCCCAGCCTTATCATGTGACCGTCGCTCGGGGATTGTTCGTCGTTGCCCATTTCGCCGATCCCTGGACTTACGTTCGCGCCACCAGGGGTCCCATATGACACCTGTGAATTTGTCTCTGCGCATGACTATGCGGAAGCCAGCTTGGAACAAGTCCCAATTCACCAAACCTAAGTTCACTCGCCCGGTATTTTGACGGAAGAGGGGAACGATGTACTTCATCGAGTCAAGGGCCTGAATTCACCTAAAAAGGGGTAAGTGCACGTAAGAGTTTACCTTCCCTGTTTGCTACGGCCCAATTTTTGAGAACCCCTGTCTACAATGCTTCACGCGCACGCGTGCGCTCGTGTGATGGTTTATGTCCGGCCTTTGTGCTTTGTAGTTGAACGAAGGGCTAAAAAAACCTGGGCCGCGCATGCGTCACGTGACGCATCTCCTTCGAAGGGTATTTTCGGTCCTCGGCTCGGCAGATTCGGAAGAGTCCGTCACGCACGCGTGCGTGTGACGCCTCTTGAGGATCGTAATTTTTGCACTTGAGATTGCAGGAGGGTCGAAGAACCCGCTGAGCGCACGTGCGTCTGTGACAGTCAACACCGAAAGACTGTCCACTTGATCTCCGGTAAGGGCGCTGAATAGGGACAATACGCTAAATCGGGACAGGCGGGACAAAAGGAGAGAAGGCGCTCGGCAACCTCGGGTCGAACCGTGGTCTTCAATTGCTCCGACTTCCGGATCTACGCTCGTCGCTCGTAACAATTTGACGTCGTCCGGGGTGAATACAACATGTGGCAGGAATGTTGGACAGACGGTGCCCGAGCAGTGATGGCAGAAAGCGTTGACCGTTCTGAACGTTGACGATCAACACTGTAACTTGTGCGCTGCAGGTCGGACGGGTTTCATCAGTTCATCACTGGTTTCGGTTCCATGCGGGGTTTGTGAAGCAGATCGAGTTGGCAAATTTTCCGAGGCCACAAACGAATCGTTATGCGAAGACATCATGCCTCCAACGGAGAGAGATGCCCCGAAATGTTGGGAAGGACTAAGGTGGGTTTTGCCCCCTACAGGCTGTATCCCTTCTTTCAAAGGTTGGCACCGTGGCCTTCTAAAGCTCGGTTGCCGGACGGCTGAATTCGCCGTCACTCTTGATACACGGAAAGAGTATCGCAGTCCAAACTAATACTGTGAGGAGGTCTTCTATGGATTGCGCGCCGAAGCTGGGTCGCCTAGAACGTAAACTTCAGCGCATATTGCAGCTGACGGTAACCGTTCTCACGTATTGACTGTGTTCTGCCAAAGTTGGATCCTGGCGCCGGCGTCGCCGACAGGATCTGTGTCGCGCTCGTCAGCGGCACAACCTTCCCGCTCGCGTCTCCATACACAATGTTGTTAAATCCAATGGTCTCGTTGAAGAGCACATCCTGCGCGCTGTAGGACGGATGATTAAAGAGGTTGAAGAATTCAAAGCGGAATTGCGCCTTGATGCGCTCGGTGATCTTGAAGTTTCTGTCCACGCCAAAGTCGACGTTGGTGTTGCCAGGTCCCAGGCACGTGCCAATGCCAGCGTTGCCGACATGACCCAACTGGTAGCCGCTCACCGTGAACATACTGGGGTTGATAAACTGCGTAGCGTCCATGCCACTGGTGCGGCAGGGTTGGCCAGGCACGCGGTTCGGACGATCTTGTGACGTGGCACTTCCGATCCCCACGCCCGCGGGATCACCCAAGCCTTGTACACCGTTCAACAAGGTTGATATGGACGGTCCGCTGGAGGCGTTGACGATTGTGCTTGCTTGCCACGAACCGAGGGTACGGCGGACAAAGGCGTTGCGACCTTGCAAGACAGGCAGGACATAGACCAGATTCGCGGTGAAGATATGCGGGTGATTCAAAATATCTGGCCCCCAACTGGCGCGTAGGTTGTATGCATCGACGTTGAAAGGCGGCGAGTCGATACGCTGTGAGTTAGCCAGCAGTTTCGAGTACGTGTACGCGGCCTGGAACGTAATGCTGTTGCGGACGCGCATGTTATACAGCGTTTGCAGCGACTGGTAATCCGAGCTGCTGGCATGTATGTAGTACTGAATGGAGTTGTTACCCACACCGGCGCCGAACGGACGGAGAGCGGAAAGGAACGCCGAAGAACCGGTATTCTCGTTCTGAACGTAGGTCAAACGATTCGCCGGGAGCACGGCGTTGACGTCGGTGACGGCCTCCCAATGCCGGTTCTTGTTGCCCACATAGGCCAGTTCAAGTTTCGAGTTTCTGAAGATCTCGTGCTGTACGGAAACATTCCATTGCCAACTGTTCGGAACATTATTGCTGGACTCCTGACCAGTGCTCGGGGTTCCAAGGCTGGTGCCAAAGCAATTCGGCGTGCAAGCCGGCAGTTGACTGGTACTGTCAAGGAAACGCCCGTTTCCGTTCACGCTGCTGAACGCAGGGTTGAAAGGAGCGTTATTACCCGCCAGCTGCAGCGGCCACAAGCGGTCTCGATTAAAGAACTGACCGCCGCCCAGGCGGATGGCCCACTTTCCGCTGCTCGTAGGATCCCATGCAATGCCGACGCGTGGCGCAATCGTGTGATTGTTGCGATCCATGAGCGCTCGAGTGGACCCTCTCACACCGCCCTGACCCTCTGGGCATGGATTCGATGCCAGACCGGACGAATACAGCAGTCCGTTGCAAGACGCGTTGCCGAGCGCCGGATCAAAAGCTGAGGGATTGAATAGCGTGTACCGATCGTCGGAAAGATACGGCGGCGACAGGAAAGACCACCGGAAACCGAATTCGACGGTAAGACGCGGTGTCAAGCGCCAATTATCGGTGACGTACCATTCCACGTCATGCCAGACAGTTCGTGCCTTGAACAGATTCAGATTCTCACTCCATCCCAGAGCCATATTCAGGAGCTCAAGGTCCGAAATGCCATATAAGGTTGAGTTGGCCGCGCCCTTGAAGCCGTTGAAGCCGACCGGTTCACCGATCGCACCGAATTCTGGGTTATTGCCCTGTTCTGCTTTGTAGTTCCGACTGTAGAGACCGCCCATCTTGATCGTGTGATGGCCCTTGACGAATGAAAAGTCATCCTGCCAAGTGTACAGATCCATTTGATTCTGCCACGGGGCGATAGTCCAAACACTGGGAAGACCACAGCAGTGGATCCACGCGGCCGGCCCCTTGTCACCGTACGTTTTGCTTGAAAGTGGGAAGAACGTCGGAATGGTGTTGTTTAACTCTTGCACCAGCCCCGGATTCGTGCCATCAGGAGTGATGATAGCGCGGTTTGCAGAGTAGGAAAAAGTAAAGCTGTTAACAGCAGTCGGACCAATGGTCTTGCTCAATTTGCCGACCGCCACGCGCCCTGGCGAATCCCAAAATTGCCCGATAGGACCGAGGTTGTTGTTGCCCCAGCCAAAGCCGCCGTCCGGCGGGCCGAGCGTCCAGGAGTCATTCGTGAAACGCATCATCGCCGTGAGGGTCTTCGTCAGGTTGATGTCGCCGCGAATATTCTCTTCACGCCATTCCGTCGGCACACCGAAGTTGTTCGTGAAATTGTTCGACGCGCATGGGTTGGGGTTTGTCGGGTCCGGGTAGGCCTTTAGCACCACCTGAGCGGCCGGGCTTAGGCGCGCCGCTGGAATCACGTTTGGAATGGGGAATGGCGCACCGCCATTACCTGGATCTTGCAACCCATTGGACGGAAAACCAAAGGTCGACGCATTGGGGCACGCCGCGATGTCCCGGAAATCGCCGCCCTTTTCGGCCACTGTGGGCACTCGGGCGGTCGTGGTTTGTCCTTCGATCATCCTGTTCCACTCTTGCGACCAAAAGAAGAAGATCTTTTCTTTCTTGATCGGGCCGCCCAAGGTGTATCCAAAGTCATTCCGGCGGAGCTTGTTCTTCTCGCAAGGTGTGCCTGCCGCCAAGCAACCGGATTTCGTAAACGTATTGAAGGTGTTCAGTTTGTCATTGCGACCAAAATAGTAGACGTTTCCATGGAACTCATCCGAGCCCCGTTTGGTCACGATGCTGATCTGACCTCCGGCGGACTGCCCGAACTCCGCACTGTAGCTGTTCCGCTCGATCCTGAATTCATCAATGGCATCCACCGAGGGGAAGACTAGAATAGTGCGATTCGATCCGACGTCATTGTTGTGAGCGCCATCGACGAGCCACAGGTTTGCATTCACTGCGCCGCCACTGATGGAAAGATCAGAGCCTCCTTTCACGCCCTTCGCTTGGGCGCTGAATGCCTCACCGGGCGCCACGCCAGGTATCAGCGTCACCAGTTCCATAAAGTTGCGTCCGTTCAGCGGCAACTGTTGTACTTGATTACCTTGGATCAATCCGCTCAAGTCGCCTGAAGTGGTTTCCACTTGGATCGCCGAGGCCTCAACGGTTACCTGCTCGCTGACCGGCCCGACTTCCAGCTTCACGTTGATAACCACGCTATCGGCCACGTGCAGAACGATACCTGTCCACTCCGCAGCCTTGAACCCCGGGTGAGACACCCGCAAACGGTAACTGCCCAGCGGAAGATCAGGAAAGTTGTAGACTCCGTCCGAGCTCGCCGTCACGGTACGCGTGAAAGCGGTCCCCATGTCCTTGATCGTGACTTCGGCATCGGAGACTGCAGCGCCTTGCGGATCGGTCACCGCGCCACGCAGAGCAGCAGTTACCAGTTGTGCGCGCGTAATCCCCGGAACCACCAGTATCAACAGCACCAGGCAAATCAGTGCGCGAAATGCAAAAATCTTTCGCGTAGAGCCATCCCTTCCTTCCATTGAGTTTTCATCCGGACGGCCCGACAAGAAATTATTTAAAATCTCTGATCGATCAAGCCGGATCTACAACGCTTTTTGGCGCCGAAAATTAGTTTTCTTTTAGGGCTAACTTCACGGAACCAGCTAAGTAATCAGAATCTATCGTGAAGGGCATCCAATGACAACTAATATGTACGTATTAATCAAAACGGTAAGGATGTTCATCGCTTTCAAAGCTGACAGTTCCATCGCGACAACCGAGAAGACCTCAATCGTCCGGCTCAAGCGTAGTCCATCGGATGGATCGAACTTAGTTCAATGATGCATGAGGACGGGCGTTCTGCTTCGCCTCGGCCTTTACTTCACAGGAGACCGGTTTTCTCTGCTCCAGAAGCTTCGCTACACGCTCGGCGTTCCGTTCGTCCGGTTCGTTACAGAGCGCGTGGCCCAGCTCGTGGCGGATCGCAAGATCAAGGAGGCCCTCCCTGTCGATGTTCCACTTCAACAGCAATTCGGGGCTGCGCACTGGTACTCGCGTGACTAGCGCTTCTTCGAAGAACGTCTCGCGATTCGGATAATACGTAAACGCTGGGCTGTCTGGATCAAGGCTCCTGGAGCGCAGAATGGCCTTCCAGTCCTCGCAACGCACCAATATCCAAGTCCAGTTTCCGAGTTGCGCTACGGGATAATTTGCCAGCGCTTTTCTCAGGATCACCACTTGTTCGTCGCACTTAGTCTGGCTATAGCCAGTGTTACATACGAACTTCTGCGCCGGAGTTGCCAGGTATGGCGCACCGCTGGTTGGTGGTTGTGAGGGAAGCCTGGCCACCATAGACGAGAGAATCTCGTTCTTCGCCCCGGATCTGGTCGCGTCGGGCCCTGATTGCGCTCGGGCCGAACTCGGCAAGAATGCCCAGGCCAGCAGGCAGAAGCAAATCGTCTTTTTCATGGCGCTCACCACGACCGCAGTGGCGGTAGCGCCCAGAATTGGTCAGGCGGGAATGCCCTTCAATGGACGGGGTCTGACAACTGTCTGGAATGTCTGTGGCCCGTCAAGTGCCGATTTCACCGTTGGTTATACGCAAATGTGGCGCGTCTGGTTTACTTCGCTGCGGAGAAGTAATGCTAGACTAGCCGACAGTTTGTGATCGTTTTGAGGTGGTTGTGTCTCCTCAGAACAATTCGATCTACTGCTTCGGCGTATTCGAGCTCGATTTGCGAGCCGCCGAACTGCGCAAGAGCGGCGTGAAAGTGAGGCTTCAGGAGCAGCCCTACCAAGTACTCCTCAAGCTGCTTGAACACTCCGGCGAAGTCGTAAGCCGTGAAGAGCTACGCTCCACGCTTTGGCATGAAGACACTTTTGTTGATTTCGAAACCGGCCTGAATACAGCCATTAAACGCCTGCGGGAGACGCTTGGCGACTCCGCCGATAATCCAACGTTCATCGAGACTCTTCCCCGACGGGGTTACAAATTCATCGCCCGGGTCAGGACGGTAGAGAATAATGGACACCTCGCTGAACTGGTTTCCAGCGAAGGTCCGGCTGCAACTGCGGCCGTAGAAGCGGCGAAATCTTCCCGTAAATCCAACGTGCTCTTCTGGATGGCGGTTTACGGCCTAGGGATCGTAGCTGTCGGGTTGATTATTGGCCGTTGGTTGTTGAACTACCGACCGGCGCACCGGTTAACTGAGAAGGACGCTCTTGTCCTGGCAGATTTTACGAATGCGACCGGCGAGGCAGTTTTCGATGACGCTTTGAGGCAGGGGCTAGAGGTTCAACTGCAACAATCGCCTTTCCTTAACCTGGTCTCCGAAGAGCAAATTCGACAGACGTTGCAAATGATGAAGCAGCCGCCGGATGCGAAGCTGACGCCGCATATCGCACGGGATGTCTGCCAGAGAACCAACGGAGTGGCGGTTCTGGAGAGCTCAATAACTGCGATAGGCACACAGTACCAATTAATTCTGAAGGCCGTGAACTGTTCAACGGGGGAATCACTGGCAAGTACGGAAGCTCGGGCACGTGACAAGAACGAGATCTTGGATGCGATTGGCAAAGTATCTTCGGATATCCGCTCGAAACTCGGGGAGTCACTTGCAACGGTTCAGAAGTTCGATGCGCCGCTTGCTCAAGCCACTACGCCGTCGCTGGAGGCCTTGAAGGCCTATAGTCTTGGTGTATCGAAGTGGGACAAGGGCGACCAAGCTGGTGCTGTCCCCCTGTTTCAGCAAGCGATTGAATTGGACCGCGATTTCGCGATGGCCTATCTGTATCTCGGCTCGTCGTACGGTGTTCTGGGCGAGTATCAGCGCCAGGAAGGGCCGATTCGCAAGTCATTTGAGTTGCGCGAACGGGCGAGTGAGCGAGAGAGATTCGAGATCGTTTCGAACTACCACCAGGCTGTCACATCCCAGATTGATCAGGCCATCCAGAACTGCGAACTCTGGGAACAAAGCTATCCGCGCGATTCCCGGCCGCACCGCATGCTCGGATTCGAGAACGGAGCCCTGGCTAACTACGAGCGGTCCGCCGAAGAATTCCGAAAAGCCACGGAATTGGATCCGACAAAGGCGCTGCCGTACGCAGGTCTTATGATTGATTTGACGGCCTTGAATCGCTTTGCTGAAGCCCGCAGCGTGTATGAGCAGGCGCAGGCGCGCAAGGTGGATGCTGGCGAGGTGCAACGTCATCGCTATCGGCTAGCTTTTGTCGAAGGTGATGCAGCGATGATGGCGAAGCTCGCTGATTCGTTGTCGAAGCAGCCGGGCTACGAAGGCAGAGCGCTTTGGGAGGAATCAAAAACGGCGGCGTACTTCGGACGCCTTGACGCGGCACGTGAATTGTCCAGGCGAAGTGCAGAAAGGGCCCTGTTAGAGAAAGACAGTGGAACTGCCGCCATCATCGAATCGAATGCGGGTATCCGCGAGGCTCTGTTTGGGAATCTGGGCGCGGCCCGCAATCATGTGCTTGCGGCAGAGAGACTCGGTGGGCAACCGGGCTTCTACGCGATCGCTCTCGCGCTTTCGGGTGATTCCGCGGAGGCAACGAAAGTGGCGGACCGAATCGCAAACGATTCTCCGCCCGGAAGTACCATGGCCAGGTTGGCAGTGCCAGAGTTTCGCGGCGCCATCGAACTCAAACGCGGCAACGCAATGCGAGCCTTGGAGTACCTCGAGCCAGCGGCATCCTACGAGGCGGGCTGGTTTGTACTCTATAGACCGGCGTACGTGAGGGGCGAAGCCTACCTCCTGGCTCACCGCGGCCAAGAGGCGGCATCGGAATTCCAGAAAATCGTCGATCATCGCGGCGTTGTTCTGAACGAACCTTTCGGCGCGCTCGCGCATCTCGGCCTCGCTCGCGCATACACGATGCAAGGCGATATCCCCAAAGCGCGCACCGCGTATCAAGATTTCCTCGAGATCTGGAAAGACGCCGACCCGGACATCCCCATCCTGAAGCAAGCGAAGGCTGAATACGCAAAACTCCTGTAATTCAACAGCAATGCGCCGGGCGGAGGGTAGAAGCGAAAGGCTTCCCCCGCATTTCGCATGGTTGTCGTTTCAGATCGAGCGCCTAGTGCCAGTTGCGACTATCTTACGGTCCCCCGCTAGCCTGAGAATTTGAGCACTTTCACGTCAGATTCTATCTGTACGAGTCGTTATCCAGGAGCTAGGGAGGGAAAGCCTGAAAGGTGTACCCCTGCCCGGCAGCCCCCAAGTCTACGTTTAATAGATTTTGCATTTGCTTAGGAGGCCGAGCGGACAAAGAGTCGACGATACTTTGCGGAAAGCGCCTTCGAGGTGACGGGGAACTGGCGGAATTTAGCTCCATTTGGCTCCAATTCATTTGGTTGACAGTGGGTAGCACCATGAAAACGCGGGACTTAGTAAAGTTAAATAACAATTCGATCCCCACCGCCCCTACCAACCTAATCCACTCAAAATAAATCAATTAGGGCGCTCTCTTTTCTCGTGTACCTTTTTTGTACCCTTTTCCGGCTGAGCAAATCCCATCAACACCAACGGATCTTGGCTCCATGCACGCTGCAAATCGGCTTCGAGCTGCTCTTGGCGCGAGCGTACCCACGGCGCGTAATGACGCTCGGTGACGCGAATGCTGGAATGACCGAGCAGGACCGAAACACGGTCCAGCGGCACACTAGAAAGCAGAAGCTCGACAGCGAATGTATCCCTGAATCTGTGAGCATGGCCGTTTGGAATCTCTGCAAGCTGAAATAACCGCTGAAGGCGCCTCGAACGGGTCGCTGATGATTTAACTGAGAAGTTAGTTGGAAGAGGATTGCCTGCGAAGCTCCAAGCCCATATTCGCGAGATAACGAAAACTTCTATTGTTCGCGAACAGTTTCAAAAAACCTACAGCTTTCAGCAGCCTCATGATGGGCGTATTACGCTGGACATGGAAATCAGCTTCGAGGTCAAAAATTTCTCTGACACCACACTGGCATATGCGCCTGAGCTTCAAGAAGAAAGCGTTTTCACGCCAGGGTTCGTCAGTCTTGAAATTCGCTAGTCGGACAGCCTCCTCACGTTTTTGACGAGACAACGTTGCAGGGCCTCACCAAGAGTAACGCCCAAACCAAAGTTAATAGCGTCAAAGGAACAAAGGACGTAGTGCTTAGACCCGTTAAGGAGAGCAGCGACGTATGTCAAGTCCGATGGCGCTATAAGGCAACAATGCCGAAAGAATATTCCGATATTACAGCCTTTGCTGTTCCCACGATTGGAGCAAGCCTAATCTTACGCGACATTCCCTCTGACCTCGATTTCCAGTGTCACGGAGAGAATCTACAACACACGGAGGGAAGCCATACCTGGTATTTTAATCGACCATTCATCAAAGAACAGAATGTGCGTGTTCGGTGGTTCAAAAAGAAATGATGATGGAGATGTGGGGTGACACTCTTGACCGACTTCGATCGCGGAGCTGGCAAGGGCCTCAGATGTACCCGTTCCACCGCCCAATGTGGTAAAAGACGGTACGGCTTCGGTGCAGCAACCGATGTTGTTGGCGAACGGTGAGACGTATCCACCACTCTCCCGTTGTTTTGGTAGAGTTAATCGCCGGCGGATGGCCGAGGCGTTAGTAACCGTAATGCGGCGTGACGCAGTCGGCGCGCCAATCATATTCCGCGCCGTAGCGGGCAGAAACTTGTATGAGCGTATTCCTTCAATCGCCTGCATAGGCTGGACTCAAGCGATTAAGCTTGGGAATCGGGTTGATTACGTTGCTTTCGGCGGTGTTACTCATTTCTGACCTGGGCAACCGGCAGACCTCTTCTTCGTTAAATTCTAGCGCCGGGACGCCACTAGCCAATAACAGAGGAAAATTCAAGGCTGCGATCGTCTACTATGCGCCGAGCAAAAGCATTGAGCTGTGCATCCGGGGCCTCATGAACGGATTGAAAGACAGCGGGTTCGAGGAAGGCAAAAATCTGGAAATCACCCGCGCGGATGCCCAAGGAGACATGATTAATGTTCCGGCGATCCTGCAGAACTTTGATAATTCCGATGTAGATTTGATTATGACAGCTACTACGCCTTGCCTTGCGGGAGCATGCAACACTGTGAAGCGCAAACGAGTCGTATTTACCTGCGTCAGCGATCCGATTGCAGCGGGAGCGGGTAAGAGCCGCTCCGAGCACTTGCCGTTTGTAACTGGGGTCGGCAGTTTTCCTCCGGTTGCTCATATGTTGGAACTGATGCAGAGGCTTGTCCCCGGATTACGCGCTGTGGGCACCACATACAATCCCGCAGAAGCCAATTCGGCGAAGGAGATGGTTGTGGCTCGGGAAGTTTATCGTGAACGCGGCATAAAGCTCGAAGAGGTGGCCGTCTCTGGTTCGAACGAGCTTCTACAAGCCGTGCAAATTCTAGCGGGACGCGGGGTTCAAGCAGTGTGGATTCCGGCAGACAACACTTGCATTGAGGGCTACGAAGCCGCAGTGAAAGGCGCCGGTGATGCGCAACTCCCGCTTTTTTCGGATTTATGCTCGACGCTGCCGCGAGGGGGTCTGGCGTGCCTGGGGATAGGGCTGCAGGAGGCGGGAGAAGCGTCGGGAAAATTGGCAGCGCAGGTCTTGCGTGGAGCTAATCCGAAGAATCTGCCAATTGAAGAAGTTGCGGTGGAACAGAGAGGAATTAGCCGCAGTGGCGCAGCACGGATGAACATTGCCATTCCGGCGGAGTATTCCAACAACCTGCTTCCATAATATCGCGCCATGGAAATCGCCACACAACCGCGAGAGAACGGCCTGGAAGTTAAAGTGAGAGGTCGGCTTGATAACTATTGGGCGGCGCATCTGCAACGCAAACTCGAGGAGGTGATTCGCGGAGGCGCGCATGTGATCTGGCTGAATCTGGCTGAGGTTTTCTATCTCAGCTCCGCTGGTGTCGGCTTGTTGGTGAAATTCCACAGGCAACTGAAGACGATTGGCGGAAGTTTTCAGATCACTAATCCGTCGGAGCACGTCAAGACGGTCGTAGAGCTCTGCCATCTGTCGCCAATTTTACTCTCCGGGATGGGCCCCGAAACCGTGGCTCCCCAGCAAAAGATCGATACGCGACGGTTCACGACTCCCGGCGCTGCGTTTGAATTGGCAGAATGTGCTTCTAAGGCTCAGCCGCTAAGCTGTGCAGTAATCGGCGATCCGGAGTTGCTGCGAGGTTGCCGCTTCGGCCCGGAACATTGTCGGACCGTGAAGTTTCCTCACCTTAGTTTTGGGCTGGGGCTGGGAGCGTTCGGGCATGGATTCGAGGATGTGAAGCAACGCTTCGGAGAATTCTTAACGGTGTGTGGGGCGGCGGCTTATCTGCCAACGGACGGAACGAATGTGGCGGATTTCATGGTGTCTAGCGGCGATCTGGTGCCGGAGCTGCACGTGCTCTATGGGTTGAAGTGCGAGGGCGGATTCACGAAATTCTTGCGCTTTGAATCGGCAAGCTCAACCAATTCCGTTTCCATGGCGGAACTGGTGCGCGTGGCCTTGGAAATTTCCGGTACGCAGGGCATCGGAATGGTAATGATGGCCGAATCAGCGGGACTGGTGGGAGCGGCGCTGCGGCGCTCTCCGGTCGGGACGGACGGAGATGATATTGCGCTGTTTCAATATCCGGAGATTCGCAGTTGGATTACATTTTCGGCGGAACGGCTTTACTCTCGGTCATTGGCTCTGGTCGCAGGAATCGCCGTAAACCCGGATTGCAAGCGGTTTGGCTCGCTGCTGCGACCGCTCGAAAGCGAAGGAGCGATTTTGGGCCATTTCCACGCTGCCGCGTTTTCGTATCGTCCGCTGCCCAAGGGCGAGATTGATCTGAACGCGACTGTTGCTGCGTTGTTTGAAACCGAGAATCTCCAAGGCGTACTGCACCTGCTGGCGGACAATCGTGAAGCGGCGGGACCGCAGCAAAGCGAGTTCGTGCGCGGCGCGTGCTGGATCGGCGCAGTGGCCCAGTGAAAGTGGAGCGCTCATGAGCCTGCTGATCGGCACATTCACCATCGGGTGGATACTCTCGCTATTGGCTCTGGGCGTATTCATCAGCTTCCGGATTTTCGCATTCCCGGACATCACCGTCGA
>Ga0126381_100004577_pt1 | contig 15081 bp, 11 predicted proteins | sample PanSoiMetPlot_28_FD_96465 | JGI IMG/M metagenome (GOLD analysis project Ga0126381, IMG submission 96465) | Tropical forest soil microbial communities from Panama - MetaG Plot_28 | ecosystem: Environmental > Terrestrial > Soil > Tropical forest > Bulk soil | place: Panama | collected 2016-02-17
CAAGGATTTTGCGCGAGTAGCGCAATCGTAGCGCAACTAGTGAGAGGGCTGCACAGGGAACTCTAGCCAATTCAACGGCTTAGATTTGGTATTACAATGGTTCGGGACCAGGAGGTCGAAGGTCCAAATCCTTTCGCCCCGGCCATTCTATTTTTGTACAGTCTCTGGAGAGATCCTTTACAGAGCGTTCCGAAGACACGGTCTACACTCTTGTGCCAAAGGGTTACTCTTTTGACCAATAAGCCTTGTTGACTTAATTCCCATAAATATGGGAACATGCGTTTGTGAAGACCACTTTGGAGATTCCAGACACTGTTTTTCGGCGGGCCAAGTCCGTCGCCGCCGCCCGAGGGATGCCGCTACGCGAATTTGTGACAGAAGCCGTAAAGGACAAGCTGGCTTCCGAAGCCAAAAGCTCAGAGAAGCCCTGGGTCAAGCACATGGGCAAGCTGCGGCACCTGCGCAAGGAGACCGCTCGTATCAGCCGCCTGATTGAAGAAGACTCTGAGAAGATCGACTCGGAGATGTGGCGTTGATCCTTGACACCAACGCTTTGTCCGCCGCTGCCGAGCACGAGCCCTCTGCGATGGATGTCGTAGCCCGAGCTGAACGCTTGTCTGTACCCGTGATCGTACTCGGTGAATATCGTCTTGGCATAGCACAATCGCGCTACCGAGCAAGCTATGAAACCTGGCTCCGGGACTGGAGCTCCTCGGTCACGGTCTTGGGTGTGGACGACGAAACGACTCATTCTTATGCGATTATCGCCCTCGAATTAAAGAAGAAAGGCAAGCCGATCCCGACCAACGACCTCTGGATCGCTGCGCTCTGCCGTCAGCATTCCCTTCCGCTTTTGAGCAGAGACCGACACTTCGACCTTGTCTCCGGACTCCGACGCATAGAGTGGTGACGCTGACGAGCCATCTGACTTGTCCAGCTTGTCCATCTGAGAGCGGCCTGAAAGCCCATAAGTGACCCCAGGACAGCGGCTTGGGTCGATTTATTCACTGGTTCGGGACCAGGAGGTCGATGGTTCAAATCCATGCGCTTCGCCCACTCTTGTTTGGTCCGGCCCGAGGACATAGGTAACACATCGTACCGACTACATGGGTCCTATAGATGGGGAAGTCAAGGAAAAACGTAAGCGTCTGATTCAGAGCGCCCCTTATCTTTGCCAAAAAAAATCGTGATACGGAGCTCGCAGAGCGATTTTCTTGAGACGGCATGACCTCCAGCACGCGGGAAATTTCATAAGATCGGAATCGTTCAAAACTAAGAAAGAGCCAGCCAAGGACGCACAGTGAGCTACGAGCGCAGTGTTGCGAAGCGGGCCTTGATCGAGGAGCCGACATTGTTATGCAATCATTTGCGTTGGGGCGATTCGTCCGAGATCCGCGTCAGGCACTCGCCGGGCCCAAAAATATACAGACGGCGACCGCTGGTTTGAACAAAACATGTTGCTGAATTCTTAGCTCCCGATTCGCGGCAGCAAAGCATGTCTTATTTCACGGGAATGACTACACCGAGAACTACGCCCGTCATGGCCAGGTCCACAAAAGCACTGTGGGCCGGAGCTTTGTGAATCACCAAGTATCGCCACCCACCTTGGAGCGTTACTTTTTTTAGCTTGTATCCAAGCAGTCCTACGACCTGATAGTCGAGCCTAGTGTCAGACCCGCCGCCCGCATCTCCGACGACCGTAACCACGAACTTGGGCGTTAGGAATGCTTGGAATCTGCCGCCCGCCACCGCATCGACCCAATTTGCTGATCCGTGAAAACCATTGCTGATTTGTGTCGGCTGCAAGGTCAGCGTCGTTCCGAGGTGCCAGTAACGGATTCCGAACAAAGCGTCTGTTTTAAATCGGGAACCGTCTACGATGCGGTAGCCAACTTTTGGAGTAAAGATGTCTTGGTTTATCTTTACACTCACCGATTCAACGCTGTCGGTGATGGGAATGCCTTTGTCGTCCTTCAGCCTAACCCACATGAAGTCAACGGGGATAAGGATCCTGTTATAGCGAGTCTCGATTGCGCCCATCAGTCCAAAATTGAAGTTGGACAAAACGTCGCGAGCACTGACATGAACGCTACTTTCATGGTCGAGCACTCCCACGGTTCCATAGATGCCGGGAAACCACAAATAAGGGGCAAGGTCTACGTGCCAGCCTTGATCGACAGGCTCTGGCGCGCCAGCTCTCTGGGAAGCGGCTTCCGTAACCTGCGATTGCGCGCTCGCAACGCGTACGTTGATCCCAATCGCAAAGATAGTGCCGACCAATACGAACAAAAACATTTGTCTGAAAAGATGCATGAAGGTTTTCAAATGTGTTGGCCTCCTTGAGCCTACGATACCGCCTTGATTGCGGGTGGCTTCCATGTGCCGTCGATAATGGACGGCGGTGGACAAATTGCCGTACGAATCGTCGAAGCCATGCGCGGGGGCGGCTCGAGACTTTTCCCTAACGTCGAGAATGAGCCATTCAACACGGGTTATTTCTTTTCGCACGCAAAATGACAGCGCGACGCCGACCGGGCAAATTCTCAGCTTGCGCGGAAGAAAAAGATCTGCGATTGGTCAAGGGCAAGAAATCGTCACGCACTGATTGAGTAGCCAAATAAACGAAGGTTTTCTACCGCCTCGCTGCGACTTTCCGCATCAACCTGCTTCAAGATACGGTGAATATGATTTCTGACTGTAAACTCGGATAAATTCAAGTGACGTGCGATTTCTTTGTTCGTAAGCCCTCTAGCGACGAGAGATACCAATTGCTGCTGACGCAACGTGAGGTCCGGCCTCGCGGCTACCCCGTCGACCGTCGTTTCTAAAGCTGCTTGGGCTGCGAAACGGAACAGCGTCGAACTGAGCGCCGGAGGGCACACAGCCTCTCCTTGAGATACCGAGCGCACAGCAGCCACGACATCCGCGGCAGAGACGTCCTTTAGTAAATAGCCCGAGGCCCCGGAGCGGACGGCTGCCATAAACTGTCTTTCGTTACACTCCATGCCAATAAAGATCATTTTGGGAGAATTCGCCCTCGTCTCAGCGTTAACTCCCACGCAGCCAACCGGAGGAAAGGAGTCGAGAATCACGACAGTACACGACGATTCCAGGAGAGCGAGAGGCGTTGCATCCGATGGCGAGCTCTCGCCGACAACATTAAAGTCTGACCGTTTGCGAAAAAGGCGAACGAGGACCTCTCGCAACAGGCGATTCTGAATGAGGAGGAACACACGAACGGGCGACGCGGGGGCTGGTCCGGTTAATGGTTCCATAGTTTGTGCGGCTAAGGCCGCATAACGAGATTGGTCGTTAGCCTAAGCTATAAAGGTAATAGATGTCAATAGTATATTGTGAGATAATAGCTGAAATTATAACAATTCCAAATAACCCGGTAGGCCGCGTGGTGGTGCACATCTTCGAGTGGCCTGAACTACGGTAAGTGACGCCCGGACAGAGAATTAGGTTGATTCAATTCCTGGTTCAGACAAATCAAATACTTACAGCCACCGCGTAGGATTCGAGTTTGGGCGCTTGCAGCGTTCCGGCGACAACTGAGCGGCCACCCCCCGCATCTAACCGCGCACGGCCACAGCGGGCGACCACCGCAAGCACAAAGAGGAGCTTACTCCATGCCTAAACGAGTCAGCTTGTCCCCGATGATCCTAGTCTTGACACTGCTAAACCTGAATTCGCCCCCATCGGGTTTCGCGCAGGAGAAAGCCACTGGGGATAAAGTTGGCCAGCAGGACGTTATCCGTCGTGACGTGGACGTCGTCTCTGTCTACTTCACGGTGCGCGACGACAAGAAGCGCCTGGCCAGCGACCTCCCTCAGGACAGGTTCACCGTATCGGAAGACGGCCGGCCGCAGCCCATCAGGTTCTTTGCCCACCACAGCGATGTCGTGCTAAACGTGGGCGTGCTCCTGGATACAGGTACCAACATGTCCTGGATTCTCAATGAGGAGGCGCAAGCCTCAAAGCTCTTTATGCAGCACGTAGTCCGGCCTACTGACCTGGGTTTCATTCTGAGCTACGCAGCGCGAGTAGAAACATTGCAGCTGCCCACCTCAGATGTGGCGCTCCTAACGGAGAAAGCGGGTACCATTCAGGCGGGAGCAGGGGCGATCGGGCTCCCGGAGTCAGATCTGCCCGCGCCGCACGGCGTCCTGTGGCCTGGTGGCGCACCGGTCGGCGCGACTGGCAAGCCCATCCATTTGCGCGAAGCGCACCTCTACGACGCCATCCGGGCTGGAACTCTTCGCTATCTGAAAGGCGAGGTGGGGCGAAAGGCCGTCGTCATCGTGGCCCTCTCCGGAGATTCCCAGAGCGAGTCTACGATGGAAGACGCTTTAGAAGCTCTGCTTGAAAATGACGTGATTGCCTATGTCCTACAGATTTACGATGTTCCGGGCCACGACAAATGCGACGTACTCCACATCTTTGAAAAAGACAGTCTCAAGAAGCTCGCTGAGGCTACCGGCGGCCGCATGCTGGAAGTCAAGGGCATTGACAAACTCGAAACCGCGCTCGATGAGATTTCCGACGAACTGCACCATCAGTACAGCCTGGGCTATTATCCCGAAAACAAAAATTGGGATGGCAAGTACCGGAAAATCCAGATTTCTGCTGGGGAGAAGGGCTACAGAGTCTACGCTCGCAAAGGCTATTACGCCAATCAGCCGGCAGGGAACGCAGGGAACGTGGCGGCAGCCCACTAACCAATCAGTGCCACGAAGGTGCAGGTCAACTTCTGTGATCCTCACAGTCCCTGGCTGTTGTTATGGCAATACTGCAATACTTCCCTCGCGGCACCGACCAGTCTGGCTATTCGCAAGGCAACTGGGCCGGGTTGCGCTGCCCTTGAAACCAACGCCCGAAAAAACTCACATGGTTAAGCGTCGGCTGGGTGACCGGCCGGTGGCCGTCCGGACTAATTGGTTTGGCTATGCAGCGCTAGATGAACGATGATCAAGTTCCGCCGCGGACATTCCAGGGCAGCAGTTCTTCGATGCGGTTGATAGGTGCTCGGCGATGCGTGACAGAACGTTCCGCAGATTACCCTCAGGATCGATTCCGTTTAATTTTGTCGTGCCAATCAGACTGTAAATGCAGTTGGATTCGGGCCAGAGGTGCCGGCCCTGTTCGTAGACGAAACCACTCTCTCAGGTCCGTCGAGGAGTCGAACAAGATTACGTTGCGACGGCCCGGGCCGACTAGAACAAGAACAACTAGCTAGCGATTCTGGCTGGAGCCGCCGGCGGACATGGCTTGGCTCTTGGCTGCAGCGCCGGCGCGGACTTTCTGCCAGTTGTAGATCGGGTATTTCGGGCGCTTAATTTGCGGCACCGGATGATCTTTCAATTCCTGCAGCGCCACCTCGATGCCCTTTTCCAGTTGCGGATCGCGGCCTTTGCGCCACTGTGCAGGGTCGAATTCCACTTCGATGTCCGGCGAAACGCCCTTATTTTCCACGTCGAATTCGCCAGTTTCTGGATTGTAAAGACCCCAGCGTGGAGCCGTAACTCCGCCGCCGTCCATCAGCGAAGGATAGCCGCCGATACCGATCAGTCCGCCCCAGGTGCGCGTGCCGATCAGCGGGCCCGTGCCCAGCTTGCGGAACATCCATGGCAATGCGTCGCCGCCCGAGCCGGCTTCTTCATTGATCAGCATCACCTTCGGACCAAAGATCACTTGCGGAATGCGATTGTCTTTGCCTTCGCGCGTCATGGCTACCATCAGCAACGGACGCTTGAGCCAGTCCACGATGTAGTCGGCGATCCAGCCGCCGCCGTTGAAGCGCTCGTCAATAACTGCACCTTCCTTGTGGTTTTGCGCAAAGTAGTAGCGATTAAAATTGGTGAACCCGCCCACAGCTGTGTCCGGCAAGTACACGTACGCGAGTTTGCCGCCGCTCAGTTCATCCACTTTGCGACGATTGCCCTCCATCCAATCGCGCAGGCGTAGATTGCGTTCATTGGCGATGGGCACCACGGTGACCACGCGCGCATCTTTGCCGGTCGGGTCGGGTCCAATTTTCAATTGCACCGCTTTACCTGCGCGCTCCAGGAAAAAGCTGTAAATTTCATCCGTGCCGTGGACTTCGCGGCCGTCCACAGCCAGCAGATACTCGCCTTGACGCACATTCACACCCGGTTCGGTGAGCGGTGCCCGCAAGTTGGGATTCCAATTCTCGCCAAAGTACACCTTGGCGAAACGATAGCGGTTGTTCTCGATGGTGTAGTCCGCGCCGAGTAAGCCCACGCTGACATGTTTCACATCCGGCCGGTCGCCGCCAAAGATGTACACGTGCTGCGCGGTGATCTCGCCGAGCATGTCGGCAAAAATGTAGTTGAGGTCGTTGCGATCCATCACGTTATCCACGTAGGGCTGATACTGAGCCGCGAGCGCCTTCAAATCGGCGCCGTGCATATTCGGGTCGTAGAACCAATCGCGCTCAATGCGCACCATGTCGCGGAACATCTGCTGCCACTCGGCCGGTGGGTCGCTGTACACCTTTATGTTCTCTACGTGCAACGTGCCGTCGGGCTTGCCGGGTTCGCCTGGCTTGCCGATGGCATCCACAGGCTTGATCACCCACGTCCCGTGCGGCCGCTCACCGTCAGCGCCGCCCAGTGGATTCGGCGGAGGCAGTTGCTGATAGAGCGCCTTCTCGCCATTGGAAGAAAGTACGAACCCGCCGACATTATCCAGAATCTTGTCAGTCTTTCGCGTGCAAACGTCAAACTTGTGCAGGATGCGCCCGCCGCCACGGCCGTCAAAGACAACCGGGCCTTCGAGCAAGTAGAGCGCATGCGTTTTCCCGGCGACCATCTGGTCGTAGTTGCGTGTAGGAATCGGCAGGGCGAGAATGCGCTGGCCGATGTTTTCGAAGTCGATTTTGACTTCTTTTGCTTCGGCTTCCTTGGCGGCCTTGTCGTCCTTCTTGTTGTCGGCCTTGGCGTCCTTCTTGGCATCCTTGGTATCTGCTTTTGCATCCGCCGCCTTGTCACCAGCTTTGGACTTATCGACGCCTTCCGCACCGGGCTTGCCTTCGCCTGCTGGTTTGCATTCGTCTTCGTCGGCTGCAGCAGTCTTGTCCGACGCGACTTTCTCATCGTCGCTCTGCGGAGCCAGCGGCGACTTCAGGTCTTTGCGCAGCACCACGACGTACGCGCTGCCGGTGACAGGCAGTTTGAACGCGCCCATGCTGCTGGCCAGCGCAGGCCCCACATCCGTGCTGGCTAAGAAGTAAAGATATTTGCCGTTCTTGTCGAAGGCCACCGAGTGTGCATCGCTGAGTCCGTCGGTGACTTGGTGCGTGGTTTTGTCTTCGAGGCCATATACAAAAACGGCGTGCAGTGAGCTGTCAAGCTGGCGTGTGTAACCAATCCAGCGACTGTCCGGCGACCATACCGGATCGAAGCCGGAACCTGGGCCACCGTCGTATGGGCTTGTGTCCACCTTCACTGGCTTGCCATCGTCGATATTGAGGTACCAGAGGTTCAGGCGCTTATCGATGTACGCGATTTTCTTGCTGTCGGAAGACCACGTAGGCGAGTAGTAGAACGACGGCTGGCCCAGATTGAACTTCTTCACCTCGCCCATGCCATCCTGCCCGCGTAGTTGCAATTCGTATTCGCCGGATTCGTCGGAGAAATACGCGATCCACTTGCCATCCGGAGACCAAGCGGGGTCGCGTTCCGCTGCTCCAACCGTGTTGGTCAGGTTGCGAATGTCGCCATGTTCGACCGGCACGGTGAAGATTTCGCCGTGCGCCTCGAAAACCGCCCGCGCGCCGGACGGCGAAATATTGGCGTTCTCGATGCGTTCGCCCGCGTTCACAAAGTGTGCTCGCACAGCGGGAAAGTCGCCAGTCACCTGGATATTCACCGCGCTCTGTCTGCCGCTGGCGGGATCGAACAGGTGAATCGACCCGAACTGCTCGTACACAATCGCATCCGGGCCAGCCGACGCGGACTTGATGTCCATACCGTTGCTCGGGAGCGCTTCGCCGACCTGCTTGGTCTTGGTGTCATACACATACAGATTCACCGGACCATCGCGGTCAGACAGGAAATACACTTTGTCGCCAAACCACATCGGCGAGGAATCGTTGGAATCCTTGCGCGGCACTTTCTCGACGCTGGAGTCAGCCAGCTTCGCAATCCAGACAGGCGAGGCGGTGCCCCCGCGATAGTGCTTCAACCCACGCTCGAACTGTGTCGATTCCGTGAAATTCGTGAACGGCACGTACGCCAGATACAAACTGTCTGGCGAGTAGGAACCTTCATAGGCCGCCGGCAGCGGTACTGCTTCCGGCAAGCCGCCGGTCAGACTCACGGTGTACAACTGCGAATAACGGGTAGCGGAACCCCGCGACGACCGGAACAGGACGCGTTTGCCATCGCGCGTCCAGCCCACCACTTGGTCTGAGCCGGGATGTGAAGTCAGGCGCTTCGGTACACCACCTGCCGCAGGAATCACGTATACATCTTCATTGCCGTCGTATTCGCCGGTGAACGCGATCATGGTCCCGTCGGGCGAAAACACCGGGTCGATTTCGATGCCCACATCGCTAGTGAGGCGACGTGCGTCGCCACCATTGCGGTCCACAATCCACAAATCACCACCGTAACTGAAAGCGATCTGTGTTTTGCTTGCCGTGGGCTTTCGAAAGAGCGGATAACGACTCGAGGTTTGCGCCGGCAATTCACCGGCCGCGAAGAGGAATACAACGGCGCTCAACACGCACCAATTCACCAGTTCCAATACAGGGCAGCGAAATTTTCTTGGCATCTTAACCTCCGCCGAAAACACCATCACGTTGTGAGGGACGAACAATCCTGTACGACGGTTAGACTCGGTCACTGAATGGCTACGAAAAGCACAGCAGACCATAGGTGGGCTATTGAGCCGAACGCATGCGCGCGGAATGGACCGAATCGCGTGCCTACCCCTGGCACGCCAACCAGCAGGAGTCTACCACAGTAGCAGCGGCTTTACGCCGCTGCCCCAGCGGGATAGATTTTAGCGTCCGCGCTAAGTTGGTGCGCCGCGCCAAAGGCACTTGTCCTGCTACCTCGTCTAGATTGAGATTTGGGGAAACAGCGGCGCAGTAGTCGATGTTGCCCGTGGTGCGCGGCAAGCTAATGCCGTGTCCATTCGCTCACCGTCGGCTAACCTATTTCACTTCAGCGGTTTCACGCCAAATTGGCGGATTCCCACGCGATCCAGCTTTTTCGTATCCCTTAACTCCAGAATCTGGGCCACGGTGAGCGCGCAGCCTTCGACTTCAAAGAACATGACTCCGTCTGCTGACTGGTTCGGCAAACTCACTGAAAATCCCGATCTCCGCAGCAAACGCAACGCGTCCATCACATCCAGCGGCCTCTTGAGATAGTCCTTCAATTTTTGTGCCTCAAACCTAAGTCCTCACTAGATCAAACCAGCTAAATGGAACCGCTTGGCGCAGGGTTCGCACAGAGCGTAGGTATTGGGGGGGCAGTATCGGAGGTAGTAACCGCACTGAAGTTTCTCTGGCAAATGAAATAGCAAGCTGGTTTGCCCGTCCTCAACCCTGATGCGATAAAGGGCGACGCTTCTGACGCTTCCGCACCCGCGAATCTGCTCTTTGATCACCACCCCATTTGACACCGGCCGAGATTGCGAAGGTGCAGGACAGCGCACCGGTAGGCTAGCGGTGACGAGGATGGCTGTCGTTGCGCGAAAGCAATTATAGGGACCACTCGGGTTGGCACTGATCTGGACGAGGACGGGAACTGCTTAGCCTTCGAGTCGACGAGTCGAATGCCGACAGGGCCTATTCTGTTGGCTGCGGAATGGAAGCCGTCCAAGCGACGAGCTAATATTGTTAAAGCCTAGATTTATGAGCTTTAATCAGAAATAGTTGATTTAGAGACCACTATTACAGGCTTTAGTCAAAAATAATTAGTGTAATTTAAGGCCTATATATAAAGGTATTAGTGCAATTTTCTCGGTCTAAGCCTATAATTATGGGCTATGACTGAGATGCAATTTAGGTCCCCGGAAGAGCTTCAAAAGGAACTGGGCAAGAGGATACGCCAGCTGCGGCTATTTCGTAATATCACGCAAAAATCGGTGGCCGAGAAGGCCGGGGTAACCAGAGCCGCACTGCAAAACCTCGAGGCCGGGCGCGGTTCCTCTGTCCAGACACTTCTCCGAGTTCTAAAAGCTCTGAATTACCTGGAGGGCATTGAGTCGCTCGCGCCCGAACCCACCATCAACCCGCTTGCACTGCTGAAAACGAAAAAATCACCGCAACGCGCCAGCCGTCGTCGAGGTCTCCAGTGAAGGAGGCCAACCGCTGAATATCCCCGTTATCGAAGTTCGACTATGGGACAGAAGAGTAGGTGCCCTAGCACCTGATCCGAAACTCGGCTATTACGTCTTTGCCTATGCCCCGTCGTGGCGACGATCCGGAATTGAACTGGCGCCGCTGACGATGCCCCTTGGCGATCGTAGGGAAACATTTGTTTTCCCGAATCTACCGGAGGCGACCTTTCGGCGACTGCCTGCGATGTTCGCCGATGCGTTGCCGGATGATTTTGGTAATGCTTTGATCGACGCGTGGATGGCGGGGAACGGAACCACCAAGGACCAAATAACGACGCTTGATCGATTGGCGTACATGGGAAAGCGCGGAATGGGAGCGCTCGAGTTCAAACCCGCGTTGGGTTCACATCGGGAGAGTACCGCGCCACTCAAGATGAAGGAACTTGTTGAGGAAGCAAGGAAGTTAGTCGAAGGCGACTTGTCGGTAGACGTTCATGCCAAGGCGGCGCTGGCTAACATCATAAGAGTAGGAACATCTGCGGGCGGTGCTCGCGCGAAAGCAGTCGTTGCGTGGAACCCAGCAACGTCGCAGATCCGGAGCGGTCAATTCGATATGGCTCCAGGGTTTGAGCCATGGATTCTCAAGTTTGACGGTATGGGCAGGGACTTTGAATTGGGTACGGGAGGGGACTATGGCCGCACGGAGTACGCGTACTACAAGATGGCGACGCAGGCCGGGATTGCTATGTCTCCTTGCCGATTGCTGGAGGAGAATGGCCGCGCGCACTTCATGACACGGCGCTTTGATCGAGACGTTGTGGAAGGCAAGACAATCAAGCATCACGTACAAACGCTTTGCGCTTTAGATCATTTAGATTACAAGCAAAGAGCTACGCATGCCTATTCACAGCTGTTCCTGGTGGTCGCGGAACTCGGTCTCACCGACGAAGCCCTCCGGCAGACATTTCTCCGTATGGCTTTCAACGTCATGGCGCGAAACTACGATGACCACACCAAGAATTTCAGCTTCATTCTGAAGCAAGGGCAGAACTGGGACCTGGCGCCGGCATACGACATAACGCATGCGCACAACCCTAAAGGGGAATGGACGTACCAGCATCTGATGAGCGTGAATGGAAAGTTTGACGATATTGCGCGCGCAGATCTCCTCGCCGAAGCCGACCGTTTCGGAGTTCCCAGGCCAGAACAACTACTCTCGGATGTTCGTTCGGCTCTCGACAACTGGCCGGAGCACGCCAAAGAAGCGGGCCTCGGCAAAACTAAATCCGATGAACTTGCTCAAGCGTTTCTGATTCTTTCCTAGAGACGATCTGCCTAGAAGATAGGTTTGCAGAACCCTCCTTTAATCAGACTTCCGTCCGGTCGGTCGACGGTTCGTCCGGTTCAGAGTTTTTTGACCAGTGATACCCTAGCAAGTATGTGTATTTCGTATGAGCGCGAACGAACCGTTCAACTGCAGCATGCCACGGACGAAAGGGAGTTGTTGTAGTGGAACCGTTTCGGATTCACGTCGCAGATGAGGTGCTCGATGATCTGCGGGCACGCTTGCACCATACAAGATGGCCCGACCAAATACCCGGCATTGGGTGGGAACAAGGCACCGAACTGGACTGGCTGCGGCACCTGGTTTCTTTCTGGGCCCATGAGTTCGACTGGCGTGCCTGGGAGCGGAAGCTCAACGCGTTCGACCACTTCACCTGGGAGGGCATCCACTTCGTGCATCAACGTGCCGCATCGGGTCAAGGTGTGCCGCTCATCCTCACACACGGCTGGCCCGGCACTTTCCTCGACTACGTGGACATGCTGCCGATGCTCGAACACTTCGACGTGGTTATACCCTCCCTGCCGGGGTATGGATTCTCGCCGCGTCCACCCAAGGTCGGCATCAACTACCGGCACGTCTCGGAACGTTGGCATCGCCTCATGTCGGAGCTTGGGTATTCCCGCTATGGTGCGGGCGGCTATGACTTCGGTTCTGGGGTGACGACGATCCTTGCGCTGGATCATCCCGAGCCGGTAATCGGGATCCATCTCACCACACTGGAGTCGGACATCGCCCCTGTGGTGGATGACGCGGAGCTGTCCGACGTCGAGCGTTTGTACCTCGCGATAAACCAGGCGTGGAGTACGACGGAGCGCGGCTACAGCGCGATCCAATCCACCAAGCCGCAGACCGTTGGCTATGGACTCAACGACTGCCCGGCGGGACTAGCCGCCTACCTCGGCGAGAAGTGGCACTCGTGGAGCGAGGTCACGCCCCCCGATGATTTCCTCTGCGCCACGCTCACGCTCTACTGGGTGACGCAGACCGTCACCACGTCGATGCGCGACTATTGGGATAATCGCCGGTACCCGGTCGACCCCACCTACATCGGCACGCCTACGGCGTTCGGTGTCTTCGCCCACGAAAAAGTTCCCGAAGGCGAGCCGCCGCGCTCGTTTCTGGAACGCGTATACAACATTCAGCGCTGGACGGTCTTTCCGCGCGGCGGGCACTTTGCTCCAGTTGAGGCACCTGCGGCCGTAGCAGGCGACCTGACCGCTTTCTTCCATGACCTGAGCTCAGGTCCCTGCTGATGGTGGGCTTTTCCCCTCGGAGTAACGCGACTTGATCCGAGCGACCGCGACCACACTTAGCGGATGACCATTCACCAACTGACTGCAAGCTCTGGAGGTTGTGAGTGTAACGGAGATGTCACGCCAACTCACCTGAAACCAATATGTTATCGATCGCTGGTGAACGGAGTGGTTTGTCGCCGTGGCAGCTTGGCGAAGCTGTTTTCTGTTCTCGCGTAGGCAACAGTTTGTCGAGTCAACGAGTGTATCAGGATTTTGCCGTCACTCACGTTTGGAGGTTTTACGTTTTACGCAGCTCTTGTCGTTTATTTATTGCTCCTGTCTCCAGAGCCAACATTTGCTGATGGTTTGTCCTGCAGACTAGCAATGAACGTATTCATCTCGCGCAGAACATCATCCGCGTTAGTTCGAAAAAGATAGTGGTCGGCGTTGGGAATGCGGACAATTCGCGCCTGCGGAACCTGAATCTCGAACGCTCTTGCTTGCTGCTCCATGGTGCGCCTGAAAGCTGGCGAGTGAGGCACGTTGAAGATTGCCAGCACTGGAAGGCTAATCCTTGTGAACTTCTGCTGGCCGTCAAGTAGTGCAACACTGATCGGATTGTCGATCGGATGAGGAGGCGAGTCTTGAGACAACTGTTGCTGCCTCTGTTGAAGCTCTTGTTCCAGTTGATGAGCGTCTCTCAGGAGTTTATCAATCTCTTCACCGTTTCTTGGCAACGTGCCGAGGTGCAATTGGTCTAGCTTATTTCGTAACTCCATACAGTCGAGAACCAGGTCTCCGTGCGCTTCGTCATAAAGTGCATACGGATATCCGGCATCTATGTAAATCAAAGCAGATACTTTGTCTGGATGCCGGTTTCCCACCGCGCTCAGCACTTCCCCCGCAACCGAATGCCCAGCCAGAACCGCACGACTAAGCCTGAGTACATCGATTACCTCTGCGACATCATCCCCTAATCGATCTGCAGAGTAGTTCGTAGGCACAGGAGGAGGAGCGCTCGAGGCTCCAAAACCTCGGAGAGTTATACCGAAAACGTGATACCTGGGCGTGAGCTTGAGGGCGAAGCTGTCGAACACGTGGGCTGTATCGCCGAGACCCGGGACGAGAATAAGGAATTGTCCACTGCCTCCCCAATCGAGGATTTCTAGCTTAACGTTTTTGTCCAAGCTGACGAACTCAACCTTATGAGGAGTTGAATCGATTTGCGCATAACTCGCTTTCGCAAGAGAGAGGCAGACCAGGACGAGCCAGTACTTGAACGCTCTCACAGGGAGGGCCTCCTTTGAAATTTCATCGGTTAACGCGGGTGATCGTACTCACTTATTGCTGGCCCATCGAATGGGTAGCGCTAACAATAGCAGCCGACACACACGAGCGCGGTAGCAAAATACATTGATTGTAGACGTACGAAGATGACTGATGTAATCAAGGCGTTTACCCTCATGTCCCTAATTTTGGAGGTTCTGACGTTAGCCACCCGGAAATTGGAACTTGGTTACAGGCTCCGCGCAAAGCAGGCAAGTTGGATTACTTCCTGCTTGCGTCATCCGAAAATTGACGGAGACCTGGAAATTGCCAGCCGCTATTGGATCAGCCGGCTCTCCCAGACGCGCAACAGCAAGTTCTTAAGCTCATTGAAGTTCCTACAACAGAACCGAGTTCGGCATTCCATTCTCGCTCGATGTCACGGAGGATATCGAGGATCTTTGCATAGGCAGCATGCCCGCGCTTGGTAAACCGCACAATTCGCGCACGACCCTCTTCCGGCGAATCGGACCGGCCACCTAACCGAGGTCTTCGAGGGTTCCGAGCAGCCGGTTCATGGGCGCCGCCAAAGAGAAGCACTCCGAGAACGCGAAACAAGATGCTCATGATTCTGTAATTCAATTCGGCCATTCGGGGGGTAGGCGGTGGATTAATGTTTGAAAACCTCGTACGCAGTCGAGTCGTCCAAGAGTGGTCGCGAAAGCGCGGGACGTGCCGGCGACGCCGTGGCCGCCTTCCTGCAACTTCATCGGCTACCGAATGAAGCTAGAGCTGCCTGACGACTGCGCCCGAGGGCTTGACCTTCTTCCTCGGCGGGCGGCGCGGAGGCCTCCGCTCCGATGGCTTTCAGAATTTGGATTGCCGTCCCCTGGACGTATTCGAGGCTCTCGCTGAGGA
>Ga0126381_100004578_pt1 | contig 15078 bp, 10 predicted proteins | sample PanSoiMetPlot_28_FD_96465 | JGI IMG/M metagenome (GOLD analysis project Ga0126381, IMG submission 96465) | Tropical forest soil microbial communities from Panama - MetaG Plot_28 | ecosystem: Environmental > Terrestrial > Soil > Tropical forest > Bulk soil | place: Panama | collected 2016-02-17
CTTTCTGGTAGTACTCGAGAGCTTTCCACCCCCCTTCCGAGGTCTCCTTATAGGCCCAGTAACGGCCCTTCAGGTAGGCGTCGTGGGCTTCGGGATCGACAGTGTGAACCTGAATTCGCAGACTGCGCTCTTTGGGAGTCAGCTTGACACGGATTTGTTCGGCGATGTCCTCGGCGATTTCATCCTGCAAGACAAGGACGTCCTTCAAGTCGCGTTCGTAGCTCCTGGCCCACAAGTGGTGGTCGCTGCTCGCTTCGATCAGTTGCGCTGTAATGCGCACACGGTTTTCGCCGCGCGTGACGGTGCCTTCCACGACCGCATCGACGTTCAAATCGCGGCCAATCTGCGGAAGAGATTCCTTGGAATCCTTGAACTGCATCGCCGAGGTGCGCGAAATGACGCGTAGGGAATCGACCTGGGCGAGGTCGGTGATCAATGCGTCGGTCATCCCATCGGCGAAGTACTCCTGCTCTTTGTCACCCGAGAGGTTCTCGAGCGGCAGCACCGCCAGCGAGTGGATCGCCACTGGGGCGCTTCCTGAGCTCGTCCGCTCAGAGGGCTTGATCACTCCGCGGTAATGAATCACTGCCCAGGCTGCCGCGGCCAGCACCACGATGGTCAGCGTTCCGCCGATCCAGCCGAGCGGAAACCGCGTGGCAGGGCCAGGGGGAGCCGGTGGGGTGGTGGAGGGGGTTACGGTGGCAGCCCCGGCGGCCGGGACGCCGGCCAGCACGCCCGGGTTCTCTTCTTCGGTTGTCTCCTTGAGCGAAGGCGGCCCGATAGATTCGGGGGTGCCCTGTCTTTCGGTCAGCGCACGCACCTCGGCGACCACGCGGTAGCCGCGGCCCCGCACCCCTTCGATGTAGCGCGGTGCACGCGGGTCATCGCCAAGGGCGCTGCGCAGCAGCTTCACGCGCTGCACGATCGTTTCGGGCGTGATCACAAGGCCCGGCCATACGCGCTCGCTCAGCTGCTCGAAGCTGACGAGGTTCGGCGCGGTACGCACGAGCGCAACGAGCAAATCGAAAGACAGGGCCTGCAGTCGGATGACCGTGCCCGCGCGGCTCACCCGTCGGGGTGCAAGGGCGATGATCAGATCATCGACCTGGTACCCCGCGGGATCGGGGGTGAGATCCCGGGTATCTGTAGTCCACGCCTGGGGCGCCATGGTGGAGCTGGGCCATCTCTTGCCGCAGCGATGAGCCGATGTTACGCCGCGGCGAGCTCCCGCGCCCTTCACGTCATCGCAGCACCCACCCGGGTCATCGCCCGGGTGGGTGCGCGATCAACCTGCGCTCACTTGTTCATCGCCGTCACAGCCGGGGAGCTGTGTCCGGAGTGCAACTCAGTGAGCAGCGGGTTGTTCACCTTGGCGACGGCCGCGTCGACCGTAGGGCGAACACAGTACTGCCAGATACTCTCCTCTCTGGGGGACGTGGGTTCGTACTGGCAGACGCCGCGCGCTGCCGCCTGGATGCGACGATAGAGCTTGGCCGCGCCGGACGCAGTGTTCAGGTCGAGGTCGCGGAAGCTGACCTCGACGCTGCGCGTCGCGGGCGGACCCGCCCATGCGAGGGTGCCGAGAAGGCAGACCCCGAGAAGCGCGAGGGTGTGAACATGGTGTCTTGATTTGCGTGTCAAGGCGTTCATTGCAGTTCTCCGACTTCGGTTTACAAGCACTGCTGAAAACCCTATGCGCCCCCGCGCGGCGGTGCATGAAACGGGGCCCAAGCTTGGTGAACGTGGATGAAGACTGGTGAAGCTCGGTGAAGCACTGCGGCCAGAGGAGCCCTCCGATGGGTGAGCGGAGGCTCGCCGCGGCAGTCCGTGCGTGACTCGGACTTGCAGTACGCAGACAAGCTCTCCATCGGCCGAACGTCCGGTTATCGGAAATCCACGCGGTCGAGCCGTGTTGGCGCTTCTGCCGGAAGCGGCCGTGCACGCATTCTGTGTCTGAAAGGACGCAGATCTTTATTGGTAAGCTCGTGAACCTGCCGCTAGGAGCTCGAGGTCGTGCTCAAAGAAGCCGCAACCGTAATTAAGAAGAGTGCGCAGAATCGCGTTGTGCACACGACTCTCGGTTAATTCTAAATAGATTCAAAGGCTTAAAAGACCAGGCAAGTGAGTTACCCGCCAGATTGCCTGCCGACGATTGCTCGCTCAAATGCGCCCTGTGGCTAGAGCGCGTAGTGGGAAACGACAATTCGTCCGGCTCTTGTTCGCACTCGTTCGTCCAAGCGCGTTTTCTGACGCTGAGAGTCCTCAAGAAAAATGGGCAGTGTTCCGATCGCACGCGAGTTTTACCCACAAGCTCGCAACTCGCATTTATCGTCTTTTTTACAGATAGCCGAGCCACCGGTTGTGGCGGCGGCGCTTCACGCGCGCATACCAGCGACACAGCGGGAAGAGTGCGATCACCACCGCTGCCCACAGCGCGTATATCGCCGGGAGGCCTACGCCCCAGCCGGGCGGGGCGCTGAAAGGAAAATGAGCAAGATCCGGTGACTGAAACATGTCTCTCACCGTGCCGTAGCGCAGATAGCTTACCGCCACGGCCAGGAGGTGAATCACAAAGAAATGCAACACAAAGAAGAACAGCGGCACCCCGCCGATGATGAGCGCTGGGCGCAGCACCCTGGGGACCCAAGTGTCGAACACGCGGAGCAGCAGGAAAGCCGGCCCCAGCGTCATGAGCAGGAACAGCAGCGACGGCGGGTATTTGGTGGTGTTGAGAAACGAGAGCACGGTCCAGAGTAGCGAGTGCTGTGTCGACCAGGGGGCCGGATCCCCGTAGACGTTGACGAGACGTACGACCACGAATGCTGCGATGAGAGCCGTACCCAGCCGCAGCAGGAGGCGTTGCCGAAACACGGCATCTGACCGGTATGCTGCCCCGAGCACATAACCGATTGCCGTCACTCCGATCCAAGGAATCAGCACGTAGCTTACGACCACGACTGACTGGCTGCTGCGGTAGAGGATCCCCGGCTGATGCAGGAAGGCACGTAACACGTGCATACCACCGGGTATGCCGGGAGTATCAAAGGCGTTGTGACCGGCTATCAGCAACGCACCAAACGAGGCGATCGCCCAAAGCGGCGACCAGAGGAGGGCGGACAGTACGATCATCGACCAGCCCAGACCCCAAAGCACGTTGATCACCGTGACGTGATAGTCAAAATTGAACTGCAGCGCGAAACGGATCAGCACGACGTCAAGCACAAGCAGCCACAGTCCACGCGTAATCAGGAAGCGCGACAGCGCCGTCTTCGACATCCGCGCCCGCGTCAGGTAAGCACCAGTGCCCGTGAGCAGGAAGAACACCGGGGCACAGATGTGCGTGACCCAGCGAGTGAAAAAGAGCGCCGGCGTGGTACTCGCGAGATTGGTGGGATTGGCAGTCGGGTCGCCAAAAAAATCGCGCACATGGTCTAGAGCCATGATGACTATGACGATGCCGCGAACCAGGTCGACCGAATCGATGCGCGCACGGCTCCCTGAGACCTCGGCTTCTTTCTGCAGACACAAAGGAACCGCCATGATGCCGCTGATCGCTGATGCAACAGCTACTCGAGTCTGAGGCGCTTCACTGAGATGTCGAACTCACGATGGAATCTGCGCGAGACCGATTGGGCCGGGAGCGGCCGTCCACCCAAGCTGTAATTTGGACTGACGCAGAGCTTATCTGGTTAGCTCGTGAGCCTGCCGCATCGTCAGTGACGGCAATTGACCCCGGACCGCTCCCAGGGTAGTCCCGAGAGCGGTCGTTGTCAGGAGGTAAAGCGGACCAACGCATAACTGCGTTGCTCACAACTCGACACCGGTGCATGCTTTTGCGCAAAGGGGAAGAGTAGCCCTGTCAGTTTGCGGGGGCGGCAACGGTCTCGCGGCACTTTAGCTGAGGTACACCGGTGCACACACGAAGGCTGTCCGTGTTAAGCGCGGTCGGCGCGATGTATTTCCCGTGCGCGGTGTACGGTCAATTCACCGACCCCCGGACTTATGCCAATGCGCCCGTGAGTGTGAACCAGCTCGAGCTGGACTATACGCATGCCACCGCCGATGACTCAATCGATACTGCGCTGGTCATCGGCGGCTCCCACCTCGAAGTCAACGAGGTATCCGTCGCCTACACGCGAACATTCGGTGTCATGGATCGGTTGGCTTGGATAAAGGCGAGCGTTCCATTCGCGTACGTCAGCGGTTCCGTGGCCGAGACCCGTCTCTCCAGCTCTGTGGCCGGTGCCGGCGACGCGAGTTTGCAGCTGACGACCCTATTGCTGGGAGGTTCCGCACTTAGCGTGGCGGATTTCGAGAAGTACGAGCCAACCACGAGCGTCGGGGTGAGTCTGACAGTAAACGGTCCCTCAGGGGAATATAACCCTAATAGTGTTCTTAACCTGGGTTCCAACCGTTGGTCGTTCAAACCGGAAATTGGCATCTCACACCCATTCGGACCCGATCAGAAGTGGGTGGTCGACGGCTATTTCTATGCCTATTTCTTTACTGACAATACCGAGTACCACGGCACGGAAATACTGCGGCAGGAACCACTGCCCGGCTTCGAGGCGCACGTCAGCTACAACATCACCCCAGATCTCTGGGCGTCGTTGGATGCCAACTATGCCTTCCGGGGCACCACTTTCATCGACGGCGTCGATCAGAACAACGCGCAGAAGAATCTCACCGTCGGCACTGAAGCGTACTGGACACTGAACGCACGGCACTCCATCGCTTTTTTGTTCGCCAAATCCGTCATTCACGAGAATGCCCCCATTTTTACCGCAGTGGCTTTCAAGTACATCTACAGCTGGGGTCCGGGCTACTGGTAGTTGATCGGTAGTGAGCGACGGACGTCTGCGATCGCAAGGCCGCACCCACCCATGGCATTCGCTTATTGAATGATGAGAATGCCCATGAAGGCGTCGGCGACATCGAAGCAGCCGTGTTTGGAATATTTGGGCTGCTGTCACTCAGCTTTTTCGGGTCTCCTTCCAGATTGGGTGCTCGTCGCCAGTCAATCCGAGGCCCTTGCCAGGTGCCAGCCTGGTATTGAGCGGGCCGCGTGCATGCCAGCTCTTGGCCGTGTTCTGCCGTCGCGCCGACCGTACCTCGATCTGGATCCCGCCGTGTAACGCCTACGGCGCCAGGCGGGTGGCACGATCTGTCCCGCACTGTGGCGGCGCGCACCACTCGGGACGTTGCGGCGGCCGATCTGCGAGCGGCTCACCGCCGGCTTGGAGTCACTCCGCGAGGTAAACCGCGCAAATCGCGCGAGCGCGTCGTGACGTTTGCGTTACAAAATAATGAAAACCGCACCGCCCTCCCGAGGCCGATGGTGGTACGGCTCAATCACGAAAGTTCCTGAGCTTTTTTTATGGTGAACCAACTTTCCGCTTATTTAACAGTAATTGTTCAAGAGCGTGACTGTAGCGCCGCGTGCGGTGGCGGGCATCTGCCGTCGCCCACAAGTCTATTGGCTCAATCAAATGAACAGGATCTGAGGGACCCCATGAAAAGAACTTCGGTAGGCGCACGTCTTTCATTTGTTCGCTACGCGAACAGGTCAGGTGGCGCAGGGTGACAACTCAAGTTTCAAGCGGTCACATCACGGTCGCGGCGCATGGATAAGTGGGCTCTAATCCGCGCCGCTCGGATCACCTTGCGACGGGCGATCTGCGAGCGGTTTCCGCCGGGGCCGGAGCGCGAACGCTGGCTGGCGTGGGCAAAGCGCATACAATCGCACATGCCGCCGGTACTGCATGGACGTCCGCGCCGTGCGGCAGCGCCATGCGTGCATGTGCGTGCTGCCTCAAATCAAGCGGTTCGATGATTGCTTCGGTGCCTTCGTCGTACGCGTCGCGTGCGCCTGCGGCGCGTCTCATGCAACTGCAACCGCTCAAAATGCATGCCGCCAACGAAAGCGCAAACCAGACCTGGTGAGCGGGACATTCCCTTGGTTGCCTGACCGTCCGCTTAGCAGAGAATGAAGCTGCTGCCAGGAGTCCTCAGCTACAGGACGGGAATGTTTCGCGAACCTCGCATGTGTGCGCGAGTCAATAAGACATCGACGCGACTTCATCGGCGAGACGCCGCGCTCGCGTCGTCGCTTTTGACAGTCGAAGCTCATCAAACGAGGGAATGCACTATGGATAGCGATCGTGCCACGTGGAAACACATTAGGGGCAAGGTCAAGAAGCAGTACCGGAAGCTTACGGACGATGACCTGCAGCAACTCGAAGGCCACGGGGAAGGGCTCGTCGGGAAGCTACAGGAACGATACGGCTTGGCTAAAGAGGAAGCCGAACGACAGGCGAACGAATTTCGTAGCCACTATAACTGGAATTGACGGATCTCTTGCGCAAGGAGGTACCTGGACGGCCCCAAGACTCTCTCTCGGCTTCTGTTCTCAAAGTTCGATTGATAGGTGCGGGCCGAAGACCAATGCGTCCTCGGCCTCATGAATCCCGCCTGGAGCGCGGATGAATTGAATGTTTGGCCGAACCGTAATCGCCCTCCCAGCGTGAGCTCACCCGCCTGAAAAGGCAGAATGTCGTAGACCTCCACATTGCCGATGCCAGCACTCGCGCTGCCTTGCTCACTGGGAGGGCTGACAATGGGCAGGATTACGCGAACGAACTGATGCAGACCGAATGTGTCTATCGGCACCGCGACCCGCAGTTTCCGCCTCGTTGGCATACCCATCTGGATATCCCCGCGGCGAGGGCATGAAGCGGTCCTGCAGATCGATCGTGAGCAGCGACTCGAGCGGGTTGTTCGCCGCGTTTGTATCATTGAGTCTGCTGGAGGCAGCGTCGACAGGCGGAGACTGCGCTCCGTTGCTTTGTTGTGCCCACACGTTTCTTGCAAAGAGGACAAGAACTGCCGCCGCCAACACTAACGTTCGGTGTGAGCGCCGGAACACACGAGTCATGGTTGGGCGAGTTGCTTGTTGCATTACTGCTTCCAGCACAGGCGAAACGAGTATCAGTGCAGACTCCCGCGGTCTGGCAAGGGCTCGGAAGCTAAGCGAATGTTCGCCGCTATCCCAGCAGTGCGGGGACGGAGGCTCTCGACCGTCGTTAGAGGTTCCGTGGGTACGGAGCGCTCCATGCCCGAGATCGCGCGCGTCCTCAGCCCTAACATCACCAGTTCGGGAAGAGAGCGAGCACCCATTTTTCGCATCACTTTTCCGCGGTGAACCTTTACGGTGATTTCCGAGATACCGAGCTCGGCACCAATCTGTTTGTTCAACCGCCCGGAGATGACCAGACTCATTACCGCCCGTTCGCGAGCGCTGAGGGATGCGTAGCGTTGCTCAAGCAGCTGGAGCTGCGCGAGGCGATTGAGTGTGGCGCGGCTGCGTTCGAGGGCCCGCCAGATCGTGGACAACAGCACATCGGCCCCGAGCGGCTTTGTCAGAACATCGAGTGCGCCTCCCTTCATGGCCTGGACCGCCACTTCCACAGCGATTTGCTCGCCCATGAAAATGAGCGGCAGTTCCCTCCGCTCAAGCGTCAGTCTTTGCAGATCGAGACCCGTCAACCCCGGGAGCCGCAACTCCGTTAAGAGGCAGCTGGGCGACATGGCAGGCGGGCGCGCAAGAAATTCCTCCGCTGACGCGGCTGTTGTCACCTGCAGTGCAGCCGCGCGAGTCAGCGACTCCAGCATTTCCCGCACAGAAGCATCGGGGTCGATGACGAAAACCGTGGGTGTATTGGAGAATGTCGAGGGACTGCGCGGAGGACAACTGCAAATAGGGTTCATGACTGACTCCGTAGGGGCTGCTCTGCGTACGGCTTGCACGGTACGCGGCTGGCCCGCGGGGCAACACCTGAGAACGGGTAGGGATAAACCTGCAGTTTTCTGCAGCTAACAAAATGCCGCGCGGGGGCGGTAGTCGTGCGCGGTAGTTCTGGTTAGTTTTAGCGGCCGATGAAGCCGCGAAGCCGTTGGGCGAAAGAGGCGAGGCGTGACCGCGGCGAGCGAAAGATTACACGGCCTGGAACGACCAGCCGGATTTCTGTGCCGGAGCGCTCGCCGCTTGCGATCGTGAGATTGCCGCCGATGCGTTGGGTGCGCTCGCGCATGCCCTGAATGCCGTAGTGCCCAGGTTTTCCCTGCGCGGCAATTGTGGGGTCCATTCCCTCGCCGTCGTCACTCACCACAACGGTGAGGTCGCGCGCGTAGGTCAAGGACACCTCGAGGCGCGTCGCTTTGGCGTGCTGACAAGCGTTACGAATGGCCTCGCAGCCGATGCGGTAGACCTCGTCCCGCACGATGGGGTGCATTTGCCGTGTCTTGCCGTTCACGGAGAGCACCACATCCGTGGATCCGTAGTTGTCGCACCCCTCGGTTGCCGCACGCAGGCCTTCGGCGAGATCGTTCTCCTGCGTCGTGGAAGCCCGGAGCGCGTTGAGCGCGGCACGCCCTTCCTGCGTGGCCTGGGTCAGCCAGGTGGAGAGGCGCTGCATGGCCTTCCGCATTCCCGCGAGGTCAGTCGATGCATCGAGTGCATCGTCGGCGACCATCCTGCTACCTTGTATGGTTTGCAGCAGGGTGTCGTGGAGCTCACGCGCGAGCCGGGTTCTCTCGGCTAAACGCTCGTCGAATCTGAGACGCAGGCCTCTAGTAATTTGCCGCACGCGCAAGCGGTAGATCAGCGCGATTGCAGCGACGCCCAGAAGGACCCCAAGACTGCGGAACCAGCTCGTCTGGTACCAGGCGGGCGTCACCGCCAGGCCGAGCGTGGCGCCCACGGTATTCCACTCACCATCGCTATCGGACGCGATGACCCGGAACAGGTAGTTGCCAGGCGCGAGGTCGGTATAGAAGGCCTGGCGGCGTCGTCCCGGCTCCTGCCAGCTGTGGTCGTGTCCATCGAGCTTGTAGCGGAAGTGCACCCGCTGTGGAACTGCGAGACTGAGCGCCGTGTAGTCAATCTCTACATTGCGTGGGTTCGGATCGAGACGTATCTGAGCCTCAGCGGGATATGCCTTGTGGTCAGCAACGACTCCTTCAACGTGGACCGGCACTGGTGGGTGATGAACGAGAAGGTCCGTTGGATCGAGACTCTCAACGAACCCCTCGCCGTTTGCAAACCACAACCGGCCATCAGGATCCCGCGCCGCCACGTTGAAGTACGCCCGACCTGGGCCAGCCCCATCGAAGACATCGAGAAGACGGGGTCGGATCCGCGCATTGGGTCGCTGCCACAACTGACGCAGCTGCTCTGCAGGTATCTCAATCAATCCGCACTGCGCGAACAGCCACAACGCGTTTTGCCTGTCAGTGATGGATCCGTATACGTCATTGCATGGCAGACCATTGGCGCGAGTGAGCGTCCGCTGCTGGCCATTCTTCAGTGCGGCAACACCCGCATCCGTCGTCAGCAACAGCGTGCCGTCCGGCATCAGGTCAAGCCCTCTGCCTTGATGGTGTGAGAGGTTATAAGTGAATTTGTCGAACTTGCCATTCCGGTAGCGGAGCAGATCGCCGTTACGCTGCATGAGCCAAATGCCTGCTTCGCGATCGGCCACGAGCCAGCCACGTCCGGCCAGCGGAATTTCCTCGCGGACCTGGTCTTCGCGTATGCGCAGTAGTTTGTTCTCTATCCGCACCCATACATTCCCCTCAGGATCCTCCACAAGCCCATCCACGAATCCGAGCGGACCGTCATGCAAACCGTGAACCGGCAGGAACTTTCCGTCTCGGTAGATGGTGAGGGTGTTGTCCAATCCAATCCAGATCTGGCCCGCACGGTCCTCGAGGAGGTGTGTTACCTGGTGACCCGGCAGTCCCTGACCTGTCTTGAACGAGATAATGCGTCCGTGATCGAGGACGTCCAGAGCCTCCATCCCTCCGATCCAGATCCGCCCGTCTCTGGAGGCGAGCACGGAATCAGTCTCCGTGACGCTCAAACCTTCGCGCGAAGAGAAGCTCGTAACCCGAAGGTCGCGAAAGCGGTCGATGCCTCCCGAGGTAGACACCCAGAGATTCCCCTCGCGGTCTTCGTAGAACCAATACACGCTGTCGCCCGATAGGCCGTCTGCAGCGCGGAAGTGATCAATCCTTCCGGCGCGAATCCGGTAGATTCCCTGATCCAGCGTGCCAATCCAGAGCGTGTTTGCGCGATCGACGAGTAGCGCCTGAACGGCGATCGTGCTGGGATCGAACTGCGGTATCACCGGTGTCCGGATCACACCCTGAATCAGTTGCTGCAGCCCCAATCCCGTCCCGCGCGCGTCGATGCCAACCCAGAGTGGGCCGCTCGGGTCGGCCGCGAGAACTAGAACCCCGAGCTTCTCGTCCTTTGTCCTGGCGTCCGCTGGGAAGCTGACGCTCTCCGACCCCGGCTTCCACCGCAAGACCGAGTTCGTGGTACTGAGCCAGAAGCTGCCGTCGCGATCCTGCGTCAGGCCGCCGATTCCAACCTGATCTTCCGTAACATCGATCCCGTCGGTTCTGCCGTAGCAGCGGATGTCCCCGCTTCTGACCTGACAAAGCGACAACTCGGGCGTTGGATTAAGACTGGCAAACCATAGGGTGCCGAATCGATCTTCAAGCATCGCGCCGCCGACGCCGCGCGTGCGATCCGGATAGTTAATGAGTCGCCGGTTCACCCAGTGACTGAGGCCCCTGGGTGTTCCGATCCAGAGACTGCCGTCGGCTGCTGCCACCAGGCCCAGGACAAAGGGAGTCGGCAATTGGACATTGGTCAGAGCAGTCAGCGGAACGAAACGCGCGCCGTCGTACCGCACGGGTCCCGCCTGAGTTCCGATCCACAGATAGCCGTCCGTAGTCTGGGTGATCTGATAGGCCGGCGCGGGGAGGTCCCCATCTCGGACCCGCCACGCGGTGTGGCCATACTGGGTGATCGCACGATGAGGGTCGAGCGCCTGGGCGCCACTGACGGCGACAAGCAACGCCAGCGCGGTGATTCGAACGCTGCAGCGGGTCTTCATCAGTTTTGACCGCAAAGACCTCATTCGCCTCGGTATCCGCGCGTGTTTACGTGGGCAACCGGCGACGGCCGCCACGACGGGAAGCAACTGCCCGCGTAGCGTAAAGCATAATTTGCGGCGCGGAACGGCCGGGTTTATGGGTAAACACCTATAGAAATCTATAGGCGGGATACCTCAGACGTGAATGAGTCCGCGGCGCACTGCAATGATGACGGCATGGGTTCGATCGTTGGCGCGCAGCTTGTCCACCAGATTCTTGATATGGAAATTCACAGTGGTCTCTGAAATTGTCAACTGGTCAGCTATCTGCTTGTTGCGCTTTCCGTCGCGAACCAGGCAAAGCACTTCGAGCTCGCGGGGCGTCAGGTCTTCCTCTCCAAGGTATTCCGCAACGCGCGCCGCAACTTCTGCCGGGATTTGTTTGCGTCCACGGTGAACCGCTCGAATTATTTCCAACAACTCGTTCTTCGGCATGCTCTTTAAGACATAGGCGGCTGCTCCCGCGCGAAGCGCACGCTGAATCTCGCCATCGCTATCGGAGGTGGTAAGCATGATCATTCGGGCGTGCGGAAATTCTGCCTTTATCGTTAAAAGGGTGTCGGTACCGTTGGTATCGGGGAGTCGCAGGTCCATGAGCGTAATGTCCGGCTGACACCGACGGTATTCTGCAAGCGCTTCTCTGGAGTTTGCAGCCTGCCCGACCAGCAACATATCCCGTTGTGAGGCAATGATGGTGTGCAGCCCTTCGCGGAAGACCGGATGGTCCTCCACGCTCAGGATGCGAATGGGAATGAGCGGACCCATGACAGAGCGCGCAAGACATTTCGCTATCTCCTGACGAACTGTCCTGGCACTTCATTATCAGCCGCCCGACCCCGAACCGCCACCCCGATACGCCACGGGTACGTCGCAATCTCGCGCGAGTAAACCAGCGCGGTTCACTATCCGTCGCAGGCGTGCGGATGTTCTCCAACTGAGCCTTCGCGGTCGAGACTACGGTTTTTCCTGGCATAGCCGACGTCGATACGCGCCGGCGGCGGATCTGCGGCCCTCGTCTTACATCGCGCGATCCCCACGTACTACTGGATCATACTAAGGTGCAATTGAACCCCCGAACGAAAGCCGCGACGTGACCAGAGCATTGGCGAATACCGACGCGCGCAGATGCCCGCAGGAGGAGTCGTGTGCACGCGTACTGGAACTATCGAGCCGCTAGTTCGTGGGAGATCTGGCCTGGTCAGTCGGAAGGACCTTTCAGCAGCAAGAGCGCTGTTGCTCGAGACGATCGCGATGGACGCACACATCGACACGGTTCTGCGTGTAGTGAACATGGGCGCCGATCTGAGCGTCTGGAGCAACGCCGGAAAGGTGGACATTCCTCGGTTATGTGAGGGTGGGAGATGGCCAACGGTTAGTCGCTTTACATGCTCACAGCCATCATGAGCGGTCGCGGTCACGAGATCGGTGATCTCGCGGTGAGTAACCTCTGGCGCTGAGGAAACGGTCGGCGAACCGCAGTTATGAGCGAAGGTTAATAGGCAGCGCTACATTGCGTGCCACAACTTGGCGCAATCGCTGTGACGCTTTCGCGTAGCATGCGCGAAGTGCCGCAACGGCCTCCGGTAGCCGCATGAACAATCCGCCCGTCACACTCATAAACGTCTTTACGGCTGACCCCGCCAACCAAGGTGAGCTGGTCGACCTACTCGCCGTGGCCACTGATACCTCAGTGCGCCACGCACCCGGGTTCATCTCGGCGACGTTGCACCGCGGTCTCGATGGCACGAAGGTCACTATGTACGCACGGTGGCACAGCCGCGAGGCGTACGAGGCTATGCGAGAGGATCCTGCTCCGCGCCCTTACCTCGAGCGTGCATTGGCCATAGCGAAGTTCGAACCTGGGATGTACGAAGTCGTCCGCGCATTTCTTCCCGAAGACGCGCCGAGGTTAGCGTGACGCCTAACAATCGGTGGAGGGGCTGCTGTCACCTGGTCGAGGTGAACTCCAAGACCGCGATGACCGGCTGCGATAGATTTGCCGACACCAGGTAGCTTCTCTATCAACGTGACCTCAACCTCCGCCGTTTCGCGAGCCACACGACCTGCGATTTCGTCCAGAGCCTGGACGCTTATCGGCCTGATCGCCATTCCGTTGTGGGCGACGTGGCCTCCGTTATCGCTGCTGACGTGGCAGCTGCCCCCCTTTGAGTGCCTTGCGATCGTGTTTCTGGTGGCATCGCTCACGCTGTGGGGCTTGCGGGCATTCACCGCACGCGGGCTGCACTCGGGAGCATCGAGCTGGTCCTTATGGGTTTCCGCCATGGCATTTGCGACTGGCGTCACCGGCTCGGTGGCGTTCTTTCTCATGGCGACCCACTACATTCCACCCGCCGAGGCAAACTTGATCTATTACGTGTGGCCGGCGCTAGTCATCGGCCTTGGCGTCCTTCTTGGGCTCTTTCCGCTCAAGGCTCGCTATGTCTTCTGCATCGCACTGGGTTTTGCTGGCGTAGCCGTTATTACCCGAAGCAACGCCGTCACACCTTCCTACGCGGGGACCGGCCTGGCGCTGCTCGGGGGCCTCTCGTGGGCGCTTTACATTGTCTTCCGGCTCAAGCGGCCCGCGGTAAGCGCTGCGCTACTGGCTCTCGGCTTCGGGCTCGCTGCCTTACTGTGCGCAGTCCTGCATTTTGCGCGGGAGTCCACGGTCGTCCCCACCATCACAACTGCCTCGGCAAGCATAGCTGCCGGGGTGGTGCCCGGTGCGCTCGCCAACTGGCTGTGGGATTGTGGTCTTCGCCAGGGCAATAGTCAGCAGCTGACGGTGCTCTCGTATATGACACCGGTTCTTAGCGCGCTCATCCTGGTTGTGCTTGGACTCGAACCGTTAACTTTCAGGTTGCTGATGGGCGCCGTCCTGATCGTGCTGGCGGGGCTACTCTCGCGCACAATGCCGTGAAATTTTTGCCCGAGCATGGATTTGTGCGTGCGTACACTCCAAGAGCCCGATGACTGCGACGAGCGCTTGGCCAATCGCCCGGTCAACTCGCCACCGCGCCGCTCCTGAGCCGACGCCGCGGTGGCGAATTGTCCTCCTTCGTTGAGGTCCTCGCCAAGGTCAGTTGAAGCGCGCGACCGCGAAGTCGCTGCCTCCATTGACTCCGTTGACAGTGGCTTGCCCCCCTGCCACGACAATCTTCCCGTCCAGCTGCGCGATAACGGCAGCCGCCCTTTCTCTTGAGCTTCCGAAAACAGGCGTCACCTTACCCCCAGTGCCGAAGCTGGTGTCGAGCGCACCCAAGGTGTTGTATTGCACCAGGGCGTAGTGGTAGGTGCTGTCAGTGCTAGAGAAGGTCTGGCCCACCGCGACAATCCTGCCGTCGACCCTGATGGCGAGGGACTCGACCGAGTCATTGAGGCCGATGGCCGTACTCACTTTGCCGCCGACGCCGAAATTGAGGTCGAGCCCACCCCTGGCGGTGTACCGCACCAGCGCCAACCGACTTCTTGCGAGACCACCCGCGACAATCATTCCGTCAGGCTGTATGGCAACGGAATTGGCCCCGGCGTTCGGCGTGGCGAAATCGGTGGTCACCCTGCCACCTGACCCGAAGGTGGTGTCGAGTGTGCCATTGATGTTGTAACGCGCCAGCGCGAAGTCATAGTCCTGGCCCAGATACGCTTGCCCCGCCAAGACAATCCGCCCGTCCGGCTGTAGAGCGAGCGCAGACGCTTGGGCAAAGGAGAAGCCCTGCTGAGCAGTGCCGAAATCGGTGAACACCTGGCCACGGGTGCCGAAGGTGGCGTCAAGCGTGCCGTTGCTGTTGTAGCGCACCAGCGCGAAGTCGTAACCTCCGTTGACATTCGCTTCCCCAGCCACGACGATCTTGCCGTCGCGCTGTACCGCAACGGAATACGCTTGGGCACTGACCCCGGCGAGATTGGTGATTACCTTGCCACTCGTGCCGAAAGTAGCGTCGAGGGTGCCATTGGTGTTATAGCGCACCAGCACGAAGTCGTTGAACAGGCCGAACACCGCGCCTCCTGCTACGACAATCTTTCCATCCGGCTGTATGGCAACCGCAGTCGCCTCCTCATAGGGACTTCCGAGGTC
>Ga0126381_100004579_pt1 | contig 15077 bp, 13 predicted proteins | sample PanSoiMetPlot_28_FD_96465 | JGI IMG/M metagenome (GOLD analysis project Ga0126381, IMG submission 96465) | Tropical forest soil microbial communities from Panama - MetaG Plot_28 | ecosystem: Environmental > Terrestrial > Soil > Tropical forest > Bulk soil | place: Panama | collected 2016-02-17
TCTTCCGGAGCTTCTCCTTCGCCGGGCAGGGCGTGTGGTACGTCGTCCGGACCCAGCGCAACATGCGGGTCCACCTGCTGGCCGGGGCGGCGGCGGTCGTGGCCGGCCTGGTCCTGCGCATCGGCGCGGCGGACTGGGCCTGCGTGCTGACCGCCATCGGGCTGGTGCTCACCGCCGAGACGCTGAACACCGTCGTGGAGGCGCTCACCGACCTGTGCACCGACGAGTACCACCCGCTGGCCAAGATCGCCAAGGACGCGGCGGCGGGCGCGGTCCTGATCTCCTCCGCCGCGGCCCTGGGCGTGGGCCTCGCCGTCTTCCTGCCCCGGCTGCTCAGGTCGCCGGGCTGACGGTAATCACTTGACCCTGACGCGACGTCAGGCCGCAGGGTGGTGGTCGTGGACGACGAGTACACGGTGGGCGCGGTGGCCCGGCTGGCCGGGGTTTCCGTGCGCTCGCTGCACCATTACCACCAGATCGGCCTGCTCTCGCCGAGCGGGCGCAGCGCCGCCGGGTACCGAATCTACTCGCTCGGCGACCTGAAGCGGCTGCAGCAGATCCTGTTCTACCGCGCGCTCGGCTTCCCGCTGAGCGACATCGCCGAGATCCTGGCCGACCCCGGCCAGGACGCGCACGCCCACCTGCGCCGGCAGCACCGGTTGCTGCGTGAGCAGATCACCCGCCGCCGGGACATGCTGGCCGCGATCGAGAAGGAACTGGAGGCCGCCAAGATGGGAATCGCGCTGACGCCCGAGGAGCAACTGGAGATCTTCGGCACGACCAAGGTGACCGGCGAGTGGGCCGAGGAGGCGGAGCAGCGCTGGGGCGACACCGAGGCCTGGGCTCAATCGCAGCGCCGGGCGGCCGCCTACACCAAGCAGGACTGGCTCGACATCCAGGCCGAGGCCGGCGCGATCAACCGGGAGTACGTCGCGGCGATGGAGGCGGGCATCCCGGCGGGCGACCCGCGGGCGGCCGATCTCGCCGAGCGCCACCGCCAGCACATCAGCCGGTGGTTCTACGACTGCACGCACGACATGCACCGCGGCCTGGCCGAGATGTACCTGGCCGACGAGCGCTTCACCCAGAACTACGACCGCATGGCCCCGGGCCTGGCCCGGTACGTGCACGACGCGATGCTGGCCAACGCCAGCCGCGCCACGCCCTGAGCCAGCCGGTTCCATGATCCTGGACCGAAACCCGCATATTTTACGGGTTTGGGTCCAAGATCTTTCTCTGCCGGCCGGCGCGGGGCACGCGGCGCCGGGCCGTAGGGTAGCGAGCGTATGATGCGGATCTCGTGGCTGGCCGCCGGCGGCCTGGCCTCTTGCGGAGCCACGCGGCTGGCCGCCGCCGACCGTTCCCGCCGCTTTGAGGCGGTCACGGTGCCGCTGCTGGCGTTCACCCCGCACGCGGCCGCGGCCGCGCTGCTCGGCTCGCTGCTGTGGCGCCGGGGCCCGGCCGCCACCGCCGCGCTCACCGGGGCCGCGCTGGCCGCCGTGGTGCTGCCGCGGGCGACCGGGCGGCCGCCGCCGCGGGCCGGCGGGCCGGTGCTCCGCGTCATCACCGCGAACCTGCGGCACGGGCGGGCCTCGGCCGAGGCGGTCGTGAGCCTGGTGCGGCGCCAGGGCGCCGACGTGCTGTTCCTCCAGGAGCTCACCGAGCCGGCGGTGAGCCGGCTCAAGCAGGCCGGGCTGACCGACCTGCTCCCGCACGAGATGACCGACCTCGCGGGTCCCAGCACCCGCGGCCGCGGCATCTACGCCCGGTTCCCGCTGACCGAATCACCCGGCCTCGGATGGCCCGAGACGGCCCAGCTCACGGCCCGGCTGGAGCTTCCCGGCGGGCAGCGCGCCGACCTGGTCTGCGTCCACACCCCCCCGCCCAGGCCGCCGTGGTCGCCGGCGAACACCGCCCGGTGGCGCAGCGAGCTGGCGGCCCTGCCGGCCCCGGCACGCTCTGCGGCGGACCCGCCGCGCGTGCTGGCCGGCGACTTCAACGCCAGCGTCGATCACGCCTGCTTCCGCCAGGTCCTGCGGCTGGGGCACGTCGACGCCGCCGCCCGGTTCGGCCGCGGGCTGGTCCCCACGTGGGGGCCGGGGCCCTGGGGCAGGCCGGCCCTGCTCACCATCGATCACGTCCTGGTCGATCCCGGCTGCGCCGTGCAGGCGGTCTCGGTGTACCCGCTGCCCGGCAGTGATCACCGCGCGGTCTACGCCGAGTTCCGGCTGCCGTCCGCGCCGTAGCCTGCGATCCGGGATTCGGCGGCGAGCTGCTCCAGCCAGTCCCGGCTGGCCGCCGCGATCCGGGCCGGGATGCCGAGCTCGCCGAGCAGGTCGGCCGCGGCGGCCATCTCGTCGGCGCGCCGGACCGCGTGGGTGATGCTGCCCTGCTCGAGGCGGTCCAGCGTGGCCGCCCCGATGTCCTCGGCGATGTTGTCGCGCAGCCAGGCCTCGCAGCCCGCCGCCTGGCCCGCCCGCAGCGACTCGGTCACCGCCGCCGCCATGCCCTTGTAGAACACGCTGCGGCACAGCTTGCGGGCGGCGGCGGCGCCCGCCGGCCCCGGGATGGCCTCGATGTTCCCGCCCAGGCCGGTGAGCGCGGCCGCGACCTCGGCCGCCGCGGCCCCGCTCACCAGCATCGGGGTCCGCAGGCCGCGGCCGGGCACCGGGGCCATCATGGCCACGTCCGCGAACGCGATCCCCCGCTGCTCGGCCAGGGCCGCGAGCCGCTGCTTGAGGTCGGCCGAGGACGTGTTGAGGTCCGCGTACCGGGCCCGCGGGCCAAGCCCGGGCTGGCTGGCCCGGAAGGCCGCCTCGGCCTCGTGCGCCGTGGTCAGGCTGAGCACGAGGTCGGCCCCGGCGCAGGCTTCCGCGTCGCTGCCGGCCGCGACGATCCCGTCCGGCGCGGCCGCCACCGGGTCGTAGCCGCGCACCGTGACCCCGGAGGCGACCAGGTCGCGGCTGATGATCGAGCCCGCCTCGCCGAGCCCGAGCACGGCGACCACTGTGACCACTGAGTCGGCTGCCACGCCCCCAGATTGCCATCGGGCCGCCGGCTCCGCGAGCGCCGTGCCCGTTATGGCTTCTCCTGACGATGGATCAGTCGCGCGGGATGATCGGCAGCGTGATGTAGGACGGGTGACCGCCGTCATGGCAGACGGCCTGCTCGGCCACGACGAAGTCGCGTTCGGTGGCGGTCGCGGCCGGCGCGCCGTTGCCCGGGTTGCGGTCGAAGCACGGGAAGTTGGAGCTGGATATGTCGACCCGCAGCCGGTGGCCGGCCGGGAACACCTGGCTGGTCGCGATCAGGTCGATGACGTACTCCTCGGCGCGGCCCGGGGTGACCGGCGCCGCCCGGCCGGTCCCGTCCCGGTAGCGCGCGCGCACGATGCCGTCGGCGACGCCCATCGCGCGCCCGTCCGGCCAGACGTCGACGAGCCGGGCGGTGAAGTCGGTGTCGGCCGCGGACGTGGCGGCGTGCAGGGTCACGCTGAGCGGGCCGGTCACCTCGAGATCGTTGCCGAGCGCCTCGCTGGTGAACGACAGCACGTCCGGGCGGGCCTCGATCACGCGCTGGTCGCGGGGGCCGCCCATCCAGCTCACCCCGCCGTCCGGGCCGCCGCTGATCAGCGTCGGGCCGCCCACGGTCGGCACCGGGTCGGCCGGGTCGTAGCGGAAGTGCGAGGCGGGGGCGTCGGGCGCGGGCGGAGCCGGCGACAGCGACCCGCCCGGGTGCAGGTACCAGCGGGCCCACTGGGTGCGGGCCAGCGGCCAGTCGTCCTCGTCGCGCCACGCGTTGTCGCCCATCACGAACAGCCGGACCCGGGGGCCATCCCAGTCCCCGGCCTGGCCGGCGACGAACCGGCGCAGGAAGCCGACCTGCTGCTGCTCGAGGCCGATCGCCTGCGCCGACGCGAGCAGGCCGAAGTGCAGCTCGCCCGCGGTCCCGGTCTGGTCCGCGTGCGTCCACGGGCCGACGATGAGGGCCTGGCTGCGCCGGGCTTGCTCGGTCGCCGCGAAGCGGCGCAGGGTCCGGAAGTTGTCCAGCGTCCCGCCGAGGAACAGGTCGAACCAGCCGCCGACGTGCAGCGCCGGCGTGGTGATCCGGTCGCGCCGGGCCGCGTAGCTGAGGTCATCCCAGAACGCGTCGCGCTCCTCGTGGTCGAGCCACGTCTGCCAGGACGGCAGGATGCGGCTGACGGCGGGCGCCTCGCGGGCGGGCAGGTGGCGGTACCCGGCCGCCATATCGGCCATGTGCGCGAGCAGCGCGGGCATGTCCGCGGAGACGTCCTCGCCCGCGGCGGCGCGGTACTGCAGGGTCTGCGCCGACTTGAGCGTGTACCAGCCGAGCAGCTGGCCGAGCTGGAACGCGCCCTGCCGGTAGGCCAGGCCGCCGTGGTAGTCGGCGGGCGCGACCACCGGGACCAGGCACCTGAGCGCCGGGGGCGCCGCCGCGGCGGCCGCGAACTGGACCATCCCGAGATAGGACGGCCCGTACATGCCGACCCGGCCGTTGCACCACGGCTGCCGGGCGCACCACTCGATGGTGTCCACGCCGTCGTCCGGCTCGCTGGCGAACGGCGTGAACTCCCCGTCGGAGGTTCCGGTGCCGCGGCAGTGCTGCAGGACCACGGCGAACCCGGCGTCGACGGCCGGGAGCACCGGGGCGGTGCGGACCATCGGCTCGCCGTACGGGGTCCGCACCAGCAGCACGGGGAACGGGCCGCCCTGCGCCGGGCGGTAGATGTCCGCGCGCAGGATCGTGCCGTCCCGCATGGCGGCCGGCGCGTTGTGCTCCGCGAGCAGCGCAGCGGGTGACAGGTTCAGCTTCGCCACGCCGGCTCTCCTAGTTCCCGGGCCGCGGGCATGACCTCCCGGGCGAACAGCTCCAGGCTGCGCTCGGCCTGCTCGTACGGCATCGCGCCGAAGCTGGGCAGGACGATCAGCTCGAAATCGCCCAGCACGCCGGCGATCGCGGTGATCTGCTCGACGATCTGCGCGGGCGTGCCCCACAGGGCGGACGCCGCGTAGGCGGCCGACGCCTTCTCCAGGCCGACCGCGCGCAGCGCCTCGGCCAGCTCGGCGTACCGCTCGTAGCCCGCGGTCCGGGCGAAGTGCTCGCCCGCCATCTCGTAGTGCCGCACGTTGGAGGCGAAGAACGCGCCGATGTAGCGCTGCGCGCGGTCGGCGGCCGTGGCCTCGTCCTGGTGGCAGTACATGTTGACGTTGAGCGAGACCGGCGGCGGCGCGGCGCCGTGCCGCGCGCGCCACTGCTCCCGGTAGCTGTCGTAGACCGGCATGAGGTCCGGGACCGGCCGGGTCACGATCGACATCAGCGCGGCGCCCAGGTTCACGCACGACGTGACCGAGTCGGGCGAGCCCGCGACCGCGTAGAGCCGCCCGCGGAACGAGGCGCTCGGGCCGGGCCGCAGCCGGGTGCGCGGCCGCGGGTAGAACGGGCCGCCGCCTTCGATGTAGCCGGTCTCCAGCGCCTCGGTGATCATCGCGGCCGCCTCGTCGAACCGCGCCCGGGACTCGTCCATCGGGACGCCGAACGGCGCGTACTCGATCCGGGACAGCCCCCGGCCCATGCCGAAGATCGCCCGGCCGCCGGACAGGATATCGAGCATGATCATTTTCTCGGCGACCCGGAGCGGGTCGTTCCACGGCAGGATCACCGCCGCGGTGCCGAGCCGCACGTGCTGCGTCCGGGCGGCCAGGTGCGCGAGCAGCACCACGTTGTCCGGGCACATCGCGTAGTCGTCGAAGTGATGCTCGACCGCCCACAGGCTGTCGAAGCCCAGCCGGTCGGCCAGCTCGGCGATCGGTATCTCGCCGGCGTACATCTGTTCGTCGGACAGGTCGGCGTGCAGGTTGCCGAACCCGAGGTTCACTCCGATGTGCAGCACGGGCCGCTCCTGTAGGTCAGGGTTCCTGTCCATCATGACCCGCAACGGGCCGCTCGGCACCAGTCCGGCGAGATAAGGCCGGCCTGGCCCGGGGCCATCGGCGGGCAGGGCGGCGGGGGGAATGCTAAGGGCCCGCCGGCCGGCCAGGGCCTGCGGCCAGGCGGGCCGCCTGCGTGGTCAGGTACTGCTGCTCACGCAGGTTCGTGGTGCGGGCGGCCGCGGCCCGGAACTCGGCGATCGCGTTCCCCCGGTCACCGGCCTGCTCCAGCAGGTGGGCGCGCACGGAATGCAGACGGTGGTGGTCGCCGAGACGCTCGCCGAGGCCGTCGAGCAGCGCCAGGCCGGCCTGCGGCCCGCTGGTCATCGCCGCGGCCACGGCCCGGTTGAGCCGCACCATCGGGTTGCCGGTCATGGACTCGAGCCGGGCGTAGAGGGCGAGGATCTGGGGCCAGTCGGTGTCGGCCTGCCGCCCGGCCTGGTCGTGCAGGGCCGCTATCGCCGCCTGTACCTGGTACTCGCCGATGTTCCCCCGCCGCAGTGCCCCGGTGATCAGGCCGGTCCCCTCCCGGATGAGGCCCCGGTCCCACCGGCTGCGGTCCTGCTCGGCGAGGGGGATCAGCTCGCCGCCGGCGCCGCTGCGGGCCGGGCGCCGGGCGTCGGTGAGCAGCATGAGCGCGAGCAGGCCGGCCACCTCGGGGTCCTCGGGCATGGCGGCGTGGATGGCCCGGGCCAGGCGGATGGCCTCGCCGGAAAGGTCGGCGCGGGCCAGGTCGGGGCCGCTGCTGCCGGTGTAGCCCTCGTTGAACAGCAGGTAGAGGACGTGCAGCACCAGCCGGAGGCGTTCGGGGCGCTGGCCGGGTGACGGGAGCGCGAACCGCTCGCCCGACGCCTTGATCCTGGCCTTGGCCCGGCTGATCCGCTGGCCCATGGTGGCCTCGGGCACGAGGAACGCGGCCGCGATCTCGCGGGTGGTCAGGCCGCCGACCGCGCGGAGCGTCAGCGGGATGGCCAGCGCCGGCGTGAGGGACGGATGACAGCACATGAACATGAGGATCAGCGTGTCGTCGCGCCCGGAGGGCGGATCCGGGCTGGCCGCCGACCACGAGGCGGCCAGCGCCTCCCGGCGGCGGCGTGCGTCGTCGCTGCGGTAGGCGTTGGCCAGGCGGCGGGAGGCCACCCGGATCAGCCAGCCGAGCGGGTTGTCCGGCCGCCCGTCGGCGGGCCACGTGGTGGCGGCGGCGATCAGCGCCTCCTGCACGGCGTCCTCGGCGTCCGCGAAGTCGCCGTAGCGGCGGATGAGCGCCCCGAGGGCCTGCGGCGCCAGCTCGCGCAGCAGGTCCTCGAGGCTCACCGCGGCGGTCACGGCCGGCCCGGCCTCACAGCTCGGGGTCGGGGGCGCTCAGCACCTCGCGCACCTCGATCGGCTGCCGGATCGGCAGCCCGTTCTGGCCCGGGGCGGCCGACGCCCGGGCCGCGATCTCGATGGCCCGGTCCGCTGACTCGACGTCCACCAGCCGGTAGCCGGCCAGCAGCTCCTTGGCCTCGGGGTACGGGCCGTCCGTGATCACCGGCGCGCTGATCCCGTCGCTGACCACGAACCTGGCCAGCTCGGGCCCGGCCAGCCCCTGCGCGTCGACGAGCTCGCCGAGCTCGGCCAGCTCGGCGTTGAGCGCCTGCTGGAACTCGATGTGCGCCTTGATGTCCTCGGGACTCCACTCCGACATCGGTGCGCAGTCCGACTCGACCTCTCCGTAGTTCTGCAGCAGCATGAATCGCATCGCTCCATCCTCCCTGGTCCGCGCGGCGCCCGCTGACGCCGCTCACCCGGATGTCACCGCTGCGGTCCCGTTCTCGACACCGGCCGACCTACTCGGCCGCAGGTTGCCCGGCGTCGGCGCCCGGGCCGGCCGCGAGGTCGTGGTCTGGCCCGGGCAGGGTGGGGTACTGGGCGGGATACAGGCCCGCGACGAACCCGTAGACTGCCGCGCCGGAACGCGGTTCACCGTACCGGCGCCGCACGCGGGGTCATCCGGTCCTCGCCGAACAGAACAGCAGCCGATAACAGGGAGTGCAGAACATGGCCGAGGTGGTGCTCTTCCACCACGCGCAGGGACTGACCCCCGGCGTCGTCGCCTTCGCTGACGAGCTCCGCCGCGCCGGGCACACCGTGCACACGCCCGACCTGTTCGAGGGCCGCACCTTCGGCAGCCTCGAGGAAGGGGTGCGCCACGCCGAGGAGATCGGCTTCCCCGAGGTGATCGAGCGCGGTGTCCGGGCGGTCGACGGGCTGCCCGCCGGGCTGGTCTACGCCGGCTTCTCGCTCGGCGTGCTCCCGGCCCAGAAGCTGGCGCAGACGCGGCCGGGCGCGCGGGGGGCGCTGCTGTTCTACTCCTGCGTCCCGGTCTCGGAGTTCAGCCCGGCCTGGCCCGACGGGGTGCCGGTGCAGGTGCACGGGATGGACGCCGATCCGATCTTCGTCGGCGAGGGCGACATCGACGCCGCCCGCGAGCTCGTGGAGCAGGCCAAGGACGCGGAACTGTTCCTCTACCCGGGCGACCAGCACTATTTCGCCGACAGCTCGCTGCCGTCGTACGACCCCGAGGCCACCGCGCTGCTGACCCGGCGGGTGCTCGACTTCCTCCGCGCGCTGTAGGCGGCGCCCGTCAGGCTACATCGGCGTGACGATCACGCCCGGTTACGGCGTCTCCGTCCACCGATCCTGGTCACAGAATCCGCTGAGCTCACCCTCCAGCACGTAGAACATCTCATCCTCACCGGCGTGCACATGCGGATGAACCGACAGCGCCGGCGGGTAGCTGAACTCCATCACGCCCAGCTGGCCGGCCGTGTCCACGCCCGACGCCTTGATCACCACCTCGGCGCCATGGAAGTCATACACCCGGCCCTCACCAGGCCGCCACACAAACCCGGACATAATTGCTCACCACTCTCCCCGCGTGCCTAGGCGACCATCAGTCCTTCCCGCGCGGCCAGGCCGGGCCAGCTACCCCAAGCGGCCAGGCGGTCCAAGGCGCGCTCATCTGCATGATGCCGCGAATCGGTTCGGAGCTAACGACCGCGTCCGGCGAGGCGATTCCCAGAATGATGATCACGCCAGGCGCTCAACCGGTGACATTTGGCCAGCAGCAGGTCCACGGGGCAACCTGCCATCAGTCACGGCCCGCAGCGCAGCGAGCAGGCAGTTCAGCTCGTAGCTACCGGGGCTGGGATGAGGCCGAGCTGTTCGAGCATCAGGAGCCGGTCGTACATGAGGTGGAACGAGACGTGCTTGCCGTCGCGGAAACGGAGTACATGGACGTAATCGATTGAGACGGGGCGGCCGGTGGGCGGAATGTCGCCGGCCGGGCTGCGCAGGACGCCGCGGTGGGTTCCGGTGAAGGTACCTTCCTCGACGGCGACATCGCCGGTGATGTGAAGGGCATGGACGTCGACGTGCGTGTCGGGGAAGGCGGCGAACCAGCCGGCGAAGAACTGGGCGCAGGCCGCTTTTCCCTGGCCGCCGATCCCGCCTGGCGCGCGGTAGGTAACGTCGTCGGCCAGCACGGAGGTGAACCCGTCGATGTCATGGGCGTTGAAGGTCTCGGTGCCCTTATCGAACGCCTCACGCATGGTCATCGCCATCGAAATCCCCTTTGGTAGACGAGGTGACAGCTCTACCATCGGGCACGGCACCGGTGGTTCGCTGTAGGGTCGGCACCCTAGTTTTTTCCTGCTGCCAGGGCTTGTGGCAGCTCAGCGCGGCCCTCGATCCCGAGCTTCGCGTAGGCGCGGGCGAGGTGGCCCTCGATGGCCTTGAGGGTCACATACAGCTCAGCGGCGATTTCCCGGTTGGAGCGGCCCTCGGCGGCGAGTTGCGCCACGCGGAGCTCGCTGGGGGTCAGGGCTTCCACGCCGGTGCGCCACGGGCGCCGCGGGCGGGCGCCGGTCGCCGCGAGCTCGTCGCGGGCCCGGGCGGCCAGCGGCCGGGCGCCGCAGCGGGCGGCGAGCTCGAGCGCCCGGGCCAGTGGCTCGCGGGCCGCGGCGCGTTCGCCGGACCGCCGCAGGGCCGCCCCGAGCGCCGCGAGCGAATGAGCGCGTTCGAGCAGCGCAGGCGAGTCATCGAGCACAGCCACCGATTCCCGCAGCAGGGCAAGTCCTTCCTGCCCGCCGCGGGCCAGCCCGGCGGCCCGCAGAGCGATCCCCAGCGCGCGCGGCGCGGCGAACACCCGCACGTCGGCGAGCTCGGCATCTGCCAGCTGACACGCGCGCCGACGCTGGCCAAGGCGCGACAGCGCGAGCGCCGCACCCGAGCGCGCGTGCACGTAACCCGTCTCGCGGATGCGCATACCCCACACATCGGCACCAAACAGCGCGCCGCAAGTCTGGAACTCGGCGAGGGCGTCCGCGGCACGGCCCTGGGCCAGCCGCAGGCGGCCCCGGGCAGCCGGGATGAGCACCGTGCCCACACCCGCCGGCCATCCTTCCTGCGGGAGCAGGTCAAGCATGGCTTGCGCCTCGCTGAGCTCACCGGCCTCGACAGCGACATCGGCCAGCACGGTCGCCGCGAATCCCAGCCCAGGTGCGAAGTCTCCCTCCTGCAGAACGCTCAGCGCGACCCGGGCGGCCGCGTCGGCCTCGGGCAACACGCCGAGCCGCAGCTTGAGCAGACCCAGGGTAGAGTAGGCGGCCACGAAGCCGCGGGCCGAACCGCAGCGGTGAACCTGGGCCAGCATCGGCCTCAGCGCCCCCTCTACCGCGGCGAATCGCTCGGCCACAACTAGCACCCACAGCAACGCCGCCCGCGTATCCCAGTTCGCAACCTCCGAGCCCGCCCGCGTCAGCGCTTCCTCCAGCAAACCCGTGATCTGATCCGCTGGCCGCCCCGCCAGCAGCATCGTCATCGCCTGCGCGACCGCGAGCGGTTCACTGCCAGCCTCAAGACGACGGGAGTCCAGGCGGGCGAGCACCGGCGCGACCCGGCCGGCGCGGCGCGCGTCATGAAGCCCGCATACCACCAGTTCGCCCTCCAGCCGGACCCTGAGTTCCTGGCTTGTCTCGCTGACCTCCGCGAGGGCGCGTTCGAGGACATCGACCGCTTCCACCCACCGGAACAAGGCCGCGTAGGTCTCGGCGACCTCCAGCGCGATCTCGGCCCGTTCCCGCTGGCCGGTGACCAGCTGCAGCGCCTCCTGCAGGTACGCACACGCCCTTTCGCGTCCGGCGGCCGCCTCAGCGCGCGCCGCCTCACGCAGCACCCCGGGCCGCTGCCCAGCTGGCGGCGGCTCGGCCAGCGCGCGGGCCAGCAAGCCAGCCGCGGCCTGCGGCGCGCCGCCGTCCATCGCCACCCGCGCGGCCTCCCGCAACCGCGCCAGCACCCAGCCATCACCCGCCGGGCGCACTCCGGCCAGGTGCGCGGCGACCTGCCCCGGCGGGGCCCCATCGGCGTACAGCAGCCGGGCCGCGCGGCGATGGGCTCGGTCACGCTCGCCGCCGCCCAGCGACGCTTCCAGCGCGGCCCGGATGACCGGGTGCATGAACCGCGGCGGGTCTTCGGCCGCCAGCACCTCGACCCGCACTAGGCCCTCGGCCAGCCACGTGGCGGATCCCATGTCCACGCGCGCAACCCCCGCCGCGTGGCGCAGCGCGCATCCGTCACCCACCACGGCAATCGCCTGCGCCAGGACCAGCGCCTCAGGGCCAAGACCGCGCACCCGGGCGACGACGGCCCGCGCGATCCCCCCCAAGCCGCCCGCCAGCAGCTCGCCAGGACCGAGCCCGGCCAGCGTCCGGCTGTCCTGCCCGGCCGCCCGCAGGAGCTCGGTCAGGTACAGCGGGTTACCTCCGCAGGCCGAGTACACAGCAGCGCACAGCTCATCACTAGCCGTGCCGCCGGCCGCGGCGCGCACCACCGCGCTCACCGCCTTCTCGCTCAACAGCGCTGGGCGCAACACCGCCGACGCCTCCGCGCGCACCGCCAGCAGCGGAGCCCCCATCACCGTCGGATCGCCCTGCCGCCACGCCACCAGCAACCCCGCCGGCAGCCCCTCGAGCCGTGGTGCCAGATACGCCAGCCAGCGCAGCGACGGCTCATCGGCCCAATGCGCGTCGTCGACGGCGATCAGCAACGGCCGGCTCGCCGTCAAGTTGGCCACCAGCCAGTACAGGCCGTGCAGCACGGCAAACCAGCTATCACCAGCCGACTCGGCCGCGAACTCACCCGATAGCAGCGGCCACGCCGCGGCAGCAGGCCCCGCCAGCAACGTCTCTCGCTCGCCCGCCCCCGCGACCGCTAGGCGCCGCTCGAACAACTGGCGCACCACGCCAAATGCGAAACCCGCCTCAAGCTCTGACCCCCGTGCCCGCACCACCCCGTAGTCAAGCCCATCCGCCCGCGAGCACGCGACGTCAACCAGCGCCGTCTTGCCAATCCCCGCCCGGCCCTCGACGGCCAGCACCTCACCGCGGCGCTCCAGCAGCCCCTCGACCGCCGCCAGCTCGCGCTCACGCTCGCTTAGCGTCCCCACCTACGCCAGCCTGGCGCTTTCACCCGATCCCGTCCACCGTAAGCCGACCGAGGCGCGAGGCGGTCACCAGTTCCAGGCCAGCATTGACTCCAGGGGGATGGCCTGACGACTTCGCCCGCGATTGGCATGGCGCCAGAATTCTGGTATAAAGGCAGCAGGGGATAAATAGCTTTCGCGATAGCGGGCTTGCGGCTCTTCTGTAGGCCGCCCGGCGGTTCTGCCGCCCGACAACTTCCGGCCTGATGACACGGCCTCATGATTCCGTCAGCTGACGACTTCGTTACCTGAAGGTCGGCCGCGGAGCCCACCCGGGCTACGGGCCAGGGCGGATCCGGTGCAGCCCACTTAAATCCCGGGGTCGTTATCACGACAAGTCCCGGATCAAATCCGGCGGTTGTTGTCTTCCGCATTCCCCCGGGCGCTGCGCGTTTATTCCGCGCCAGCTCTCCAGTCCGGCATGCCCGAATTCGGGCTGCCCCGAAAGGAAAAACGATGACTATCACCACACAGCAGCGCGCGCCGCAATCGCAGGTCCCGGACATCCGTGACGCCGCCCCGGTCCCGGTATCGGGAATCCTCGACGTCCGCGACGACCGGGCCTTCATCCGGACCTCCGGCTACCGGCCGGGCCCAGGCGACGTCTACGTCCCGCTCACCCAGGTCCGCCAGCACGGTCTTCGCCGGGGAGATCAGATCGCCGGAGCCGCCCGGGCCGCGGGAGAGGCACGGGCTGCGGGAGATGCCGGCACCACCGGCGCTACCGGGGCCGCCCGGCCCGCGGGGACGGCCGGGGCGCCTCGCCCGAGCGCGGAAGGCCAGCCCGCGCGCCGGTCCAAGGCGGCCGGGAAGTCCGCCGCGCTGGTCCGCATCGACGCGGTCAACGGCCTGGCGCCCGAGCTGGCGAGGGCACGCCCCGAGTTCGACGAGCTGACCCCGGTCTACCCGCAAGAGCGTCTTCGCCTGGATTCCGGTTCCGCCTCGCCCACGGCGCGGATCATCGACCTGGTGAGCCCGATCGGCAAGGGCCAGCGCGGCCTGATCGTCTCCGCGCCGAAGGCCGGCAAGACGATGGTGCTGCAGGCCATCGCCACCGCGGTCGCGGCCAGCCATCCCGAGGTACACCTGATGGTCGTGCTCGTCGGCGAGCGGCCCGAAGAGGTCACCCACCTGAAGCGGATGGTCCGCGGCGAGGTCGTCTTCTCCACCTTCGACCAGTCCGCCCGCGACCACATCATGGTCGCGGAACTGGCGATCGAACGGGCCAAGCGCCTGGTCGAACTCGGCCGGGACGTCGTGGTGCTGCTTGACTCCATCACCCGGCTGGGCCGCGCCTACAATCTCGCCGCGCCCGCCAGCAGCCGGATACTGGCCGGCGGAGTGGCGACGTCCGCCCTGCAGCCGCCCCGCCAGTTCCTCGGCGCCGCGAGGAACATCGAGGAGGGCGGCTCGCTGACCATCCTGTCCAGCGCCCTGGTGGAGACCGGGTCCCGGATGGACGACGTGTTCTTCGAGGAGTTCAAGGGCACGGGGAACATGGAACTGCGGCTGCGCCGCGACCTGGCCGAGAGGCGGATCTTCCCAGCGATCGACATAGGGCCGTCCGGAACCCGCCGGGACGACCTGCTGATGTCACCGCAGGAACACGCGGCCGTCGGCGGCCTGCGCCGGGTCCTGGCCGGCCTCGATCCCCAGCAGGCTCTCGAGCTGCTGCTGGACAAGACGCGCGGTACCTCGTCGAACCCGGAATTCCTGCGTCAGCTTCTGTCCCCCCGCGACGGCGTGACCAGCCGGAGGGAGAAGGACCGCGCTCATCCTCCCGGGGCGTGATCCGCGGCGGGGACCGGGCGGACGCTGGCGGCGTGCCGCCGCGCCAGCTCACGGTAGGTCTCGGGGTTGGTCTCGACCCACCGCCTCGCTCCGCCGGTGACCTCGCCGGCGATCCGGGCGGGCACTCCCACGGCGAGCATGCCGCCGGGGATCGTCATGCCGGGCGGCACCGTGCAGCCCGCCGCCACCAGCGCGCGCCGGCCCACGGTCGCGCCGTCGAGCACGGTGGCACCGTTGCCCACCAGAGCCTCGGCGCGAATGATCGCGCCGTGGATCACGCACAGGTGACCGATGGTCGCACCCTCGCCGACCTCAGTGACCGGGTCAGTCCCGCCGTGCAGGACCGATCCGTCCTGCACGTTCGCCCCCCGCCGCACGATGATCGGCCCGAAATCGGCCCGCAGCACCGCCCCGTACCAGACCGAGGCGTCGTCCTCGACCAGCACGTCCCCGACCAGGGTGGCGGTCGGCGCGATCCACGCGGCAGGGCTGACGGCCGGCTCGCGGCCTTCGAAGGCGAACATTGGCATCCGCCCATCATCCCCCCGGGCCGCGTGCCACACTGCCCTGCATACCTGCCCGCGTCACGCCCCGGGCGGCTCCCGCCGGGGCGCCAGTGGCTGACGTGCCCGGCGAGCGTGCCGAGATGACTGTGACTTAAGTCACACTCGCGTTTAGCGTGGTTTCGGCACTGCTGTGCCTGTCTGTGCGGCAGCGTAGTGCCCCGGCAGCACCTAACGTGCGTGGCGGTCACCTCCCCCGGTGTCTTTCCGATGCCCTGACCCGCACGGCGTCCGCACGCGCTGGCCAGGGAA
>Ga0126381_100004580_pt1 | contig 15077 bp, 25 predicted proteins | sample PanSoiMetPlot_28_FD_96465 | JGI IMG/M metagenome (GOLD analysis project Ga0126381, IMG submission 96465) | Tropical forest soil microbial communities from Panama - MetaG Plot_28 | ecosystem: Environmental > Terrestrial > Soil > Tropical forest > Bulk soil | place: Panama | collected 2016-02-17
CCCCCCGTCCCCCGCCCCCGCCCCCGCACGCCCCGTGCCCGGCCCGTCACGCCCCGTGGCGGAGCTCCAAGTGGCGATGGACGACTCTGTATCAGCGGTTTGAGGTATACTGGCCGCATGACGTTCTCCATGGGTGCATCAGGCACCGTAGATGCGGTCAGGGACATACTGACCCAGCAAGCCGAACAGTACGCGGAAGAGCTGGTGGGACACGTCCACACCTTGCTAGGTAAGGTCCTGGATACTCTCCAGGTGGAACACGGCGTCACCGTGTCAGCCTCCGGACACAGCGACGCGAACGGCGTCAGCTTCAGCGTCAACGCGCGCCCCCTGGCGCCCTCGGAGCTGCCGACTCCGCCCCCGCCGGGCCCCGCCCCGGTATCCTGAGCAGCGGGGAGAGACCCGGCCCGCATCCCCCGGGCCGGGCGCCGCGCCGGCCCCCCACCGGTCAACGACCCCCACGGGCCGGCGCCAGGGGCCCGTGCCGGGCCCGGCCCGCCGCCGCCCTCCCCCAAAGCGGCGGCGGGCCCCTTCACCCCTGCTAGAGTGGCCGCGGTCCGCCGCATCCGCGTCGGTGCGCAGGCCAGGGATACTTCGGCTGAGAATCTCCCTGGCCGCCTCTGTCCTCGGCGCCGCGCGGGCCGCCGGCTCCCTGGGGAGGGACGGCCGGGGATGGCACCGCGGCCCGCCGGCTCAATGGACCTAGCCGGCGGGCCGCCCCATCACCCGGTCCAGGTCCGGCCACTGGCGTTCGCGCCAGGGCACGCCATGGCGGGCACAGCCTCCCCCAGGGGGCCCCAGCAGCACCGTCGAGCCATCCACAGCCACATAGGCCTCCGGGGGCGCTGTGCAGCCGTCTTGTGCCGCCCAGCGGTTCACCCGGACCTCCGCCAGGTCCACCTCCCGGTGCTGGCGCACATACCCCTGGTGTTCGTTCAGCTCCAGCTGGCGCCCCATCTTCGGCCAGGTGTAGAACACGAACTTGTCCGGGGCCAGCTCATCGGCCTTCTTGGAGACCCCGGCCATGCGCAGCACCCCGTCCAGCTTCAAGTGCTGGGCTGTCAGGATACGAACATTCGAGTACATCTCCTTACAGCGCAGCTCCATCCCGGGTACGAACACCGACCATGCAGCCGCCATGCCCTTTGCCATGGCGTACCCCGCCGACCGGCCCCGCTCGCTCTTCGCGCGGTGGTCGACGTCGGCGACCTTCGGCGCCACCTCCACCAGCACGGCGTCCGTGGAGCAGGACACCATGCGCCAGTCCGGGACCTGGTCGATCACCGCCCCCAGGGCCACCCTGACGTGGGACTGGACCCAGGCGAGCACGGCCGGGAACGAGTCGTCGGACTCCTGATCGCGCAGTATATATTGCCACTTCCCGGCCATATTCAGGACCGTACATTTCGCCCCGGTCAGGGTGTCGATCCCGTGCTCGGCGTGCCACCCGGGCTCCGGACTGGTGCCTTCGATCACCACATTCGACCGGCGGGCCGCCCACACCCCGAACACGGTCCTCGACCACGCCTTGCACATGAGCACGGCGGCCGGCGGCACGCCTTGCTCCCCGCCGTCGATCACGGCGCCGATCCGGTCCGCCCACGGCTGCATGTGCCAGGACAGGCGGTAGTAGTAGCCGGCCCCGATCGCCACCAGCTCCCCGCGCCTCCGCGCCTCCGCGATCTCCGGGCCGCACAGCACCGTCTTGAACGTCCCGGTCGGGTACACGATCCCGGCCCTGCCGCGTAGCGGGTAGCGCGGCACCGGGGTGCGCACGGTCACCTCCGCGATGATCCCCAAATTAGGATCATCGACGTACCGGCTGGAGCACTCCAGCGACTCAAATCGCAGCCCGCGCCGGCAGGGCAGGGGATGGTTCTGCGCCACGGAGAGGTACGCATGGCGGAAGTCGAGTTCGGCGTAGGTGCCCTCGGGCAGGGTGCCGAGTCTCCACGCCTCCCTACGCCCCTGGTACAGCGCGGTGCGTTCGAACGCCCGTGCATCCGGGTCCGGGTCGATCACCGGGTAGCCGTGCCCGTGGGTGATCCACGACTCGGTGCCGGGTCCGCGCTGCTCCACCACGCTGTGCCCCTTGCCGGGGATGCACAGGTGTCTGTAGGCGTTCCACCCGGTGCGCGGCCCGGTGCTCGACCAGTGTCCCAGCGCGTTGGCGTCCCACCAGTCCATGGCCTGTTCCAGTGCCTGCACTGTGATCTCGACGTCTCGTCGGCATCGCTCCAGCCACGCGGCGTCGTCAGCCTCCTGATCGGGCAGCTCCAGCTTCCCCAGGCCTAGGTGCTCGCCCAGGTGTTCCACCGAGTACGGCAGGATGCTGGCGCTGTCGCACAGCTTGATCGCCTTGCCGCCCTTGACCAGGCGCGCCCACGGGGAGTCCGCGGCCAGGTTGTGGGAGCTGATCTCCCATCCGCGGTCTACCAGCACCAGCGGCAGCCGCGTCACCGTGAGATCAAACGACAGGTTGTGGGTGTACACCCACACGGTCGGGGACGTTTTGACCCGCGCCTCTATCCAGTCCGCGAGCGTCTCCGCGGCTAGCCCTTGACCCCATTCCCGGCGCGGCCGGGACGGGTTGCGCTCGTGTCGGCGCATCATCGCGGCGACCCAGCAGCGCAGGGTGTGGACCTCGGAGGCGCCCACGCCGTGGGTGCGCGACTCGGTGTCGACCACGATCACCTCATGCGGGCTGTCCTCGAGGGCGTTGCTGGAGAGCCGGTGTACCGCAGGGGGTCGCATGCTCTACACCGCCACAATCTCTGCGTCGCCGGTCGTGCCGAGTACCAGCTCACCGGACCCGAAACCGATCGCAGGGGCCTGCACGTCCAGGATGTCCATCAGCTCCCCCTTAGTGGCGGGCAGGGGCCCGCGGTGCATGTAGGACAGCCAGCGGCGCTCCTCGCCCGTCTCGCCCAGGACTGTGGCCTGGAATCGTACGATGTGGCTTGGGGTGATGGCCTGCTGGGTGAGCGGACGCGAGCGCAGCTCCCGGGCGATGTGCGCCGCGGTGATCGCGGTGTCACGTGCCGCCTTGGTGAAACGGGCCGCGGCTTCGCGGATGGCTACGGCGGCCTGGCGCATGGTGGAGACGGCGGCGAAGAGTCCGGTGGGTCGGGTGATCTGCTGCTGTTGCTCGAATTGGAAAATCTGTTCCCAGATCTGCTTAGTGCTCATCCGTTGCGATACAGCGGCCCTGATCACGCCCCAATATCTCATCTGCTGTTGGGTGACGTCTCTCCTGGCCATGGGGTACCCTGCCTCTCACGTCTAAGGACAGAACACCGGTGATCACCGATAGGAGTCGGTGTACCACCGATCGGGGCCGCACGGGAGTGTCCCGTGCGGCCCCTGGTGTGTAACGGTTCGATCACTCGTGCGGGGGGCGGTCCCTGATCAGGCGCCCGTGGCGCACCTCGGGGCGCCGCCGGGCCGGTGCGCCGGGGGCCGGTATGAACGGTATGGGCCGCTCCACCAGCTCCTCATAGATGCACCACAGGGCGTTGCAGGACAGCGCGAGCAGCGCCGCGATCACGGTCAGCAGCAGGACGATTCCGAGTGCCCACCACATCTATGCCACCCCACCAGCAGGTTCGTCATCGATCTTGTCGGCCTGGACGACGGGCTTCCTGGCCGCGGTCTTCTTTGCGGCGGGCTTGCGCCCCTGCTCTTCGGCCGCGGTCTGCGCCTCGATCCTGGCGCGCTCCTGGGTGCGGATCACCTCGGTGAACGCCTCCATGAGGCCCAGCTGTTCGAACAGGAGTGCCACCTGGGCGGGAAGGCACTCTTCGCAGAACACCAGCGACTCGACCGGCGGGATGAGGGTGCTCATGAGCATGACCCCGGACGCCTGGTGCGCGTCGCACAGCAGCGGCTGGCCCATCACACACCCGCCGTCATCGTGTGCGTGGCGGGTGTGGCGGAGCGGGCGACCCACAGCCGCCCGGAGCGGAACACGGTGAACCCGCAGTATCCGGCCACATCCTTGATGGGCTGCTCCAGGTCCATCTCCGGGACGTCGATCACCGCGACCGTGCGCCCCACGGCGAACGCCAAATTCAGCGCACCCATCGGCGGGTTCGCGCCCAGCGCGGTGAAATTGAGCACGACCAGCCCGAACGCGCGCGGCCCCCACAGCGAGACCACGGCCTCCCACGGCATCAGGCTGCCGAGCACCTTGTGGGCGACCCCGGAGGCGTCGACCATGCGGTGCCAGGACGCGAACGAATCGCCCGGGTCGTCGCGCGGGTCGCCGCGCTCGTGTCCCGCGGCCAGCACGAAATTGCTTGAGCGGGCCAGGGTGGCGGTGTCTATGCCGTCGGTGAATCCCAGCTGGAGCACGGAGGTCCCCAAGCCCAGGTTGGCCAGGGTGTCCCAATCCTCGACGGGCAGCATCGGGCCGGCCATCAGTACGGGACCTCTTCGGTGTCCTCGACCACGACCGCGTCCACGACCACGCCGTTGTCCGCGCGGGTGTTGACGCGGTCGGCCTCGCGCTTGGCGTTGATCCGGTCCATCGCCTCGCGCGACAGGCCCGGCCCGCCCTTCTTGGCCGCCGGCTGGAGCGCCTCACCGCGGTAGAGGTCCAGGTGCATCGGGTAGTACCCGGATTTGGTCGGGCGCTCCGCGTAGCGCGGGATCATGTCGCAGGGAAACCAGTTCCTGGCCTGGATCACGATCAGCTGGGACATGACGGCGGTGGAGCTGGTCGACAGGGCGATCGCCTCACCGGTCGCCTTGACGATCGCGTCGACCACCACGAACCACCCGCAGGAGTCCTTGTAGTCGCTGGCCAGCCGCTTGGCGCCGCGCAGATGCAGCGCCCAATCCGCGTATTCGCCGAACCCGTTGCTGTTCCACGGAGCGTCGATGTCCTCGATCCGCTCGATGTTCAGGATCGCGTTGATCATCTGCTCCATCGCGTCGTCCCCGCCCTCGGGGATGATCTCCAGGCGCTGCGCCAACACCGTGTTGACCCGCGCCCGGCTCTCCAGCTGCGCGGCGGTGCGCTCCGCCAGTTCCTTGCCCGTCATCATGCCGCCTTCACGTCGTAGTGCCGCGGCGCCGGGGTTCCGGCCGCGGAGTGCTTGGAGCGGTGCGCCATCAGCTCGGCGCGGATGGGGTTGCTCATGGCGCGCCCGGAGTCGTACGTCGCGATCCACGTGTCGCACACGTAGCACATCGCCCCGGCCGTCCCGCGGGCGTGGCCGCGTCCCCACCACCAGTGCCGCGAACCCACCTTCTGGCGCGCCGCCGTCCACAGGGCCTCGTCCAGCGCGGTGTCGTACCACTGCTGGCGCTGCGCGTAGGGGATCTCGGTCCAGGTGCCGCGCAGCTCCGCGGCCTGGCTGACCCACCCGTAGTGCCACAGGATGCGGCGCACGGACGGGTCGATCGCGGACTCGATCCACTTCACGTCCGCCACGTGCCCGTGGCCGGCCACGTTGATGATGTCCGCGAGCGAGACCGCCAGCAGCTCCCGGCGGTGTCGCAGCGCGGAGCCGACGTGCTCAGCCGCCGCCGTGCCCGGCATGGGCCACCTCCCTGGTGTAGTCGTGCAGGTGCCCGGCGTCCGGCTTGTGCAGGTGTACCCGGGCGCCCACGTGCTCAGTGAGCGAGAGCACCCGCTCGTTCAGTGCGCGCCAGTGCGTGGACGGCGTGCGGCCGGCGGTCATGCCGGCGGCCTGGGCGGCCAGGGTCGGGTGCGCGGCCTGCAGCTGCGCGGAGAACCGGCACAATCCGAGCCCGTACGCCTTGGTCGGGCCGTTGCAGTCGTAGCGGTAGCTGCAGAACGGCTGCGGGCAGCCCTCGAACTCGCCCATGAACCCGTACATCGGGACCATGTCCTGCTCGATGACCACGAGGGCGGTGCCGCGGTTCCACCAGCGGTCCAGCAGCCGCCCGTAGCCGCAGGGGTCGGCGGGGTCCAGGTCGACGAAGGTGGCCTCCCGGCCGGAGACCAGGACGTGGGTGATCGTCTCGGTGTGCAGCATCCCGCGGATGTACGGCGCCAGTATGCGGGCGGTGTCCTGCACCTGCCGCTCCATGAACGTCGGGGCGGGGCCGTCTAGTATCACAGGGTCCTCCCAGCTCAGCGCCCCCCACGGGCGCTGTCATGCTGATGATACACAAACAGGGTCTGGGTGTGTAGCATGTTCCTTGCACACCACCAGTGGGCAATCCCCGGGGAGGCAATCATGCACGAGATCACCGACATAGCGGTCACGCTGGCCACTGAGCTGGGCAAAGACCGGTACCAGATGTGCGCTCTGGTGAGCGGGTACACCAGCACCCTGCGGGAGCGCTCGTCCCTCTACCGCCCCCACGTCGACCGGCTGACGGACGCCGGGGCCCGCGTGGTCGCCGACCACATCCGCCACCTGAACGCCTCCGGCACCCTGGACTGGCACCTGGCCCAGACCCAGGCCGCGGACCGTGCCGACGCCTGACCGCCCGCACCACGATCCAAGCGACTACGGCTGCCCCACCGCCGTCTACGCCGTGCTGGTCACGGCGGGACCGGTGGGGCAGCTGCTTTTGGCCGGCTACTGCACCGACCCTGACGACGCGGTCACGCGCGCCGGGTACCTCGGCGGTGTGGTCGTGCTGCTGCCCGTGATCCACTGCAACCTACCGACCGTGAAGGAGTGGGGCAAGTGAAACAGACCCCTGAGGAGAAGGCCGCCGCGGCGGCGGCGGAGCTGCGCGCGCTGGTGCGCGAGGCGCACGAGGCGACCCAGGCGCTGGCCGCCGCCATGAAGGCGGCCCGCACCCAGGTCGACGGCTACCTGCGCAACGAGGTCCAAAAGGCGCTGGACCACTACACCACCACGATGCAGAGCGAGATCGACGGGTGGAGCAGCGATGCGCGCGCCGATTGCAACCGCGTGCTCGACCGGCTGAACGAGGCGATGTCGTCGGTGTGCACGATCGTCGTTCGCGGGCTGCAGGACGGCAGGGGCGGTGATACGAACCGCGCGGACATCGTGATAGACCTGCGCGGCGAGCACCCGGTGTCGGTGCCGGGCGACAGCGCGCAGGCCTCCGCGATCCTCGCGGAGGCCCAGTTCACGGTTGTGCTGGGCCCGAATGCGACACCGCTATTGCCCGGCTGGCAGGTCGGCGGCTCGCCTAGCTGACGGTCAGGTTCCCGGACACGCCCAGCTGCCCGGACAGCGTGCCCTGCAGGGCCGCCGCGGCGGCCTGCATGTTGCGGAACGTCGCGGTGGACACCGTGGCCAGCTTCACGCCCTGGGCTTGGAGCGCGGCCACGTCCGCCGTGCTGGTGAGGTTGATGAACGCGGACCCTGACAGCAGGTTGATGGCGCCGCCGAAGTTGGCGCTCGGGTCCGCGTTCGCCTGAATGATCAGCATGTCGTCGTCCTCCTGGAGGGGTGCGGGTGGGGGGGCCGGCGGCGGAGAGCCGGCCGGGGCGTGCTGGATCGGGTCGACGCCGGGCCAGTAGTCCAGCACGGCGGACAGGTCGTAGGCGTTCGTGACGGACTTGTACTGGTGCGCCACCTGACCAGCGGGCACGTTCGCCACGTCGTTCCATGCCGCGATCCACCAGTGCGGCTCGGCCACGCCCGCCGCGCGAAACGCGGCCTGTGCGCTCCCCCACTGGTCGCCGTCGGTATAGACGCTCGGGTCCGCCCCCGCATGCCGACGCATGATCACCCAGGACACCACCTGGGGCCAGGTCCCGTTGTCGGGCGGCCCGTCGAACACCTCGCCGTCGTTCGTGGCCGGGTCCACCGCGATGCGTACTTTGACCGCGTTCGGGAACATGCCCCACTGCGCGGCACTCCACTTGTACCGCCCGTCCACGTAGCCGCCCACCATGGCCGCGCTGCGCGGGATGCCGGCGGGATCGGCCGCGTCGTACATCAGCCTCACGCGGCGCCCCCCGCCTGATCACTCTCGGGAAGGGGCGGCCGCACGGCCACGGGGGGCACCGCCCTGGCAGCATACGCCGATGCGGCGACGCGGTGGTGGTGCTCGCCCGCCGCGCGCATCGCCGCCTCGAGCGCTTTGACGGCCTGGTGCACGGGGTTCTGCGGTGCGCTGGACATGGTCACTCACCTCACGGGTATCGGTCCGCGGGAGACGCGCTGCCCGCGGGGGGGTTCGGCAGGGGCGCACCCATCTTGATCGAGAGTATGACCCAGGAATCAAACGGCGTATATCCCTCGGCCACCAGCTCCGCCATGGCCGTGGCCTGGTCGATCACCTGTGCTTTGAGAGCGTCCGCTATCTGCGCGGGAGTCAGGGTGCGCACGTTCGCGCCCCGCTCGACCCCCCACACCTTGATCAGCCGGTCCCGCTGGGTGTGCGCCACCCCCAGGGTGTCCAACGCGGAGGAGGCCTCCGCGGTCGACAGCTTGCGCGCGATGTACAGGGACCGGATCTTGGACACCGCCGCGGTCTGCGCGGTGATCGCGTCGTGCAGGTCGACCACCGTGAGCTCATACTCGGCGTCGGTCGCCGACCACCCGTGCGCCTGCAGCATCGACTTGGCCGCGTCGCGGCTCACCACCCCGTCGGTGTACAGCTTGAGCAGGTCCGACTTGGCAAGGGTGCGGGCCGCCGCGGTCTTCACGGAGGACGCTTCGGCGAGGAACGCGCGCACGGTGCCCTGGTCGTATCCCTGGGCGGTCCAGATGGCCGCGGCCTGCTCCTGGGTGACCGCCCCGGTGTGCAGCAGGGTGTTCACGGTGCGCGCGGGGGGCAGGACCGCCAGCAGCTGCTCGAACGCGGGCGTCCACTTGTTCTTGGTCGCCCCCTCCGCGATGCCCTGCTCCAGGCTGGTGGCGCCCGGCCCCAGGCCCTTGATGGGGATGATGCCGCGGCGCACCATCTCCAGCAGCTCCCCCACCGCAGGCGGGTTGCCCCGGATGTTGATCAGGGTCTGGAAGCTGTCCGCGCTCAGCCCCTGCTTGTAGGCGATGTCCTCGCCTTCGGCCTGGGTGATCTGGGACTCGACCACCCCGTCGACCGCGTCCGCTATCCCGATCGGCACCTCGCCCAGCGCGAGCAGCATCGCGGTCCACTTGGGGTCCAGGTGGCCTTGTGCGATGCCCTGTACGAAGCCGACTCCTGCGGGGTTGCCGGCGTCCTCTGGGATGATCTTGCGGCGCAGTGCCTCAACCAGCTGGGTCGAGTCCGGAGCCTGCGCCGCGTTGCGCACCAGCAGCGCGAAATCCCCCGGGCTGGTGCCGTTGCGTTTGGCGGCCTGCGCGCCCTGGTCCTCGGTCAGGAAGCTGCGTACGACGAGGTCGGCCAGGTCCGGGGTGCTGATCGGCACCGTCTGGGCGACCGAATACACCTCCTGCTGCAGTTCGTCCAGGGCCGGCGCCAGCAGCGCGCCCACCACCTGGGCGCCCACCTGCCAGATGAAGATCTGGCGCATCGCGGAGTCTTCCCCGAACAGCGCGCCCAGGTCGAATGCCATGCTCCCGCCTCCCTCGAGGTGTCAGGCGCCGACTGTGGCGCGCATGACGTCGGCCGCGGCGCGCGCGGTCGACCCGAACAGGTCGTTGATCGCGTGCCCGGTGCCGGCCGGGTCGCGTACCGCCTCGGCGGCCAGGCCCAGCAGGCCGGCCAGGCCCAGGTCACCGCCCAGTGAGTTGACCAGGTTGGCCAGGCCGCCCAGATTCGAGCACAGGTTGTCGGTGCACTCGGTTTTCAGGCGTGCCAGGTCCGCTTCCACCACGCCGACGCCGGTGTCGACATAGGCGTACACCGCCGGCAGCGTCGCCGTGATCCATTTGCTCAGGGCGGTGATGTCGCCGGTCAGGGTGGCCCCGAGGGCACCGAGCGATGACGCCGTCCAGGATTCCAGGTCCCCGACGCTTTTGTCCGTGAATGTGATCGCCTGGGAGAACAGCTGTGCGGCGTACTGCTGGGTCAGCTGTATCTCGTGGTCTACATACAGGGTCTCGGCCTGGTACAGCCGGGCGGTGTATGCCTCCGCCTGGGCCACCTCCGTCTGTGTAAAGGTTATGGCGCGGTTGAACAGGGTCAGGGTGTAGGTCTGGGCCTGGGCGAACAGCTGCCCGGCGTACGTCATGGCCTGGCCGAACCAGGTGTGCGCGGTCGAGACCACGCCGTTGATCAGGGTCGGGATGGTGACGTAGCGCAGCAGCGACAGTGCGCCGTACAGGGTGTGTATCGCCCCGTAGATGCCGTTGATCAGCGACTCGACCCAGTGGATGGGGGTTAGGATGACCGCGACGAGGGTTTTCACGCTGTCGCGCGCCCAGGTGGCCGCGGCCTGCTCCATGTCGTACAGGATCACGTCCGTGAGCCTGGCCAGCTCCCCGCCCACGATCGGGATGCGCGCCACCAGCGCCACCAGGAAATTGTGAAACAGCTGATATGCGGCATAGAGCAGCAGCGCGGCGGCGAACGCCACGAGGATGTCGCCCAGGGCGGCCAGCAGCGGCACGGGGAGCCCCTTTCAGCGGATGGCGCCGATCGCGCCGGTCAGGATGCCGAGATTGAGCGCCTGCAGCGGCGCCGTGACGTTCCAGTACCCCCGCAGGTACTCCCACGCCTGATTCACCTGGGTGGGTCCGTCCGCGTTCAGGTCCACCCGGGGCGCGCCCAGGTTCGGCGGTGGTGCGAAGTCCGCCATGGTCAGCCGCTCAGGGTGCCGACGGCGTCCAGGGTCTGGGCCAGCTGCGCCAGGCGCGGTCGGATCTGGTCGACCGCGTATCTGTCCTGGGGCACGAACACGCGGCCCTGGTGCCCGAGCCCGGTTTGGATGGTGATCGTGTAGCCCTGGGCCAGGACCCCGGAATCGTCCTGCCCGGGCCCGGGCACCTGGCTGATCACCTTCCAGGTCCCGGGCAGGGGTGTATCCATGTTGATGCTCACGCTATCCTCCTAGCGCTGGGGGATCGCCCCGCCGGACGATTGGCCGGCGGGGGGGGTCATGGTCGCGTCCACCACCGAGGTGACGGCCTGGGCGGTGGACGTGATCGTGTCGTGGGCCGCGGCCTGCCCGGACGCGGTGCCCCGGGCCCCGAAGTACCAGCCGACCACGCCTGTGGACAGGCTCGCGATCAGGGTCATGATGCTGTCGGGCACCGCCTGGCCGCGTACGGCGTAGATCACCAGCAGGGCGAAACACCCGGAGATGATCAGTGTGGCGATCAGGGTCTGGGAGCGGATCTCTGTCAGCATGCTGTCAGTGTCCCCCTACTGGTGTCAGATTCAACGATCCGTGCAGCAGACTGTCACCGAGCCAGACGGCGACGCTCCCGCCGGCCGCGGCATGGATGGCCGCGTGCGTGGCAGAGGACAGGTTCACCGCGACGTCGACCACCGCGGCCAGCGCCGTCACATCGTCCTGCGTGGTGACCTGGCAGTAGTCACGCCCGGTCAGCACCCACACCTGACCCAGGTCCGGCACCCCCACCAGCATCGTCTCCGCCATCGGGTCGACCGCGGGCACCACCGCGCCGGGCAGTGCCGGCAGCGCGGGCGGCAGCGAGAGCGGCGGGCCCGACACGCCGGGGGGCACTACCGGGGGCGGCACCGCGGGCGGAGGGGTGGTATCCGGCGGCGGGACCGCGGGCGGCGGCGCGCTCGACCCGGCCCCGCTGCTCTGCCCGCCGCCGCCGCCCAGGCTACCCGAGTCGATCGGGGACGTCGCCGACACCCCGGTGTTCGACCCCAGCAGGCTGCAGTGAAACGTCACCGTGATGGTATGCGGGAACATCCCGGTGTTATACGCGGTTACCTGCCAGCTCCCTGAGTCTATCTGCTGTTCGAGCGGGAACTGTAGGAATTGGTTATCGGTCACCAGGTATGAGGCGTTCCCGTACGGCAGGGTTTTCACGTTCGCGGTTCCCACCGCTACGCCGACCTCGCCGCGGGGGCCGGGCGGGAACAGAAAATCGATCTGGGTGACCACCCGCGCGGGGAAAACAACGGCTGTCACCTGCGGAGACGCTACGGCCGTACCGGCGGGTACGGTGACTGAGACGGTGCGTACCTCAACGGCCATCAGTACACCGAATAGGTGACGGTACCCTCGATGAATATGGTGTTCGCCGCGAGGGTGGCCGGTTGGAGGAATTGCACCGACAATCCGGCGCCCAAACGGGCCCCGCGCCAGTCGAAGAACCTGCGGGAATTATCGGACTCCATGATGTCCCCGTGGAAGATATGCCCGTCGGACGTCTGCAGCTGCATGAAGAGGACCGCATTGGTGCCGGACAGGTTGTACGACATGGTGTGCAGCCAGATGGATTTCCCGGCGGCCGGCGCCGAGATGATGGTGGACGTCGCCCCGGTCCCGGGGTTGCCGAGCCCTATGTGCAGCGGAGGCTGGTTCGGGGCCTGCCATGGCGCGGGATTCTGCGCGATGGTGGTCTGGGCCACCGGGTCCGGGATGGAGGACACGTACACGGTGGAGCCGGTGGTGGCGGTGACCGTGACATCCACCGACAGGTCCACGGCACTGTTGACCACGGCGTAGAACTGGGGCGGGAAGAGCTGCACGCTGGGCAATACGTCCAGGTACACCGAGCCGGAGGTGTGCCCGACGACCTTGATTTCCGTGATCACTGTCAGGGCGGGCACCATCACGGCGATGATCGAGGTGTCCGGGGTGATCGTGAAATTCAGGGTGTTGCTGCCGATGGACACGGACCAGGGCGAGCCGGCCAGCTGGGTTTGCGGGCGCGCGACCACGGAGGTCCAGTCGGGTTGATCATTGGGCATCGCGCGCCCCCCCGTGTGTGCGGCGCCGGGGGGCGCGCGACGAATCAGGGCAGGTGCCAGCGCGCCCCGCACTCGCGCACATAGGCGCGAAAGTGCGCCATCCGCTCCTCGAACGTGAGCACGGCAATCGGCTCACAGGGATTGCCCTGGGCCAGCAGGAGCCCTGCGTGCGCCGCACAGAACACGTCCGACGTGCTCGGATGCCGCGACCAGCGCACATAGTAGGTGGCACGCCGCGTGCAGCGCAGATAGCGGCAGCGCGGCCGGCGTGAGAACAGACGTCGCATCCTGCCATTGTGTCCGCTCCCTCCCCGCTCTGGCCGGCCGCGCGCCGCGGACCCGGGTGCTACTCGGTCACACTGCTCGGTGTGCGCACCCACACCACACCGGTGACCTGTCCGGCCACCACCTCCGCATAGAGCTGGTTGAACACGGGCACGCCCTGCGGCCCGAGCCAGGCGAACGCCTGACCCTTGGAGGCCAGCGAGATGGCGCCCCGGATCTCACCCGAGGTGTCCGCCCCGTCGTGCAGGATCACCGCCGCCGCGGCGCCGGCCGGCTCGAGCACACTCCACCCCAGCAGCACCCCGCCGCGCGGGAAAATGCTCTTGGACGCGGCGAGAGCCACCAGCTGGATACCGACGGTCTTGCCGGCGGGCAGGACGCTGAAGTCCAGCTCCGGCCCGCCGGCGTTTCCGGTGTCGCCGTACGACACGGCCTGCTACCCGATGTTCCGCGCGAGGTGACCCAAGATCCACTGGACCTTGACCGCGGTCGACGCGCCCACATCCGCCACGCTGGTGTAGGTCGCGCCGATGTTCGCCGAGTTGATCACCGGAATGTGCGGGGTGCCCTGCCGCTCGGACCACCAGGAGAACCAGTCGCTGGTGTCCCGGGAGGCGGCGGTGGCCGGCCCGCCGATGCGCAGGTTGGAGGTGTCCGGGCCCTTGATCGCCACAGCTGCGCACGCCACGTCGGTGATATAGCCCAACACCGCGTGGTCCGAGTTCGCCTTCAGGCGGTTCTCGGTGGTCGTACACACCGTGTCCACCCAGTTCGGGGGGGTCGCCCCCGAGGTGCACGCCACCTCCAGCAGCGTGAAGTAGTCGATCAGCGGCATGATGTCCGACGGCATGTACAGCCGCGCCGCGGCCCCCGGCAGATCACTGTAGTAGAACTCCAGCATCACGCTGTCGTACTCGGCGGTGCCCCCGGTGGTGGTGACCGACAACACGTCCTGCGCCTGCACCAGCTGCCCGTAGCCCTTCGGGAAGAAGAACTCGCTCGGGGTCTCCGGGCTGATGAAGCGGATCGCGTTGACGTTGTCGTACAGCAACGGCGAGTTGATCACCACGGTGGAGGTCGCGACGCCGGCGCGGCTGATGCGCTCCAGCTTGCACCACGCCGGGGGGTTGAAGTTGCGGATCGTGAGCGAGTCGCCCGACGCCATGGTCAAGGCGGTCGCGGTGGACGACGCATTGTGCGCCGTACCGAACACGGTGTCGATGGCAGTACCCATTGAAGTCTCCTGATACCTAGAAGGGCTGCTCAGGAGTTGTTCTTGAACGCGGCCATGTGGTCGAACCAGGCGTTCATACGCGACTTGTTGGCGTTGATGTCGCCGCGCGCGGGCAGCTTCGCCTTGCCCGACGCCACGTAGGGCAGCAGCCGGCCCATGAACGCCTCCATCTTCGGGATGGCCGCCTGGGCGCCGGACGCGATCCGGCCGACGCCCTTGTTGATCGTCGCGTTCTGCCAGTCCGCCAGGGACACGCCCTGCACGTTGCGCGCCCACTTGTCCGCGCTGGCCGTGGTGTTCTGGACCCAGACCGTCTTCTGACGGGCCGCGGCCACACCCGGCGCGACGGACACGCTGTTGATACCGTCGGTGATCTTCTGGGTACTGCCGGCCAGGCGGTTGGCCCAGTTCTGGGCCACCGTCTGGGGGTTGGTTGCTGCCATGGGGTTTACCTCCGGTACAGGATGCCTGTAATCGGCAGCGCTGAGAGTTCTGCCTGCAAGCGGGATCTCAGAGCCTGCCCACGTTCCACTGACTCAGTGAACGCATCTTCCATCACTGATTTAGCGCACTTGTAGCACCGGATCGCCCTTCCCCGTTTGATCCGGCGCCCGAGGGGCCCCCCGCACAGAGGACACGCGGTCACAGAGTGCACCTGCACAAGATCAGCGTAATCGGGGTGGGACAGTCTGGTAAGAGAGGTTAACCAGAATCGTTGCAGCATCGTTGCAATCACTGTGCAACGCGATATGTCGCGTCCATCGCCACTTGGAGCTCCGCCACGGGGCGTGACGGGCCGGGCACGGGGCGTGCG